>Ga0196970_1000629_pt1 | contig 37322 bp, 30 predicted proteins | sample S1v_513CmetaG_FD_148672 | JGI IMG/M metagenome (GOLD analysis project Ga0196970, IMG submission 148672) | Soil microbial communities from Anza Borrego desert, Southern California, United States - S1+v_5-13C | ecosystem: Environmental > Terrestrial > Soil > Desert | place: USA: California... | reverse complement strand
AGGCGGTCGGCAGCACCGCCTTGCCGTTGATGGTGACCTTGTTGACGGTCAGGTTGCGGTCCTGGCCGTTGATCACCGCGTCGTTGTCGTACTGGATCTGCACCTTGTGGGCGGCGTCGGCGCTCACCGTGCCGCTGAAGGTGAAGTCCTTGGCGGTGGTGCCGGCGGTGCCTTCGCCGATCTTCTTGCCGTCGATCAGCACCTTGAAGTGCGCGTTCACGCCGCCCGCCGGGGCGCCCAGCGCATTCACGACAATGGTCGAGGCGCCGGCGGTCGGGGCGGTGGCGCCGGAGGAAGCCGGGAAGAAGCTCTTGTCGGCGCCGATGATCATCGTGGCCTTCCACCATATGCCGGTCTGGCCAGGGAGCATGTCCTGACCGTCGAACGCGCCGCGGTCGATGGTGACGATGCCGTCGGTGGGGCTGACCGCCTTGCCGTTGATGGTCACCTTGTTGACGATCAGGTTGCGGTCGACGCCGTTGACGTTGGCGTCGTTGTCGTACTGGACCTGCACCTTGTGGCCGACGCCAGTGGCGGCGTTGGTGGTGAAGGTGTAGTCCTTGGCCGAGGTGCTGGTCATGGCCTCGCCGATCGGCTTGCCGTCGATCAGCACCTTGAAGTGGGCGTTCACGCCCCCGGCCGGGGCGCCCAGCGCATTCACGACGATGGTCGAGATGCCGGCGGCCGGGGTGGGCGTCGGGGTGGGGGGCAGCGGGGCCGGCGGCAGGTTGGGCGTGCCGCCGGTCGCCCCACTGGTGTAGATCGCCGCGTCGGTGTTGTTGACATACTGGGTCAGCACGCCCATCAGCGGCTTATCGACCCCGTTGGTGGGCTCGATGGAGAGCGGATAGCTGCCCCACCACGGGCCTCCGGCCCAGGCAGTGCTGGAGATGCCGTTCTGATCCAGGTACTTGAGGAAGTTCTCTTCAACGGTCAGCCAGCGCGGGTCGTTCTGCGGCACGCCGAACTCGCCGATGAAGCCCTCGACATTATGCTGCTGAAGCCATTCGACGAACGGCTTGGTGCGGTCGACACCAATGTTCGCGTAAGCACCCTCGCCGTCGTAGCTCTGGTCGTACGTGCCGCTGCTGTCGTTGTCGAAATACTGGTGCGCCTGGTAGACGAGTTTGTTGGCCGGGTCCTTGATCAGAAGATTGGCGTTGATCGCCTTCCAGCTGTGAGCGCCCGCCCAGCCGTCGCCTTCGACGATGACCGTCGTGCCGGTATCGACCTTGCGAATGGCATTGACGGCCTGCTGCGCCGCGGTGGGCCACACCGTCGCGTTGGGCATGTCATGCGGCTCGTTCATCAGATCGTAGCCGCCGAGGCCGGCGTGTCCCTTGAACTGGGCCGCCAGCTTGGACCAGACGTCGGCGAGCGCCGTGGTCGGCACCGCGATCGAGCCGAGCGGCTGGTCGAAGTAGCGACCGTAGTTGTGCAGGTCGAGGATGACCTTCATGCCGCGGGCGGCGGCCCCGTCGAGGACCGTGCGAATTCGTCCAACCTCGGCAGTATCGAGAGGACCATTCAGGTTGTGCTGCACGCGCTCCCACAGGAACGGCAGGCGGATGAGCGTCAAGCCCTTGGAGTCATAGTAATCGAGGGCCTGCATCGACGGATAAACGTAGTCCGTCCCATAGGTGCCAGGCCGTTTTGAACCGAACTCAGCACCTGAAAGATTCACGCCAAGCATTGCCGTATCTACCTTCCATCGGGCTCAGATCTTCTGAGCGGTCGTTTCCACATCACTGAGCCCGTAAGGAAGCACGAGAAGGCCTATGAGGAAAGTTTATTTAAAATGCCTCTCAAACTTGTTCCAACTTGAGCCGCTTTGTGTCACAGCGGCAATGCCGCAAGTCGAACGCAAAAAAGAGGTAGGTTCCGGACTGGAACCTACCTCGGTTTATTGGTGAGAAGCATTGCCGACGCTGCGGCGGGCGGTATGCTCAGGGAGCGCGGGTCTTCAGGAATTTCTGAAGGACGGCCATTTGAGGGCGATCCCGGCCATTCTTCGGCTCGACGGAGAAGGGGTACTCACCCCACCAGGGACCCGCCGCCCAATAGGTCCATCCGAGCCACACATCCGCGTTGTTCGAAACGTACGACAGCATAGCGTCCAGCGCGGCGAGGCAGTTGCTGCTCGATGGCGTCCCGAACTCGCCCAGGAACCCGCGCGCCTTGTTGTTCCGCAGCCATCGGGTCGCATCGGCCAGGATCGCCTCCGCGGCCTTGGGCGACATGCAGGACTGACCCGTGCCGGAATGGTTGCTGTCGAGGTACTGGTGCATCTCGTAGGCGAAATTCCGGGCCGGGTCGTGGAGGTTGCGCAACACATCGCCGCTGTTCTTCACGAAGTCATGCGCGCCGCTCCAGCCTACGCCGGGAACGAGAACGAGGTTTCCGGCACCGGCGTCACGGATGGCGGCGATGGAGCGCTCCACCGACTCGCGCAGGACCGGACCGGGAATGCCGTGCGGCTCGTTCATCAGCCCGAACGCGACCTTGCCGTTCCCGGCGAACGCGGGGGCGATGCGCCCCCAGAATTGGGCCAACGCTTCCGCCTGCAGCGCGGGGGAGCCGAGCGGCGCTCCGCGGTACCGGCCGTAATTGTGCAGGTCCAGGACCACGAAGGCGCCCTGGGAGGTCGCCGCGTGGACGACCGTCCGCACGCGGTCCATTTCCTCCTGGTCCAGCTCGCCGCCGACGGTGCGCTGCAGGCGCTCCCACAGCAGCGGCAGGCGGAACACGTTCATTCCCTTGCCCAGGAAGTACCGGATGCTCTCGGGACCCGGGTAGGTATAGTCGGTTTCCACCCGCCCCGGCAGCCGTTCCGGGTTGAACTCGGGTCCGGCGAGATTGACACCCGCCAGTTGCGCCGCCGTCGCTCCGGACGTCCACACGGCCAGGGCAAGGGCGAACAGGACACTCGTTGCACGCATCAGATGGCCCATATCTGGCGGCGCATCCGGACGAGCGCGACGCCGACCGCCGTGGACACGCAGATCTCCGCCGCGCTGAGCGCCGCGAACAGTGTGATGTGGTTCGACAGCGCAGCCCCCAGCTTCGCGGCCAGGAAGACGACGGAAACCGCCAAGCGCCATTTCAGGTACTCCGTCTCCAACCCGCACATCTCGGGGATCCAGGAGTGCAGTCCGCCCAGGGTGTAGACCAGCGGACCGATGCAGAGGATCCGGAGGATGTCGGCATGATCCCGGAAATCAGGCCGGAAAATGGCCAGAACGTCGCCCGCGAAGGCCACCAGGATGATGCAGGCCACCACGACGCAAGCGCCCGCCGTGCGCGAGACCTGCCGCGACAGCTGCTCCACCCGGTCCGGCGACCCGTTCTGGAACGCGACGGAGATCGCCGGGCTGGCGAACATGGTGAAGGAATAGGTGAAGAAATAGAGCACCTGGATGGTGCGCTGCGCCGAGAAGTAGGCGCCGACCTCCTGCGCCTCGCTGGTCATGCCCAGGATGAGGGTGTCGAGATGCACCACCGCCGTGTTCAGCAGCATGATGCCGAAGAACATGGCCGTCTGCATGGCCGGTACGACGAACGGCTCGCTCGGGTGGGCCCGCGTCCTGCCCCGCAGCCTGACCCACAGGTCGGCGACGGACAGGCTCACGGACAGGGCGGTCGCCAGAAGGAAGGCCGTCGCCAAGCCAATGGTGCTGAGCGACCAGCCGAACGCGATGTGCATGCCGATGATCCCGATCAGGATCACCCGCCAGAGCACCTCCTTGGCGAGGATCGACGGCAGAACGCTGTCGCTGGTCCGTTGCAGCGTGTAGGTGTATTCGCCGATCCCGGTGAGGGCGACCAGCGCCGCCACGATCAGCAGCAGGCTCGGCGACGCCTCGTCGAGGCTGTAGCCGACGAAGGCCAGCGCGATGACGCAGAACACCACGATACCCAGCGACAGAATGCGCAGGCTGCCGCGCACCACGAGGCGCCATCGCCCGTCCTGCCGCTGGAACATTGGCGGCAGGTATCTCAGGGCAACGGCAACCTGCCCCATCGATGCGAGCGGGCCGCAGAAGCCGGTGATCGCGAAGATGAGCGCGAAAGCCGAATACACCTCGAGCGACGCATTGTTTCCGATCATGGCGAAGATCAGGTAGGACATGCCCGCAGCCCCCGTGCGCATGACGAACGCCGCCAGCACGGAGGGCTTCACTTTGCCCAACCCCTTCCGAACGCGGTCCATCATCACGCCCGCGCTCCTCCCTGCGAACCACGGGGGCTGGCCCACGACAGGCGCGTCCGAGCGGTTTCTCGGATGCCGGTCACGGCCTCGGTAGGCTGCGCCGGGCAGAGCGTGCCGTAGAGGAACCAGAGGAGGGCCGCCGTCTTGATCGTGAACATCGAGCCGCTGATGCTGAGCGAGAGTGCCGCGTAGATCGCGATCGATGTGCGGAAGGCCGTAGCCTCGTCCGGCAGGCCGCGCCGGAAGATCAGCATGGTCCAGAGCGCGATGGCCGGCAGGATGCCGAGGTTGCTGATCAGGTAGCCGTAGCCCGAGTCGGCGGTGTCGATCGGCGACGGCGCCAGCGCAAACCATTCCGCCGGCCCCCAGGACATCAGCAGGATGCCGGAGCCGAGGAGCCGTCCGCCGAACCCGTTGTCGATGATCCCCGCGGGATTCAGCGCCGCCTTGCCGAACAGGAGGGCGACCACGGCGAAGGGCAGCACGAAGGCAAGCCGCGTGTGCCGCGTCAGCGGCACCAGATAGGCGAAAGTCGCGATGGCACAGACCATAGCGCCGAAACGCGCATCCGCCAGCACGATGCAGATGAAGACGATGCCCATATAGGCGGAATTGAGCCAGGGCCGCTCCGACCAGCGGTGAAGCAGCCAGAGAAAGGCGATCGCTCCGAAGTTGCCGGTCGACACCGGTTCCAGGAAGATCGACGAGACGCGATGCTCGCCCAGGAAGGGGAACAACGTGCGGCCATCGCCGGCCGGCCGAATGCCGTTGGCGAACAGCCGGGTGGACATCCAGGTCGTCTGGTCGGCCTCCACCGCACCCTTGTCGATGTAGTAGCCGAGGATGTCGAAGAGCTGCTGGTAGGTATCGAGTGCCAGGAACTCGAACAGTCCCACGGCGAAGACCAGAGGAACGGCGACGTACACCAGCCTGTCGCCGTCCTGCGGAGTCCCACGCACCACGCCCAACGTCCAGAACAGGAAGGGAATGGCGAGGTCGCGGGCGATCTTGAGATCGAGGTCCGGATTCAGGATCCGCATGGCGCCGATATAGACGAGCACGCCGATGATCGCGCCCAGCTGGGTGCCGCTGACCCCGCGCCAAGCAAGCGCCGCCGCAGCGGATAGGATGACCAGTTCCACGCCGGCGACGTGCATGGTTCCAACCGTCATGCCGGTCGTCTTCAAGAAGCAGAGCCCGAAATTGAGCAGCATGGCCCCCAATACGAGGGCTGCCGGCAGTACGCGCATGGCTGCGCCTTCCCGTTGCATCATGGACTGCGGTGGCCTTAGGCGGACGGCCGATCGAGGCCGCCCAACGCCAGGTGCCCGGCGCCGGCGGTCGCAAGCCCGCCGGGTTGGGACAGCACGCGCCTGTACAGCGAGACGTAGGTGTCGGTGACCCGTCCCCAGTCGTAGGAGGCAGCGGCCTGCTGGGCGAGCGTGCGCAACGCGGCGGCGTCCGCCGGGGCAAGGCTGGACATCTGCACCAGCCGCTCCACCGCCGTCTGCGGCTCATCGGGGTCGTAGGTGAAGCCGACGCCGGTTCGGGCCACCAGCTTCTCGAACGGCGGAATCGCGCTGAGCACCGGAATGAGCCCGGCCGAAAGCGCTTCCACCGCCGCGATCCCGAACCCCTCGTGCGCCGAGGGGCAGACGAAATAGCTGGCGTGCGAAATCAGCGCCCGCAGGTCGGCATCGGTCGGCCGCGGAACGAACGTCACCGCGTCCGCCACGCCGGCTTGCCGGGCCGCTTCCTTCAACTCGTCGAAGGTCACGTCCCATTCCGAGCCGGCCACGACCAGGGACCAGTCCGGCCGCGATCGAAGCAGGCCTTGCAGGACCGCGAACACGCTGTCGATCCGCTTGTGCCGCCCCAGCCGACCGAAATAGAGCAGCGTCGGCCGCAGCGTGCGCGAGGCGCCGTCGCGGAATTTGGCGACGTTGGCTCCGTTTTCGATGGTGACGAGGTTGCCCGGCGTAATCGGCTTGAACCGATGCGCGTCGGCGTCGCTGCACGCCACGATCGCGTCGTAGGCACGCGCCGAGCCGCGCGTGACCGTCTGGAAGTAGGCGTTCTTGAACGATCGCGCGAACTGGGTGTGGAAGAACCCGCCATGGGTCGATGCGACGAGGGGGCGCTTGTGCAGCGGCCGCGTCAACGCCAGGAAATCGAAGAAGAAGTCGATGGCATGGACGTGAACGATGTCGGCGTGCCGCAGATGGGACAGCACCTTTGGCGCTATGGGGTAGCGCCGCGACCCCCGCCAGGGGATGCGCAGAACCGGAACGTCCTGCACGCTTTCCCGGGCGGGCAGCCGCTGCGAAGGCGCACCGAACAGCCGATCGAGCGTGATGACCACGGCGTCGATGCCATGCTCGCGGCGCTGATGGGCGCAGAGATTGAGCACAGCATCTTCGATACCGCCCACGGAAGGCCAGAACTGGCGGGTAACGTGGACGACGCGGGTTTGGCGGTCGGTCATAAGACGTTACTCCGCGTAGTATTTTTGCAGCAACTTGACGTTCTCGGTCCCGTAGGCGCCGCCGTAGAGCGCCTGCTGCTTGACGTTGACCATGGAGAGGACAACGCCGGTCAGATTGGCGCCGGCGAGGCGCAGGCGATCAATGCAGTTGACCACTGCGTCGCGGGTGGTCGCCTGCCAGCGGCAGACATAGATCGTCTGGTCCGCCAGACAGGAGAAGAGCAGGGCGTCGGACATGGCCAGGAGCGGCGGCGTATCGATGACCACCAGGTCGTAGTGCTGCTTCAGGTCGATCAAAAGCCCGTGGACCTTGGCGAACTCGCCCTGGCCGAAGCAGTGGGACGCGAGGCTGCCGGCGGCGATCACATCGACGTTGCCCTCGCCGCGCTGAATGATCTCGTCGAGCGAGGCATGCCCGGCGAGCCAGTCGGAGAAGCCGGGGCCGCGCGGCTGATTGAAGATCATGTGCAGCGTGGCCCGCCGCACGTCGGCGTCCAGAACTAGGACCCGCCGGCCGCTCTGTGCCGCCACCGAGGCGAGCAGGGCGCACAGGGTGCTCTTCCCTTCCTCTGAGTTGGCTGAGGTGATGAGGATCGACTGCGATCCGCCGCTTTGAGTGGCGGACAGGGTGAGCGACGTGACGAGCGTGCGGATGGCCTCGGCCGCGGCCGAGAAGGGACGCTCCAGCACATACCGCACGGCGTTCGCACGGTCCCGGCGCGGCAGCGCCATCATCGGGAACGTGGTCAGCAGGGGCAGTTCGAGCTCACGTTCGAAACTGGTGATGTCCGTTACGCCCTTGGTCATCTGCTCCGCCAGGAGCATCGCGCCAAGGCCGGCGGCCAGGCTCAGGGCCAAGCCGGCGGCGAGGAACCGCGGGATGGCCGGAAAGCTCGGCTGGTCGGGAACGTTGGCGTTGGAGAGGATCTGCATGCCGGACTGGGCGATCTCCGAGCGGGCGGCCAGTTCCTTCTGGCGGCCGAGGAACAGCTCGTAGACGGCCCGGGTGCCGGCCAGTTCCTGCTCCAGCGCGAAGATCGGCGCCATTTGGGCACCGATCGGCCCCATGCCCTCACGTAGGGAGGCCAGGTTCTTATCCAGCCGGGCGCTTTCGGCGCGCGCGGTGGCGACCTGGGAACGGATGAGCTGGATCGCCTTCGACCACTCGCTCTGCAGCCGCGCCTGGAGGCTGGCGACCTGGGCGTCGATGGCGATCACCTCGGGATGCCGCGGGCCGCGGCGCTGGGTCACTTCGGCGCGGCGGGCGGTCACATCGGCAAGGCGTTGCGACAGGCTGACCAGCACCGGCTCGTCAAGCAGCCGAACCGCGCCTTGTATGGCGCCCTCGTGCGAGGCCCGCTCCAGCGCCTCGGCGCGCGCTTCCGCGGCGGCCAGACGCTCCTTCGCCTGGGACGCCGCCGCCGCGGCGCTCGCCATCTGCTGCTCGACGACGCCGGAGGCGTGGCCCTCCTGGGGAGCGCGGGTCAGACCGGCTTTGGCGCGCGCCTGTTCGATCTGCTTCTGCAGCGTCGCCATGCGGCTTCCCAGCTCGTTGGTATGGCTGCTCAGCCAATCGCTGGTCTGCTGAAGCAGCGCCACCTGTTTGCCGTGCTCATCCTCCAGATAGAGTCGCAACAGCAGGTTGACCGCGTCGGCGGCGAGCTTGGGATCCTTCGCCGTGTAGGACACCTCGATGAGCCGCGAGCGCCCGACGGGCTTGGCGCTGAGATCCGCCAGGAACGCCGTGGTCCGCTCGTTGAGCGTGGCGACGCGGACGTCCTGGCAGTTCAGCGCGTCCGCAAATTTTGCGGTGCCGAGGGTGCTTGCCATGTCCACGAGCCTGCAGGGCGCCGACAGGTACCAGGGTCGAGTCGGCGCAGCCCCGATGTTGAGCGTCTCGACCACGCGCCGGGCAATTTCCGGCGACAACAAGGCGGCCGCCCGGCTCTCGACCTCTTCGCTGCTGGATGACATAGGGCGCGTGTCGGCTTCACGCACCGGGTTGAACGTCTGGGCGCTGACCTCGATGAGGGCCGTCGACGAGTAGCGGGTCGGCAGCATGTACGTGACGCCTGCCACCGTGGCGAACACCACCGACGCCGTCAGCGCAAAGCGCCCTTTCCGGCGCCGCAGCATGCGCAGAAAGTCTCCCAGCGCCGAGCCGGATGCGGGCTCGTTGCGTGCCACAGGCCCAGCAATCTTGGCCGTCATTCCGGTATAGGGCTGCCTGTCATGGCCAGGATTGTGCGTCATTGTGCCTGCTCTTCCTTTCCCTTGTCATCGGACGATGCGGCGGATGCACGGATGCCGACGCATATGCCCGAACGAACCGGCGTAGAGCGACCGTCGAGGACGGCCGGCGAAAAGTTGAGCCAGAAACGCTAGCCCACATGTCTGTTTCTGCACTCTTCGCATCCGGCCGTGACACCGGCCCACCACCAACAATAATGTGCTATCAAAGTCGAACCAATACTCCATTCTGCCGAAATTTATATCCATACGATGTATTTGATCTGCTCATCGGCATTAAGTGCCAGAAATGACACAATCTCACCATCATCCACGATAGTTTTACATCATGAATGGCGGTGATTATACGGATACTGACTTGGTGAATTACCCCAGACGCCGCACCAATCCTGACGGAGTCGATGGCGATACTATTGCGGACGGCATGGGTATGGCTTGAGCACCATACTGTATCGGGGATGGAGGGATATGGACATGCACTGGTCGGACGTCTTTCTTGGCGGTGCGCGATTCGACCATGCTTCGGCGCTTGGTATTCGGAATGATCCTCAACGCCATGGCCATGGTCGCCTGTCGAGGCTTCGGAAGACGGCACAATCTATCGCGTGACTTGGCGCCACGGTGCGGAGCTTGAGCGTTACCACTTTCGACCGACAGAAATCGGCGCGCCGCGCTGACCCGACCGTAATATCACAGGAATAATGATCCGCTCTATTACCTACAAGCATTGTATTACTCCCAGAGAGCTAGGTTCTTTTTCAGCACGGTGTAATCCTTTTTCACCCAACAATTTAGATGTGGCCGCCTCATTGTGAACTATTGTCCGCATATATTGCCGGGAGTCTACATGAGTCAGATTGCCTTTTCTCGGATCCCTGGTGGTGCCCTGACGCCTGTGGCTGATTCCACGCTGGATATCGCCCAGGAGGTCCGCACCATCATCGCGGAGAGCGGGTTGCTGAGCACCGATGTCTCCACCTTGACCGACGATGATGACCTGTTCGTTGCCGGGCTGACCTCGCACGGCACGGTGAACCTCATGTTCGGGCTGGAGGAACGGTTCGACGTCGAGTTCCCGGATACGATGCTGCGGCGTCGCACGTTCGAGAACGTGGCGGCGATCTGTACGGCCGTCTCCGAGCTGCTGAACATGAGGTCCGATGCCGCGGCCGGGAACGCTTCGGCATAAGTCGGAGCGGAGGCTGCGGCCCGTCACGCGGATATGCGCGTTCACGCAACCTTTGGAGCTGTTTGCATGACTCTCACCACAACCTACCTGGACGAGCTGATCGGGAGCGGGCTTCTGATTCCCACGGGCGTCGACGGGCTCTATGGCCGCAGCGGCGTCTTCGAGGATGTCATCGAGCGCTTCAACGCGCTGGTAACCCGGTTCGGTCAGGACGACGGTGCCGAGGTCATGCGGTTCCCACCGGCCCTGAACCGGCGCGAGTTCGAGAAGAGCGAATACCTGAAGAGCTTCCCGCAGCTTGCCGGCACCGTCCACAGCTTCATGGGCGGCGACCGCGATCACCACGAACTGCTCGGCAAGCTGGAGGCCGGCAAGGATTGGACCGCCGAGCAGAAGGCCACGCAGGTCGTGATGACTCCGGCCGCCTGCTATTCGGTCTATCCCACCATCGCGAATCGCGGCGCGCTGCCGGCGAACGGACAGTTGGTGGACGTCTTCTCCTACTGCTTCCGCCACGAGCCGTCGCTCGACCCGGCGCGCATGCAGCTCTTCCGCATGCGGGAATACGTGCGCATCGGCACGCCGGAGCAGGTGATGGAGTTCCGCCAGACCTGGTTGGATCGCGGGCGGGCGATGATGGAATCCCTGGAGGTTCCGGTGGATATCGACATCGCCAACGATCCGTTCTTCGGGCGCGCCGGTCGCATGCTGTCGGCCAACCAGCGCGACCAGCAGCTGAAGTTCGAGCTGCTGATCCCGATCACCAGCACCGAAAAGCCGACCGCCTGCCTCAGCTTCAACTACCACCAGGACCATTTCGGCCTGTTGTGGGAGATCCAGACCGAGGATGGCGAGGTGGCGCACACCGCCTGCATCGGCTTCGGCATGGAGCGCGTGGCGCTCGCCCTGTTCCGGCACCACGGCTTCGACGTACGGACGTGGCCGGCAAGCGTGCAGGCACTTTTGTGGAACTGAGGGGTGATGGCGCGGATCCTGTCCACCACCACGCGGCACGTATCCCTCCTCCACCAGGGGTGGGAACTCACGGCCACGCCGCCCGGTGCAGTGGCGCGGCCGGCGGAACTGGGCGGGGTGCAAGATTGGATCCCCGCACCCGTTCCGGGCACCGCGGCGCAGGCCCTGCGCGATGCCGGCCGCTGGACGCTGGACACGCCGGCCCCGCTGCACGATCAGGATTTCTGGTACCGCCTCCGTTTCGAAGGAGACGGGGAGCGAACCCTGCGTTTCCATGGGCTGGCGACGTTGGCCGAGGTCTGGCTGAACGGCGAACGGCTGCTGAGCAGCGACGGCATGTTCACGGCCTGCGAGGCGCCGGCGACACTGACCGGGACCGACGAGCTGTTCCTGTGCTTCCGCGCCCTGCACCCCGCCCTTCAGGCCAAGCGGGGCCGCGCGCGCTGGCGGCCCCGCATGATCGAGCCGGGCACGCTACGCTTCGTCCGCACCACCCTGCTCGGGCACATGACCGGCTGGTGCCCGCCGGTGCACGCCATAGGGCCATGGCGCCCGGTCGAGTGCATCGAGCACACCGGACCGCCGCGCGTGCACAACGCCGACCTTCGAGCCACGCTGGACGGACGGGACGGCGTCCTGGACATCGCACTCACCCTCGACCAGGCCGACCCGCCCCCCGAGCTGGCCTTCGTCCATGTGGGCAGCATACGGGCACCACTGGTATGGGACGGGATCAGGCGCCTGCACGGTACGGTCCGGATTGCGAACGTCACGCCCTGGTGGCCGCACACCCACGGTGAACCGGCCCTCTATCCGGTCCAGGTCGAGATCGGACCGGTGCGGATCGATCTGGGGCGCACGGGATTCCGCAGCATCGCGGTGGACCGAGGCGCCGATGGCAACGGGTTCGCTCTGGTGGTGAACAGCGAGCGGGTCTTCTGCCGCGGCGCCTGTTGGACCCCGGTCGACATCGTGGCGCTCCCCGGAACGCGGGAGGCGTATCGGCCCGGGCTGGAGCTGATGCGCAAGGCCGGCATGAACATGGTCCGCGTCGGCGGCACCATGGTCTACGAAAGCGACGACTTCTTCGCGCTGTGCGACGAGCTGGGCCTGCTGGTGTGGCAGGACTTCATGTTCGCCAACTTCGACTATCCCGCGGACGAGGCCTTCCTGGGCGCCGTCCGCGCGGAAGCGGCGCAGTTCCTCGATCGGACGCAGGCATCGCCGTCTCTGGCCGTTCTGTGCGGCGGCAGCGAGGCGAAGCAGCAGTCGGCGATGCTTGGCCTCCCGCCCGCAGCATGGTCGCAACCCGTCTTCCACACAGTCCTGGCGGAGGAGTCCGCCAGGGCGCGGCCGGACGCCGTGTACGTCACCAACTCGCCGTCGGGCGGGCCGCTGCCGTTCCTCGCCAACGTTGGAGTCACACACTATTACGGGGTGAGCGCCTATCTCCGGCCGCTCGACGATGCCCGGCGCGCCGAGGTCCGTTTCGCATCGGAGTGCCTGGCCTTCGCCAACGTCCCGGAGGCCCAAGCGCTCGCGGCGCTCGGCCCGAACGTGGTCCCGGTCCACCATCCGAAATGGAAGGAGCGGGTGCCGCGCGACGTGGGCGCGCCCTGGGACTTCGAGGATGTGCGGGAGCATTACCTGCGCACCCTCTACAACGTCGATCCGCTGATCCAACGCTACGAGGATCCGGACCGGTACCTGCGGTTGTCACGGGCGGTCACGGGCGACGTGATGGAAGCCGTCTTCAACGAGTGGCGCCGGGGGCGGTCGAGTTGTGCCGGCGGCCTCGTCTGGCTGTTCCGCGATCTGTGGCCGGGGGTGGGCTGGGGCGTCGTCGACTCGCGCGGGGTTCCGAAGGCAGCGTGGCACGCGTTGAGGCGGGCGTTTCGTCCGGTGCAGGTCATGTTGTCGGACGAGGGCGTGAACGGCCTCGCCGTGCATCTTCTGAACGAAACCGCGCACGATGTGCACGCGATCCTGACGTTGACGGCGTTGCGCCAGGGATCGGTGCCGGTGCGACGCATCGAGCATCCCGTGACGGTGCCGGCGCGCGGCGCACTCGAACTGCCGGCCGCAGCGGTGTCGGCCGGCTTCTTCGACATGACGTACGCTTACCGGTTCGGCCCCTGCCCACACGATGTGGCCGTGGCGACGCTCACGGACGCGGCCGGCGGCGCGCGGCTCGCCGATGCTTTCCATTTTCCGCAAGGCCGCCCTCTCGACCGGGTTGACCTCGGATTGACGGTGTTCGTGGAGCGGAGCGGCGACGACTGGCTCCTGCGGTTGCGGTCGTCCCGCCTCGCTTTTTCCGTGCATGTCGAGGACGAGGCATTTCTTGCGGAGGAGGAATGGTTTCACCTGCCCCCCGGCACGGACCGCACGGTGCGGCTCGTGGCGCGTCACGACCGCGCCGCACGCCCCAATGGCGAGGTCCACGCCTTGAACGGTCTGTCTCCCATAAGGTTCAAGGCTTAGCACTCTCGTTGCCCGGTTTTTCTCACTCCGCCATCGCCGGGGCCTCGGCGGTGCGGTGGCGGTCGCGGGCGATGAATCGGCGCACCGCCACATAGAACACCGGGGTGAAGATCAGGCCGAACGCGGTGACGCCAAGCATGCCGAAGAACACCGCCGTCCCCAGCGACTGGCGCATCTCGGCACCCGCCCCCTGTGCCCACACCAGCGGCAGGACACCCAGCACGAAGGCAAAGGAGGTCATCAGGATCGGCCGGAGCCGGGTGCGCGCCGCCTGCACGGCGGCCTGGACGTGATCGAGCCCCTCCTGCTCGCCCTGGCGGGCGAACTCGACGATAAGGATGGCGTTCTTGGCGGCCAGCCCGATCAGAACGACAAAACCGACCTGGGCCAGGATGTCGACCGGGATGCCCCGCAACGTCAGCCCGGAGATGGAGGCGAGCAGGCACATCGGGACGATCAGCACCACCGACAGCGGCAAGGACCAGCTCTCGTACTGGGCGGCCAGTACCAGGAAGACGAACACCACCGAGGCGACGAACACCAGAATCCCGTGGCTGCCAGCCAGGATCTCCTGGAGCGCCAGTTCGGTCCACTCGAAGCCGAAGCCGTCGGGGAGCCGCTCGGCGGCGAGTTCCTTCATCCGCTCAAGCGCGTAGCCGCTGGAATACTGAGGGGCCGTGGTGCCCTGCACCTCGGCTGCCGGGTAGAGATTGTAGCGCGGCACCCGGTAGGGCCCGGTGATGTAGCGGAAATCCGCCACCGAGCCGATCGGCACCATCTGGCCGTTGTCGTTGCGCGTCTTCAGGTTGGCTATCGAGCGCAGATCGTCGCGGTAGTCACCGTCGGCCTGGGCGGTGACCCGGAAGGTGCGGCCAAGGAAGTTGAAGTCGTTGACGTAGCTCGACCCGACGTAAATCTGCAAGGCCTCGAACACGCGGTCGGCCGTCACGCCCAGCATCTCGGCGCGCACGCGGTCGATGTCGGCGTAGACGCTGGGCGTACGCGTGTTGAACAGGGTGAAGACGCTGGTCAGGCCAGGGATGGCGTTAGCCGCCTGGGCCATGTCGTTGGCGGCATCCTCCAACGCCTTGGGCCCGCGGCCGCGCTTGTCCTCCAGCATCATCTTCCAGCCGCCGGCGGTGCCAACGCCGCGTACCGGCGGCGGCGGCACGACTATGATCAGCCCATCCTGGATCGCCGCCAGCCGCATGCGCAGGTTGCTCAGCACGGCATCGGCCGACACCCCCTGCTCGGCCCGCTCGGCCCAGGGCTTCAGCGGCACGAAGATGGCGCCGGCGTTCGAGGCATTGGTGAATGTGGCGCCGTCGAGCCCGGCGAAGGGCACGGTGTGGGCCACGCCGGGCGTTTCCAGGATGGTCTTGACGGCGCGCCGCACCACTTCGTCGGTGCGCGCCAGCGAGGTGCCGGGCGGCAGCTGCAGCACGGTGATCAGGTAGCCCTGGTCCTGCTCGGGAATGAATCCCTTGGGCGAGGCGTAGAACGACCAGCCGGCCAGCCCGATCAGCCCGCCATAGATCACCAGCATCAGGATGGCGATGCGCGCCAGCCGCTTCGTCAGCCGGCCGTAGCCGGTCGAAAGCCTGGTGAACGCCGCGTTGAAGGCCTTGAAGAAGGCCTTGACCGGGCGCATCAACAGCGCCCCGCGCCCGGCGTCGTGCCCCTCGTGCGGCTTGAAGAGGAGCGCGCATAGCGCCGGGCTCAGCGTCAAGGAGACGATCAACGAGATCACCGTCGAGGCCGCGATGGTCACCGCGAACTGACGGAAAAACTGGCCGGAAATTCCGGGGATGAAGGCCGCCGGGATGAACACCGCGCACAGCACGAGCGCGATGGCGACCAGCGCGTTGCCGACCTCGTTCATGGTTTCGCGGGCGGCGTCGCGCGGGCTCATACCGGCGCGGATGTTGCGTTCGACGTTCTCGACGACGACGATGGCGTCGTCGACGACAATGCCGACCGCCAGCACCAGACCGAACAGCGACAGATTGTTCAGCGAATAGCCTAATGCCGCCAGCACCGAGAACGTGCCGACCAGCGACACCGGGATGGCCACCAGAGGGATGATCGAGGCCCGCCACGTCTGGAGGAAGACGATCACCACGACGACGACCAGGATGATCGCCTCATAGATGGTCTTCTGCACCTCGTCCACCGACTGGGCGATGAACTGGGTGGGGTTGTAGATGACGGTGTAGACCACGCCCGGCGGGAACGACTCCGACAGCTCCTCCATGGTGGCGATCACCCGATCGGCGGTCGCCAGAGCGTTGGAGCCGGGCAACTGGAAGATACCCATCGGCACCGCCTGGCGGTCATCGAGATAGCCGTTGGTGCCGTAGTCCTGCGCCCCCAGCTCGACCCGGCCGACGTCCTTCAGCCGGGTGACGCGGCCGTCGGGGTCGTTGCGTACGATGATGTCCTCGAATTGCGTTGGGTCGGTCAGGCGGCCCAGCGTCTGCACGCTGAACTGGAAGGCGCCCGGCTGATTCATCGGCGGCTGGCCGAGCACGCCGGCCGCGACCTGGACATTCTGCGCCTGCAGGGCCCTGACGACGTCGCCGGCGGTCAGCCCGCGCACCGCCACCCGCTCGGGGTCGAGCCAGACGCGCATGGCGTAGTCGCGCGCACCGAACACGGTGATGCTGCCCACGCCGCTGACCCGCGCCAGCACATCCTTGACCTGGAGCGACGCGTAGTTGGACAGGTAGAGCTGGTCGCGTGAGCCGTCGGGCGAATAGAGGTGGACGACCATCAGGAGGTCGGGCGAGTTCTTCGCCACCACAACGCCGATCTTCTGCACTTCGGGCGGCAAGCGCGGCATGGCGATGGAGACGCGGTTCTGCACCAGCACCTGCGCGGTGTCGAGGTTGGTACCGAGCGTAAAGGTGACCGTGAGGCGCAGGTTGCCGTCGCCGGTCGCCTGGCTGTTCATGTACAGCATGTTCTCGACGCCGTTGATCTGCTGCTCGAGCGGCGTGGCGACGGTATCGGAGACCACGTCGGCGGCGGCACCGGGGTAGCTGGCGGTGATGACGATGGTGGGCGGTGCGATCTCCGGGTACTGCGCCACCGGCAGCGTGACGTAGGCGATGCCGCCGATCAGGGTGATGAACACCGACACGACTGTCGCGAAGATCGGTCGATCGATGAAGAAGTGCGACAGACGCATCGGCCGGTGTCCCCTAATTGGTGGCCGACTGGCTGGCGAGCTCGATTTGGCCGGGCTGCGGCGTCACCTTGGACCCTGGGCGCACCCGCATCAGCCCGTTGATCACCACCTTGTCGTCCTCCTTGAGGCCGCTGCGCACCACCCTCAGCTTCTGGTAAAGCGGGCCCAGCACAACCGGCTTCGGCGTCACCGTGCCGTCCTCCGCCGCCACCATGACGATCTTGCGCGACTGATCGGTAACCACCGCGGCGTCCGGCACCAGAAGCGCCTCGTAGGGGTCCGACGCCGGCAGGCGGATGCGGCCGAAGGCGCCGGGCGTGATGAAGAAGCCGGCGTTGGGCAGCGTGGCGCGCAGCCGGATGGTGCCGGCGCTGCGGTCGATCTGGGTGTCCACGAAGCTGAGCTTGCCCTGGCGCGTCCAGTCCTTGTCGTCCCCGAACCGGAGCGCCACCGGCAGCTGCCCGCTCTCCAGCCGCGCCGCTGCGGTGCGCTTGTGGGCGAGGTAGTCGGACTCGCTCATATCGAAGTTGAAGTAGATCGGATCGAGCGCGACGATGGTGGTCAGGAGCGTGGCCTGCGTACCGTTGGTGCCGCCGCCGGCGATCAGGTTGCCGACGCTGACCAGATGCGTGCCGACGCGGCCGCCAAGGGGGGCCGTGATGTGCGTGAACTCGAGGTTGAGTTCGGCGTCGCGCGTGGCGGCGCGGGCGACGTTGAGGTTCGCCTCGGCGATCCGCGCCTGCTGGAGCCGGGTGTCGTAGTCGCTCTGCGCCAGGTAATCCTTCTGGCGCAGTTCCCCGCCGCGCGCCAGTTGGCGCTTGGCGAATTCCAGCGTGGCGTTGGCCTGCTCTTCCCGCGCCTGGGCCGAGAACAATGCGTTCTCATAAGGCCGCGGATCGATGACGAACAAAAGGTCGCCCTTGTTGACGACTTGGCCGTCGGTGAAGTTGATCTCGTTCAGGTAGCCGCTGACCCGTGCCCGCACCTCGACGTACTCGACCGGCGCGAACTGGCCGGTATACTCGTCGTAGTCGGTCACCGTGTGCTTGAGCGGGGTGGCGACGGTCACCGGCGGCGCCCCTTGCTGCGGCTGCTGGGCAGCTGCCGGCAGGACGGCAAGCGCCAGCGACAACGCGGCGACCATTGCGAAGCGGCCCGAAAGCGAGCGGTACGGTGCCATTGTCAATGCGGCGGGTCCCAATCATGGAATGGGCGGGCAGCGGACAGGCTTCGCGTCGTCCATGCCCTCGCAACCGAAATCGGCCTGAACCGGTGGTGGGCAAGGGGATGGTGCACTGAAGACTTTTTAACGGTGATCGGGTTCAGGGCTGCCCATGGATCAAACAGCCCTTTGCCTCAGCTTCGACGTGACAACGTCCTTGCAAAAGAAATGGGAGGCGAGCCGGAACCCGCCTCCTATGGAAAGCATCGCATCAAGGCGCTTGATAGCTTCGATCAAGCGCCTCCTCAGAACTTCACGCGCACCGAGGCGGCGACGATGTGCGTCGTGTCGTTCAGCGAGGTCTGGCCGGCGGTGAGCACCCGGCCCATGGTGGTCAACGTGCTCGTGTCGGTCGCCCAATCGAAGCTGTTGAACCTCTCCAGCGCGTATCCGACCCGCAAGGTCAGGTTGTCGGTGAGGTCGTAGTCGGCCCGCACCCCCAGCGAATGGATGCGGGTGGTCATGTCGGGGAAATCGGCGGCGACGAGTGCGCTGCCAGCCGTGGAGTAGATCTTCGTGGTCGCGTGAGTGCTCACCCATATGGTATCTCTTTGATCGCCTGTATGCCGACCATCCGTTGCGCCTCGCTGCGAGGCCGGGATGTCACAGGCGCCAATGTTGCCAGGGCGTGAGATGGCGTCAATTACCTGGCGCGTAATCCGCCGATTGCGGTGGGTCCTGCCGGAGCCTCCGGGCTCAGGCGGGACATTTTGCATCGCCGCCATCAAGCCGATGCTGACCTGAAGCCGGGTCGAGAACACCGTTGGCATGTGGACGCCAGGGCTGTCCTGGTGCTGGTTGCCCCGCAACCGCACGATCAAGCTGGCGCGAAAACTGCCGGCTCCCCCGAAAGATCGCCTGAGTTCCGGGGGCAAGGGGCGCAGACTGTCTGCACTAGGATCTACGCAACAACGCCGGGCAAACCTCTCCCGCGCTGAAGCGCGGCGCACAAGTGCCGAGGTGTCTGCGGCGGTGAGCGATGCCTGGAGGCTCGCGTGGCACGGCGGGAAATCATAGATGTCGATGCCGATCCGGCTGAGGTCCGGCGCCGCCGCATCCGCCGGTTCTTCCGCCTGGGCGTCCCGATCCTCGGTGTGTTGATGATGGCCGCGGCCCTCGTCGGAACCGCGCTCTACTCCTACTCCGTGAACCGGCGGGATGCGCTGGCTCTGACCCAGGATCTGATCGAGGCGCTGGATCATCGCATCGCCAGCCAGGTCTCGGCCTATCTCGACTCCGCCGCCGATGCGGTCGGGATACTGGCCTCCGTCGGCGGCGGCCCCGATGCCCCGGCAACGGAGACGCTTGTCCTCGCGCTGATGGGGGCCCGCCCGCAGCTCGCCGCCCTGTACGTCGGAGCAGAAGACGGTCGCTTCATGATGGTGCAACGCTCTGACGCCGGTACGCTGGATACGAAACGCATCACGGTCGGGCCGGCGGGGCGAAACGTCACCTGGACACGCCGCGCCGCGGACGGCACGGTGCGCGCGATCGAGGAGGATCCCGCCGACAGGTACGACCCGGTGTCCCGCCCCTGGTATCGCGCAGCGATGGAACAGGGCGGAACCGTCTGGAGCGACATCTACATCTTCTTCACCCGACAGGCGCCGGGCGTCACCGTTTCCCGCGCCCTCCAAGGCGGCTCCGCTGCGGTCGCCGGCGCCGACCTCGACTTGGCCGACATCGGCGGTTTCCTGAGCGGACTGAAGGTCGGGGCGACCGGCAAGGCGGTGCTGGTGGAAGGCAGCGGCCGCATGGTGGCGGTGCCCGATGTTCGCGCCATGCTGCGGCCGGACGGAGATGCGCTGCGCCCGGCACGGATCGAGGAGCTTGATGACCCGCCGCTTCGGGAAGCGTTCGACCGGGTCCGCATCGCCGGCGAGACCCGTGGGGTGATGGAGATCGACGGCAACCGGCAGGTGGTGTCGGCCCGCACACTGCGCGCGACGCTTGGGCGGGACTGGTGGCTGTTGTTGATTGCACCGGAAAGCGACTTCGTTGGATTCGTGGCCGCAAACAACCGCAAGACGCTGCTGCTGTCCGGGACGGTCGTGCTGCTCGCCATGGCCATGGCCGGATTCCTTGCCTGGCAGGCCTATTCCGCCGATCGCATCGTGCGCGCCGTGCGCCACCGGCAGCGGGAGCTTGAGCGGCAAGGCGCCGCGTTCGCCAAGCTGGGAAGGCTGGAAACTCTTGCCGATCCCGGCGATGCGGCGGCGCTTCGACGGGCGACGGAAATCGCCGCGGACGCCACGGCGGCAGGCGGCGTCAGCTTGTGGCGCATCGACGGCGAGAAATTGGTCTGCGCCGATGGGTTCGACCGGGAAACCGGCGGGCATGTCGCGGCGGCGGTGATCCAGCTCGACCACTGCCCGCTATTGCGTGAAGACCTTCTTGCCGGAGAGACCGTGGCGGCCGGTGAGGCCGCATCGGACCCGCGCACGTCCGGGCTTGCCCCCTATCTCGACGCGACGGGCCGGCACTCCCTGCTGGCGGCGCCGGTCCGGGCCGGCGACCGCACCCTGGGCTGTCTCTGGATCGAGGACGGAGCCGGCGATGTCGGTACCAGCGAAGGCTTCGCTCGGATCCTGGGCATGCTTCTGGCACCCCGCTTCGTCGCTTCGGAGGCCCAGGGTCCCACTGCCGAAGCCCCCGTGGCCCTGGAAGCAAAAGTCCACGAGCCGTCGTTCGATCCACCGACCCTGCGACGCGCGTCGCTTTCGCTCGAGCGCAACCGCCTGCTGCTCCATGAGATCGTGCGGCGCGGACTGCGCGAGGAGCAGGTTCCCGCCATGCGGTTCCCCCAGGTGACGGTGCTGGTGTTGCGGATGGCTGACGACGTCGCGTTGGCGACCGGCGACGCCGCCGAGACCGTCACCATCGGACAGATCGTCGCCGCCTGCCAGAAGGCGGCGGAACGGCATAGCATCCGCTATCTGAAGATTCTGACTGACCAGATCGTCGCCGCAGAAGGATTCGACGGCCCCGCCGCCGCCGCAGCCACCCGGCTTGCGGAGCTCGCGCTGGAGGTCGACGCCGAATGCGCCGGGCTGTTCACCCGGCTGGGGCGTCCGCCGGGCTATTCCATGGGATTCGACACCGGGCCGGTGATGGGCTCGGCCATCGGATTCGGTCAGGTGGCTTTCAATGTGTGGGGCGATGCGGTGCGCGTCGCCGGCGCCATGGCGATGGCGGCGCCCGGCGGCACCATCCAGGCGACGGAGACCACCTATGTGCTGCTGCGCAACGGGTTCGGCTTCCGCGCACGCGGCGCCTTCTATCTGGAGCGGCTGGGCGAGATGACGACCTATTTCCTGCGGGGCCGGCTGTGACCGATGGGCTCGCCCCAGCGACCGGGACACCGCCCGCTGCCGTCGGATCGGCCGGCAGGACGGCCGGGCCGCGGCGGTTCGCGTGGATCGTCGAAACGGCAGCGGTCGGGGCCGCGGTGCTCCGCCACATGGTCCGACCGGTCACGTGGCGCCGGCCGGTGCGGCGCGAGTTCATCCGCTTCATGGGTGTTGCCGGGGTCGACAGCGTCCCCTCGGTCGCGGTGGCCGCGATCCTTGCCGGTTTGGGGCTGCTGTTTCAGGGGCTCTGGTGGCTGGAGCAGTTCGGTCAGGCGCGCCAGGTCAGCGCAATCATCCAGACGATCTTGGTGCGCGAAGTCGCGCCTCTGACGGTCGGCATGCTGGCGATCGGCCACAGCGGCCTGATCATCCTGAGCGAGCTGAGCCGGATGCGGGCCGATGGGCGGCTGCGGGCGCTCGATTCACAGGGCGTCGATCCCTTCGTCCTGTTCGTCGTTCCGCGGGTTGCGGCGCTGTCGCTCAGCGTGTTCTGCCTGACCATGCTGTTCGTCGCCATCGCGCCGGGCGCCGGGCTTCTGGCCGCCTTGGCCCTTGGCGTGACCACGCAGCCGCCGGGTGCGATCCTGCTCGGCATTCTCAGCACGATCGGCGCGCAGGGTTACGCCGTGCTGCCGCTGAAGTCCCTGGGTATCGGATTCGCGATCGGAACGGTCTGCTGCGTCACCGCGATGACCGGGCCGGACGTCCGGAGCCGGCGCGGTGACGGCGCGTTGCTGGCTGTCGGGTTCTTCCGCGCGCTGCTCCTCACGTTCCTGATCAGCGGCATGGTCAGCCTCATGGTGCGATGATGGCCGATGCGCCGGTGATCGAATTCGCTGCGGCGAGACTGGAAAACGGCACCGAGGTGGACCTGGCGCTGGATGCGGGCGAGCTCGTCCTGGTCGATCCCGGCGACGAGCAGCACGAACGGGCCATCGCCGATGCCGCCTGCGGCCTGGTCGATCCGGTCTTTGGCGCCGTCCGCATGCTCGGCCGGGACTGGCGCCGGCTTTCGCCCGACCTTGCCAACGCGTTGCGCGGCAGGATCGGCCACGGCTTTCGGCCCGGCGCATGGATTTCCTACATGAGCGTGATCGACAACATCATGCTGGCGCAGCTCCACCACACGACCCGGCCCGAGGCCGAAATCCAGGACGAGGCGATCCGCCTTTCGGTAGCCTTCGGGCTTCCCGGCGTGCCGACCGGCCTGCCGTCGGACTGCGCGCCCGGCGATCTCGCACGGGCGGATCTGGCGCGGGCGTTCATGGGATCGCCGGCGCTGGTCATTCTGGAAGGGCCGCCGGCCGATCTGACCGGCGCCCTGGTCAACATGATCCGCACGGTGCGCGACCGGGGCACCGCGGTGGTTTGGTTTACCCCCGACCCCGATCTGTGGCACGATAGGGCGATTCCAGCCAGTCAGCGCTGCCGGCTGCGCGGCAGCGTCATCGCAGCGGCGAAGGACCGGCCATGATGGCGGACCGGCAGACGGCCATCCAATCCGGTATCTATTCCGGCTTCCGGCAGAGCCGCCGGCGCGTCGGCCTGCTGGTACTGGTCGCCGGTGCCCTTTTCGTAGCCGCGGTGCTCCAGGCGGGCATGCTGGAACGGCTGCTGAATCCGTCGGTGACACTCCGCGTCATTCTGCCGGCCGATGGGCTTGCCGGCCTTGCCCGCGGGTCGAGCGTGCAGGTGCTGGGTACCGGAGCCGGCCAGGTAGAGGAGATCGTCATCGATCCCAATGCAAGCTTCCATGCCGTCGTCCGAATCGAGCGCGCCATGCAGGCCTTCATCCGCAGCGACTCCCGCGTCCTGATCCGCAAGCAGTTCGGCATCGCCGGGGCGGCCTATCTGGACATTTCGCGGGGCTCGGGGGCACCGCTGGACTGGGATTACGCGGTTCTGGAGGCCAAGACCGAACGCGCGGCAACCGACGATCTCGGGAAAATGGCGCAGGACCTGAGCGCCAGGATCATTCCGATCCTCGAGAAGACGGACCGGGCGGTAACCGCTCTCGCTGCCATAGCCGAACGGCTGGAAAGGGGTGAGGGCGCCATCGGCCGCGTGCTCGCGGACGACACGGTGGTGCGCGAACTGGAGGAGACGGTACGGACGCTGCCTTCCTCCATCGACCAAGTCGGCGCGGCGCTGGCCTCGGCCGACAGGCTGCTGCGCGAACTGGAGGAGACGGTACGGATGGTGTCTCCCTCCATCGGCCGTGCAGACGCGATGCTGGTTTCGGCCGACAGGCTGCTCCAAAACCTGAACCGCCTGACGCCACAGCTCCGCGAACTTGCCGGCCGGGCCGGTTCCGCCACGGCGGAGCTGCCGACGCTCATCGCTCAATCCCAGGCAACGGCCGCCGAGTTGGAAAAGCTGCTGGTGACCTTGCAGGGCAACTGGCTGGTCGGCGGCGGCGGTTCCAAGGCCGAACGCCGGCCGCTCTCGCCGCTGGAGGTCCGCCCGTGAGGCTGCCGCGGGTTCGCCCCGTGATGGCGGCAACTCTGGTGGCGATCGTGGTGATTGTGGTGCTTCCAGGCGGCTGCGGCGGCGGGCCGCCGGCCGTGACGGACACCGGTGGCATCGAAGATGCCGAAACCGTGTCGGTGCTGGAGACCGCGCGCCATGCCTTCCTCGCCGGCCGATACGATCAGGCGGCGGCCGCATACGCCCGCGCCCTGGACCGCGCCCATGCGCTCGACGACGTCGCCGCCATCGCGCTGGCGGGGCAGGAACTGGCGATTTCAGACCTGCGCAGGGGCAAAGCGGAGGACGCGGCGGCCGCCGCCGCGCGGACCCGTTCGGAACTCGCACGACGGGGGCGCTCGGTTTCCCCGGCCCTGACTTTGGTCGAGGCGACCGCCCGCTACCGGCTGGGCCAAGCACAGAAAGCTCGGCAACTTGCCCAGGAGGCCGCCGAATCCGGCGAGGATGCACTCGTCACGGCTCGCGCCACTTATCTGATTGGACTGCTCGCGGCCGACCGGGGCGACAGGACAGCGCTGCGGAACGCGGTCGAGGGGCTGCCTGCATCCGAGCAGCCGGAGCTGGCGGCCGACCGGCTGGCGCTCACCGGTCGGCTCGCCTTGTTGGATGGTGATGCAGGCGCGGCATTGAATGCCTTTACGGCCGAGGAGAGGCTGCGCCGTGCCAGCGGCGACGAAGCGGGGGTTGCCCGCGCGCTGAACGCGGCGGCGCAGGCCGCGGAGAAGGTCGGCCGGCCTGCCGAAGCGGCCGACCTTTACTTCCGGGCCGGCCGAAGCGCTACCCAGGCGGGACCCGGCGGCGGCGACGCGGCAGCGTCGCTGCGCCGGGCGGAGCTTCTCGCCCGCCGGACCGGCCAATCCGGGCTTGCCGCAGAGGCTGGCCGGCTGCGGCTCGAGCTTGCTCGCCCGGGAAGGGCGGCAGGCAGCGAGTAGGGTCAGGGCTTGCCACCACGTCGGACCGATCAGAATCGCATGATGAACTTGATCCAGTAGTTGTCGCCCTGCGGGCGGTTCTCGGTGGTGAACTCGTGTTGCCATTTGCCGATCAGCGACATGCCGTTGAAGTCGTATTTGACTGCCGGGCCGGCTGCGAAAGCCATGCCGCGGTTACCGATGTCGATGCCGTTCCGGGTGTCGTCGGTGGTCTGCTGGAACCAGTAGCCGCCGACGCCGAGCGCCCAGTCGCCCAGATGCTGCGCCACCATGTAATCGGCGTGGAACGCCTGGCCCGACCGATAGTTGGTGTCGTTGTTCTTGGTGTTGAACGCGTACATCAGCTTGGCCGACACCTCGAACCCGCCGTCGGACAGGTAGGTGGCGGCGACCAGCGGCTCGATGCCCCAATAGTTGGTGCCGATGCTGACCGGCTTCGTCCGGTCGTAGCGGCCGGTCGGCAGGATGATGTCGAGGCCGGTGGCGACGTGGAGGTTCGGGAAGTGCCAGGACAGGATGGCCGGATTGATGGTGATGTCGCCGAGCCCGAACTGGCGCGCCGAGAACGGCCCGATGTCGTAGTCGAGATTGACGACCGGCACCAGGATGTGCGCCCCCCAGTTGGCGCCCAGAATCTTGACGTCGCTGACGTAGATGATGCGCGGCACCTCGGCGACGGCGTCGAGACGCACGGGGATGGGCAGTTTGTTGCCCGAATTGTCGTTGATCCGGCCGGCGTGGTAGTAATTGACGTAGTTGATCAGATAAAGGCCCGGCGGCGGCACCGCGCCGGCCATGAAGCCTTCGGCTCCATTCGGGTATTGCGAGTTGGCCTCAGTCGCGTCCGCCGACGGCGACACGATCGACGTCACGGCGGCCAGGGCGGCAGCCATCAGCATTTTCCAGTTCATTTCAGCGTTTCCCCGTTTCTTGGCGTAAGCTCTCCCAAGACCGGCGTGCGGGCGCACGCCGGCCGGTCCCATAGTCTTCTTTTTCGTTGGAAGCGCCGGACGGCCCGCTCCGTCCGGCCTCAGTTCAGCCCCGTCCGGCGATCAGCCGGGGACGAGCGGCTTCTTAGGCACGCCGCCGACCGCCCAGTGCTCGCCGGGAACTTCGCGCAGGATCACCCGCACGCTCTCCGGCGGAGCGCCCAGCGTGGTGACGGCGGCCTCGGTCACCGCCTTCATGAAGGCGGCCTTCTTCTCGGGCGAACGGCCCTCGATCAGGGTGACGTCGATCAACGGCATGAGTTTACCCCTCCACTTGGAACGAAACCGACCCAAGGTCCTGCATGACGGTGCGCACCGTCATGCCGCGCGCCAACGGGTGCGCCGCCGTGATGCCGCCGGCCAGCACGACCCAGCCCGCCTCCAGCCGCTCGCCCCACTGCGCCACCAGCCGCGCCGCCGCCACCAGCGAGCGCACGGGATGGCCGAGGATCGCCGCCGTGGAGCCGACCTGCACCGCCTGCCCGTTCGCCTCCAGCACGAGGCCGAGGTTGCCGGCGTCCAGGTCCGGACGCCGCCATTCCCCGACCACGAAGCCGGAGGAGGAGGAGTTGTCCGCCACCACGTCGGGCAGCGTGAACTTGAAGTCCTTGTAGCGGCTGTCGATGATCTCCAGCGCCGGCGCCACGGCCTCCACCGCCGCCAGCGCCTGCGCCTGGGTCACCTTGCCGGCGAGCGGCGCCTTCAGCAGGAACGCCACCTCCGGCTCGACGCGCGGGTGCACGTAGCGGTCGATGGCGATGCCGGCCCCTTCCTCCACCTGCATGGCGTCGGTCAGGCGGCCCCAGATCATCTCCGACACCCCGACCTGCGCCATCTTGGCCCGGCTGGTCAGTCCCATCTTCATGCCGACCCGGCGTTCGCCGCGCGCGTAGCGGCGCGCCAGTGACAGCGCTTGGATGGCGTAGGCGTCCTCAACCGTCAGGTCGGGCGCCATGGTGGTCAGCTGCGAGATCTCATGGGCGAGGCGCGCGGCGTCGTCGACGATCTCGGCCAGTTTGACGAGATTGCTGCTCATGCCGAAACCCTCCCCTGCTCACGCTCCTTGATGAGGTCGAGCGCCACGTCGATGATCATGTCCTCCTGGCCGCCCACCATCTTGCGCCGGCCCAGCTCCACCAGGATTTCGCGGGTGTCGATGCCGTAGGTCTTCGACGCCTTCTCGGCGTGCCGCAGGAAGCTCGAATAGACGCCGGCGTAGCCCAGCGACAGGCTCTCGCGGTCTACTCGCACCGGCCGATCCTGCAACGGCCGCACGAGATCGTCGGCCGCGTCCATCAGCGCGAAGAGGTCGCAGCCGTGGTCGTAACCCATGCGGTCGAGGACGGCGATCAGCGCCTCCAGCGGCGCGTTGCCGGCCCCCGCCCCCATGCCGGCCAGGGAACTGTCGACGCGCACCGCGCCGTTCTGCACGCCCACCACCGCGTTGGCGACGCCGAGGGTGAGGTTGTGGTGCGTGTGGATGCCGATCTGCGTCTCCGGCTTCAGCGCCTGGCGGAAGGCCGTTACCCGCTCGGCCACGCCGTCCATCAGCAGGGCGCCGGAGGAGTCCACCACGTAGACGCATTGCGCGCCGTAGCTCTCCATCAGCTTGGCCTGCTCGACCAGCTTTTCGGTCGGGATCATATGGGCCATCATCAGGAAGCCGACCGTGTCGAAGCCCAGTTCGCGGGCGTAGGCGATGTGCTGCTTGGAGACGTCCGCCTCGGTGCAGTGGGTGGCGATGCGCACCGAGCGCGCACCGGCCGCGTAGGCCTCCTTGAGGTCCTCCTTGGTGCCGATGCCCGGCAGCAGCAGCACGGCGGCGCTGGCGTGGGTCAGCACCTCCGCCACCGCGCCGATCCACTCGTGGTCGGTGTGGCGGCCGAAGCCGTAGTTGAACGAGCTGCCGACCAGACCGTCGCCGTGGCTGATCTCGATGGAGTCCACCTTGGCGGCGTCGAGCGCCCTGGCGATCTTCACCACCGTGTCAAGGCCGTACTGGTGGCGCAGCGCGTGCATGCCGTCGCGCAGCGTCACGTCCTGAATGTAAAGCTTGGTCATGTTGCTCATGGGGGCGTGCCTCACGCGTTCAGCTTGCGCTCGACCCAGCGGTCGGCGGTGGCCATGGCGGCCGCGGTCATGATGTCGAGGTTGCCGGCGTAGGCCGGCAGGTAGTGGGCGGCCCCCTCCACCTCCAGGAACACCGCCACCTTCAGCCCCGTGAAGTCGCCCTGGCCGGGGATGTGCAGCGGGTCGTTGTCGCCGATGCGCTCGAACTGCACCGTCTGCTTGAGGCGGTAGCCGGGCACGTAGCTCTGCACGTCCTTCACCATAGCCGCGACCGACGCCTCGACTTCCGCCGGCTCCGCCCCTTGGGCCAGCGCGAATACCGTGTCGCGCATGATCAGCGGCGGCTCGGCCGGGTTCAGCACGATGATCGCCTTGCCGCGCTCGGCCCCGCCCACCCGCTCGATGGCGCGGGACGTCGTCTCGGTGAACTCGTCGATGTTGGCGCGCGTGCCCGGACCGGCGGACTTGGAGGAGATGGACGCGACGATCTCGGCGTAGGGGACCCGCTTCGATGCCCGCCGGATCGCGGCCACGATGGGGATGGTCGCCTGACCGCCGCAGGTCACCATGTTGACGTTCGGCTGATCGAGGTGGGCGTCCAAATTGACCGACGGCACCGTGTAGGGGCCGATGGCGGCGGGGGTGAGGTCGATCACCTGCTTGCCCGCCGCTACGCAGATCTCCGAGTTCTTCTTGTGCGCGTAGGCCGAGGTGGCGTCAAACACCACGCGGATGTCCTTCCACTCCGGCATCCGCGTCAGGCCTTCCAGGCCGGTGGCGCAGGTCGCGATACCCATGCGCCGCGCCCGCGCCAGCCCGTCGGAGTCCGGGTCGATGCCGACCAGCACTCCCATCTCCAGGTGCTTGGCCTGACGCATCACCTTGATCATCAGATCGGTGCCGATATTGCCCGAGCCGACGATCGCCACTTTTGTCTTGCTGCTCATGTTCGTCTCATTCCTTCGCGAAGGCGGCGCGGACCGAGCCCAGGCCGTTGATGCGCGCCTCGACCACGTCGCCCCAGCGCACCGGCACCATCGGCCCGAGCGCACCCGAGAGCACCGTGTCGCCGGCCTTGAGCGGCCGCCCGGCGCGGGCCATCACCTGCGCCAGCCACCACATCGCGTTGATCGGGTGCCCCAGGCACGCCGCGCCGGCACCGGTGGACACCGGCTCGCCTTTGACCTCCATGACCATGCCGCACAGGCGCAGGTCGAGGCCGTCCAATCGGCGCGGCTCGTTGCCGAGTACGTACAGGCCGCTCGAGGCGTTGTCGGCGATGGTGTCGAGGATGCCGATCTTCCAATCGGATATCCGGCTGTCGACCACCTCGATGGCGGGCAGCGCGTACTCCACGGCGCGGATCACATCGGCCGCGGTAATGTGTTCGCTGTCCAGGTCGCGGCCGAGCACGAAGGCCACCTCGGCCTCGGCCTTGGGCTGGATCAGCCGGTTGCGCGCGATCTCCCAGCCGTCCGGCACCGCCATGTCGGCGAACAGCATGCCGTAGTCGGGTTGATCGACGCCGAGCTGCTTCTGCACCGCCCGGGAGGTCAGGCCGATCTTGCGGCCGACCAGGACGCGCCCCTGCTCAAGGGCACGCGTGGTGTTGATCTCCTGCACCGCATAGGCGGATGCGAGGTCGCCCTCGACCAGCAGGTCGCGGATCGGTTCGCAGGGCACGCCGGTCCGTTGCGCTACCAGCAGCCGGTCGGCGGCCTGTTGGATGGTCTTCTGATTGGTGTCCATGGTGGTCTCGCTTCGTTGGGCCGGCGTCGGGCTTCGCTACGCTCAACCCGACCTACGCATGGTGCCGTGGGTCGGGTTGAGCCGAAGACGAAGCCCGACAGCCGCCTGCCTCACAGCTTGATGCAGACGTTCTTCAGCTCGGTGTAGAACTCCAGCCCATGCACGCCGCCCTCGCGGCCGATGCCGGACTGCTTGGCGCCGCCGAACGGCGTGCGCAGGTCGCGCAGGAACCACGAGTTCACCCAGACGATGCCGGCCTCCAGGCGCCCGGCCACGCGGTGGGCGCGCGCCAGGTTCTCGGTCCACACCGCGGCGGCCAGCCCGTAGGGCGTGTCGTTGGCCAGATCCACCACCTCCTCTTCGCTGTCGAAGGGGCGGATGTGGCAGCAGGGCCCGAAGATCTCCTCGCGCACCACGGCGCTGTTGTCGTCGAGCCCCGTCCAGATGGTCGGCTGCACCCAAGCGCCGTCGGCCAGCTCGCCGGGCATGGCCGGGATGCCGCCGCCGGTCACCACGGTGGCGCCGTCCAGCGCCGCCTTGGAGTAGTAGGACAGCACCTTCGAGCGGTGCTCCTGGCTGATCAGCGGCCCCAGGTTGGTCTCGGGGTCCTCCGGGCGGCCGAGCTTCAGGGCTTCGGCACCGGCCTTCAGGCGGCGGACGAACTCCTCGAAGATCGGGCGCTCGACGTAGATGCGCTCGGTGCCCAGGCAGACTTGGCCGCAGTTGGCGAAGACCGAGCGCATGGTGCCCTCGATGGCCTTGTCCATGTCGCAGTCGGCGAAGACCAGCGCTGGGTTCTTGCCGCCCAGCTCGAACGACACGGCGCGCACGCCGGTGCTTGCTGCCTTCATGATGGCCTCGCCGGTGCGCGTCTCGCCGGTGAAGGTGATGGCGTCCACGTCCGGGTGGGTGGTCAGGAACTCGCCGGCCGAGTTCGGCCCGAAGCCGTGCACGACGTTGTAGACACCGGGCGGCAATCCCGCCTCGTTCATCACCTCGCCCAGCAGCGCGGTGGTGGTCGGCGTCTCCTCCGAAGGCTTGACCACCACCGTGTTGCCGCAGGCCAGCGCCGGGCCGACCTTCCAGGTCATAAGCAGCAGCGGCAGGTTCCACGGGCTGATGACGCCGATGACGCCCTTGGGCACGCGCTTGGAATAGTTGATGGCGCCCCGGCCATCCGGCGTCGCCATTTCGAAGCATTCGGTGGCGACGTTCTTCACCAGATCGGCGAAGATCTTGAAGTTGGCCGCCCCGCGCGGAATGTCGATGTGACTGGCCAGCGAGCGCGGCTTGCCGGTGTCGGCGCACTCGGCCGCCAGGAATTCCTCGAAGCGGCGGGTGATGCCGTCGGCGACCTTGTGCAGGATGGCCGCGCGCTCGTCCATGGACATGCGGCCCCATGGACCGGCCAGCGCGGCGCGGGCGGCCTTCACCGCGGCATCGACGTCGGCGCGGCTGGCCTCGTGCACGGTGGAGATCAGCGAGCCGTCCACCGGCGAGCGGTTCTCGAAGGTGCGGTCGCCGGTGCCGGCCGCGTAGACGCCGTTGATGAAGTGCTGCACCCGCTTCGGTCCGGTGCCGGCGGGCGCCGGGTCCGGTCGGGACAGTGTGGTGGTCGTCATGATGTTCCCGTGCTTTGCTTGATCAGATCGAAATGCCGAGAGCGGCGAGGCCCGCCTTGGCGCATAGGCAGTCCTGCTCCTCCGACGCGCCGGAGACGCCGATGCCGCCGACCACCCGGCCGTCCACAACGATCGGAAAGCCGCCGGCGAACGCCGTCAGCCGGTCGCGGCGGATCAGCCCGTCGCGGAGCCCCGGATTGCCCTGGATCAGGCCGTAGAGGTCGGACGTGGGCATGCGGAAGCTGACCGCCGTGTACGCCTTGTCCTCGGCGATGGAGATCGAGTGGAGGAAGGCGCCGGGGCCGCGGAGGAAGCCGGCGAGGTGGCCGCCGGCGTCCACCACGGCGGCGTTCACCGCCACCCCCATCTCCAGTCCCGCCCGCACCGCCGCCGTGACGGCGGCCAGAGCCGCCTCGTGGCCGATGTTGTCCCATCGGACGGTCAGGTCCATGACCGCGTCCTCAGGTCACGACGGTGAGGAAGCGCTCGTTGAGCTGCTTCTCGTAATAGAAGATGCCCTTGCCGAGTTCGTTCTCGTCCCACACGCGGGTGGGGTTGTCGGGGTAATAGGTATAGCCGCCGGCGAAGACCTCGTTGCGGTTGCCCGACGGGTCGAAGAAGTAGATCGTCTGGCCGCGCGTGATGCCGTGCCGGGTCGGCCCGATGTCGATGGAGATGTTGTAGCGGGTCATGATGTCGGCGGCATGCCCGATGTCCATCCAGGTCTCCAGGTAGAAGGCCGCGTGGTGGAACTTGCCGGGCTCGGCGTGCTTGACGAAGGCGATGTCGTGCGCCTTGTTCGAACAGGTCAGCCAGATCGCCAGCAGCCCGTCCGGCAGCTCGATCTTCTCGGCCAGCGAGAAGTCCAGCACCTCCTGGAAGAACTTCAGGTTCTGATCGATGTGCGGGCCGTAGAGCAGCGCGTGGTCGAAGCGCGTCGCCTTCATGCCGCGCGGTTCCGCCGGCCAGACGTCCGGGTTCTTGACCGGCGGGTGCTTTTCGGACAGCGCGACGGTGGCGTACAGCTCGATGCGGTGGCCCGACAGCAGCGTGAAGCCGATGCGCCGGCCGAGGCCGGGCTGCTCGCCCTCGGCGACGTGATCCACCGCAAGGCCCCAGGCGGTGGTGCGCTTGGCGAAAGTGTCGAGGTCGGCCTCGGAGGCGATCTTGAAGGCCATGACGTCGAGGCCGGCGGTCTCGGCCTTGCGCAGAATGACCGAATGGTGGTCGAACTCGTCCCAGCCCTTGAGGTACACGCGGCCGTCCGGGCCGGTGGTGACCTTGTCGAGGCCAAGGCGGTCCACGTAGTGGGTGAGCGCCGCCTCCATGTCGAGGACGCGGATCTGGATGAAGCCGGGACGCAGGACGCCGGTGAGTGCCATGGGTGTTCCTCCTGGTTTATGGGGTTTCTGCGGTTGTTGGGGTGGCAGTCTTGGCGGGCTTCGCCGCCAGACGCAGCACCAGGTCGCCTTGCGGGACGAGGCAACAGGCAAGCGCGTAGCCCTCCTGCTGCTCGGCCTCGGTCACGTGGGTGCGGCTCATCGCCTCCACCCGGTAGGGACCCTCCAGGACCTGGACGCGGCAGACACCGCAGCCGCCGCGCCGGCAGCCGACGGGAATGCGCCCGCCGTCCTTGGCGAAGCCGAACCAGGCGGCGCGCTCCATGGCGGCGATGACCGTCTCGTCGCCGCGGCAGGCGAAACTGCCCTGCGTGCCGTCCAGGTGGATGGTGTGGTGCGGACCGGCCATGCTCAGATCCTCTTGAAAACGGGACTGCGCACCTTGCCCGCATCGCCATCGCCGGCGGTGAGGAAGCGCTCGGTGAAGATGTCGCGCTCGAACAGGCGGCCCTGCATGAGGGTGCGGATGCACGCCTCGATCATCGGCGGCGGACCGCACAGATAGGCCTTGCGCCCGGCGAACATGCCGCCGAAATGGCGGTGCAGCGCCTCGTGCACGAAGCCGGTCTCGCCCTGCCACCCATCTTCCAGCGAGGCGTCGCCGGGCTGCCGGTCGGACAGCACGGGGATGTAGGTCAGGTTCGCGTGCACCGCGGCCAACCCCTCGAAGAGGTCCCGGTCGTAGAGGTCGCGCAGGCCCCGCACGCCGTGGATCAGCACCATCGGCTGCGTGCAGCCCTCGGCCAGCAGGTCGAGGATCATCGACTTGGGGCTGGACAGGCCGGTGCCGCCGGCCAGGAAGATCATCGGCGCGGCGGCCGACTTGCGCACGAAGAACCGCCCGTAGGGGCCGCTCAGCGTCAGCGTGTCGCCGACCTTGAGGTCGCGGTGGATCCAGCCGGTGGCTTTGCCGCCCGGCACCAGGCGCACGTGCAGCTCGACCAGATTGCGCTGCGCGGGCGGGTTGGCGAGCGAGAAGGCGCGCGCCCCCTCGACGCCGGGCACCGTCAGGTTGACGTACTGGCCGGCCTGGAAGGCGATGCCGTCGCCCGGCAGTTCGATGAACACGCCCTTGACGTCGTGCGTCAGGTCTTCCAGGCGCACCACCGTGCCGGTGAAGTCACGCACGGGGATGCGCAGGGCGTCCGGCTCCTCGTCGATGTCGGCTTCGATGGTGGCATCGGACAGCAGCCGCGCCGTGCAGGCGAGCGTCTTGCCGCCGTCCCGCTCGAAGTCCATCAGCGCAAAGCCCGAGGCGTCGCCGTGGTCGACGTCGCCGTCGACCACCTCGACCTTGCAGGTCCCGCACAGTCCGTGGCCGCAGGCGTGCGGCAGCCAGATACCCTGCCGCAGGCAGGCATCCAGGATGGTCTGGCCCTCGGCGACGGCGACGGTGTCGCCGGTGGGCTCGATGGTCAGCGTATGGGTCACGGCATCCCCTCCCCTGCGCCTAGCTGCGCGAGCCCTTGTAACCGTGCAGGCCTGGCGTCCAGAAACGGACCAGCGACTTGTGGCCGATGCCATTGTCGGCGAGGCTCTTCTGCGGATCGGGCGTCACCTCCTTGCCGTCGATGATCCAGCGGACCCGGCTCCAGTCGATGGCGGCGAAGTCGGGGTGCATGCCGTAGTAGGTCGGGATGATCTCCTTGATCAGCGCCCCGAACGGCATGGCGGGCGGCAGCGGGAAGGCCATCGCGGCGCAGAAGCTCAAGTGCTCTTCCCAGTGGAGATAGACGACGATGTTGCCGTGAAAGTTCTCGACGCGGTCGCGGACCTCGACCTTGTCGGCATAGTCCTTCTCAAGGGCGACGACGGCCATGGTTTCCTCCGATGATTCTTCGTTGCTGCGGGATCGATGACGGGGTGGGGAGGCAGCGGGAGATGCCCCTCCCCAGCGGCGACCTAGCCGGCAACGCGCCGACGCGCCTCCATCCATTCATTCCACAGCTTCTGGTCGGGTGAGCCGGCCTGGTCGAGGTTGTCGGCCCCGAGGTTCATCCGGTACCACTTCAGCACGTCCTCGACCGAGGCGCCGCCGCAGTTGCCCTGGAAGATCTGGTGCACCGGCAGCCAGGACTGGCTGAACTTCTCCGGCTCGTTGTCGAAGATGTCCTTACAGCCGTCCGAACAGAAGTGGTACGTGTCGCCTTTGTACGTCGAGTTGCGGAAGCAGATCGTCCCGGGATCGCCCGGTTCGGTGTAGGCCATCGGGATCTGGCAGGTGGTGCAGAGCTGTGGCAGCGCGTTGTTGTAAAAGCGCTTGCCCTCCTTCTCCATCTCCGCCCACATCTCGAAGCGCGGACGGTAGTACTTGTCGAAGATGGTCGGGTACTTCTCCGACAGCCAGTCCATCTCCTGCGGCGTCGGCAACCAAGTGTGGAAGGCCGCGGCGTGCGTGTACTGGTAGAACACCGCCCAGTTCTGGTGCGACAGGTGGTCCGCCTCGGCGGTCGCCACGTCGGCGTACTTCGGCACGCGCAGGCCATAGCGCGCCAGATCCTGGAATAGCGAGCCGCCTGCCTCGGTGAAGTAGATGTCCCAGGCCTCGCGCCAGGACATGATCTTCTTGGGCAGCATGTAGTCCATCATCATGGCGACCAGACCGAGCACGCGGTGGCCGCGCCAGAACCACTTGTCCACCCACTTCTGCACGATCGGCAGATTGTCGGGGTCCTGTTCCAGCAGGAACTTGATGACCTCGATGCCGAGCGTCATGTGGCGACTCTCGTCCGACTGCGCCGAGAAGCCGAAGGTCACCGTGGCGAGGTCGCCATTGTAGGCCGCACCCGACATGAACGGCACGAACAGCAGGTTCGTCAGCACGTATTCGAAGGCGAAGCCGATGGCGATGAAGTACTCGAACGGCCCGGCCGCCCGCGCGTCGTCGAAGAACGACTTGGGCACCGACAGGTACCACACGCGGTCGTGCATGTGCTGCCACTCGTGGAAGCCGTGGAAGAACTTGTTGTAGTGACTGAGCGTGTGGATCTGCGTCTGCACATGGCGCAGTTCGTCGAGCGACTGCATCTGCGCCGCGACGCGCGGGCCGACGCCGGGGACGTGGCGGCCGACGTGCGCGAAGCCGCGGTGCGCCTGGTACTCCAGCGGCGACACGCCGGTGAGGAACAGCTTGATGGCGTTGATGTAGCGGGCGTCGCTCAGGCCCATCTGGCCGTTGTTCTGGGCGAAGCTGTCGAGCACGGCGTACAGCTTGCGCTCCTTCTCCGCCTGGTACTTCCAGTAGGCGTCCATGGTGAGGCGGAAGGGATCCTCCCACTTCGACCAGTCGTGGATCTTGATCCCCTCGAATTCGGCGTAGGGGAAGATGGCGCTCTTCGACTGGTACGACGGCTCCCAGTCGAGCCCGCGGGTGAGGAGCGCGTAGCGCTGCTTCAAGCCCAGCTTAGCCCGGGTGGTCATGGTGGCGTTCATGATGGCGTTTCCCCTGATTTTCTTAGTTCGCCCAGGCGAGGCCGAAGTAGTCGTCGTCCTCGTCCACATTGCCGGCCATGGAGACGATGCTCAGGTGGATCTCCTGCGGGTCCCAGTCGCGGCCGAGGCGACTCTCGACCGAGGCGCGCTTGACGGTCAGGCTGCCTTCGCGGTCGATCTTGACGATGCCGGGATAGGAATGGACGACCGCGCCGGGGTTGTCCTCGGTGATCGCCTCGATGATCGGGCGGGCGGCGTCGGTGTTCTGCAAGGTGATGGAGACGATGCGGGGCATGGGGCGGTTTTCCTTGGTCAGGCGTCGAGGCCGAGGGTTTTGGCACGGGCCTTGAGGCTGCCCAGCGCCTCCGCGACGGCGGCCCTGCCGGCGTCCTCGCCCAGTACGCGAACGGCGAGCGGCGTGGCGGCATCGGCGGCGCGTCTGCTCCAGGCGGCAAACCAGCGGCTCAGCAGCGCCTGGTTCTCGGCGGACTCCGCGGCAGCGGTCTTGATGACGGCGTCCACCCAGCGGCTGTGCTCGGTGAACCATTCGCTCATGAACTCGGTCAGCATCGACACACCGGTCCCGCCGGCGCGCTGCCCCTCGGCGTCGAAGCGGCCGTAGACCAGCGGATGCAGGACGCCGTCCACGGCGAGGTTCTGGACGACGAACTGCTCGAACCAGTCCTTGATGACCAGCGTGTCCTCGGTGAGGCGGCGCAGGCCCTGCCATTCCGGTGCGCTCATCCAGCGCTCTTTGGCCTTGTCGAGCGAGGTGCCGGAGTTGCCGTCCAGCGCCAGGCCGATGCGGCCGATGATCTGCGCCATCGCCAGATGGTCGCCGGCGGAGAAGATGCAGGGCGCGGTGACGGCCGTGCCGTAGCCCTGGTCGCACATGTTGGCGGCGTTCATGTTCGCCCCCCACTCCACGTGCCGCATGGGGAGCAGGTAGAACTCCACCGTCTCGCGCCACGCCGGGTCCATCAGCGCCAGCAGGCCGCGCTTCTCGACGAACTCGAAGTTGTGCTCGGTTGCCTGGTACTGGTTGGCGCGGGCGATGTTGTAGCTGGCGTAATAGTATTGGCGCGGGTCGCGCAGCGCGTACCAGTCCTTCATGCGGATCTGCGTGCGGCGCTCGTCGTAATGCCAGTGGTCGGCACCCCACAGCGGCTTGTAATGGAAGTTCGCCGTCGCCTGGACGTCGAGCGTCGCCTCCTCGTAGCGCGAGGCGGGCTTGTCCGCCCCCAGCCGGCGCGCGATGTGGCCGAAGGTCTGGCGGCGGGGCTCGT
>Ga0196970_1000628_pt1 | contig 37365 bp, 29 predicted proteins | sample S1v_513CmetaG_FD_148672 | JGI IMG/M metagenome (GOLD analysis project Ga0196970, IMG submission 148672) | Soil microbial communities from Anza Borrego desert, Southern California, United States - S1+v_5-13C | ecosystem: Environmental > Terrestrial > Soil > Desert | place: USA: California... | reverse complement strand
GAGGCCGAGGTTGGCGCCGACCGAGAAGTTGTCCGCTCCGTTGTGGATGACCAGCGCCTTCCACTGTCCCTTGCCGTCGCCGATCAGGGCCATGGCCTTGCCGTAGGCGGCCATGGTGCCGTCGTCCAGCGCGTTCATCTTCGAGGTGAACTCGAAGCACAGCACGCCGTCACCGATGTCCCACAAGGCGGCCGAGCCGTTCTTCCACACCGGCTTGCCGGTCGCCCGCTTGACGTCGGACAGCAGCAGCACGCCCTCGGGCCGCATCACGTCGTCGTAGATGCCGCCGGTGGTCAGGTACTGCAGCTTGCCGTTCTCGACACGGTAGAAGGTGCGGCCGTCGGCCTGCGCCACCAGGGCCGGCACCGGGATCCCCTCCGACCGGCACAGCTCGGCGAACCAGGATGTCCCCAGCGTGTCGATCAGCTCGAACGGGCCGAACTTCCAATTGTAGCCCAGGCGCATGGCCTCATCGACCGCAACGATGGAGTTGGATATCTCCGGCACCAGGCTGGCGGCGTAGGACAGCGTGTGCGCCAGCACCTTGCGGGCGTAGGCGCCGGTCTTGTCCGGGTACTCGGCCAGTGCCCGAAGGTCCTTGCCGGCCGCCGCGAGGCTCTCCAGCTTTGGCTTCTCGCTTGGCCGGAACTGGCCGGTCTGGAGGTCGATGGCCTCCTTGACCTTCCTGCCGCCTTCCTTGTTGAGGCGGTAGAAGCCGCCCTTGCCCTTCCGCCCGATGTAGCCCTCGGCGATCATATTCTGGATCACCGCATGCTCGCGGTAGACGCTGCGGTACGGGTCGTTGGTCGGCAGCGTGCCGAGCAGGCTCTTGGCGATGTGCGGCATCAGGTCGATGCCCACCAGATCCATCAGGCCGAAGACGCCGGTCTTCGGGATGCCCATGGGGCGGCCAACGATGGCGTCTGCCTCCTCCACCGTGATACCCAGCTCGATGGCGAGGTTGACCGCCGCCTGGATCCAGTAGACGCCGATGCGATTGGCGATGAAGCCCGGCGTGTCCTTGCAGCGCACGACCCCCTTGCCCAGCGCGCGATCGCAGAAGGCCGCAATGCTCTCGGCCGCGTCGGCGCGCGTCTGCTCGCTGGTGACCAGCTCCAGCAGACGCATGTAGCGCGGCGGGTTGAAGAAGTGGGTGATCAGGAAATCGGCCTTGAAGGTCTCCGATTGTCCCTCGGTCAGCATGTTCAGCGGGATCGTCGAGGTGTTCGACGACACCACCGAGCCGGGCTTGCGCACCGGGTCGATGCGCTTGTAGAGGTCGGCCTTGAGGGCGACGTCCTCGATGATTGCTTCGACGATCCAGTCGCAGTCGGCGAGGAGGTGGAGGTCGTCCTCCAGGTTGCCCGGCGTCACCAGACGGGCGTTCTTCGGGTGCATGAAGGCGGCCGGGTCGGCCTTCTTCAGCTTCTCCAGGGCGCCCTTGGCGACGGCGGTGCGGTCTTCCGCGTTCTTCGGCACGATGTCCAGGAGGACGACCGGTATGCCGGCGTTGGCGATGTGGGCGGCGATGCCGCTGCCCATCACGCCCGCACCGATGACGGCGGCGCGTTTGATGTCCATGGTCAAAACCTCCGCGCTCACACGGCCTCGAGGATCGTGGCGATGCCCTGGCCGCCGCCGATGCATTGGCTGGCCAGCGCGAACTGCTTGCCTTCGCGCTTCAGCAGCGATGCTGCCTTGCCGGTGATGCGGGCGCCGGTGGCGCCCAGCGGGTGGCCCAGCGCGATGGCGCCGCCGTCGATGTTCAGCGTCGCCTCGTCGACACCGAGGTCGCGGACGCAGGCCAGCGCCTGCGCGGCGAACGCCTCGTTCAGCTCAACCACGCCGATGTCCTTGATCGACAGGCCGGCGCGCTTCAGCGCCTTCTGCACCGCCGGGATCGGGCCCAGGCCCATCACCTCCGGCGCGCAGCCGGCGACGGCGATCGACTTGATGCGGGCGAGGATCGGCAGGCCATTGGCCTTGGCGTACTCCTCCGTCGCGACCAGCACGGCCGAGGCGCCGTCGGTCAGCGGCGAGGAGGTGCCGGCGGTCACCGTGCCGTCGGTCAGGAAGGCGGGCTTCAGGCCCGACAGCGCCTCCTGCGTGGTGCCGGCACGCACGCAGCCGTCACGCTCGACCAGACCGTTGCCGACCTGGATGCCGACGATCTCGTCGCGCAGCTTGCCGGCTTCCTGCGCGGCGGCCGCCTTGGCGTGCGAAGCCACGGCGAGATCCTGCTGCTGCTCGCGGGTGATCTCGTAGCGCTTGGCGACGTTCTCCGCCGTGATGCCCATGGACGCGTAGGCCTCGGGGTAGTTGGCCTTCAGGTCCGGGTGCGGCATGGGGTTGAAGCCCATCATCGGGATCCGGCTCATCGACTCGATGCCGCCGCAGACGAACACGTCGCCGGCCCCCATCTGGATGGAGCCCGCCGCCATGTGGATCGCCTGCATGGACGAGCCGCAGTAGCGGTTCACCGTGGTCGCCGCCGCGCTCAGAGGGATCTTCGCCAGGAAGGACACGGTGCGGGCGACGTTCATGCCCTGCTCGCCCTCGGGGAAGGCGCAGCCGACGATGACGTCCTCGATGTCGGCGGCGTTCACGCCGGTGCGCTGCACGAGGCCGGCGACGACGCGGGCCAGCAACTCGTCCGGCCGCACCTTGGCAAGCTCACCCTTGTGGGCGAAGGCGAACGGGGAGCGGGCGTAGCCCGCGATGACGACGGATTTCATGGATTCTGGTCCTTCCTGGTGACCGTATCTTCGATGTCGTTGCGGCGCAGGTGCTGTGTGATCTGGGCGTCGATGCCGCGCAGTTCGACCAGCGTCTGCTGGACGTCGGCGAGCTGGCGTTCGAGGGCGAATATCCGGCGGCGGGCCAGCTTCTGCGCATAGCGCATCTGCTCCACTTGCCCGTCGTCGCCGTCGTAGAGGTTCAGGAAATCCTTGATCTCGGCCAGGCTGAAGCCGAGCCGCTTGCCCCGGCAGATGAGCGCGAGGCGAGCCCGGTCGCGGTGGCCGTAGACGCGGCTCATGCCGTCGCGCCCCGGCGCCAGCAGCCCTTCGTCCTCATAGTGACGGATGGTGCGCAGCGTCAGACCGAACTCATCAGCCAATTCGCCGATGGCATAGGTGCGCGCTTCGTCGCAGTCGTTGCGCAGCGGCGGCGCCCCCGGCATTGAACCCTCCCATGCCTTACGTTGACGTAAACGTAAAGTGCGTGACCTGTCCTGTCAAGAGATACGACGGACTAACCGTTCCGGTGGAGAAAACCATTGAAGGCAAGCCATTGCCTCCCGTATTTTTTGAAATTCTAAAATTGTTTTCTCCATTTTCCACACACCATGGCACCTACCACAGCCGAAACGGATTCCTGCCATGACCAAGACGCCCGAGTTTGTCACGCCCGGTAGCCGAACCGAACCTCCGCTGCTGCGGGAATGCGCGGCCGAGGCGCGGCGTTGCCTGGGCGAAGCGGCCAAGTGGTCGATCGCCATTCCGGACGAGACGGTCTCGGTGCTGATCGCTACGGAGCGGGCACTGGACGCCGGCGGCATCACCGCCGCGCAGGAGGAGCGCTTCTGGAAGGCGTACGCCTACATGCGCACCAACGTTTTCGACCTTCGCCGCATCCGCCGACGCTACAACGTCGGCTTCCTGGGTCTGCTGCTGGTGCTGCTTGCGCTTCAGAGCATCTACATCTCCACCACCAGCGTGATCGACGCGGTGAAGGCGCAGTGGACGGTGGTGCTGGACTACGAGATCGGCCGCACCGACGCCTGCCGGGACCGCGCCACGGCCAGACCGGCGGAGGCGCCCGCGGTCGAGGCCGCGAAGGCCCCGCCGGCCGGCACCGCCATACGCCAAGCCCTGACCCTCAGCCCCGACGGGTGCCCGACGCGCCCGGTCTCCGAGCCGGAGTACGGCGTGGCACTCACCAAGTTGCTCAGCTACGACCATCTGCTGAAGACCGGCCATGCCCTGCTGCCCTGGCTCGGCTCGGGGCGGGATGACTCGGCTGCGATGCCCTCCCGAGACTCGCTGCGGCAGGTCCACCACTTCATCAGCCTCGGTGCGCTGACCAACACCCGGCACTTCCTGGAGTTGTTCATCCTGCCGGCGCTCTACGGCGCGCTGGGCGCCTGCGCCTTCGTGCTGCGGCGCTTCTCGTACGAGCAGCAGCAGGGCGCCATCCTGGACGACTCCGGCATCCGCTACGGACTGCGTATCAGCATCGGCGTGATCGCCGGCCTCGCCATCCACTGGCTAATCCGCCCCGCCGAGGGCGCCGATGCCGCCCACGCCTCCGCCAGCGTCAGCGCGGCCCTGCAGCACTTGTCGCGCTACGCGCTGTCCTTCGTCGCAGGGTACGGCAGCGAGATCGTATTCAACATCCTCGACCGCTTGGTGGCGGCCCTTGCCCCCGGCCGCCAGACGGACACCACCCAATACCGCGCCCCGGCACCGCACGTCAGAAAAAGGCCCGAGCCGGAGACGGACGAGACGTCCGACGCCGAGCCCTCCACGCCGAAACGGAAGGCCCGCCACACCGTGCCGGCGCCGGAGGAAGAGGTGGTCTGACCGGTTCATGGGCGCGGAGCTGACGCGCAGGTGCGGCGCACGCGCGCAGTGACAGCTTGCCACGTTCGGCCAGGACACCGAACCATGGCAGCTTGGTCCTACCAAGACGCGATCGCCGAAGCAGCGGCCGCGCGCCCATGCCCAACCGTTTCACAGACGCGGGTTGGAGACACCCCATGTCGTCGTGCAGCATCGTGTTGCTGGGCTTGTGGATCCTCCTCATGGTGCTGGTGGGCACCATGACGGTGGGGGTCGCGCTCGCCTTCTACGTCGCGATGACGGTCTTCTTCGCGGTGGTGGTGGTCATCCTCATGATCGCCACCCGCCATCGCGAAGACCGCAGCCACCACGTCTAGTCAGTTCGCCTCCCGCTGCACACGCAGGCGGGCCGGAGCGCTGCGGGCGAAGAGGTGCGGACGGTTCATGTCCTCGACCGAGACACCAGGCGCCAAGTAGTCACCAGGATTCATGGCACGCACGAGATAGACGAGGCGGAATCCGGGCTTCTCCTTGGTCAGGTCCACGGCCGCCACGAAGCGGTCCTCTCGATAGTCCACATGCCGGGCCGGCGACAGTTCGCCCAGCCACGTCAGGCTGCCGAGTTGCCCGCTGCTCGCCAGCCGCACATTCTCGATCTCCAGCCCGGCCGGCAGCGGATCGACGACGAGCACCTGGTGGTCGAGCGGGTCCGTGGATTCGCCCTCCAGGATCACCACCAGCAGTTCATTCTGCGCGACCCGGGCGGCATCGACCGGGCGGCCCTCCATGTCGAAGACGCGCCGCGCGATCTTCAGCCCCTGCCCTTCGGCGGCCGGCGGCGTGCTGGGCACGCCGACCACAGTGATCGCCTGGCGCAGCGCCTCCCCGCCGAGGTTCTTCACCACCGGCGCCGCAGCTGGATCGATGCGCTGGTGCAGCATCTTCGCGCCTTCGATCGTCTGCTCGCCTACGCTCACCTTCATGGGCGTCGAGCGGTCGGCCAGCGCCTTCGATGCGAGCAGCAGCCACGCCTGCTCCTGCGCCGAGGGAACGTCCATGGTCGCGTAGGCCTTGGTGAGCCGGTCGGCGGCCGCGACGATCTTCTCACGGTCGACGCCGCTCTCGGCCATCAGCGCCACCACGCCCGCCTGGTCGCGCACCACCGAGCCATAGTCGCGCAGCGACGGCGGCACGACGCGGGCACCGCCGGCGAGCTTGTCGAACGCCTCCGTTGCGCGCTTGGTATCGCCGAGATGCGCCAGCGCGGCCGCCACCTGGGCACGGGCAAAATCGGTCTGCAGCTTGTCCCAGTAGGTCTCCTGGAAGTACTGCGTGGCCGACGCGTCCACCGCCTTGGCGCGGGCCAGCACATAGTGCGCGTAGGCACGGCCCGGCAGCTCGTCGATGTCGAACCAGGTGTTGTCGATGAACTGGCGCAGCCATTCCATGCCCTTGCGGTAGGGCACCTCCGGCACACGGTAGCCGGCCGCCTTGGCACGGCCCAGCACGTCCATGACGTAGGGCGTCAGCCACTGATCGGCGTCCCCCTTGGGCGACCACAGGGCGAAGGCGCCGTCGGCGCGCTGCATGGTCAGCATGCGGTCGAGCGAGCGCTGCACCCGCACCTTGATCCGTTCCGCGTCGGCAATGCCCAGCGAGATCGCCAGATCGCCGACCGACAGGAGCGGCAGCACCCGGCTGGCCGCCTGCTCGGCCGAGCCGTAGGGATGGCGCTCCAGCGTCAGCAGCAGGCCCGGTGCATCGAAGTCCGGCAGCGTGCCGAGCGACAGCGCGGTCACCATCGTCTCCGACCGTAGACCGGCGGCAAGGTCGGCGGGAACGGCGACGGTCTGGCCCGGCGGCAGTTGCGCGACCTGCTTGCGCACCACCGGCGCGCTCGCCGGCCGCACCATGACCTTCCAGGTGCGGGAATAGGCGTAGCCGTTGGCCCCCGTGACCTCCAGCGTGACGGAGCCCGGCCCGGCGGCGCCGGCGGTCAGCACCCGGCCGACGCTGGCGCGCTTGCCGCGCGTGAGGTTCGGCACGGGCACCTCGCCGTTCTCCAGCGTCACCGAGCCCGCGGCGCTCAGCTTGATGGTGTAGGCGCCGGCGGCGCCGTTCAGATTGTCGAGCGTCGCCAGCACCTGCGCCTTGTCGTCCGGCGCCAGGAAGCGCGGCAGCGCCAAGTCGGCGACGACCTTGTCGCGCACCAGCATGGAGGTGTCGGAGTGGCCGAGCTTGTCGCCGCTCCAGGCCACCGCCATCAGGCGCAACCGGCCCTGGAAGTCCGGCAGTTCCAGCGGGACCGAAACCTTGCCGCCCTCTCCCACCGGCAGGATGCCGGAGAACAGCGACACCACACGGTCCGTCTTTTGCGGCAGCGCCGTGACCTGCCGGGTGCGGCGCGGTTCAGGCACGCGGGTGGCGGCGCGTTCGGCCTCCGGCCCGATCAGGCGGCCGTAGACGTCGCGCAGCTCCACACCCAGGTGGCGCTTGCCCAGGTAATAGTCGTTGGGGTCGGGCGCCCAGAAATCGGTGAGCTGAAGCACCGAATCATCCACCGCGGCCAGCGTGACGAAGGCCGGCTTGCCGGCCTGGGCGCCCTTCACCGTCACCTCCGCGGTGACCGTGCGGCGCGGCTCCGCCTCCGCCGGGGCGGCCACCTCGACGCCCAGCATGCGCGCGGCCGGGTCCACAGCCAGCCAAGCCGAGCCGATGGCGCGGCGCGGCGCACCGCGAAGCTGCGGGTCCGGCATGGCGAAGGCGGTGGCAACCACGTAGACGCCGCCGGTCCAGGCGCCGTCCACCGGAATCTGCAGGAAGGCGCCCTCCGGGCCAATCTCGCGGGTCAGCGCCTGGCGCACCTTGCGGTCGGCGACGGCGAGCAGCACCTGACTCTTGTACGGCGGCTTGACGTACACCCAGGCGGTGTCGCCGCCCTTGTAGGACGGCAGCATCGCCGTGACCTCGACCTTGTCCGGCCGATCGGCAGCGGTGGGCGTCATCCACCAGCCGGCGGCGAAGCGCACGCTGGTCGCGACACCCGAAGCGCGGTCCACCACCTCCAACCGGTAACGGCCGGCGCCCACGGGCTCCTCGACCGAAACCGGCTTGGCGGCCGTGGCGGCGAGCGTGCCGCCGGTGACGCGCTTGTCCTTCACTTGGACCTTGTAGTCCCAGCGGCCGCTCGCCTCGTACCAGACGTACTCGTAATCCTCTTCGTACAGCTCGTAACTTAGGTCGGCCTTGTCGACGGGGGCGCCGTCGGACCCTACGGCGATCACGTCGAAGCCGGCGGTGGCGCCTTCCGGCACGCCATCGCCCTCGAAGCGCGGCTTCACGCCGATGGCGAAGGGCTGGTGGCGCACGGGCAGCACCAGCTCGCGGCTGACCGGCCGGCCGCCGATGTCGAAGATGGTGGCGCGCAGCACCGCTTCCAACGGCTTGGAGCTCTCCGGCTTGCGGTCCAGCTTCAGCTCCGTCTCGGCCTTGCCGGAGTCGGCGGTGGTGAAGCCCGGCAGGTCGGTGCGAACGGGCTGCACCTCCTCCTGCGCCAAGCCGAAGCGGTAGCCGGGGTGGTCCGGGTACGGGTTGCGGGCGGCGCGCAAGGTCAGCGACAACTCGCCCGGCAGGTCGGCCGCCGGCGCACCGAACAGGTAATGCGCGTCGATGGACAGCTTCGCCGCGTCGTCCGGCACGAGATGCTTGGCGGAGGCCGTGACGGCATATTCCAGGCGCGGCGGCACGAAATCGTCGACCAACAGGTCGATGCGGCCGATGGCCGGGCCGTCCGGCTCGGCGTGGGCGGTGACGCTCCAGGTGCCGGGGAAGGCGCTCGACGGCAGGTCGATACGGGTGGCGTAGCCGCCGGCCCCGGCGTCGGTCAGCGTGCGGCGGTCGGCTTCGAATCCGTCGGGACGCAGCACCTTCAGCGTCAGCGGCTTGCCGGCGACGGCGTTGACGCCCTCGTCACGAAGCAGCACGGCGAGGTTGACCGCCTCGCCCGGTCGGTAGATGCCGCGCTCAGCGTAGAGGAAGGCGTCCAGCGGCCCCGGGGCGGTCCGCCCGCCGGGCACGCGGTCCGACACGTCGAAGCCGGGCACCGCCAGGTCGAGGAAGCCGACGTCGGCACCGCGCTCGGCGAACAGCGCCTGCGGCACCTCGTCGCCGGGACGGTGGAGGGTCTCGGCGGGGAAGCGGGCGATGCCGTCGGCTCCGGTGGTCGCCTTGCCCAGCTCGGCGTTGTTGCGGGCCAGCAGGCGCAGCTCGACCCCGCCTACCGGCTCGGCCTTCGACAGCGTCCGGGCGAAGACCAGCAGCCCGTCCTCGCCCATGACCGTGTTGAGGCCCAGGTCGGAGATGACGAACCACTGCGTCGCCTTCGACGCCCAGTCGTCTGCCCGGGCGCCATCGGCGCTGGCGACGGCAATGTAGACGCCGGGCTCCAACTTGCCGAGCACGGCGTCGATGGGAAAGGCGGTGACGACGGGCGCGTTGCGGACGGACTGCACCGCCATCTCGCCCTTCCACACCTCCTGCGCCGCCTTCTCCAGCATGACACCGACGTCGTAGTCCGTGAGCTGCTGGTTGATGCGGCCGAAATAGAACTGCTCGACCACCGCACGGTCGGTGAGGCGCAGCACCTGCAGGCGCGCACGCTCGACGTTGACGGTGCGCAGCGGCAGCCCCTCGGGCCCGACCCGCGGCAGGATGTAGCCGGCGCCGCGGAACGCCAGGCTCGGCTTGCGGTTCGGCACCTCGACGAGGCGCTGCTCGGTGGCCGCCAACTGGCTTTCGGCGGCCGACGGCAGGCCGGCGCGCAGCGTGACGTCGTACATCTGGCCGTGCTGGAGCCCCTCGACGCACAGCGTCTTGTCGCGGGCCACCACATTGCCCTCGACCCGCGGCTGCACGTCCACGAAGGCGCGGTAGGCGATGATGGGCGCCTTCTCCAGCGGCTGGGTGAAGGTGAAGCAGACCTGCGGCACGTCGCGCTCGGCCAGCACCTCGGTGCCGGTCACCGCGAAGCCGACCGGCTCGGACGCGGCGACGGGCTGCGTGGGGGCGCCTTGGGCTGGAGGCGTCTGCGAGCCTGCCGGCCCCTCTGCCGCGAGCGCGGGAACGGACCAGGCGACGAGAACGGCGAAGACACGCGCCAGGGCACGCTGCATGACCGAGAAGGGCTCCCAACCCTGTGGGCCGAAACGGCCCCGACGAGACGACGAACATCCGCACGCGCGGGGTACCCCGCGCGTTCCGGCGGCGGAGTATGCCGAAGTGCCGAGGCTTTCGCCACGGCTTTGCCGCTACGGGGCGACGGCTTGCAGGCCGGGCAGCGGCAGGCTTCGCAACAGCGCGGCCATGGCGGCGAAGCGGTGCCCCCCAGGGGTCCGATTTCCGCCGAACCAAGCCGATCCGACCGGTTCGCCGCGGCTTTTTCTTTACGCAAACCGCTTCTTCAGCCGCTCCACCGCCGCGTCCAGCACCTCGTCCTTCTTGGAGAAGCAGAAGCGGATGACGGTGGTGGGCGCGTTCTCGACGTAGAAGGCGCTGACGGGAATCGCCGTCACCCCGGCCTCCGCGGTCAGCCGGCGGCAGAACGCCTGGTCGTCGCCGTCGAAGCCGAGATTGGAGATGTCCACGTTGAGGAAGTAGGTGCCGGCGCTGGGCATCACCGTCAGCCCGGCCGCGCTCAATCCAGCCGCCAGCCGGTCACGCTTGGCCTGCATGGCGGAGGCCAAACCGGTGAAGTAGGAGTCCTCCTTGCCGAGGCCATAGGCCACCGCGGCCTGAAGGTTCGGCGGCGTGGTGAAGGTGATGTACTGGTGCGCCTTGGCGACCGGCTGGAGAAGCTGCGGGCAGGCCGTCACGTAGCCGACCTTCCACCCCGTCAGCGAGAAGGTCTTGCCGGCCGAGCCGATCTTCAGGCAGCGCTCACGCATGCCCGGCAGCGTCATCAGCGGGATGTGCGGGCGGCCATCGAAAACGAGATGTTCGTACACCTCGTCGCACACCGCGAAGGAATCGAAGCGCTGCACGAATTCGGCCAACAGCTCCAGCTCGGCGCGGGAATAGACCTTGGCCGCCGGGTTCAGCGGGTCGTTGATGAGGACGAGCTTGGTCTTGGCCGAGAACGCCGCCTCCAGGTCCGCGCGCGTGAAGCTCCAGTCCGGCGCCTTGAGGTTGACGAAGCGTGGGATCCCGCCGGCCAGACGGACGATGGGCAGGTAGCTGTCGTACATGGGCTGGAACAGCACCACCTCGTCGCCGGGGTTGATGAGGCCCAGCAGGCAGGCGGTCAGCGCCTCGGTGGCGCCGGAGGTGACCATCACCTCGGCCTTCCAGTCCACGTCCAGGCCGTAGAAGCGCTTGGCGTGGGAGGCCAGTGCTTGGCGCAGCTCCGGTGTGCCCATCATCGAGGGATACTGGTTCCAGCCCTCCAACAGAGCCTTCGACGCCGCCTCCAGCACGTCGGCGGGGCCGCGGTCGTCGGGAAAGCCCTGACCCAGGTTGATGGCGCCATGCTCCTCCGAGAGGCGCGACATCACCTCGAAGATCGTCGTCCCGTAGCTCGACAGGATCGTGTTGCCAGCCTTCACCGCTCGTCTCCTCTCATCCGGGGAGGAGAGGATTGCAACGCAGCACGGCGTCTGTCCAGTGATCGCCGTTGCGACGCGTCACCGCCGGCGAAAGCGCCGGCGGAGCTTCTCGACGGGAGAGAACAGGCGCGGGTGGCGGCGCTTCATGCGCACGAACATGCGCCGGGCGTCGGCCGAGTTGCGCAGCAGCAGTATGCCGCCCAGGATCATGACCGGCAACCCGCCCGGCCCCGGCAGCGGGGTGATGAGGACGCCGAGCACAATGATCGTCCATCCCATGCCGATCAGCACAAGCTGACGGATACGGTCGTACGACAGGGCGGCGGCCTTGGCCGTAGGGCGACGGTGCATGGCGGGTCTCGCTGGCTCATACCGAATGCTGTCAGGGCATATGGGTCGGCAGGGCACCGGCGACCAGGGCTGATCGGTCAACTGTTCGTCCGTACAAGGCTCCTCAGTGCAAAGTGGGCGGACCAGCCATCCAGCGCAGTCCGTCCAGGCGGTGCATCACCTCGTGCACCTCGGCCGGCTTGGGCTTCCAGCCGAATTCGCGCTCGAGTGCGAAGCGTGCCGCGTCGGCCCGCATGGCGGCGTCGATGCAGCCCGGCTGCGTGGGCGAGACGCAACGCCGGTCGGCGCAGCTCTCCAGCATCAGGCGGATCATGCGGTCGCGCTTGACCACGTCCACGAAGCCGGAGGCGTCGAAATACATCTTGGTGAACTCGACCTCGGCGAGTCGGGGTTCGCCCCCCTCCCCCGCCACCAGGACCGCGGCCACGAGTTCGATGCACCGCCCGGCAAAGTCTGGCAACGGCGCCACGCCGTCGTCAGCGCGGTCAAGCACCCGGCTCGGCAACTCGATGAGCCGCCCGGATGTCTCCCGTACGAGGTAACGGCGCCATACCGGCATGGCCGCCTCCCGACTGGTTTGATCCAACCCAAGAAGAGCGTACATGAATCCGGACCAGCGCGAAACAGACTCGGGTTCCCGTGTGGGGTTCCGCATCCTGGGGAAACCCACGCAAGTCGTTGAGCAAACAGAGAAAAACAGAGATATGCGCCTGTTGCGGTACAGCCCCCGGACGGCGACCGACGGGATGCCCGCTGTAGTGGCAGGAAAAAGCGATGCCGGTTGTGGGGCGGCTCACAGCCGCCGAGGCGGGCGGTGGGTAGGGTCCCGGTCATCGCCACGCGCCGGACGGAGAGCCGGCCCCCTTGACCAGGAGACTGACCCATGATCCGCCGCACCCTGCTCGCCGCCGCCGCCGTCGTGATGCTGGCCGCCCCGGCGATGGCGCAGAACGTTTCGAACATCTCCAACACCGCCGCCGGCGTCGGCAACGTCGCCACCCAGGGCGTCGCCACGTCGCAGAGCTCGCGCGGCCTGTTCGCCGGCCCGAACGTCGCCAACGTCTCCAACCTGGCGGCCGGCGTCGGCAACGTCGCCAGCCAGAACGCCTTCGTCCGCCAGCGCGCCGGCGGGCTGTTCGCCGGCGGCTCGACGGCGAATGTCGCCAACACCGCGGCCGGCATCGGCAACACCGCGCTGCAGGGCGCCACCGTGCTGCAGCGCTCCGGCGGCAAGTTCGGCCAGCCCAACTTCGCCAACGTGCAGAACCTCGCCGCCGGCATCGACAACTTCGCCGCCCAGAGCGCCCTCGTCCGCCAGCGCTGATCACTTGGCACAACGAACCCCGACCGGAGACATCCGGTCGGGGTCAACGTCTTTATTTCAGGCCCTTCGCCTGATCCCTCAGCACGAACTTCTGGATCTTGCCGGTGGAAGTCTTGGGCAGCGGCCCGAACACCACGGTCCTCGGTGCCTTGTAGCGCGCCATGTTCTGCTGGCAGAAGGCGATGATGTCGGCCTCGGTCACCTGCTCTTCCGAGCCCGGCTTCAGCGTCACGAAGGCGCACGGCGTCTCGCCCCATTTCGGGTCGGGACGGGCGACCACGGCCGCCTCCATGACGTGGGGGTGGCGGTACAGCACCTCCTCGACCTCCAACGACGCGATGTTCTCGCCGCCGGAGATGATGATGTCCTTGGAGCGGTCCTTGATCTCCACGTAGCGGTCGGGGTGCATCACCGCGAGGTCGCCGGTGTGCAGCCAGCCGTCGCGCAGCGTCTCCTCGGTGGCGTCGGGGTTCTTCAGATAGCCCTTCATCACCGTGTTGCCGCGCAGCGCCAGCTCGCCCAGCGTCTGGCCGTCGGCCGGCACCGGCTGGCCGGTGGCGGGGTCGAGCACGGTCTGCTCGGCCATGGTCACCATGTTGACGCCCTGGCGGGCCATCAGCACGGCGCGCTGGTCCAGGCCCAGGTCCGCCCACTCTTCCTGCCAAGCGCAGACGCTGGACGGGCCGTAGCACTCCGTCATGCCGTAAAGGTGCGTGACCGCAAAGCCCATGCGCTCCATCTTGTCGATGACCGCGCTCGGCGGCGCGGCGCCGCCGGTGGCAACCGACACCGGGCCGTGGGTGAACTGCCGCTTTACCGCATCGGGCGCGTGGATCAGCATGGTCAGCACCACCGGCGCGCCGCAGAGGTGGGTGACCTTCTCCTCGTCGATCAGGCGGAAGATCTCGGCCGGGTCGACCGCGCGCAGGCAGACGTGCGTGCCGCCGACGGCGGTCACCGCCCATGGATAGGTCCAACCGTTGCAGTGGAACATGGGCAGCGTCCACAGGTAGACGCTGTGTGGGCTGAGCGCGAAGGTCAGCGCGTTGCTGAGCGCATTCAGATAGGCGCCGCGGTGATGGTAGACGACACCCTTCGGATTGCCGGTCGTGCCCGAGGTGTAGTTCAGCGCGATGGATGCCCACTCGTCCTCGGGGAAGAGGAAGGGCCGCTCAGGGGCGCCGGTGGCGAGGAAATCCTCGTACTCCATGTCGCCGACGGGCTCGACGCCCTGGGCGTGCGGGTCGTCCACCCAGACGACCCGCAGACGCTGCGTCATGCTGTCCAGCGCCGCCCTGGCGACCGGCGCCAGGCCGCGGTCGACGATGAACAGCCGCGATTCGGCGTGCTGGAGGATGAAGGCGACGGTCGCCGCGTCCAGGCGCGTGTTGATGGAGTTCAGCACCGCGCCGCAGCCCGGCACGCCGAAGTGCGCCTCCAGCATGGCCGGCGTGTTGGGGATCAGCACCGACACCACGTCGCCCGGCCGGATGCCGGCCAAGGTCAGCGCGCTGGCCAGCCGGCGGGCGCGCGCGTCGAGTTCCCGGTAGGTGATCCGCCGCGCGCCGTAAATGCAGGCGATCTTGCCGGGATAGACCTGCGCCGAGCGGCGCAGGAAGTCGAGCGGCGTCAGCGGCTGGTGATTGGCTGCACGCTTGTTCAGCCCCGTCTCGTCCACGGCAATCCTCCCCATTCGGTTTGGCCGTATGGTAGGGCGGCCATGCCGAAGCGGGCAAGGGGACTTAGAGGATCAAGGGTTTAGGCACAGAGACGCGGAGACACCGAGGAATGGAAAAGGCCACTCCCCGTGCCTCTGTGGCTCCATTGTCCTCAGAACCGCGCGGAGGTGCCGCCGCTGGTCTGGGCGACGCAGATGTTGTTCTTGCCCTTCAGGCTGCCGCAACCGTCGCTGCGCTGGGTAACGAAGCGGATCTGCACGCGGTCGGGGTCGATGCCGGGTTGCAGGAATGCCTCGGCGATCTGGTAGCGGATGTTCGGCTTGGCCTTGGGAGCCTCGGCCACCTGGACGGGGGCAGTCTTCTCCTTGGCGGGCTTCTCCCTGGGCGGCAGAGCGGCGACGATGACCGGCGGCGGTGCGGGGATCGGCTCGATGCGGGGGGGCTCGACCCGAGCCAATTCGACCCGGGCTGGTTCGATGGGGGCGGGCTTTGCGGCCGGTTTCGGCTTCGCCGGCAGGATCGCGACCTCGACGGCGGTGGCGTTGCTGGACGCCGACAGCGTCGCCGGCTCGATGTCCCGCACCTTCGGGGCCAGGGCGGCGATGTACATGCGCGTCTCGCGCGGGAGCTTCTGCTTGCCGGCGAGGTGCTGCGCATAACACTTCGGCCCGCAGTTGTAGGCAGCCAGGAAGCCAGGCGCGCCGAACAGGTCGTACATCTCTCGCAGGTACGCCGTGCCGGCCATGATGTTGTCGCGCGGGTCTGCCGGATCGGGGCCCAAGCCCCACTGCGCGCGCATCAGCTCGTAGGTGCCCGGCATCACCTGCATCAGGCCGATAGCGCCGGCCGAGCTGGTGATCACGCGGCCGTTCACCGTGGCTCGCCCGCCGCTCTCGCGGATCATCACGGCGCGAATCCATGGCTCCGGTACATCGAAGCGCGCTGACGCTTCGCGTATGTGGGGGACCCAGCGGGCCAGGGGATCGCTGGGATCGATGGGCGCCGGTTCGGCGGCCGGGACGTTCGCCACATTGGCGGCCGGCGGCGTCGAAGCACAACCGGCCAGACCCAGCCCGACGAACAGGAGAGCGCCGAAGGCGAACCGTGCCGAACGCTCTTTAGCACCCCGTGGGGCGATATTGCCGCAAATTGCCACTAAAAAGCGCCCGATCTTGTTTATACGATCGATTGAGTTAACACGCTTTTTCGGATAAGGGGGGAGATCAAGTCAAGCAACAACGCAGCGTATGTGCGTCAGGTCAGTCGTATTTCCGATCAGGTTCATTGAGGACGGGATATTTTGCGGACAAAGGTGGGATATCGCCACAATGTGAACGCGCGTTGCTTCGCGAGCACTCCCGCACAGGCGCGAATCGAGGCGAATCGCGTCCACATCCCCTGTTTGTCCACCGTCAATTCCGACTAGACAAGTCGGATATACCCTGTGCACCCCTTCGGCATCAGGAGACCGTCCGCTTTGGGCATGACCGAACCCGAACCTGCCAAGCGGCGGCCGAGCGGCCACCGCATCTTCTTCCCGCTGGCGCTGCTCTACACCGCCATGGTGGTCCCCTACTGGACCGCCGGCCACCTGGGCTTGGTGCCGACGGGCTGGACGCCGGCCGTGCATGCGCACGAGATGGTCATGGGCTACGCACTGGCAGTGGTCGGCGGTTTCCTGCTGACCAAGCCGTCGCGTGCCGCGCTGGCGCTCGCCGTCGGAACCTGGTTGCTGGGCCGCGTGGCGGTGCTCGCCCCTGCGTTCACCCAAGTCCCGACCGCGCTGGCGGTGCCGGCCACCCTCGCCTACCCCGTCGTGCTGTTCGCGCTGGGAGGCTGGCCGTTCCTGCGCGCCGCCAAGAGCGGCCACAATGCCGTGTTCGGCCCGCTGGTGGGCGCGTTCGCGGTGGCCGAGGCGCTCTATTGGGCCGGCGGCGACGGCGGACGGACGGGCGTGTTGTTCGCGCTGCACGTCGTCGGGCTGCTGCTGTTCGCCATGGGTGGGCGCATCATCCCCGCGGCCACCGCTGGCGAGGTGCGCCGCCAAGGCGGCCTGCTGGTCGACCGCGTGCAGCCCCGCCTGGAATGGATCGCCATCGTCGGCGGCATCACCGCCGCCGCGTCGGTGGCGAGCGGGCTGCTGCCCGAGGCGGGCGCCATCGGCGCGCTCGTCGTCGGGCTCGCCGCGTGGGCGCGGCTGGCGCGCTGGCGCACGGGGGCGGTGCTCGGCCGGGCGGACCTCTGGAGCCTGCACCTGGGCTACGCCTGGCTCGGCCTGGGGTGGCTCGCCGCAGCGGTGGAGCGATGGGCGCCGCTGCCGGGCGGCGCCGGCTGGCATCTGCTGGGCACCGCAGCGCTGGGTACCATCGCCGGCGTGATGATGGTGCGCGTCGCCCTCCAGCGCGAGGCCTGGAGGCCGGAGTTCCCGCCGGCCGTGCCATGGGCGGTGGCGCTGATCGGCGTCGCGGCCGTGCTGCGCGTCGCGGCCGGCTGGCTGGAGCCGGCCGCCCTGCTGACCGCGTCGGCGTTCGCCTGGACGGCGGCGCACGGCTTGCTTTTCCTGGTGCTGAGTCGGATCCTGCACCGCCGCTGACCGATCGGACCGAGGAGGGTCCCATGCAGGCCATTTCGGAGACCGGCCGCCTCGTCCACGAGGACCACGACCGCACCGCCGCCATCCTCAACCGCCTGGAAACGCACCTGGAGCAGGCCGAGACCCGCGGCATTCCCTCCCTCGACGATGCGGAGGTACGCCGGCTCGTCGCCGACCTCAACACCGAGCTGGACACGGAGCTGAGCACCCACTTCGACTTCGAGGAGCAGGCGCTGTTCCCCTTGATCGCCGATTCCGGCGGCCACGAACTGGTGCAGCACCTCCTCAACGAGCACGAGGCCATGCGCCCCGTCGGCCGCCGCCTGCAACGCTACTGCGCGCTGGCGCTGAAGGAGGGCTTCGACGAGGACAGCTACGGCGCCTTCGTCCATTTCGGCTGGGACATCCTGGAGCGCCTGGAACGCCACCTCCAGGTCGAGGAGACCTCGCTCCTGCTGGCCGTCGAGGCGCTGATGCTCAACAACCCCGACCTCGACGCCAGGATCGCCCGCAGCTACCGCGGCTGATCCCCGCACGCCGCGTCGATCAGCACCGCGGCGGCGGAGGGGATGGCGCGGGCCGCCGCCTCGGGGCCAAGCGTCCGGCCGCCGGCGTAGGCGCCCTGCATCATCAGCAGCAGATGCCCGGCCAGCGCATCGGGATCACGCGCCCCGGCCTCCGCCGCCAAGCCGCGCAGGCGCTCGCGGACGGCCCGGGTGTGGCGCTCGGCGATGGCGCGGCCGGGATGGTCGGTGTCGCGGAACTCCACCATGGTGTTGATGAACGGGCAGCCGCGGAACTTCGGATGCGCCGTCCATTTGCCCAGCGCCGAGAACAGCGCCTTCATCTGCGCCCGCGCATCGCCGGGGTGGCGCGCGGTCACGCCCTCCCACCAGGACCAGAACTTGCCTTCCGTGTCCTCGAGATAGGCGCAGATCAGGTCGTCCTTGGAGGCGAAGTTCCGGTACAGGCTCATCTTCGCCACGCCGGAGCGCGCGATGATGGTGTCGATGCCGACCGCGCGCATGCCCTCGCGGTAGAACAGCTCCCCCGCCGTCTCCAGGATCCGCTCGCGCGCTGTCCTGTGTCCCTCGTCCACCGCCGTACTCCCGGTCGAAAGTGCTGTTGACATGATACAGACCTGTCTCTATCCTGGCAAGCAATGAGACAGACCTGTCTCACCCTCATTCAGCACGAGGAGTCTCCGCGGCATGCTCTACCTCGACGACCTCAAGCCGGGCGACCGCTACGCCGGCGGCTCGATGACGGTGACCGAGCAGGACATCTACGCTTTCGCCGGACAGTTCGATCCGCAACCCTTCCATCTGGATCCCGAGGCTGCGAAGCAGACGCTGTTCGCCGGCCTGTCGGCCAGTGGCTGGCACACGGCGGCGATGACCATGCGCATGATCGTCGATGGCGAGGTGAAGCTGGCCGGCGGCTACATCGGCATGGGCGTGGAGCAGTTGCAATGGCCGCGTCCGGTGCGCCCCGGCGACCGCCTGCGCGTCGAGAGCGAAGTGCTGGAGGTGCGCCCCTCCCTGAAGCGCCCTGACCAGGGCGTGGTGCGCATGCGCGTCGTCACCCTGAACCAGAACGACGAGGAAGTCTTGCGCTGGGTCGGCAACCTGCTGGTCCCGCGCCGCACGAGCGCCGAGGTGGATCGGCGCGCCGCCGAGTAGGCGACCCTCCCCACCTCGAAGGGCGGTGGCCGACCGGCCATCGCCCTTTTCTTATGTCGCCATCCACAGCGCCAGCGCGGCAGCGCCCGCAGTAGCCGCCTATCCTGGCCGACGTCATAGCCACCGCCCAACGCCGCCCCGCATCCGCAGCGGCGTCTTGCTCTTACCCAACATCGATTTGCGCGGAGCACGCGTCGCACTGTCCAGACACCCCTCCAAACCCGTCATCCCCGCTGACGCGCTACGGTATGCACAGATGTTGCTCTACAGCAGGGAGGAAGCCCCTCTCCCCTCGCGGGAGAGGGGGTGGGGAGAGGGGGCATTGCGCCCGTGAGGGCGAACAAGGAACCGTGGTCTTACGCGTTGGTCTTCGTCGCCAGCTTGAAGGCAACGTTGGCCACCCTCTCCCCAACCCCTCTCCCGTCAAGGGAGAGGGGCTTTTCCGGCTCTTTCAAGCATTTACCGCATCAGAGAAATGTGTGCATACCGCAGTGCAGAAATTTCGATAGTGAGCACACGGCAAAGGAGCAACCTAGCAAGGTTCTCTGGATTCCCGCTTTCGCGGGAATGACGACGAAAAAAGCGAAGCCAAAGGTGGGGGATTGCGAGCGCGGCATGCGGAAGGCATAGGGCACTCCGCTCCGCGCCCATCCCTCCCCTCTCCGAGACGGAGGGAGCAGAAACGCGCCCGCCGGGAATGGCACAGAATACACCAAAATATGAAAAAGCCCGGCAGCCATAGACTGCCGGGCCTTAGTCTAATTTTGTTTATTTGACTATTGTCGTTTCCTCCCTTGAAATCGATCCGGCGTTTTCCGCTCGACTTCGCTTGACCGCTTTATGCCAAAGCTCACGAGAGTTTTGAAAGAGGGCAATGGTTATAGGAGCAGCATGCTTAGGGCAAGGCATGCCGGATGAAGGATGTATGCCATTTGTAGATCTGCGCGCACGACGGTTCCTCTCATCATCCCCAGGGGAAGGCCGAGCGCGGCGGTAGGGCGCCGCCGGTCGGCAGCGCGTCGGCCAGCCGCAGGCCCTCGTTCCACTTCGCCATGCGCTCGGACCGCGCGAAGGAACCGACCTTGAGCTGCTTGACGCCCCAGCCCACCGCAAGGTGGACGATGGTCACGTCCTCCGTCTCGCCGGAGCGGGCGGAGACGATGGCGCCCCACCCCGCCGCGCGCGCCGCATCCACCGCCGCCTTGGTCTCGGTCAGCGTACCGATCTGGTTGGGCTTGATGAGGGCGGTGTTGCAGGCCCTCCTAGCGGCCGCCGCACGGATGCGCTCGGCACTGGTGACGATGAAGTCGTCGCCGATGACCTGCACGCCCGGCCCCGCCGCGGCGGTGAAGGCGGCGAGGCCCTCCGCGTCGTCCTCGGCCAGCGGATCCTCGATGGCGACGATGGGATAGCGCTTCAGCCAGCCCAGCAGCATCTCGGCCATGCCGGCGCTGTCCAGCTCCCGCCCGTCGCGGGCAAGGCGGTAGCGCCCTTCCCTGCCGAAGTCCGAGGAAGCGATGTCCAGCGACACCGCCACCTCCTCGCCCGGCCGGAAGCCGGCCTTCTCGATGGCCCTGACCAGCGTGTCGAGGCCTTCCTCGTTGCTCTGGAACGCCGGCCAGAAGCCGCCCTCGTCGGCCACGCCCTGGAGCAGGCCGCGCTCCTCCATCAGCTTGCCCGCGGCACGGTAGACTTCGGCGGTCCAATCCAGCGCCGCCGCATAGTCCGGCGCCCCGACGGCGATCACCATGAAGTCCTGCACGTCGACCCGCCGCCCGGCATGGGCGCCGCCGCCGAAGATCTGGATCTCCGGGAGCGGCAGCGGGCCGGGCGCATCGTTGCCCGCAAGGTACCGCCACAGCGGCATGCCGCGCCCCGCGGCGGCGGCGTGCGCCACCGCCATGGAGGTAGCGATCACCGCATTGCCGCCCAGCCTGCCCTTGTTGGGCGTGCCGTCCAGCGCGATCAGTCGGCCGTCCACCGCCTCCTGGTCCCCGGCGTCCATGCCGGTCAGCGCGGCGGCGATCTTGCCGCCCACCGCGCCCACCGCCTGGGTCACGTCGTAGCCGCCGAAGTCCACACCACCGTCGCGCTTGTCCAGAGCCTCGCCGCTGCCGGTGGAGGCCCCGGCCGGCGCGATGGCGCGGCCCACCGCACCGTTCGCCAGCACGACCTCGGCCTCGACCGTCGGCCGCCCGCGCGAATCCCAGACGCGGCGGCCCCGGACCTCGGTGATGGCGAACTCGGCACTCATGAAAGGCTCCCTTGTGTAGACAATGCCCATCTGAAGGATCGTAGGTTGGGTTGAGCCGCAGGCGAAGCCCAACGCCTTTGCATCGCCGGCTCTGTCGGGCTTCGCTGGCGCTCAACCCGACCTACGATTCCCCCTCTTCCCAAGCCGATGCGATGTCCTCCAGCCGCTCCACCGGTTCGCGCAGGAAGCGCGACGCCACGCGGCGGACACGGTCCTTGTCGGCCTCGCGGGTGACGTACTCGACCGGCGACTTGCCGTCCACCCGGCCGAGGAACAGTCCCGGCAACAGATGCGCCACCCGCGCCTCGACCGCCGCCGGCGGCTCCCAGGTCACGCCGGCTCGGTAGACGGCGGCCAGCGCGCGGAAGCAGGCCATGAAGGCCGGCCGCGCCGCCGGATTCCACAGTCCCTTCAGCAGCATGTGATTGAGGCAGAACGCCAGGTCGAACGCCGGGTCGCCGTACCACGCGCACTCCGCATCCAGCAGCACCGGGCCGTCCGGCCCCAGCAGGATGTTCTTCGGGCTGACGTCCCCGTGCACCAGCGCCCGCTTGGTCGCGGCCGTGACACGCGCCAGTGCGTGCAGACGCTCCGCCAAATCCGGATGCCGCCCGGCGGTGGCCTCCAGGTAGGGCTCGAGACGGATGGCATGGAAGATGGCATCGGTCGGGAACCGCTCCGTCACCTCCGCCCTGCCCGCGGTGCCGGCGTGGATGCGCACCAGGGCGGAACCGACGCGCTCGGCGTCCGCGGGATCGGCGCGGCCATCGCGGAGTTCGGTCTTCCACAGGCGGTGGTCGGACGGGTCCAGCCACGCCATGGCGAACAGACCGGAGTCCGCGTCCTCGCCCAGGATGCGCGGCACCGCCGACGGGACCAGCTCGGCCGCCGTGCGGAAGTAGGCAACCTCGTAGCGGTTGCGCTCGACCGGGGCGCGCCAGTCCGCCTGCACCTTCAGCTTGGACAGCGCACGCTTGACGCAGAAGGTCCGCGCTTGCGTCTCGACGCGCCAGATGTCGGAAGACACCCCGCCGGTCAGCGGCGTGAAGCGCAAGGATTCGCCCGGCCGCAGCAGGCCCAGGCGCTCCAGCGCCCGGGCGATCGCCGGATCCGGCGCGTCGTGCATGGTCCCCTCCCCGTCGGTTGGTGCAACCTACGGGGCGCAGGGCAGATCGGTCAATCCTCGCCGGCCGGCACGACGTGCCCGCCGGTGTCCGGCTGCGGGCGACGGCCGTGCAGCAGGCGCCCGGCGAGACGGCCGGCGTCCTCCATGTACAGGTAGAGCACCGGCGTGATGTACAGCGTCAGCAGCTGCGACACCACCAGACCGCCGACGACCGCTAGACCCAGGGGCTGGCGCAGCTCGGCCGCGGCGCCGTGGGCGACGGCGATGGGCAGCGTGCCCATGATCGCCGCCATGGTGGTCATCATGATCGGGCGGAAGCGCAGCACGCAGGCGCGCTCGATGGCTTCCCGCGGGCTCATGCCCTGGTCGCGCTGGGCCCCCAGCGCGAAGTCGATCATCATGATGGCGTTCTTCTTGACGATGCCGATCAGCATCAGGATGCCGATCACCGAGATGACGTTCAGTTCCTGCCCGAACACCATCAGCGTCGCCAGCGCCCCCACCGCCGCCGCCGGCAGGCCGGACAGGATGGTCAAGGGGTGTATGAAGCTCTCGTACAGCACGCCCAGCACGATGTAGATGACCAGCACCGCCGCCCCGATCAGCAGCGCCTGCCCCTGCTGGGCGTCCTGGAACACCTGCGCGGTACCGGCAAAGCCGGTGGCGACCGTGGGCGGCAGGTTCAGGCGCTGTTCGGCCGCGCGGACGGCCGCAACGGCGTCGCCCAGCGAGGCGCCTGGGGCGACGTTGAACGAGATGGTGACCGCCGGCAACTGCCCCTGGTGGTTGACGGAGAGCGGACCGGCCGTGCGCTCGACGCGCGCGAAGGCATCCAGCGGGATCAGCTTGCCCGCCACATTGCGCACGTAGACACGCGACAGCGCGCCGTCATCCTGCTGGTTCTTCGGATCCAGTTCGATGATGACCTGATAATCGTTGGATGGCGTGTAGATGGTGGACGCCTGCCGCTGCCCGAAGGCGCTGTAAAGCGTCGAGCGCACTTGGTCCACCGCCACCCCGAGGGTTGCCGCCTTCTCGCGGTCGATGTGGACGTAGGCCTGCGGGCTGTTGAGCTGCAGGTCGGTGGTCACGTCCTGGAGGATCGGCACGTCGTGCAGCGCCCGCTCCAGCCGCTGCGACCACTGGTACAGCTCCGGCAGATCGAGCGTCTGGATGGTGTACTGGTACAGGCTCTTGGACGAGCGGCCGCCGATGCGCAGGTTCTGGATCGGCTGGATGAACGCCGCCAGGCCGGGGATCTTCTGAAGGTCGCGGCGAAGCTCCTGGATGATGTCGGCGGCGGGCGCACGCTCGGCACGGGGCTTGAGCGCCACGAACATGCGGCCGGCGTTGGACGTCGGGCTAGGCCCGCCGGCGCCGGCCGAGGCGTTCAGGTACTCCACCGCCGGATGTGCCTTGACGATGGCCGCGGCCTGGCGCGTGCGTTCCGCCATGGCCGGGAAGGCGATGTCGGGGGCGGCCTCCAACTGGATGAAGAGCTGACCGATGTCCTCGGTCGGGAAAAATCCCTTGGGGATCGCCGAGTACAGCGCACCCGAGCCGACGACGGTGGCGAAGAAGACCAGCACCGTCACCGACCGGCGACGCAGCGTCCAGCGCAGCGTGCGCTCGTATACGCGCAGCGTCGCGTCGAACCCGGCCTCGAGTACACGTCCCACCGGCCCCTCCTGCTCGCCATGCTTCTCCCGGGTGAGAAAGCGCGAGCACAGCATGGGCGTCAGCGTCAGCGACACGAAGGCGCTGGCGGCGATGGCCATGGTGACCACCACCGCGAATTCATGGAACACGCGGCCGACCACGCCCCCCATCAGCAGAATCGGGATGAACACCGCCACCAGCGACAGGGTGATCGACACGATGGTGAAGCCGATCTCGCGCGAGCCCTTGAGTGCCGCGTCGAAGGGCCTCATGCCCTCCTCGATGTAGCGGACGATGTTCTCCAGCATCACGATGGCGTCGTCCACCACCAGACCCACCGACAGCGTCAGCGCCAGCAGCGACACGTTGTCGATGGAGAATCCCATCTGGTACATGCCCGCCGCGGTCGCAATCAGCGAGATCGGCACGGCCAGCGCCGGGATCAGCGTCGCCGACAGCCTCCGCAGGAACAGGAAAATGACCAGGATCACCAGCGCGATGGTCAGCGCCAGGGTGAACTGCACGTCCTCCACCGCCTCGCGGATGGACTGCGAGCGGTCATTGGTGATGCCGACCTCCACGCCGGGCGGCAACTGCGCCTTGAAGGCCGGAAGCAGCGTACGCACGTGGTCCACCACGTCCACCGTGTTGGCGTCCGGCTGGCGCTGCACCGCCAGGACGATGGCGCGCGTGCTGTTGTACCAACTCGCCGTGCGGGTGTTCTCGACCGAGTCCTGCACCATGGCGATATCGCCCAGGCGCACCGGGGCGCCGTTGCGGAAGGCGACGATCAGGTCGCGAAACGCCTCGGCGTCGGGAAGTTGCGGGTTGGCGGCCAGGACGAGCTGCTGGCGCATGCCCGACAGCGTGCCCACCGGCGTGTTGGCGTTGGCCGACGCCAGCGCCGCCTGCACTTCGTCGATGCCGATGCCGCGCGCCGAAAGCGCGTCGGGGTTGACCTGCACCCGCACCGCGAACTTCTGCGAGCCGTAGATCTGCACCTGCGCCACACCGGGGAGCGTGGAGAGGCGCGGCTGCACGATGGTCTCGGCGTAGTCGTTCAGCTTGGAGAGCGGGTGGGTGGGCGAGCGCAACGACAGGAACAGGATCGGCTGGTCGGCCGGGTTGACCTTGCGGTAGCTGGGCGGGGTCGTCATCTCCTCGGGCAGGCGCCGCTGGGTGCGGGCGATGGCCGCCTGCACGTCGGCCGCGGCCGCGTCGATGTCGCGCTCCAGCACGAACTGGATGGTGATCGAGGTGGCGCCCAGCGTCGAGGATGAGGTGATCGTGTCGATGCCGGCGATGGTGGCGAACTCGCGCTCCAGGGGCGAGGCGACCGAGGCCGCCATGGTCTCCGGGCTCGCACCCGGCAGCGTGGCGGAGACGTTGATGACCGGAAAATCCACCCGCGGCAGCGCCGCCACCGGCAACTGCCGGTACGCCGCCAAGCCCGTCAGGACCAACGCCGCCGTCAGCAGGATGGTCATCACCGGACGGCGGATGCAGAGCTCCGAAATGTTCATGACGGGCCTCCGGCCAACGCCGGCTTGGGTTCGGCCGCACCGCCCTGGGCGCGCTCGGCGACCGCGGCACCGGGGAACAGGCGCGATTGGCCGTCCACCACCACCCGCTCGCCGGGCTTCAGGCCGGCAGCGATCACCGCCAGCCCTCCGTGCGTGCGCGCCACGTCGACGGTGCGCATCTCCACCGTGTTGTCTGGCTTCATCACGTAGACGAAGCGGCCCTCCTGCCCGGTCTGCACGGCGTCCGCCGGCAGGGTCAGCGCCTGCGGATCGACGCGCAGGGTCAGCACCACGTCCACGAACTGGCCGGGCCACAGCAGGGTGTCGGCATTGGGAAAGGTGCCACGCACCAGGATGGTGCCGCTCTGCTGGTCCACCTGGTTGTCGATGAAGGTCAACGCCCCCTCGGCACGATGGTCCTTGCTGTTGGGGATGGCGGCCTTAACCATGAGCTGCCCGTTAGCCATCGCTTGGCGGATTGCGCCCAGGTACCGCTCGGCGACGTTGAAGGCAACGTTGATCGGACGCAATTGGGTAATCGTCACCAGCGGGTTGGCGTCGGCGGCGCGGACCATGGTGCCGAGCTTGGCGTTGACCGTGCCGGTACGGCCGTCCATAGGCGCGTAGATGCGCGTGTAGCTCAGCGACACCTTGGCGCTCTCGATGGCCGCCTGGTCGGCCTTGACCGTGCCCTCCAGCGCGTTGGCCGTCGCCACCGCCGCGTCGTACTGCTGGCGGGCAATGGCGGCGCGCTTCAGCAATTCCTCATAGCGCACGACATCTTGGCGGGCCTTTTCCAAGTTAGCGCGATCGCGTTCCAGGTTGGCTTGGGCGACACGGAGCTGCGCCTGGAGCGCCCGATCGTCCAGCGTGAACAGCAGGTCGCCGCCCTTGACCTCCTGCCCCTCGACGAAGTGGACGGTGTCCACCACGGAGTCCACGCGCGCCTTGATGGCGATGGAGGCGATCGGCTGCACGGTACCGATGGTGGCGATGTCCTCGGGTACTGGGCGCAGTTCGGCGGGACGGACGACCACTGGAATGGTCGGCTTGCCGTCGCCGCCATTGGCGGTTCCGCTCGCACGCGGCGCCTGCGCGTACCAGTAGCCCCCGGCTGCCAACGCCACGAGCAGGAGGAGCATCAATACGCGCTTCATGAACGAGAACTCCCAGCGTCGGTCCCGGCGGCTTCCGCCAGCGTACCATTGAGGACAAGATCGAGAATGGCGGCTTCCAGCCGGTCCGGCGCCGCGCTGCCGGCCATCATAATGGCGCCGCGTGACATGCCGATGATGAGGAGCGGCGTCAATTCGGTATCCACGCCCCGAAACCGTCCGGTCCGCATACCGTTCTCCAGCACCTCGCGCAACGCGGCGGCAATGCGGCCGGAGCGGCGGCGAAACACCTGCCGCCCCTGTTCCGCCAGATGCGAGTGGTCGCCCCCAAGCACCTTAAGCGTCGGCAACTGTTCGACAAAGGTGGTGAGCAAGGCCCGCACCTTGCAGGCCAGCACCTCCTCCGGGGCCGCGTGGGCTGGTGGCGGGACGTGCAGCCGCGCCTCCAGCCGGCCCAACGCCTCGTCGAAGGAATGCAGGTACAGTTCCTCTTTGGAGGGGAAGTAGCGGTACAGCGTGGCCTTGCCGACACCCGCCAGCTTCGCCACGTCGTCCACCTGCACCTCATGGTACGGGCGGCGCGCGAACAGCTGCGCCGCGGCCGCGAGGATGGCGTCGCGCCGACGTAGGCGCCATTCCGGAGTGGTGTCGAGAGGCATGAAAATGAAACTCGCCAGTTCCAAAACCGACGATATCGTTTCGCTAGCGTATAATCAAGCCGGGATTGAACCTGCCGCTTGCCCCCAGCGCTTCAGGCCCCTGCCATCTCCCGCTGAGGATAGTGCGGCTCCAACTGCCGGTAGGGCTGCGGCTCCGGGGTAAGGAGCAGGCCGTTGGCCCGGATGTCCTGCCACAGTTCCTCAAGATACGGCAAGGCGTTGAACAGCACCACCGCCGCCAGCGTCGCAACGACGTAGCCGGTGGGCAGAGGGTCCTCCTTCAAGCGCAGCGACCAGTCCGCCGGGCGGTCGCCCGCGCCGACCATCGCCATCACCTCCGGCCAATGCAGCACGGCGATGAAGGACAGCGCCATCAACGGCAGCATCTCCAGGAAGCTGTGCACATGCTGCTCGAGCGGCGTCACGTTGCGGTGCCCCACCGCGTAGCTCACGTCCCACAGCGCCGTCGCCTCGTGCAGCACGAAGGACGCAACCATCAGGGCCAGCACAGGCGAGTTGATCTCCAGGAGCAATGCCGCCAGCGTCGGCACCCCCATTTCCACCAGCATGGCCAGATGCAGGAGCGATTCGTAGCTGCCGGTCGTGTGCTCGATGTCGGTGGCGCGGTGGCACAGGTAGTCGGCCACGCCTGACGTGATCCACAACGGCAGCACGAAGAACATCAGGAAGTCGCGCGTTACCGTCGCCACGTCCACTTGGCCGGTCCGGGCGTCCTTCCAATGACGCTCACCCGCCTCGCTGTCGAGGCGGTATCGGGCAAGGTGGTTATTGGTCGCGTCGGCCACCCGACGCATGCCGTCCTCGACCCGGGCGCGGGCCTCGCGCCGCCGGAACAAGACCGCTGCCCCGAGACTAAGGGCGAATACGGACGCCGTCGTGAAGAGAAAGCTGCGCATCTCCCGTCCCTTGAAAAGCACTCCGTCCCCACGGCCAACAGCCGCATCCACCCGGCGTTCCACGACACTGGAAGCGCCGGCACGGCCATTGACAAACCCCGGCCGCATGTTTATTGAATGAATATTCATTAGATAGCGCGCCATGCCCCACGAATCGTCCACGCCGCCCCGCCGCGCTCGGCGCAAGGAGGCTCGCCCCGCCGAGATGATCGAGGCGGCACGAGACCTGTTCATCGAGCGCGGCTTCGCTGCCACCAAGCTGGAGGACGTCGCGCGCCGGGCCGGCGTGTCGGTCGGCCTCCCCTACGTCTACTTCGAGAACAAGGCGGGGCTGTTCAAAGCGGTGGTGCGGGAATCCGTCCTGCCCAACATCCGTCTGGGCGAGGAGATGCTGGAGAGCTTCCCCGGCCCGACCGAAGAGCTGCTGCGCGAGATCATCAACCGTTATTCGCAGATGAACCGGGAGCCGGCGGCCGGCCTGCCCAAGCTGGTGGTGGCGGAGGCAAGCAATTTCCCCGACCTCGCCCGCTTCTATGTGCAGGAGGTGGTGATGCGCGGCCGGCGCTTTTTTGCCCGCATCATCCAGCGCGGCATCGATCGCGGCGAGTTCCGTCCGGTGAATGTCCAGCAGATGGCGCGCGTGCTCGCGGCGCCTTTGTCCATGCTGACCATATGGGAGCACTCGCTCGCCCCCTACGAGATCGACCCCGGTACCAGTGCCGAGGCGTATCTCGGGTCCTACCTCGACCTCGTTCTGCACGGCCTGCGGGCCACCCCCAAGGACGCTTCCAATGTCTGAGACCACCCCGCCCCCGCGTCGCGGTTTGCGCCGGATCCTCTTCAGCCTGCTGCTGTTCGCGGCGCTCGCCGCGGCCGGTCTGTTGTGGCAGGCCCGCAGCGGCGGACAGGCGGCGGTCAACAAGGAAGCAACGGTGGCCGAGCGCACGCTGGAACTGGCCGCCATCGAGCTTACCCGCGTGGCGCCGCGCCGGCTGACCGAGACGGTGCGGCTGTCCGGCTCGATCGACCCGGTGAACTGGACGGTGGTGAAGTCCGAGGTCGCCGCCACCCTGGCCGAGGTGCTGGTGCGCGAGGGGCAGGCGGTCAAGCACGGCGAGGTGCTGGCCCGCTTCGACACGCGCGACCTCGCAGCAAAGCTGGCCGAGAAGGAAAGCAACCTGGCGGGCGCGAGAGCGCAGCTCGTGTATGCCGAGAAGACACGCGCCAAGAGCTTGGCGCTGCGCCAGAAGGACATCGTTGCCGAAACTAGCCTAGACCAGGCGCAAAGCACCTGGCAGTTCCAGCAGGCGACGGTGCAGGCGATGACCGCGCAGGTGGAGATGGCGCGCAAGGCGCTGAGCGACGCGGTGGTCCGGGCGCCGATCGACGGCATCGTGGCCGAACGCACCGTCAACCTCGGTGAGACGCTGGCGGTCAACACCAGGATGTTCAGCGTCGTCGATCTCAGCCGTGTCGAGGTGACCGCCACCGTGCCGGCCGACGAGGTAGCGCGCCTGAATCCCGGCCAGCCGGTGGTGCTGCGGGTCGAGGGCTTCGGCGAGCGGACTTTCCAGGGCACGCTGGCGCGCATCAACCCGCAGGCTCGCGCCGGCACGCGGGCTATTCCCGTCTACGTCACGGTGGACAACGCCGACGGCAGCCTGCGTGGCGGCATGTTCGCCACCGGCGACGCCGTGGTGGCCGAGGCCGACAACGCCATAGCTCTGCCCCCGGCGGCGGTGCGTCACGACGACCGGGGCGACTTCGTCCTGACCGTCGTCGACGGCCGTCTGACCCGCACGCCGATCCGACGCTGCGGCGTCTGGGCGCGCGGCGAACTGGCGCAGGTCGAAGGCCTGAACCCCGGCGACCTCGTCGTAACCGCGCCGCTGCCCGGCCTCCAGGCCGGGCAGGCCGTGCGCGTGGCGGGGGTGTGACTCGATGGTCGCTCTTGTCAAAGCCCCTCTCCCCTCGCGGGAGAGGGGCTTGACCGCCGTTTGAGGCCAAGCCCATGCCCATCACCCGCATCAGCGTCGACAACCCGGTTTTCGCCACCATGCTGATGGTGGCGCTGATGGTGTTCGGCCTCTTCTCCTATCAGCGCCTGGGCGTCGACCAGTTCCCGGACGTGGACTTCCCGCTGGTGGTGGTCTCCATCGAGTACCCCGGCGCCAGCCCGGAATCCGTCGAGACCGACGTCTCCCGCCCGGTCGAGGAGGCGATCAACACCATCGCCGGCATCAAGACGTTGACCTCGCGCTCCTACGAGGGGCGCTCGGTGGTGATCGCCGAGTTCGACCTGAAGACCTCATCCATACAGGCGGTGCAGGACGTGCGAGAGAAGGTCTCGGCGCTGCGCCCGACCTTCCGGACGGAGGTCGAGGAGCCGCAGATCTCCCGCTTCAATCCGGACGACCAGCCCATCGTGTCGATCGCGGTGAAGTCGGACATCCGCACTCTCCGCGATCTCACCACGCTGACCGACCAGGTCATCCTGAAACGGTTGCAGAACGTGCGCGGCGTCGGGCGGGCCGCCATCGCCGGCGGCGTCAAGCGCCAGGTACAGGTCCGCCTGAAGCCCGAGCGCCTGGAGGCGCTCGGTGTGGGCGTGGACGAAGTGGTGCGCGTCATCACCGCCGAGAACCAGGACATCCCCACCGGCACCGTCGAGGGCGGCGGGCGAGAACGCGTGGTCCAGGTGGACGGGCGCTTCGCCACGCCGGACCAGTTCCTCGACCTGATCGTCGTCCGCCGCGGCAACACGCCGGTGCGCCTGGGGCAGGTGGCCGAAGTGATCGACGGCCAGGAGGAGCAGGACTCGGTCGCGTTGTTCAACGGCAAGCCCGCGCTGGCGGTGGACGTGGTGCGCGTGCAGGGCGCCAACACCGTCGAGGTCGCCAAGGGCCTGCAGGAGGCGGTGGCGGAGCTGCGGCGGTCCGGCGCCGTGCCGCCCGACGTGGAGTTCGTGGTGGTGCGCGACACCGCGCGCGGCATCACCAACTCGCTCAACAATGTGCAGGAGACGCTGGTCGAGGGCGGCGTGCTGACGGTGTTGATCGTCATGCTGTTCCTGGGCTCCTGGCGCAGCACGGTGATTACCGGCCTGACGCTGCCCGTGGCGGTGCTGGGCACCTTCGGCGTGCTGCATTTCATGGGCTACACGCTGAACGTCATGACGCTGATGGCGCTGTCGCTCGCCATCGGCATCCTGATCGACGACGCCATCGTGGTGCGCGAGAACATCATGCGGCATCTGCACCGCGGCCAGACCCACCGGCAAGCGGCGCTGGACGGCACCAAGGAGATCGGGCTGGCAGTGCTGGCCACCACGCTGACCATCGTTGCCGTGTTCCTGCCCGTCGCCTTCATGGGCGGCATCATCGGCCGCTTCTTCCTGCAGTTCGGCATCACCGTCTCGGCCGCCGTGCTGATCTCGCTGTTCGTGTCCTTCACGCTCGACCCCATGCTGTCCAGCGTCTGGTACGACCCGGCGGCGCACGGCAAGCACGGGCGCGGCCCGTTCGGCCGCATCGCCCGGGCGTTCGAACGCTGGTTCGAGGGCTTCTCGCGGGGCTACGGCCGGCTGCTGGCGTGGTCGCTGCGGCGACGTTGGATCGTCATGACGGCGGCCGTGGTCATCTTCTTCGGCAGCTTCGCGCTGGTGCCGCTTATCGGCACGGAGTTCGTGCCGGCCGCCGACCTCGGCGAGACGGTGGTGGAGGTGGAGACGCCCGTGGGCTCGTCGCTGGACTACACCACCGCCAAGGTGGAGCAGGCGGTCAAGGCGCTGCACGAGTTCCCGGAGATCGGCTACACCTACGCCACGGTGAACACCGGGGTCTCGGTCGGCAAGAACAAGGCCAGCATCTACGTCCGCCTGGTGCCGATCAATCAACGCACGCGCTCGCCCAACGACCTCGCCAAGCCCATCCGCGACCGCCTGTCCGCCATCCCCGGCATCACCGTCAACATCGGCATTCCCGGTGTGGGGGGCGTTCAGAAGCAGATCCAGGTCTCGGTGCAGGGCCGCGACATCGCCGAGCTGGACCGCATCTCGCAACAGATCACCGGTGCCATGAACCGCACCGCCGGCTTCGTCGATGTGGACACCAGCCTGAAGGCCGCCAAGCCGACGCTGTCCGTGCGGCTCGAGCGCGACCTCGCCAGCGACCTGGGCATCGGCACCTCGCAGGTGGCGTCCACGCTGCGGCCGCTGTTCGCGGGCGATAAGATCTCCACCTGGAAGGCGCCGGACGGCGAGACCTACGACGTCCATGTCCGCCTGCCGGAAACCGCGCGCACCGGCCGCACCGATCTCGACCGCATCTATCTCGCCAGCTCCGCCAAGGACCCGGACGGCAACCCGCGCATGGTGCCGCTGAGCCAGGTGGCGGACGTTAAGACGACGCTTGGCGCTTCGCAGATCAACCGCCGTGACCTCGCGCGGGAGGTGCTGGTGACCGCCAACGTGCAGGGCCGCCCGGTCGGCGACGCCGGCAAGGAACTGCAGGCGGCGTTGGCGCAGGTGCAGATGCCGCCCGGCTACCGCATCGTCTTCGGCGGCTCCACCAAGGACATCGCCGAGACGTCGGGCTACGCCATCCAGGCGCTGAGCCTGGCGGTGATCCTCATCTACCTGATCCTGGCATCGCAGTTCGGCAGCTTCCTCCAGCCCTTCGCCATCATGGCGTCACTGCCGCTGTCGCTGGTGGGCGTGTTCCTGGGACTGCTGGTCGCCGGCTCGACGCTGAACATCTTCAGCGCCATCGGCTTCATCATGCTGATGGGCCTGGTGACGAAGAACGCCATCCTGCTGGTGGACTTCTCCAACCAGGCGCGCGCCCGCGGCAAGGAGCTTCGGGAAGCGCTGGTCGAGGCCGGCATCATTCGCCTGCGCCCCATCGTCATGACCACAGCGGCCATGGTGTTCGGCATGCTGCCGTTGGCGCTGGGCATCGGCGAGGGTGCCCAGCAGCGCGCACCCATGGCGCACGCCGTGATCGGCGGCCTGATCAGCTCGACCGTACTGACGCTGCTGGTGGTGCCGGTGGTGCTGACCTACCTGGACGGCCTGTCGGCACGGATGAAGCGCTGGTTCGGACGGCGGGCACCGGATGCGGAGGTCGCGGCTGCGGAGTAATACCATCCAGCGCCGGCACGTGTCAGCCACTCACGCGCCCTTCCGTGCCGCCTCCATCGCAGCGACGTCCGCCGCGAGCAACGTCTGGAACCGCTTCAGCGCACTACGGCGTTGCGGCCGGTCGGCGCAGTCGGCGATCTCCCGGTCGAGCATCGCCAGCATGGCCCGTGCTTCCTCCTCGGGCATGCGCCACCCGCCCAGCGGTTTCATTTCGGATTTCATGGGGAGAGTCTCCTCACGTCGTCGCGCGGCGACAGGGGATAGCGCCATCGCGCGCCGATGGAAAGCTCTCCAAAGGTCATCCCTCATCCTGTTAGCGCATTTAGCAAAAATGCGGTTATAAAGCGCAAAAACAAAGGGCCGCCGAAGCGGCCCGAGTTTTCAGGGAGGAAACAACGAACGGGAGACACTCAATGAACCGTCCGATGACCATTGAAACCGATTACAGTTAACAGTGCGTAAATTTCACTCTGTTCCGATGGGATACCGAAACCGATAGGGTCTGACGCGCACGAAAGCGGCTGCGACTTGGAAGGGGGCTTGACCGCAGGAAGGGACTGGCGTCGGGCGTGGATGTGCTAACGTCGTGTAGCACGTCCACGCCGAGGATCCGCATGCCAGCCGACACCCTGCCCGCCACCGTGACCGACTTCCTCGCCTGGGCCCGGCGCAACGGCGGACGGGCGGAGTTCCTGGGCGGTGCGGTCCAACCCCAGCCCGCCGCCTCTCTGGCGCACGACACCATCTGCGGCAACCTGTTCGCCGCCCTGCACGCCGGCGCCGACGGCATCGACCGGCACGTCTTCCAGGGCGTGCTGGTGGAGGTGCCGGGGGTGGGCTTCCTCAGCCCGGACATCGTCTTCGGCACCTGGACTCCGGCCGGCGACGAGGTGCACCTGCGCGGGCCACAACTGGTCGTGGAGGTGATGGCGCCCGCCACCGCGGCGCGCGATCGTGGCCTGAAATGGAAGGCGTTCCAGCAGGTGGCGGCACTGGAGCGCTACGTCCTGGTGGACGAGGCGGAGTGGTCGGTGGAGGTGTTCGCCCGTGGCGCCGATGAAACATGGAGGTACGAACGGCTGAGCGGCGCCAAGGATTCGCTGACGATCCCGTCCATCGGCTTCGCTATGCCGCTGGCCGCCATCTACCGCGGCGTGTTCCGCGCCTGATCCCGATGCCGCGCTATCCCCTGTCCGACCACTATGACGGCCGGCGCTTCCGCAACCGGCACGCCTCGACCGACAAGCGCCTTGCCGACGTGCTGCGCTTCTGGCGCTCCAGGGATCAGTGGGCGCCCTGGCCGGAGCGCATCGAGGATTCTCCCTGCCCACCGCCGCCCGACACCGTGTCGGACGGTCGGGTGGCGCTGACCTTCGTCGGCCACGTCACCTTCGTGATCCGGTTCGCCGGCTGCACGCTGCTCACCGACCCGGTGTGGTCGACGAGCGCCGGGCCGTTCGGGCGGCTGGGGCCGACACGGGCGCGCCCACCCGCCCTGCCGTTGGACAAGGTGCCGCCGCTGGATGCCGTGCTGGTCAGCCATGGCCATTACGACCACATGGACCTGCCGACGCTCAGGCGGCTGTCCGGCACGCCGGTGGTCGCCGGTCTCGGCAACAAGCCGTACCTGGAGCGCCGCGGCGTGCGGCCGGTGCACGAACTGGACTGGTGGCAGTCGGTAGACCTCGGCGGCGCGCGCATCACCTTCGTACCGGCGCAGCACTGGTCGAGCCGCACGCTGTTCGACCGCAACCGCACGCTCTGGGGCGGCTTCGTCGTGCAGGCCGGCGGGATGACCGTCTATTTCTGCGGCGACGCCGGCTACAGCCCGCACTTCCGCGAGATATCCCAGCGTTTCCCGCGCATCGACGTGGCGTTGCTGCCGATCGGCGCGTACGAGCCGCGCTGGTTCATGGGGCCACAGCATATGAACCCGGAGGAAGCCGTGCAGGCGCACCGCGACTTGCGGGCCCGCACCTCGGTCGCCATGCATTTCGGCACGTTCCGCCTGACGCCCGAGGGCATGGCCGACCCGGTGGAAGCGCTGGACCGCGCCCGCCGCGCACAGGCGGTGGACGAGAGCGCGTTCCGGGTGCCTGCCTTCGGTGAGACGCTGTTGCTTCCAGCCGATTGAGCCCACGGCCATTCATGGTGCTTCGCGCCGTCGTGCCGACCGGCGAGACCGGCTCAGCCCGGCAGCACCCGCGTCAGGTCGAAGGTCTCCGCGAACGCCACTGCGGCGCCGTGGGTGTGGCGGGAGGCGACGCGCAGCATACCCTCACCGCCGATGGTCGGGAACTTGCTGGCCTGGAGCGCCTGTTGCGCCTTGTAGTAGTCGGCGACGCGCACCGCGAATCCGGCAAAGCACGGGCGCGGGGCCGACAGCACCGGGTCGTCCGCCCAGAGGTAGGTCAGCGCCGAGGGTGGCGCCACCACGATGGGGGCACTGCCCGTCTGCACGACGCGCGTGGTGCCGCGCGGCTCGACATGACCGCCGAACAGCCGGGCGTAAGGGGCCGCGGCGGCTTCCGGATCGTCGGCGGCGACGATCAGCGCCGCCAAGCCGGCGGCGCCGTTTGCGTGGCTGACGTATTCCGGCCGCCAGACCACGTCCCGCGTGTGGTGCTGGCACAGGAACATGCGTCCGCCGGGCGTCGCCGCGGCATCCACCTGCGTGATGGTGAAGCGTGCCTCACGCTTGCCCTCCGGCAGGTCAACCGGCCGGCCGAAGTCGATGGCGTCGCCGCCGGACAAACCGGCCTCGGCGAGCTGGCGCTGCGCGGCGCGGCCGTCGGCGGTCTTCAGCGCCGCGGCGGCCAAACCCTCGCGAGTCTTCAGGAACTCCGACCACGGCGCGGTGGCGGGGGTGGGCTCCTCGATGGCGAGCAGTTCCAGGTAGTCGTCGGCGCCGAACATGATGGTGTGGTTGGCCGACTTCAGCTCGGTGTGCCGGCCGCGCGGCGTCAGCGTGAAGCCGAGCCGGGCGTACGCCTCGCGCGCCTTCTCAAGGTCGCGCACCGCGATGACCAGATGGTCGATGCCGTCGATACCGTGGGGCATGGGAGTCTCCTTGATCGCCCTCCCCCTGCCCTGCAGGGGGAGGGAGGGGCCCCATGCTACGCATGGGGAGGGTGGGGGCAAGGTCTATCGGGAAAACCTTGCCCCCACCTAACCTCCCCCAGCGGGGCTGGGGGAGGGACTTTTCTTCCTCTCCCTTACTCCACCCTCGGCAGCCCCTTCAGCGCCTCCGTCAACGCCGCCTCGTCGTAAGGCACGTCCTGGAGCTTGCCGGCGAAGTAGTCGGTGTAGGCCTGCATGTCGAAATGGCCGTGGCCCGACAGATTGAACAGGATCGTCTCGGCCTTCCCTTCGGCCTTGCAGCGCAGCGCCTCGTCGATGGCGGCCCTGACGGCGTGCGAGGATTCCGGCGCCGGCACGATGCCCTCGTTGCGGGCGAAGGTCACCGCCGCCTCGAAGCAGGTGGTCTGCGGGTAGGCGCGGGTCTCGATCAGGCCCAGTTCCTTCACGTGGCTGACCATCGGCGCCATGCCGTGGTAACGCAGCCCCCCGGCGTGGAAGCCCGGCGGCATGAAGGTCGAGCCCAGCGTGTGCATCTTGACCAGCGGCGTCAGGTGCCCGGTGTCGCCGAAGTCGTACGCGTACACCCCCTTGGTCAGCGTCGGGCAGGATGCCGGCTCGGCCGCCAGCACGCGCACGGCCTTGCCCTTCAGCTTCTCACGCAGGTACGGGAAAGCGAGGCCGGCGAAATTCGACCCACCGCCGGTGCAGCCGATGACCACGTCCGGCTCGTCGCCGGCCATCTCCATCTGCGCCATCGCCTCTTCGCCGATGATCGTCTGGTGCAGCAGCACGTGGTTCAGCACGCTGCCCAGCGCGTACTTGGTGTCGTCACGCTGGACGGCGCGCTCGACGGCTTCCGAGATGGCGATGCCGAGGGAGCCGGTCGAATCCGGGTTCTTCGCCAGGATGGCGCGGCCGGACTCGGTCATGTCCGAGGGGCTGGCGATGCAGGTGGCGCCGTACGTCTCCATCAGCGCACGGCGGTACGGCTTCTGGTGGTAGCTGATCTTCACCATGAAGACCTCCACCTCCAGCCCGAACAGCGAGCCGGCGAACGCCAGCGAGGACCCCCACTGCCCCGCCCCGGTCTCGGTGGTCAGG
>Ga0196970_1000627_pt1 | contig 37432 bp, 28 predicted proteins | sample S1v_513CmetaG_FD_148672 | JGI IMG/M metagenome (GOLD analysis project Ga0196970, IMG submission 148672) | Soil microbial communities from Anza Borrego desert, Southern California, United States - S1+v_5-13C | ecosystem: Environmental > Terrestrial > Soil > Desert | place: USA: California... | reverse complement strand
AAGTCTCACTTCCCACGCCCGCCAGTCACTCCGCCGCCTTATCTTCTCCCCTCTTCCGAGCGCAGCCGGAGGAGGGGCCGGGGGAGGAGCTTCTCGCCTCACAAACAGCAGGCGAATCCAATAACCCCTCTCTCCATCTCTCTCCCCACTCGTGCCCCGCGGGGCGAGAGGGCCCGCCAGTCACCTCCATATTCGTTGCGTTCCCTGAATGGTTCCTGCATTTTCCGTGCTGCAAAAAGCCCACTCAGCATGCGTTTGTCCATAGTCACCCCCAGCTTTCGGTCTGCAAAATGGTTGAAACTCTGCATTGCATCCGTCGCGGACCAGGAAGGGGTCGATGTCGAACACATCGTGCAGGATTCCTGCTCGGACGACGGCACCCAGGAATGGCTGCCGCACGACAGACGCGTAAAAGCGTACATTGAAAAAGACCAGGGGATGTATGACGCCGTCAACCGTGGATACCAAAGAGCGCAAGGTGACATCCTTGCTTATCTGAACTGTGATGAACAATACCTGCCCGGCGGCCTCAAGGCCGTTCACGATTTTTTCGAGGAGAATCCAAGGACGGAAGTGTTGCTTGCCGGCACCATTGTGGTTGGAAACGCGGGAGAGTACGTGTGTCATCGTCACTCCTTGGTCCCGCGCTTGACGCACCTGTGGTATCGATTTCCCGTACTGACCAGTTCCGTTTTTCTCCGTCGCAGCGTGATTCACGACAGGAAGCTGCTCTTTGACACACGCTGGCGCGACCTCGGAGACATTCATTGGATACGCAGATTGCTGCAGGAGAAGGTTCCCATGGGCGTCAGCAATACATTCACTTCAGTTTTCGCGGACACCGGCGAGAACATGAACTTGAAACCCAACGCCATTCGCGAGAAGGCGGAGTGGGCTGCAATGATACCGTCAACGCACAGGCTGCTGAAACCCGTGTCCATTTTGCATCATCGCGCGCGCCGCATGGCAGCCGGACATTTTTCCATGAAGCCCACCAGCTATTGCATTTACACGCATGCCAGCCCGGACAAGCGCGTTCGAATCGATGTGGAGAAGCCCACTGGCGTGTGGTGGAATCGCTTGTAAGTTCAGCAGAGCCCATTCAAATTGTGAGCGTGAACAAGCCTGTCAGCACAGCTTCCACCGGCTCCGAAAGGTCTTCGCCGGTCGTTTCGCTGCATGACTTGACAGCAGGGTATCCTGCGGCCGTTGCGGCGGGATTGGAGGAGGCGGGATTCTTCCGCACGGTGGCATCGGGCACCAAGGTCTTCTTGAAGCCCAACCTCACGTTCCCGATCTATCGTCCCGGCGTGATGACATCGTACGAATGCCTGAAGGCGGTGACCGAGCTGCTCGCTGCTCGGGGTTATCAGGTGATCATTGGAGAAGCCGACAGCGGTGGATACAACCGTTTTTCCATCGACGAAGTGTTCAAGGGAATGGGCATCGACCAGCTTGCGAAGGAGACCGGCGCGCAGCTCGTAAACGTGAGCTTCACGAAACCGGAATGGATGGAGGTGCAGGCCGGCGGACGCAAACTGCGAGTTCCTGTTCCCGAGTTACTACTACGCGAGATCGGAGCGTTCATCACCTTGCCAGTGCCGAAAGTTCACCTGAACACCGGGGTTTCGATGTCGATCAAGAATCAATGGGGATGCATTCAGGAACCTTCGGAGCGGCTGAAGCTTCACCCTTATTTCGCGGAGGTGATGTACGAACTCAATTCACGATTGCCGCACGCGTATTCCATCATCGACGGGAAGATCGGGTTGAATCGAAGCGGTCCGATGCTTGGCGATCCTGTCGAACTGAACTGGTTGATGGTGTCAAATGATCTGGTTGCTGCGGATCGGGTCTGTTGCCGGCTGATGCAATTGGACGAGGAACGCATTGGATTCCTGCGTTACTTCCGCAAGCGGGGATGGTGGACATCCTTTGAATCGATCCAAGTGCGGCCTGATTGGGAACGTTTTCGAAAGATTCAGTTTTACCTGGAACGCAAGTGGACCGACCTGCCGGGGTTCGTATGTTTCAACAATTCGTTTCTGGCGTGGCTGGGTTACAGATCTCCTCTGGCGGGGTTTGCCCATTGGCTGCTGTACCTCTTTCGCGAGCCGTTCTACGACTACGATAAGGAAAAATCAAAGGTTCGCCTGAAGAAGAACTGAGCCGGCTCAACGGGATTGTGGGGGATTACGCAGCCCGTTTTCCATTTGTTGTCGCCGTTTTCTCAAAGAAGTTCTCCAGATCTCGCGTCATTTCTGCCAGCGAGAATTTCGACCGAATTCTTTCCACGGCCGCGGCGGACATCTGCTGCCTTAGTTCCGGATTCTGCATCAGCTTTTCGATCGCATCGGCCAAAGCCGCCGGGCTGGCAGGGGGCACAAGGAAGCCGGTCTCTCCGTCCACCACCTGGTCCAGGGAACCGCCAATATTCGTCGCGACGACAGGCACTCCCATGGCCATGGATTCCATGACCACAGTGCCAAACGGCTCAGGCTGCGCTGAAGTCAGAGCAAGCATGTCAATCGCTGCGTACGCTGCGCGGCTGTCTTCAAGTTCCCCGGTGAACAGGACCCGATCTGAGACGCCGAGCTGCCGCGCCATTGTTTTCATCTCTTCGAGATGCGGCTCGTTCCCCTGGAATGGGGCGCCGACGATCACCGCTCGGACAAAATAACCGCGGTCCTTCAATACTGCCGTGGCTTGGATCAGCACCTCCTGCCCTTTGCGAACGAGTTTGATTCGTCCGACACAACCCACGACGAAGTCATTGCCGAGTCCGTATGCTGAGCGGAATTCGCGGCGCAACGACTCCTTGGAAACCGTGAATTCTTCAAGCGCCAGGCCGTCGTGCACGATCATCATTCGCCCTCGCGGTTGAAACTGGTCGGCGATCGCATTCGACACCGCAATAACCGTGGCGGAAAAGCGTTTGATGTACCACGAATACACCGGCCAGATGCGATGGAATTCTTGGAACCAGTCACGGATGTGCCAGACATGTGGCACGCGTGCGAGCCAGGCAGCCATTGCTGGGGAAACCATGACACCCGTATTTGTGTGAACCACCGCGATCTTACGCTGGCGAATTAACCGCCACAGGTAGAAAACGGACACCGGATAATTCAGAAAAAACAAAAGCAAACGCCAGGAATGGAATGCCCTTCGCGTGATCACACTTAAACGAGGATGAATGATCACCTCGATCCCCTCTGCTTCAAAAAGCTTCCTCAGGATTCCATCCTCCGGCAGGAGCACCAGCGGCTGAATGCGTTTTCTATCCACATGCCGGAGATACCTTAAGAGGTTCCGGCTGGCGCCATAAATGTCGGCGCTGTTGTTGATGTGCAACACCCGTATCGGGTGATTCCCGTTCAAAGGCGCCTTCCGGGCCGGTAAAGATTGATTATCCGTGGCACAGGGTCGTGGCGTCTCCGCAGCGTTGGCTTGCGGGGAAGTTCTTTCAAGAGTGTCGCTGTGTCGCATAATGAACGTATTGATGGCCGGCCACACCGCCTCGAATTCCAAACCCCACAGGCAATGCGGCACCGGATAGCGGCAGTAATCGGAACACGGCTTATATGGGCATGGGTGTCCCGCTGTCCATTCGGACGCGGGATGCAGCGGCGCGAACAAGTCGGGCAGTTGCGGGCCGAACAGTGTGTAGGTGGGGACACCGCTAAAGGCAGCCAGGTGGCCAGGGCCGGAATCATTTCCAATGAATACAGCGGCTTTGTCGATAATCGCTAGCAACTCACCTACCGTTTCAGCCGTTAGGACATCCTGTTCACCCATGGCCCGCCACGATGAACGCTGGTCCGGATCACACGCCACATGCACCGCGAAGCCTGCACGGCGCAATTGATCCACGGTTTTCCGGAATCGTTCCAGTGGCCACACCCTGACCCGCTGAGCCGCTCCGGAATGCACCAGGACGATGCCTTTTCGCTTTGCCGGGAGCAGGATGTCCTGGCGATCCGGAATTTGAAGGTCGAGCGCTTTGGCGAGCTTGCGCCAGTGTTCGTACCGATGGCTTCCTGCCGTCGGACGGATTAGCGGATTGTTCAGAAACAGCTGACTTCCGGCACGTGGAAATCCGATTCGCCGTCGAACCGCGACCGAAGTGAGGAGCAGATGATCACGAGGATCCCAACGAGCAGATACACCGACATCGAAGTTTTGGCGTGCGAGATTGCGGCGAAGGCGAAGGATTTCGGACCAGGGCCACCGAAACAACTGGTATTTATGTTGGAATGCGGTCCAAGGGGCGACAAACGGGACAACGTTCACGTCTGGCCAGAACCGTTTCTGAAGATCACGCGCATACGGTTTTGCCACCAGAGTAACGGCGTACCGTTCTGATGCCGCTCGAATGAACGGTGTAGAAATAATCAGGTCTCCCAGTCCCCATAGCTCCACGATAATCAGTTTCGGTTTCAAATGTCACATCGAGTGATTTGAGCCGCTACAGACCGATTATCTTTGGAAGGCGGGGCGGGGGTGCACAATCCTTTGGCGGAGAAAACCGGGTTGAACGTCTGCACTTTTCGCCGGCACAAATTGGCGAACGCCATGGTTGATAGCCAAGCTGAGTCCAACCAAACCAACCATGTTGCCGACCTCTTGGTGGAGCGCGCCGTAGACAAAAAGGAACAAAACCACTCGAGTAAGGAACAACGTCAGAAGGAAGGCATTAATAATCCGCAACGAAGGATCACTGCCTTTGAAATTTCGGTAGAGCACTCGCCCCGCTGCCCACATAAACCATAGGAATGCAATTGTTCCCCAAATCCCGAAAGGAAGAAGCATCGAAAGGGGGCCACTGTGATAATCGTGCGCCAGTGCCAGACCCCGCTGACTTGCGTCGAACTCTTTAAATGAGGAACTCTCCATGACGGAATAGTCCTCTCGTTTGATTGAATATCCTTTTCCAAGCCAGAGGTATTGCGGCACCTGCGGCAGAAGAGCCTCCCACATCTCCAGTCGCCATTTGGAACTATGGTCGGCGTCAACCCGCGCTTTTACATCGATTTCCAGCGGGAGAAACGCCAAAGACCGTTGAAACGTGTAGGGCAGCTTCGAAGCGAACGGAATCAGGAGCGTTCCAACGAGCACGATCACCATCGCGACTATAGGGAGCAGCCGGGTTCGGTGAAGGCCTTCGAAGAAAAACTGGAATGTACAGATGATCGCGATCGACAAAATAGTCGTTCGAAATCCGCCCAAAAAACTGACTGTAAGAAATGTGAAAAACAGGGCATACCGCAACCAAGTTCCGTTTAGGAAGATTCCACGTAAGCCATACCGCAGAATCAAAAAGTATAGGAGATACCGTCCGGTCGCAGATATTCCTGCGTACCTAGCTGTCCCTGTCTGCAGGGTTTCTGTAGAGACGTACTGGGTGGGGGAGAAAAACCAGAAAACGAACTCCAGAGGCGCTGGAACGAACGGATACAGGTCACTGATAAAACTGAATACCCCCCCGAGGAAAAACAAACCGACATAAAGCTTCGCCTTTTCCGGTGGGATTCGCCAGGCGGTGAGAGCAAAGTATGACGCAATCGAGGCTAGTAGAAAGACGTACTTCTTACCTCCGTAGACGTCGCCGCCGAACGACCTCAATCCGAACCCGCCGGTGAGCGAAGCTGTAAAGAGCACCACCGCAGCTAAAAAGCAGAGTGGCAGCGTAACCGACCACACGTTGATGAAGCGCATCTCCCTGTTCAGGGTGCGCTCCAAAATAGCAATGCCCAGGGTCAGCGCAGACATGACCAATCCAATCGTGGGTTGTCCTTTGATAAAAGGGATGGACACAGCGAGATTCCAACTCAGCAAAAGCAACGCGTGACGCCATTTGAGGAGGAATGGGATTACCATGAGGCCCAGAATGATGCCGATCGTCGCAAAGGTGGAATAGCTCATCGGGTCGGACAGCCGATACCCGAGAATGATCGCCATGGGCACCACGAGCGCGAACGTGACGAGCGCCTTAAAAATCGGAGAATTGTTCATTTCAACGGAATGCCGCCTTGAGCGGACGATTCAACGGGTCCAACTTTAGCATCCACAAAAACGGCTGCAATCCGATTGTTTTGGCTCGGCAGGGATTAAACCATCTTTAGACTCCACCCATTCATGCATTCAGTTGTATCACGGGATGTCGGTAAACGGCTCAGAATCGCCTGGATTTCAGCATTTCCGGTTGAGTGGTTGTCGGAAGTTCCAAGCGATCTCGCGAACCTGCCACGACAGCACCCACTTTCCTGGATGCGTGTGTTAGAGGGGGAACTTGAGAATTCTGCGGAAGTAGAGCTTCATGTGCTGATCCTTCGAAAGCAATTCCCGCGAAGCATGTCGTTTACGCGGAACGGAGTCCACTTCCACCTGATCAGGACTCCCGGATCTATGCGGGCGCCCTCTCTGTTCTGGATGGACACTCTGTTGATTCGCCGCAAGATGGCCGAAATCTCGCCCGACCTGGTACACGCGTGGGGAACGGAGATGGGCGCATCGGTCGTTGCGCATAGATTGAAGTATCCCTATTTGGTGACAGTCCAAGGCCTACTGACCTGGTACAACGAGGTAACCAGGTTGGACCCGTACCACCGCTTTATGGTTCGATTCGAACGCCGTTATCTCCCGCGCGCGCCACTGGTAACGACGGAGTCGGCCTTTGCAGTCAGGTTTCTAAAGCACAAGTGGCCTGCACTGAATATTCGTCAGGTCGAACACGCACCGGATTGGGTCTTCCATCAAGTCTCGCGGACTCCAGAGAAGGCTACACCGCGGTTCCTTTTTGTCGGAACCGTTAACCACCTGAAAGGGGGAGACTTGTTGTTGAAAGGGCTCGACATTCTCTCGGCAGAGTATCCATTTACCGTAGCAGTCCTTGGAAAGGTTGATAAGGAATCGGAGAAATCCATTTGTTCCCAAATGTCACAAAAACTGCGCGAGCGGATCCAGTTTCGGCATGACCTCGCCCCGTCCGACGTGGCGGCCGAGTTAGCTTGCGCAACGATGATGCTGTTTCCTACCCGAGGAGACACTAGTCCCAATGCCGTGAAAGAAGCGGCGGTTTCAGGATTGCCGGTTGTCGGCAGCCGTGTAGGCGGAATTCCGGACTACATTATCGATGGCGAGAATGGAATCTTATTTGATTCGAACGATCTGCAAGGATTCGTGGCAGCGATCAAGAAAGCGGCTATTCACCCGCTGTTTCGAAACGGTACTGTGGACCCTGCGAGGTTGGCGAAAGTTCGTGACTATCTTTCTCCCAAGCGCATGGCGAAAAGCTTTGTAGCCGCCTATTTTTCAACCGTGAAGAATGGCCATCATGGGTCACACAACATTGAGGCTGATTTCCGGGCCTCAGCATAGAGCGAAACGTTCTTATAGGGTCGTCCGTCCGGCAGAGTGTCGAGGTGATCTGTCACAAAGTCTGGAATTGCAGATTCATTGGCCGAAAGAAACGTGATGTCCCTAAAGCCAACTGACTGCAGCAGGAGCGTCATGCCAAATCGATCATACATCCAGCGATGCTTCTCACCTACCCTGCTGGCATCCACGATAGCATCGCGCAAACGGCCGGGAAACAATCGCTTTACCAGAGCTATATAAACGTAGACCAACTTCGTGAGCATCTTGGGTAGGCTTAAATCTCGAACCCTCTCTGCACGAGTTTTCGGCCTAACGAAAATTAGGGGAGTATTCTCGGTTCGACTTTGCACGTAGGCAATCATCTCCTCATTGTTGCTTTTTGACAGCCGTTCGAAAAAGGCAGCCATCAGACCTGAGGGATGAACCCGCGTAAGTTGATCCAGCAATTCCAACATGATCCACTCATACTGGCTGCGAGCATTAGCGGATGTGGTCGCTTGCTCCAGAATGCGCAGGTATTCTCGACAGGTTTGCTCTAAATCAGGAACAACGACGCGAATAATCCCATTCGGCTTCAAAACGCGGTGCATCTCACGGGCAAGACCCTCGGCAGCATCGCGCGAGAAATGTTCCAGAACATGACTGCTATAGACTACATCGAAGTTGTTGTCCGAAAAAGGCAAACCTGCTAACAGATTCACTCGTTTGACACTCTTGCTCACAGGGTGAAAGTCGACATTCAGCCATCCTTTCGCGAAACGATCACCGCAGCCAACATTCAGTTTCATCATATCACTAGTTCTAGAAAGGCTTTGCAGCGGGCTTTTACCATAATCGCAACAACTCGCCGCAACAATTCCAAAGCGAAGTTCCCGTTGGTACGGCGGCACGTCATGGGAAAACATCTTCAACGGCTCTGCACTCGAAAAAAACCTCCCGTTTGGCCCGGGACTAGGATGTTCGCAAGAGTGAATTGCCCGTCCCCATCAAAAAGATTTGTAGCGATCGGCTGCCATTGGGAAAGGGGAATTTCTAGACTCGTGGTGCATAGAAGGACAAACTCACCCCCAGGCGTACCGTGAGTTCCAGTGATTGTCAGGGCATCCCCATGATACTTCGAATGTATGCGCGGGACACCGTCCACGTGCACGCGCAAGAATGTTTCATAATGCTGTGCATGCCACGCCAATGAACCCGCATGCGGTAAATAAACGCGCTCGAACTCTCCGGTTCGACCTGGAAAAGAAACGAGGTCGAATGAGTTGCCCGGGCTTGCTACAAGCTCATCCATAACTGTCAGTATGACGGTCCCCGCTAAATGCACGGCGCGCTCCAGCACAAGACGTCCATAATCGGCCTGACTACTGACACTCAACCTCACCTCACTAGTCTCGCTGAATGTGACGTCTGCTAGGGTAAGGATTCCTGAGCGAACCGAAAGAGATCCGTAATTGTAGAATTCCTTCACATCTATTCGGGTGGTCGCGATCGGGTTCGTCTTCTCAAAAGTTCCGCGATTAATCAATCGCGCGCTGTTCTGCGGATCCAGGATTCCCCCGTTCCCATGAAATCGGATCCGGCCACTATCAGCATTCGCCAGCACTCCTCGGTTCTGCGAATCTCCACCAAGAATCTGTACGGACCCATTTGTTAAACAAATGGTTCCCTCGTTGGTGAGAGCTCCATGCAAATAAATACCTCCGGAATCAACAAACAGATTTCCGCCCTCATTCAACCTCGCATTCGAACTCGCAAGAATTCTTAATCCATTCACATGTGAAGTCGCACCCCGCTGTATAGTCCATGAAGCACCGATTCCAGTTCCAATGGCTTCAAAAGCTCCGCCTGTACTGATTTCAAGGTTACCAGTAATTTGGCCGTTCGTGCTTGATAGGCGTCCCGTCACCGGCAGATTGTTAGTCAGATCAATTCCATGAAGCGCCAAATTGGAGATGGTCCCACCTTGAAAATTCGGACCTAGAGTGAGATAGCCGCCAATCAGTTCCAATCTGCTTACTTCATCATTCAATAACATCAAGTCACCCGAAACAAACTTATGGCGTCCGCTTCCAGCCAGTCGAAGAGCGGCATCCGGAATCAGCGGTGCAAATGAATTCCCCCCGCAATACTGAATCTCAGCTTGCTCAATTGCTTCATAAACGCCCGCAAAGCCACTTTCGTTCAAATTATCGAACTGCAGATAGCCATCGATTGATTCGTTGCGAACTTCCCCGTATCGATTATCGAATCTCGGAACAATGACCCGAGCTACACTCGCAGGAAACGCATTAAGTTTCGTGGGGATATTTGTTCCGCCCGGTTCACCATTGAAATCAACAAGCGCAAAACGAAGGGAGGCAATGGATGGATCCGAGTACCCCCCTTCGTAATACCACGAAACCAAGTACATACCGTCGTCGTTAAGCGGAACCATTTGAGGATACCCGCCAGCTGCGAACTCGGCGCTATGACCGATCTTACCAATGGTTCCTATGGAGATTCGGTTTTCATACAGAGCCGCAAAATTGTGAAACGTTTCACTTACGAGCGCCTGACTGACGTAAAGTTCACAATCGGTTCGGTTTCCCCAGGCAATCGCTATTCGTGGTCCACTAGAACTGCTGAACACTCCCAAGCAGGCGGGATCATTGAGGATGGGCGCCGAGTTATCCAGCCATTTCCCGCCTGCAAACCAGGTCTCACCTGCATTTGTGCTCCAATATGAGAACATCTTGGGAAAGCGAATTTGATTTGTGGACCAAATCTCCGATCGAGTAACGCATAGGATCAAATCTTTTGTGATCGGCACTATAGCAGGCTCAGAGATGAGGCCAGCGAACGCTATCCTATACCCAGTCCAGGTCATGCCCCCGTCGATGGACTTGAGGCAATGAGGCGCATACCAGTTGTTTGCAGCCCGCGCATAATACGGCGCGAACAAAACTCCGTTGTTTTCTGTAATATTACCAAACGGTGTCCATGCGACATATTGGCCGAACGGCGATGAAGGAAGATCGTTTGTGCTTATCTGTCCGAGCGTCACCCACGAGGCGCCGCTGTCGTCTGAAGCAAATGAGAGCGATGGGAGAAATTCCACACCGGGTTCAACTCGAATGGGTTGGCACAGCAGCAACAATCGACCAGAACCGGTTATACCCAGGGTCGGATTCCACAACTGCACCCCGCTGAAATCGAACGGAAGTTTTCGCGGATCTGCCCAGGTCAATCCGGCGTTAGTACTCGTAGAAAAGAACAAACAGGAGTTGGTCGTGAAATGGTTTCCGGTCATCCCCTGAAAAACCATGTATATCGTTTGTCGGTTTGATGAGACAGCAAGAGTCGGATAAGAGTCGAATGGAAACTGCTGGGGTAAGTTGGTCTGCGACGATACCGACACGGATGTCACCAAACCTTCGTTCTGAAAAAATCCGTTCCCGGAATCACCAGATGAAATCGACGATTGGCCGCAAAGTCGAACCAAGCCCTTCTCCATGTTTCTGATGCCACCCTGATTAAAAATAGAGATGGTTGAGTTTGTTACGTTTAAGACGCCGGCATTCGTCAGCGGCCCATGAAGGTGCAGTTTTCCGAAATCGACGTTGGCGCTAGACTCCTTCTCGAGCGTCAAGGATGCATTCTCAGGGAGTGTCAGGTATCGTGTCTTTAGCAAACCTCCCGCTTCGACCCGCACCGTGCTGTCGATCGTGCAACTGATCGCATCGAGAATCCCGAAGTTTTTCACCACAACCTCGGTTGCGCGGAGAGAGTAGTTTGAGATCGAAAGCACCACTGGACTGGTGCCCTGAAGACCAGTTCCAATGATGAGTTTCGAAACCGCTACATCCGCTGTAAGTGACACAGTCAATGGATTTGAACCCGAAATGAAGACTGAGTCATTGGTATGAGGAACCTGATTCGGATTCCAATTCGAAGGTTGCGCCCACTCACCACCAGTCGTATTTGTCCACTCAATTGATTGTCCCTGGCCAAACGCCGGATAACCCAATACCATAATACCGGTTACTATTGACAAAGAACGGCCTGAAGCGGTCCTGGCACAACCAATCAGTAGGAGCCACGCGCCAATTACAATTCGTTCGGGCATTTTCAGGCGAAATCCTCCATCAATCGTCTTTATTTGACTCATTGCTTTTTCAGGCGCTTACAATAGGTAGTGGCTGTATGCAAATGATTTTAACGCATTCCACGTTCCTGTTTGATTCCCCTCATCAAATAGAACAAAACGTAGGCGTTGGTAAGAACGCATAAAATGATCGTGACGATCGTTCGGATCGTTGCGACCAATTCCAGCGACAAATCGCTTTTAGGGATCATGAACCCGACGGCAAAAAACACAACAAGAGCACCGCTGACCAGCGAACCATACACCCAGTTGTGACCTGTAACATTGAATACAAACGAGGTGCCGCAATAGCAGAATGCCACCGATGCGACGCAGGCAATCTGCCCCGCTCGTATTCCATCCGAGTAATCAGGCAGAAGCCAGGATACGAGGCTTGGGAGGGCAAAGTAGATTGTCGTCGCAAGGGGCAAAACTGTGACGGTCACGAGGACTACCAGGCGTTTCGCTGGAGCTACGAGAACTGACCACTGGGGGGATTTTCCGAAAGCATGGTTTGCCTTTGAGTAGGTTGCCACCGCCAGGGGCGTGTAGACGCTTTGAATTGCGACAATCGCGATGCCCGCCAAAGCGTAATGACCCACGGCTTCTAATCCCAGGACCTTCGCTACGAGGGTTCTATCTGCAACTGAAAACACCTGGTAGGCGTACCCGATTGCTAATATTGGAAACCCCCGCTTGATCAGGTCGAAGAGGATTCGCCAGTCCCAGTGCCACGTTCGCGCGGATCGGGTCGCAGAGGAGTAAATTATCCACGGGACTGCTGCGAGAACGACAAGCCGAACCGCCTGCCCTGAAGCACCAAACTGCCAGACCAAAGAAAGCAGGCCAAGCGTCACAATCGCTAAAGAGAACTGGGCTTTGGCGGCTAACAAAAACAAATGGCGACCTGTGACAATGGCGTTCTGTATCGCACCAACCTGGGATAATGCAGCAACCGGAATAACGGACAAAGCTGCAACGAACAAGACAGTGTCCGACGTCGTCTGCTTAAACCAAATTGCTTGTCCGGTTGCCACCGCAGCAGCAACTACACCCATGACCCGGGACACTGAATATCCATTGCGAGCGAATAAATCGGCTGAAGCTTCATCCCCCTTGCCAAGGAGGAATGGATACTGCCGGTTGAACCCATTGACGACGCCAAAGGGAAGAAACCCTAAGTAGGTTACGAGCAGCATTGCTGTTTGAAACGCGCCCATCTCCTGTGGAGCTAGAAGCTTCGCACAAACAAGCGCGCCCGCGAGCGCACACGCGGAAACCGTTACGTTAGAGATGGCAAATAAAACAGTTGGACTTGGTCCTCGCCACTGTGATCGTAGTTTCCAGAGCATGTCGATTCAGCTCCTGGCGAGCCACCGACAAGGGTCGAGCAGCCGGAACAACGGATTTCTGCCTTTCGTGTACAGCGCGTCCGCCTCAGCGAATACATTCCGGAGCTCTGATCCCGTCTTGATTTCGCTGATACCCCAATAGCGATCTGCGACTTCCAGTTGTGATTGTGTCGGTGGATCAGCCCAGCTGGAGAATGCCTTCTTGGTTTCCACAACATCCGGCATGCCTGAACGATCCGGCGCGTCCCGCTTGCAGATATCCGTATGTTGAGCTTGGCGCCTCACGTTGTGCGAAAAGAGATGGTGACCTTTGCCCAGGAAGACACAATAGCCCAGATGCGTACCCAGTTCGTTCGATGTCGTGAACGCAGCACATTCGATAAGGCTTTTAAGCCGGGGGAGGAAAAGTGGATCGAATATGTGTCCTGCGGTCACGCATTCGAAACCGTGTTGAGCGAACTTTTCTCCCCAGCCTTTTAGAACGTCCTTCCAGTAGAGACAAATGCGTACTGAATCGAAGCTCGCAGCAAGGCCAGCGATGTGTTGGCAGTACTCGTCAATATCAAAAACGCTATCCACGTAATGCGTCGAATGAGCAGGGAACACCAGCAAGTTTCTACCCAAGCGCAGTTTTTCAGAACGTAGCGATTCTGCGGAAAGAAGATGCGGCGCGTATGCAATCATCGGGCCCACAGCAAACAAGCGCTTTTCCGTTTTGGCTTTCAAATACGGGAACCGAGTCCGGGAATAAGTGAGGATTGACGGCAGACACGATTTGATGTCTTCATCCCAAACAAAGCCTCCGAAGAAAAGTCCGTGTTCAACCACCGCCTTCAATGTTGTGCCGTTTGAAATTCCGGCATAGTGCTTGAACACGGTTGCATGCCCATAGAAGTCATTCTGCGCGTGAATTTCCCGGGTCCGAAGCGACCGGTCTCGAGCGAGATCTTTCAACTCGTCCATGGACATTTTAAGGCTTGTATGCTCGCCATACTTAAACTCCGCCTCGGTCGGAAAACCGGCGATTGCATTTCCAACGAAATTCTTTGCGAGTATCGGAAGGTTCATTGGCGTGTCCGATGGGCCTAATTAATATCTTTCCACCTCAGCGGCTCTCCCCGTCGGAGTGCATAACGGGTTTTCCTGCCAAGCAAAGCACCAAAATATTTTGGAGCAAGCCCGTGAGACGGCCGAACGATCCTTATGTTTTCGGGCGTGAGTTCGGCGTTGGCAGCGACGTCTTTTACTACAAACACTGAGCGGCGAAAAATCCGAGTGGCCCGTTCCTTTTCGGTAACCTCATAGGTGACAGAGCCGAGCGATCTTTCCGCAGTTCTCACATCGTCTACCATCGCCTTGAACTCTGTTGGTTCCATGGAAAATGCGCTGTCAGGCCCCGGCACCGACCGCGTCTTCGTGAAGTGCTTTTCAATGATGCATGCACCAAGGCAAACCGAAGCTACGGCAACCGCGCTTCCCATGGTGTGATCACTTAGCCCAGCGGGAACCCCGAATGCATCAGCCATGTGCGGAATCCGACGGAGATTCGCTTCCTCAGGGGGCGCCGGATAGGCGCTGGTGCACTTTAGCAGCGCGAGGTCGCGACATCCCGCTCGCTGTGCAGCTTCGACAGCCTCGGCGATTTCAGTCAAACTCGCCATGCCGGTCGACAGAATAAGTGGTTTCCCGGTCCTGGCAGCGCGCTCAATCAGCGGCAAATGTACAAGTTCAAAAGAAGCAATTTTGTAAGCAGGAGCTTCAAGTTGTTCAAGAAGATCCACTGCCGTCTCATCAAATGGCGACGAGAACAATGTCACACCTACTTTTTTGGCGTGCGCGAACATTTCTGCATGCCAGTCCCAAGGGGTGTATGCTTCGGCGTAAAGCTTATAAAGGTTCTTTCCGGCCCAGAGCGTGCCTTCACCGAGTTGGAAGTACTTGTTATCGCAATTTAGCGTGATCGTGTCTGGAGTGTACGTTTGGATCTTAACCGCGTCTGCACCGCATTCTTTTGCAAGCGAGATCAGATCGAGAGCCTCGCTGAGGGATTGGTTGTGATTAGCCGAAATCTCGGCAATCAGATACGTTGGCTTTCCTGGTCCAATTTCGCGATGGTCGATTACGATCGTCTTCATGGCTTCATTTGGTCACGTGGTTGAAAGAACGCAACAGTCGGCCGTACTGCGGATGGCAATAGCTTTAAATCCCACGGACTGAAAAAGTTTCAACGAAGCTTCGTTCGATGGCCTCACGCGGGCTACAATGCGCCCGGTCCGAACACCGCTGCCGGGGAGCGCCTGAGTCAACGATCGCGCAAAATCGTTTACTGCAAGCGAAACCAGTCGCTTTCCCACCCCCTGCCCACGTCGTTCTGGCGACACCGCAACTCCGATTTCCCATTCATCAGGGCTCCGCCGGTGAAATCGAATGTAGCCGAGCGGCACGTCCTTGATGTCCGAGCCAATCCAAAGGCGGGAGTCTGGCGATTCGCGATGCCGGTCAAACCAGAGTTGGTGATCTTCCCAGGATATCGGGTTTGGATGGAAACCGTTTGCTCTTACCAGCGGGTCGTTAGCCCAGTTAAACCAGAGTTCTGAATCGCTTGCGCGCGCCGGTCGCAGCCACGTATTCGTTTCGTCGAGCACTGCGGCAACTCGCATCGCTCCATAGGCGTCGATAGCTATTTCATCAGGAACATCAATTCGTTTCCCACAGTTGTTCAGCCAATCTTTAAGAATGTGGGCTATCGATTCAGGCTTCAGATCCTCGTGCCATCCCAAGTCCACTGCGAGTCGGTGCTTAACTAATCCTGCGATCACCGGCCGTTGATTATCGGCCAGGCAGATTACGGCTGCAGGCAACTGATAAAATAGCCATTCCCAGCATGTACTTCCGCCTGCGCTGATGACACAGTCCGACCTTTCATAAGCTGCCGGCATATCCAAAACATCATGAAGGACGTCAATGTGGTGTCGCGATACCTTTGCCATTGCGCGCAGGGACTCAATGTGGGGGTTGGCAGTGCCCGCCAAGAGTTTCACTGTTATTCGGTCTGCTGGAATCAGCTCGAGCCCAGCCACCACTCGGCCCGCGATATTGTCGATATCCACACCTCCCAAGGTGACCAGCAGGTGATTGCGTCGCCCCCTCTCTTGTGCGCTCGCGGGTCTCGCATTTGAAAGGCGCTCGGCCGCGAGTCGAAATTCACGACGTAAAAGAGCAAACCGGGTGCCCAAAAGAAAACGACATTCAGTCCTTTCAGAAGCGTACCTGCGCTCCGGCGCAAATATATTCTGATTCAAAACAGCGTCGGCTGCCCAAACTTCGCAATGGCCATAATCGTCGACTGCTAGAACAGAAAGACCGCTGCTTCGCAAGCTGCTCTGGAAATCACGGCGGAAATGGTATCCGTCCAACACCACCCATTTAGCCCCCAAGGAATGCGCCAAATCCCGTGATTGTTGAAGGTCCTCTGGAGAACCCCCTTTTGTGTTCAAAAGAAGGCGCTCAAACATGAGACCTTCCTGGCGGACCCTGGCGGCCAAAGACTCGGGACATGACGAACTCGCAATAGTGACCCGATTCCCGCGATCAGACACAGCCTGACCAAGCGCGATCATCCGCATGATATGCCCACTGCCCAATGCACCGCCACCGTCAGCCCTGATAAGGAGATGATCCGGCATTGTTAAACTGCACTCCGATTCTTGAGGGCCTCAAACATTCTTTCGGCCGTTTCCCAATCTTCCATTGTGTCGATGTCCTGAACGAGATAACGCGGCAGGATTACGGGGTAAGCTCTAGTCGAAAAAATGCCCGACTTGGCGAAAGATTCCGGTTTACCCCAGTAGAATTGGCCGGCGTCGTGCCATGCTTCGGGCAAGTCCTGCGATCGCGTCAACTGGTGTTCCGGCCAAAACATCGACACTGTCCCATCTGGATTGCATTTGAGAGAACGAAAGATTGGAAAGGAATAGGAAGTTACGCTAAATGCGAACTCAGCATCCGGACGGCTGCGCATGACGTTTAAGCCACTGTTTAAAAATTCAGGTTTTAAAAACGGTGCCGTGGCATAAATACAACATGCGAGCGCAATCTTGCTGCGATTTTGCTCAAACCAGCGGATCGCGTGATCAATCACGGGCAGCGTTGCAGCGTGGTCGTTAGCCAAATCAGCAGGACGTCGAAACGGCGCTTCTGCACCATTGGCCGTCGCCACGGAAGCGATTTCTTCGTCATCCGTGGAAACAATCACAGCATCGAACACACCAGCCTCCTTTGCAGCGGCGATCGCCCACGAGATCATGGGCTTTCCACAAAACGGTTTTACATTCTTTCTCGGAATACGCTTACTGCCGCCTCGGGCTGGAATAAACGCGACATTCATATACTACTTTCCGACCAAATGACGGACGGCTTCAACAACGTGGCCTATATCCATGTCAGTCAACGCAGGAAATAGCGGCAGGCTCAACGCCCGCGAATAAAATGCTTCGGCGATCGGGCATTTACCACCCACGTAACCGTACATCCTTCGATACCACGGCTGCAAATGCACGGGGATGTAAAGAACCTGCGACCCTACTCCCCGGTTCCGCAGCTCTGTCATCACGGCTGTCCTGCTCTTGCCGAGAGAATCGTAATCCATCTGCACGGTGTAAACGTGCCACGACGCGAGGTCTGCATCAGACAAGTTTTTCGACCGGGGCACTTGCAACCACTGGAGATCCTTCAGCTCTTCATTGTATCTCCGGACGATAGCCCTGCGGCGCTGGAGGAACGCGTTCAGCCGGTGCAACTGCGACAACCCCAATGCACATTGGATATCCGTTAAACGATAGTTGAAACCGAGATCCTGCATCTCGTAATACCACGGACCGCGTTCATCGAAAACCCCGGCATCACTTGCGTCCGCCAGACCTTGAAACCGAGACGGGTCGCGCACTATCCCATGAGCGCGAAGTTGTCTCGCCTTCGCCGCCCATTCTGCTTTGTCCGTCACAAGCATTCCCCCTTCTCCGGTCGTCATCGTCTTCACCGGGTGAAAACTGAACACGGTCATGTCGGCCCATGGATGGCCTCCAATCCTCCAGGTCTTATCGTCGTGCCGAAAGGCTCCACCCATTGCGTGGCAGGCATCCTCAATGACGAGCGCACCACGCTTGCGCGCTATCTCCGCAATCGCCGGCATTTCGCACGCCTGCCCCGCATAATCCACAGCAACAACCGCCGTTACGTCAGGTTGCCACGCCCGTTCCAGCGCGGCCGGGTCCAGGTTGTAACTGACTGGATCAATGTCTGCGAAGTCCGGCGTAGCACCGACGTACGCCGCGCAATTTGCGGAGGCAAGGAATGTGTTGGGCGAAGTCATCACGCGATGCCCCCGCCCGATTCCCGCCGCCAACATTGCGAGGTGCAGAGCGGCGGTCGCACTGTTCACGGCAACCGCGTGCCGTGCGCCGACTCTCTCGGCGAAGCGTGCTTCGAATTCCTCAACCTTTGGGCCGCACGTCAGGAAGTCGGAACGCAGGACATCGCAAACTGCCTGGATATCCTCTTCGTCGATGCTTTGGCGGCCGTACGGGAGCATGAGTCGCGCTTCGCTGACCGGAATCACGGTGCAAATCCTGGATCCACGTGAGTGCGGATCAAATCGCGGAGCTGTTCGACGGTCAGCCATTCAGAATTCTTTCCGCTGCTGTAGGCAAATCCATACTCGCGCGTCCTTCCGTTGAATACCTTGCAGTATTCTGACACATCCCAAGTACGGGTTGAAGGGAGGATAACGAAGTGCCGTGGCAATTCGATGGTGTTCAGGCCGTCCGTCTCCGTGATCATCTCCTCATGCAACTTCTCGCCAGGACGAATGCCGGTAACGATCCGTTTGCAGTTGGGCGCGACCGCTTCAGCAACATCGGTGATGCGATAGCTTGGAATCTTCGGAACAAAAAGCTCGCCGCCCCACATGTCACGCAGCGCGGTGAACACCAACTCAACCCCTTCCTCGAGGGAAATATTGAAACGCGTCATCCGTTCATCCGTGATCGGCAGCACGCCCGTCTTGCGCTGTTCGAGAAAGAAGGGAATGACGCTGCCACGGCTGCCCATGACATTCCCGTATCGAACGACCGACAATTTCAGCTCGCGATGACCTTTATAGTTGTTCGCTGCAATGAAGAGTTTGTCCGAGCAGAGTTTCGTGGCGCCATAGAGGTTGATCGGCGCCGCCGCTTTGTCAGTGCTGAGCGCCACCACGCGTTTGACACCACTGTCCATCGCAGCATCGATGATGTTCTGCGCTCCGAGAACGTTTGTTTTGATCGCCTCAAAGGGATTGTACTCCGCTGCGGGGACCTGCTTCAGCGCTGCAGCGTGAATCACGGTATCGATGCCTTCCATCGCGCGCTTCAGGCGTTCCTTGTCCCGCACATCGCCAATGAAAAAGCGAATAGTGGGGAACTTCTTGTCGGGATAGTGCTGCGCCATCTCGAACTGCTTCAATTCGTCCCGGGAGAACACGACCACTCGCGCAACGTTCGGAAATCGCTTGTAGATAGTTTCAATGAACTGTTTACCAAACGAACCAGTCCCGCCGGTCACCAGGATTTGGCAACCATTCAGGTCAAGAACTCCGTCCTGTTTTGAGCGTGCATCGGGCGATGGCATAGTTCGGACGGAGCATAGAGGATGAACCCCTAAAATCAAGGCACGTCTAAACTCGGGACCTCGGCGGTCATTGAAGCGATTCCCATTTAATCGCAGTGGACGCCGCACCGGCATTGACCTCGTGAAGACCGCGTGGTACGAGATGCAGCGAGCTCCGTCTCAATCTAATTTGGGCCGTTCGTTCTGTAAGGTTCACGCCTTTGCTGCGCGTCGCCGGTCAACAAATGAAGACAATTTTGAAGCAGTCCGTCCTGAAGAGTGTTTGGCCACAGCTTAGAATGCTGAAGCACGCATCGATCGGTTCGCTCAGGAACTTGTGTGAGCGATGTGGCTTTATTGTATCGCGGACTAGCGACTATTATTCGCCCATACCGAGCGAGCGCGCCCTGCGGAAGCAGTATTCGCGCTGGGCTAAGCCCAGCGCATTACGCGGCGTCACGTACGACCTGGAGGCTCTTAAATCGCGCGTTCAGCACTTCCGCAAACTCTACTACGATGACTTCGCCGCCTTGCCCTCGTACCGAGATCTCCAGGAGATCGGGTTTGGGCCGGGCTATACCAACGTCGACGCATTCACTCTCTACTCGTACATCCGAGACCTGAAACCTGCTCGATACCTGGAGGTCGGCAGCGGGCTTTCAACCTACTACTGTCACCTGGCGAGACAACGCAATAGGAAAGACGGATGCGATACAACAATTACGTGCATTGAGCCATACCCGTTCGCCAAATTACGCGAAATTGAAAATATGGAGCTGATCCAGGCGGAGGTGCAGGACGTTCCTCTTGCTACATTCCAAACCCTCAAAGCCGGCGACGTATTGTTTATCGATTCGTCGCATATTGTTCGACTCGACGGAGATGTTCCCTACTTGTTCCTGGAAATCCTCCCCGCAATTGCGCCTGGTGTTCATATTCATATTCACGACATCGCGTTCCCATACAACATTCCATATCCGGCCAACTATTGGACCCTTGTTGATCATCCGACGGCGCCCCATTGGCCGATGTATTGGACTGAAGCAATGCTGTTGCAGGCCTTTCTGGCCTTCAATCCTTCATTTGAAGTCACATTTTCGTGCCCCATGATCCGGCATTTCGATGAGGACTTCCTCAGGAAAACTCTCCCAATCTACAAACCTGTGAAAGAGGAACAGAATACGTTCAGCTCCATCTGGTTGAGGCGCATTCATTGACTTGATATGCTGACGCACGAACAAAGCTTATACGTCGGTGCACCCCGCAGTTCTGGGTACCGGCGCACGGTCGAAGTAGTCACGGGAAAACTTAAGACTCACGGAAAATTCACCGGCAAACGCATGCTCGACATCGGTTGCGGCGAGGGTTCTTTCACTGTCGTTCTGGGACAGAACTTCGAGGAAGTGCACGGCATCGACGTACAGGATGCATTTCTGAATTCGTTTCGCCAGAAGGTTTCTGCAGACAAGCGTTTCTTTGTGCAATGTATGTCGGCATCTGAAATGACATTTCCTGATGCGCATTTTGACACGATCGTCTCCATTGAAACGCTTGAGCATGTGCCCGATCTGAAAGGTGCTGCTCGCCAAATCTCTCGTGTACTGAAACCGGGGGGCGAGTTGTTGATCACAGTCCCGAACCGCTGGTTCCCGTTCGAAAATCACGGGATCCGAGTCGGTTCGTGGGAAAAACATGGTCGCATTCCGCTTTTGACCTACTTCCCCTGGCTCCACCGGAGGTATGCAATTGCCCGAGTATTCACCGTGACAGATTTGGATTCTCTGTTCGTATCTTCAGGGTTGCGAAGGACGGCCACTGATTACACGTGGCCAACATTTGAGCACGGCGGAAATCGTTTTCAGCGTTTCTTGAAACCGCTGTTCGGAGTCATGCGAACCATGGAGCATTCGCCGCTTCGCATGTTCGGCTCATCGGTGATCGTCAAATATGCTCGCGAGGAAGCAGACCCGCGGTAGGCGCGTCCAAGCCCGTTAAATAAATCTTTAGACGGTTCAAGAGAGGGCTCCTTTTTGACTTGCTGCTGCCGCGTTCCGTCACGGAAAATCAAAATGCAGGCCATGTTCAATATCCACAGCATTTACAATCAGGTCTTTAGAATCTGGAGGGCCAAACGTTTCACCAAATTTCTGGAGGTCCTGCGTCCAACAAAAGAAGACGTCCTCCTAGACGTAGGCGGTTATCCCTGGTTTTGGACATCCCACGAGCAGCCTGTCGCCAAAATCGACGCTATTAACATTCACCCAGTTTTTTGGAGTCCCGAAAAATTTCCAAATCATCAAGTGAACACTCTCGTCGGTGATGGGTGTGCCCTCGCCTTTCCTGATCACTCTTACGACATTGGATTCTCCAACAGTGTGATTGAGCATGTCGGTTCATGGGAACAACAGCAGTGTTTTGCATCGGAAATTCGCCGTGTGGCACGGGCGCTTTGGGTGCAGACCCCAGCATACGAATGCCCATTCGAGCCCCACTATATGGCACCGTTCATCCACTACCTACCAGTCGGATTACAGAAAAAGCTCGTCCGCTGGATCACACCGTGGGGATGGCTGACCAAGCCCGGAAAGGCGGAGATTGACGCCATGGTGGAGACAACCCGCCTGCTTACACATAACGAAATGAAGGAGCTCTTTCCAGATTGTGAGATTTTCGTGGAACGACTTCTCGGACTTCCAAAGTCCTATATCGCTATTCGACGATCACAAAAAGAGCGTTCACTTACCTATCCCAGACGCCCTTCTCAGCCCAATCAAGACAACTTGATTTGAGCGGCCGAGGCTGAACGTCCCTCAGGGCTAAAAAGATCCGGGGCGTTTCAACTATTGCGAGGGCGAAACTGTGCGAGCGCGTCCTGTGTTCCGGCGATCTCCTCTTGGACGTGGCCAGGGGGAATCGCAGAGCTCAAATGAGCCGCCCAGACTGACCAAAGCATCCATCTTGAACGCGAGTATATTGCCGTTGCTTCCGAGGACCGGCGCTGAATCACCCTCTCCCCATAATGGAAACGTGGCGACCTTTGCCATCTGTGCGTCGAACAGATGCAATGGACCTTGAAAGTACGAAACAACAACGATGTCCCCTTTCAGAATGGCCAATTCCGCTCGCATCGGGTGAACCATCGGCACACTCCATTTGCGTTTGCCACCGGGATGGAGGGCCCAAACAGAGTTATTGACACCCAGATAGATGGTCCCGTCGGAACCGATGACCGGACTTGCAGCGGTCACGCCCCCGGTGTGCAACTTCCATACGAGCTTGCCACTTGGTTCGAGCTTATAGAGAAAGCCGCTGGCTGATGTGACCACCAGATGGACATCACCTGACAAAGCTGGTGAAGAAATCACAGGACCTCCGGTCGGGAAGTCCCAAAGCTTTTCCCCCGAGGGCGCGAGGCCGTAGAATTTGCCGTCGTGAGAACCAACACAAATGGTGCCGTCATTTAGGATAACAGCTGATGAGGATATTGGGCCCTCTGTCTTGAATTTCCATTTGAGGGAACCGTCCGGCCGAATCGCGTAAACATGTTTGTCCCAGGATCCAAAAATGATACTTTCGTCCATAGCGATCGCAGGGGACGAGTCAATCCAACCGTCGGACCTAAAGGCCCATTGTATTTTCCCTTTGCTGCTGACGGCATAAAGGTTCCGGTCTCGCGACCCAAAATATAGCATCCCGTTTTCTGATAGGGCCGGGGATGATCTAATCTCCGATGCCATTCGACGTTTCCAAAGGAGCTTCCCGGTCGCAGAAACGGCTCTAAACCATTGGTCAGAACCCCCAAAATAAATAACGCCGTCTTCCGAGGTGGCCGGGGTTGAATCTACCCAATGACTGACGCGGAGACTCCAAGCTTGCAACAAATTGGTCCCATTTTCCGCACCGGCGGGACTTGGAAAAGAGAACACTAGCAGCAACAAGCAAACCATCCGCGAACATTGCGACCTTGGAGCAAGCCACCAAGTGAAGGCCGTCGGAACGCAGCCGGAAATCGCATTAACTGATGGTGAGAAGCCAGTCCGTCCCAAAGTCACAAATTTGAAAAGCTCTCTTTCGTCTGATAGTCGCGAGTTCATCGTGCGCAGAAGACTCCACTCTTGAAAACGACTTGGCAACTCCGCGCCTGGGGTCGTCTACGGGTACTTTAAGCAAGAACGGAGCGGAACCGTACCACCCTTGCCAAAGCCGACCAGAAGATTGAATCCTTTCGATCCGTGCAGCTCTTCGGCGTGACAAAGACGATGATACGTGCCCCCAAGGATTTTCTTTCCCGGAATTTCACTTCATCACGCGGCAAGTAAACAAAAGATGACGACAAAATCGTTGATGAGCGCGTACAAGTCGTGATTGCCTCTTCGAGAACGCTCGTTTCGCCTAAAGAACGTCCTTGTCCCTCAAGAGCGTTCCTCGCCGCTCAACGAGCGGTCCCTGTCGCCTCAAAAACATTCATCGTCGCGAGAAGAACATACCAGCGTTCGATATTTTTCCGGAGGCGGCCTCTTCCCGCGGGACGCGGAGCTGGAGCGTGGAGGTCCCGGTCCCGGCTTCCTCAAGCCATTCGAGCTTTTCCCGGAACGAGGTTTGCAGTCCGCGCAATAGCCTGCTGAGTTCAGCGCCTTCAATGGTGCTGAACTTCCAATTCCGATCGGAATAAAGGTTCGTCATGACTTCTCGTTGAGGGACGAATTCCGCCGGGCTGCCTGAAACCGCAAAGTCAATTCCTCAGCATCTTCCAGCCACTGCAATTTTTCGCGAAAGCTCAATCGCCGGTCCAAATGCCGGTCCAGTTCGCGGCTGCCGTCGGACGTTGCCCAGCGCCAGTCAGGCTTGATGTTATGGTCGGCGCTCACTTGATCCGTTCAAGCTCCTGGATGTCGAGCATGTCCGTCGTTCAGGCTTTTAACAATTGTCTCGATGCTTCGGACTTCCATGGCTCCAGGTCACTGAGTTTGCGCCAAAACCACAGGGCTGGCAGCGCAGACTCCCAAGTCTGCAGTATCGCCCGTCCTCCGTAACACGCTGCAGTCGTTGCGCTACAATCGTTGTTTCCACGAATCGACAATCTGGCGAAAGACGCTCTTTAAGTCATGCTGTAAATCCCACTTCGGGTAGTGCGACTTCATTTTTCGCAGGTCGCTGTAATAACACATGTGATCGCCAATTCGCGCCTGGTCCACATACGTGTACACCTGCTTCTTTCCCGAACACTCCTCCGCCAATCCGAAAGCCTCAAGGATCGAGCAGGAATTGTCCTTTCCACCGCCCAGGTTGTAAACCTCTCCGCACCGCGGGTTCTGCGCAAATTCGAACATGAAGCGCGCGACATCCTCGGAATGAATGTTGTCGCGGACCTGTTTTCCCTTGTATCCGAACACCTTGTATTCACGGCCCTCCAGGTTGCACTTGACCAGGTAGCTCAGGAACCCGTGCAACTCCACGCCACTGTGATTCGGACCCGTCAGGCAGCCGCCCCGCAGGCAACAGGTCGGCATGTTGAAATAGCGGCCATACTCCTGCGACATGATGTCGGAAGCCACCTTTGATGCGCCAAACAGCGAATGCTTCGATTGATCGATCGAGAACGATTCTGGAATCCCGTTCGCATAAGCCGGATCGGAGTAGTCCCAGCGCGTTTCCAATTCCTTCAATCCGATAGTGTTCGGCCGGTCGCCATACACCTTGTTGGTCGACATGTGAATGAACGGCGACTCGGGACAGCTTTGGCGTGCGGCTTCCAGCAGGTTCAGCGTGCCTACTGCGTTGACATCGAAGTCGTCGAACGGAATTTTGGCCGCAAGATCGTGCGAGGGCTGCGCCGCGGTGTGAACGATGACGTCCGGCTCGATCTCCTTCACCAACTGGAGAACCGCCGGCCGGTTTCGGATATCGAGTTCGTGATGCGTGAAGTGCGTCAGCGATTTCGCAAGGCGCTCCTGGTTCCAGCGCGTGTTTCCCTGCGGGCCGAAGAAGGCTTCGCGCTGGTTGTTGTCGGCACCATGAATGTGAAACCCGTTGGCATGAAAAAACGCAGAGACTTCCGAGCCTATGAGCCCGGAGGATCCGGTAACCAGACAGATTTTCATTGAGGCAAGAAGCTAGAGAGAAAAGAGCAGGTCGCAAAGCGAGAAAGCGAGGAACGGCCTGGCCATTGCATGGAGGTTCAACCACGAATCACACTAAGCACACGAAATACGGACACGAAAGCACGTCTCGTCAACGTTGCTGCCGCCGAGACGGTCGCATTTCGACGTCACCGAGCATCCAAAGAAAACGGCTTGAGCTTACTGGACTTCATTGATTTAATCCTCCTCGCGAAAGGAGTCCTACAACATGAATCGAATCCAACGAACCGAAACACCCCTCGTAATCCTTATTCTCCTGGTTCTCCTATCATTCGAGGTGACGGTTAAGGGGGGAGGCGTGGTAAATACGCCTGACGAAAGCGCGCTTCGCGCAGCGCTCCAGGGAGGAGGCGAAGTGACCCTCGCCTTCGATGGGACAATCGTCCTGACGAATACCCTCAACATCTCGAACCCCACGATCATCGATTCAACGGGCCACGAAGTCACGCTCAGCGGCGGAAACTCGTGCCGAATTTTCAACCTCCTGCCAGGAGCATCGTTATTGTTGAAGGATTTAACTTTGAAGAACGGCCTGGCGGCAGGAGCTGATGGCTCGTCGAGCTCGGATGCTCAACCAGGCCGCGGCGGGGCGGTCTATGTCGATGGCGGTAACTTCCGGGCGGTTCATTGCGCTTTCATGGAAAACGAAGCGAGAGCCGGCGATGGTGTTGCGCTGGATCCTCTGCAATTTCAATTATCGGCACCCGGGGACGGGGGCGCGATTTACGCCACGAACTCTGAAATCAGCCTAGAAAACTGCGTTCTAGTTGCGAACTCCGCTACTGGTGGAGAAGGTTTCGGCGGAAGGTGGTTTTCAGGCCCGGGTGGGGACGCAAACGGTGGCGCTATTTTTGCCTCTGGCGGGGAGATGAATCTGATCTCGTGCGTAATCGGCACGAATTACGCGCAAGCCGGAATCCCTACGAGCGTTTACGGCTTGGGTGGCGCCGCTTCAGGAGGCGCGATATGCCTGCAAAATGTAGCTACAAAGATCGTCGGCGGCATCATCGAAGGGAATTCGTGCATAGCGGAGATCGCTTTACATGGGCAGGGAGGAGCCATCTTCCAGAAAGGCGGAACAATGGGATTGTTGAACACCAGCCTGCTCGGGAATTCCGCCTCCGGCGGTTCGAGCACAGAAATACCTTCCGCCACACCAGGAAACGGAGCGGGAGGAGCAGTATGTCTAGTCGCAGGGAGTGCCGGGATGACGAATGTGACGTTCCATTCAAACCTGGCCATCGGCGGCACTTCGCACACTGCAAGCACGCCCGGAGAGGCAGCCGGGGGCGCCATTTGTAGCCTGAGTAACGTTTTAGTGATGGTCAATTGTACGGTGCTCGAGAATTCAGCTCAGGCCGGCACGATGCCGGAGGGGTTTCAGGGCACGGCGCTTGGAGGTGCTGTGTATGCATCCCAAGCAAGTGTTGACGTCATGAACGTTACGTTTACGGGAAACGGGACCTACCGAAATCCCTCCGCCGACACTTCTCTGCCAGCAAATCTTCGCGGTGGGAACCTCTATGTGGAGAACAGCGTTTTCTCGCTAATGAACTCGATTGTAGCTAATGGCATCGTTGGGAGCAATTGCTTCGGGAATCTGACCGATCTGGGTTACAACTTGTGTTCAGACGGGAGTTGTGGTCTTTCTGCCCCTGGCAGTTTGAGCAATATTGATCCCAAGCTCGGACCCTTGGGCAGCTATGGAGGAGAAAACGCAACTGTCCCGCTGTTAACAGAAAGCCCTGCCCTTGACGCAGCAAGCCCAACGACCTTTCCACAGACAGATCAAAGAGGCCGGGCACGTCCGTTCGGTTCGCGGGCAGACATGGGATCTTTCGAATCGTCGCCGCCTTACGTGTTAACCGGCACAGTGCGAGGCGCGACGCTGAACGACGAAGTCTTCCTGCAAATCGACGGCTCCAGCATCGAAACCATAGCTGGTCAGTATACGAGCGCAGGCATTCCCTCGGGCAATCACGTGGTCACACCCTTTCACCCTGATTTCTCCTTCATTCCAGCGGCGAAAACTCTCACGTTCGGACCAGATCGGTTCGGTGTTGATTTCACTGCGTATGGGTTGCATACCTTCACGGCGGAAGGAATCTCGAACGGGGTTCTCCGCGTGATTTACGCCAGCACAAACGGGCAAGTGATTCGGATCGAAAGCTCAACGAACCTGCAACATTGGACTGCATTGGAAACGAATGTCATTGATGAATCGGGAATATGGGAGCTGACCATGCCGATTGATGCCAATCCGCAACAGTTTTTGCGAACGCGGGCGCCCTGATTAGGCATGCGCCGGAATCCCCCTCGGTTCAACTGTGTTGAACACCCTGCGGGAACTATTCGCGCTTCGGCGCTTCCTGAGCTGGACTTCTGAAAATGCCGTGAGCTTCCCGCCAGTCTTTGATGGATTCTCAAGTGCTCCTGACAGTGGAGCGTTTAAATCGTCTCCTCCGTTTGATAGGTGGACTGGGCGCTGATGCAAGGTTGGCGGCCACGCAGCCCCATGGCATCGGCTGGATAAAACCTAGGCGCGTTTCCCACGATAAGCGCACGTCCGCCGATGAAGCAGCCCGAAGGCTGCGGTCCTGGCTCGCAGTATTTCTTCGATTTACGCACATTTCACCCGTAAAGCCGCGTCGACGCTGCGCCCCCTACAGCAAAATGCGTGGAATTATTGCAATAAATGCGGACTGATCGCGCTTGAAATGCATCACACTCCTGCGTCAGGTTTGCGGCAATGACTCTTGCGAATACTTTTACGAGCCAGACGGACGTCGATCGTCTGATCGAATACATCAACGTCAAGCTGGCCATGCTCGGTTTTGCGCCGGTGCCCACACGGCAGAACGAAGCCCTCCGCGATATCGTCTCCTCCTTGATCGCCCAAAACCGGGAAATGGAGCGGCTCCTGTCCAATCATCTCTGCCCAGCCGATCAGCGAATCCAGACCTTCCTCTACGATTACCTCCAGGAAATTCCCGTCGCCCGCCTGCCGCTTCACACGCTTTCGCTCGACCGCCCGGGGATGGCACGCGTGCTTTCGCTGCCCGTGGATGGCGACGAATTTGTATCCGGCATCCTGAATTCCTATCGAGTCAAACAGGGCGTGCTGCACAATCCGAAGGCGGATCGGCGCACCACACAGGGAATTTTCCACGTCGCCGAGGGCGGACTACCCGTGCCCGATGACAAGATTGCGGTGCCGAAGGCCGTGTTCGGAAAAATGCTGCAGCTCGCCTTGCAGCCTCCGGCCGAGATCATGCGGCTTCCGTTCACGGCGAATCAGCCGCGCCAGGCTGAATGCTTTGTGTCGCTGCTGTTGCGCCCGATTGTCTGCCCGGAAGTTCCAGGCTACACGCCGCAGAAATGCATGGAGGTTCGCTTCTTCGCCCCCGGCAACCTGGTCAGCAACCTCGATTTTGTTGAAAGCATCTTCGGCAATGGCGGCGATCCCGATCTCCCCGAGAACGACGCGGGACTGGATCCAGAACATTGGACGGGCCACACAGGTTGCGTGATCCTCGCGCCTCACCTGATCAAGGTCACCAAGAAGGAGGCCGGCCTGCCGGAGTGGAAGGACGCAACAGAACGACAGCGCCGCGATGGCATGTGCTGGCGCGATGCGGGGGAACTCTACAACAACGGCACTGCCTTCAAGCTCACCTGCCGCGATCAGAGCGGCATTGTCGTGACCCTCATTGCGGACAACTACTTCGGCTACTGCAAGAAGGAGGTCAAAACGCAAATCAGTTACGCCGCAAACCTGTTCGGTTCGTGCGAGGAGGAACACGCGGGCGGCGCGCTAGTGTTCCAGAGCTACGACCTGGGGGATGAATTCAGCGGCGAGCTGCACGTCAAGCAGAAGGGGCATTCGTTCAGCCAGGTGACGAAACTCCTGGGGGATCGCATTGAGGTGAAGCCTGAGGGTTACGCCGTCGACAAAACCTTTCCTGAGGTCTTTTACGTGCCCGAGGACGCGCGCTTCGACCTCCATTTGCAAAAGGTTCTATGGCTTCGCGGCAAAGAGGAGCAAGCCATCCCGCTCGTTCCCAATCGCACCTACGTTCGTCCCTCGGGCTACAAAGTGCGCATGGAACGGCCCTCCGAAAATCGTCCCTGGCGCCTCGTCGGCACCGTCGCCGAAGGCGTTCTGTGCCACAAACCGTGCACCGTTTCCGGCGGCGGCAAATCCGAAATCTCAAAACCGATTACGGACGCCATCCTGACCGGGCCAGTGTTTGTGGCTGATTTCAAAAAGGACTTCGACACGGTCCAGGAGCTCATTCAGCGGGACTACGGCGATCGCTTCAAGGATCCATCGCGCGTGGACAAGCGGCCGATCCTCAGCGCGGAACGCTCCCTGGGATCGGTGATCAAGCTGCTTACGCCTGACGATCAAAACTACAAGCCCGAGTTCAATGAATGGCTGGAAAATACGCCGCAATACCTGAAAGAACTGGTGTTCGTCGTAAAGCGTTATTATGAACCCGAATGGGGCGCCAACTGGCGCGAGCATTTCAGCGTCGATATCATCAACGGCACGCCTGGCAACGAATTAAAGTGTGACAACCGAAAGCTTGTCACCACGCACCTGCGCGTCGGCTTCGATTCCGACGGGTCGTGGCGCACGTTCGGGTTGCGCAAGGATTTCAGTCCTTCCCTGAAGATCCAGATGGAGGACGACATCACCGCATCCATCGTTGTGCCGTCGGCTGCGTTGAAGGAACTTTCCGAGGGTGATTCGTCGGCCGCGGTGAAGTTCGTTACGAACTGCGAATTGCGCCTGTTCCAACGTCCCGATGATGCCATCCATCGGGGTTACGACAAGATGACGGAGGCGGATTTTGTCCGCACGGACAACTTCTTCTCCAATTACCAGCCGCTGACGGTGGAATATGCGCGCGAACTGTTGAATGACACGATCGGGCTGCATCAGTTCACCGAGCCGATGCGGCGTCTGATTCTTGATGTGGCCCAGACCGGGAAACCGGGATTCTTCGTTTCCACGGCAAACCCACGCCTGGTTGAGGGCAAACCCAGCAAGAATCCGCGATACCTCCAGGTGCGTCCGGACCTGATGAAACCCGTTGAAAGTTATCTGGCCCAGGTTTCGGGGAAACTCCGGCGCCGGCTTTCGGCAGACAAGCCGTTGTATACGCCGGTTGGAGCGGTGTTGCCCGGGCGCCGGAACAATCCACCTGAGCCTGGTATTCGGCCGCTCGCAGTGTTCAATCCGATCCATTACTTCGAACTGCCCGAGCTGTTCATGGAATTCATTTGCAGCATGACTGGCAAATCGCCCTCCACGACCGGCGCGGGATCAGAAGGCGCGCTCACGAAAGGTCCGTTCAACGCGTTGCCGCCGATCATTGATCTGAACAATGCCCTGGTGTCCTGGCTGCTTACGGGTCATCACGGGTTTGTCACGGCGGCCGGGTATGTCGGTCCGAAGGTGCGGGTGGATCACGACGTGAGCCTGCTGGTTCCCGAACTGTGGTGCCGCCTGCGTCCTGAAGAGCGCGATCCGCAATTCCTGATCCGCAACGGATTCCTGGAGAAGTGTGAGGATTTCGAATACCAGGGCAAAAAGGTGCTCGCAAGCCGCCTCGGGTATCGCATCAATGCCCAGTTCGTTCGCGCCTTCTTCGGCCGCGTCTTCAACCATCCGCACGAAGTCTTCACCGACTCCATGCTGCGGCCCGAGTTGCAGGGGCTCGATGTGTTCGTTGATGGAATGGAAAACATCGTTGCGACGCAGAAGCGCGTGGCGAAGGCATATTTCGACGACGGCAGCTTCGCCCAGGCGTGCCCGCCACTCCAGGCGCTGCTCACGATCATGCTGCACGATGAATGGAAAGGGAAAGGGCTCAACCATCCCGACGTTCGCGCGCTGTTCACGCGGGAATCGCTGCTTGAAAGCGAGTGGTATGAGGCGCGGCTCAAAGCGAAGCAACAGGTGGATATCCGCCTTTGGACCCGGCATGTCGAGTACCTGGAACGTTTCGTTCGCCGCGTGAGCTATGCGGAGGAAGTCAGGCGGCTCAATATCGCGGAGCGATTGCAACAGGCCCGCGACACCCTCGAACGGGTGCAAACCCCGGAACACCTGGAGTCGCTGTTGGGGACCATCGGAGCCGAGCCTCTGGAAAAATTTGGGTGACGCTCTGGACTCGTCTCCGACGGGCCGCTTCTCTAGCTTGCGGGCATGTTGCCGGGACAACCCTGGAAGTTTGACGCGACGGTTCGCCTGGGCGCGAGCGTTGTCGTATGCGCGGTATTCATGAGCGCGTGCGCAGTCGCGCTCATCCAATATTTTCGCGAGCCGCAGAACTACAATACCGTCTACCTCGGCGCGGTCGGGGGAGCGACTGCGCTCCTGGGTGTCGTGCTCTACCTGCTGCGCCGCGGCTGGAGCGATCAAGGAATGGTCCGCACGTTCGGCACCTTGCTCGCGAGTTTCTACGTCGGACTGCTGCTGATTTGGATCGCCGGGCGTTTCGGTTCGGAGGCGGACCCCGCCAGCGTTCCGAATGTTTGGAAAATTGTCGTGACGCTTGTCTGCTTTCAGGGAGCTACGGTCTGGTTGATCCACCATTTTCTTCGCGAACAATCGACCGGCTGGGTCGAGGCTTTCGGACTTCGCAACAGCTCGGGAAGGGCGATTGGTCTCGGAGTCCTCGCGGGATTGGCGGCGGTGCCGCTGATGGGCGTGATGCATTTGCTTTCCGCCAGGCTCCTGGAACTGGTGGGAGTTCCGCCGTCAGAACAGGAAGCAGTCCAGGTGTTGCGCGCCGCAAACACGTGGATGTCGCGTGCCGTAATGGGCCTCACCGCCATTGTTTTCGCGCCGCTCGCGGAAGAGCTGCTCTTCCGTGGGGTGCTCTATCCATTCATCAAACAACTCGGATTCCCGAGGATCGCAGTATGGCTCACGGCTATTCTCTTCGGGCTGATCCACGGCAACCTTGGTGTCTTTGTGCCCCTGACATTTTTCGCGATGGTGCTCATCTGGCTTTATGAACGCACGGGCAATCTCGCGGCACCAGTTGCGGCGCACGTGGCGCTCAACACTGCAAATTTCGTCATGCTGTTCCTGTTGGATCCACACAGTGTCGTTGCGCCCACATGAAAGAGTTTGAACTCATTGCGCGGCTTACCCGCTCGTTGCCGTCGAACCGGACAGTGGTCAATGGTCCGGGCGACGATTGCGCCGTTCTGGATCTCGGCCTGCCCGATCGCCTGCTGCTGCTGAAGACCGACGCCGTGGTGGAAGGAATTCACTTTCTTCCCGACGCAGATCCCGCAAGCGTGGGACACAAGGCGCTGGCGCGTTGCTTGAGTGACATTGCAGCGATGGCGGGAACCCCGACAGCGGCGGTGATTACGATTGCCCTGCCGAAGCAATTTGATCTCGCGCGCGTTGACGGGATTTACGCCGGCATCAACGCCCTCGCGCGGCGTCATGAGGTTGCGATCGTGGGTGGCGAAACCACCACTAATCCCGAACGGTTTTTGATTTCCGTTTCCGTGGTCGGTTCGGTTCCTCGTGGCAAGGCGGTTCTCCGATCTGGCGCTCAGGCAGGTGACGCGATCTTTGTGACAGGTGAATTGGGCGGTTCACTGGCGGGCAAACATCTGGCGTTCGAGCCGCGACTCGCCGAAGCACGGTGGCTTGCCGAGAACTTCTGCATTCATTCCATGCTCGACTTGAGCGACGGTCTGGCGGGAGATCTCAAGCACATCCTGAACGCCAGCAAGGTGGGGGCGGAGCTGTTGACGGCATCGATTCCGATCACCCGCGAGGCGCGGATGTTGTCGAGGGCAGAATCTCCCGCCAAGCCGCCGTTGCTTGCAGCGCTGACCGACGGGGAGGATTTCGAGCTCTTGTTTACTGTTGCCAGCAAGGACGCAGTTCCGCTCCTGGATGCTTGGCGCGCGCGCTTTACAGAGCTGAAACTGACGTGCATCGGGAAGATTATCAGGGGTGAAGGAATTGCACTGCGCGACAAGCACGGCCATCAACGCCTCGATCTGCCCGGTTACGAACACTTCGGCTGAACAAGGGAAAAACGCATTTAACAGGAGCAAGCAGAGGTAGCAGAGGCGGAAAATGGGAATCAGAGGCCTGGGCAGTTGTTTTCGCAACTCTCTGCTTCCTCTGCGACCTCCTGTTCAAAACTTTGCTGCTGCGACCGGCTGGGTTGCTTCGCACATCCCTTTCGTTGTATCCACTTTGCGTGGATTTGCAATCGATGGATGAGACGGAGCGGATCACGCGCTCACCTGCGGAAACTGAAGCGCTCGGCGAATGCTGGGGGCGCGATGCGGAACGAGGGACAGTCTTCGCCCTGTGCGGTGACCTCGGCGCGGGCAAGACCCAGCTCGTGCGCGGAATAGCGCGCGGGCTTGGCTTCAGCGGACGAGTTCATTCTCCCACTTTCACGCTCGTCAACGTCTATGAAGGCGGACGCCTCACGCTGTTCCACCTGGACCTCTACCGCCTCGAAACGCGTGAACAACTGCTATCGGCCGGAATTCATGAGTATCTGGATCCTGACGGGGTAAGCGTCATTGAGTGGGCGGAACGCTGGTTTTCGGAATCTCACGGCCCGCTTCCCGCGAACGTGCATCCCGTGCGTATTGAAACGGTAGCCGAAACGGAACGCCGCATCTCCTATGAATATTCTGGCCATTGATTTTTCCTCAAACCAGCGGAGCGTGGCCGCCTCCCGCGCGGGAACTCCATTCGAGGTGATCAACAGCGATCCTCGCACCACGCGCGCTCTCGAGATGATTGAGGAAGCACTGCAAGGCGCCGGTTTGGATCGACAGCACGTCGACTGTGTGGTTGCTGGACTGGGGCCCGGGTCCTACACGGGAATCCGCGCGTCGCTCGCTCTCGCGCAGGGATGGCAACTCGCGAATGGTGTGCGGTTGCTCGGCATCAGCAGCGCTGAAGCAATCGCCGCGAAGGCTCACGCAAATGGGTTGCGCGGAACCGCCGCTGTTGTGATTGATGCCCAGCGCGGGGAGCTGTATCTCGCCGTTTATTCGATGAGCGAATCAGGCGCCGCCGAATTGTCGCCACTGCGGATCGCATCCGTCATTGAAGCGCAAGAGCTCGCGCAATCTGGCTGCATGCTGATTGGACCGGAAGTGACGCGATGGTTTCAACAAGGGCAAGTGGTGTTTGCATCGGCAAGCCAGCTGGCGCTGCTGGCATTGCAGCGAAACGAGGCGGCACCGGGCGAACGATTGGAACCGATTTACCTCCGAGAGACCACCTTTGTCAAAGCGCCGCGCCCGCGCGTGATTCCATAGCAGGCGCCACTGATCGAATCCTATTCCCAGTAATAGTAATTGATCGTATCGAACAAATTATCCTTGGCTTCGATTTCCTCAAGCCACTGTGGATCGACATCACCGCTCAGCAGGTGGTCGTGCAACACCATGAACCGAAGGAGATGGTCCTTCACGCGGCGGCGGGCGTAGTTCGGACTGGTGCCAGTTCGGAGGATAAAGGGCCAGTCACTGGATTGCACGAGCAGGAGCTCGCGGGCGGCTTGGGTCAGAGCCCGATGTTCCAGGGGAGTAGGTGAAGGGAACCTCCGCACGAGCTGGGTCATCCGCTCCTGCGCAATGTGCAGGTGCGGGTAAATCCATTCATTCGTCTCGTTCAACCAGACACGCCAGTATCCCTCCTCGCCCCAACTCGACGCGCTCGGTTCCGCCACCTGGTTTGACGGAAACTGCTTCAGGTATTCATCCGGCGAAATCAGCGTGAAGACCTTCTGGTCGAAGTATGCTTTCCGCACGAAATAATCGAGGAACTCCGGTCCTTCATACCACCAATGTCCGAACAACTCGGCGTCATATGGCGAGAGGATGAGCGGAGGGCGGTCGAGGATCGACGCGAGCTTCTCCATTTGAGCCACCCGCGCCAGCAGGAAGTGCTGCGCATGGTCGGCGGCGCGCTGAACCGCGACGGCGCGATTGTAGACCGATTTCTGCGAAGTGCCGCCCGTGATGCGATGATATTTAATCCCCGTGAACCCCCGCTGATCCGGCGCGGGGAGATACGGTTTCACGTAATCGAGGTCCAGGTCGAACCCGATGTCGCGGTAAAAATCGCGGTACACAGGATCGCCAGGGTAGCCTTCATCCTTGCTCCAAACCTGCTTGGCGGACTCAAGGTCGCGGCCGAACGCGGCAATGCCATTCAGAGTGTAGATGGGTGCGAAAACGCCATAGCGCGGTCGCGGGCGCGCATGCAACACACCGTGGGTATCCGTGATGAACCAGCGGATGTTCGCCTCCTGCAGCACCTTCTCGACCCCTGCGACATACGCGCATTCCGGCAGCCAGATGCCGCGTGGATCTTTGCCGAAACACATTCGATAATGATCGCGGGCGATGAGGATCTGGGCGCGGATCGAAGGCGGATGGCCCGCGAGGAGGGGCAGCAGCGCATGCGTGGCAGCACAGGTGATGATTTCCAGCACTCCCGCGTCCTGCAATTCGCGAAACGCGCGTACGAGATTCCGGCCGTAGTGGAGATAACTCTCGTGGGCGGCATTGAATCGCTGCAGATACATTTCGGCGAGGGAATTCAGCCCGGCATCCCAATGCGTCCGATGCGTTTCCTTTTCAGCCAGTTCGATCAACTCCTTGAGGTGCCGTTCGTAACGCTCCTGCAGCAGCGGGTCGAGCAGCATCGCGCAAAGCGTGGGGGTGAGCGTCAGGGTGAGCCTCGCCTGCATGCCATCGCGCTGCCAGCCCTCAAGCACCTTCAACAATGGAATGTAGGTCTCCGTTATGGCCTCGAAGAGCCAGCTTTCTTCAAGGAACCGTGGATGTTCCGGATGCCGCACAAACGGCAAATGCGCATGGAGAACGAGAGAGAGATAACCTTGCATGTCAATTCTCAAGTTTCCGGAGGAATCTCAATTGAACCATCGTCCTCATCATCGTCGCTGAAATATTCGGCAACACGCGCACTGATCGCGAAACAGATGACACCCGCCACCAGCAAGGCTCCCCCCGGGATCCACTTGCTCGCAGCTGCATCAGCATCGCCAGCGCGTTGTCGCATAAATTCAAGCGTGCACAGCAGGCAGCCAATGACGACGAGCGCCACTGCCACAAACCGGATCAGGTTTCGAATGGCTCTTTTCATTCGACATGCGGCGCGGCAAATCGGCTTACAGCGCGTCGGGCTCTGGACGTTTCAGATTCGGATCCTGAGGATGCGTGCCGACATCACCGCGATACTCCGTTGTCCGGGCAAATGCCAGTTCTGCGGCGCGCCCGTCTGTTTTATCCGACGATACGGCGACTACCGGCAGTTCATAATTTCCGTCTGGGAGTGCAAAGCGATAGCTGAAGCTTCCATCCGATCGGAGCCGAATGGGGCGTCCTGCAATCGTGACCTGCGCGTCTGGCTCCGTGGCGCCGTAAATGATCAATTCAGAATTGATGTTGAACCAGAAACCTCTTTCCCGCGGCTGCAGCCCATAGGGACTCGTGACAGCCTTCGCCTCCGCGTGGACTGCCCCTTGCGGGGTCGGCGATGTGGGTGCTGCGCCAGGTTTGCCGCGTTGTGCTGCTGACTCTTCCGCAAGTTCCTGTACGACGCGCCGGCGAATCAATTCAGTAATTTCCATCGAGCCCATCCAAACACGCCGCACATGATCCATGCTGATGATCTCGGCAAGCGCCTTCTCCTGCGATGGAGTCCATGCAGCGTCGCTCGCAGCCGGTGCGGCGTCTGGGGTTCGGGT
>Ga0196970_1000626_pt1 | contig 37472 bp, 35 predicted proteins | sample S1v_513CmetaG_FD_148672 | JGI IMG/M metagenome (GOLD analysis project Ga0196970, IMG submission 148672) | Soil microbial communities from Anza Borrego desert, Southern California, United States - S1+v_5-13C | ecosystem: Environmental > Terrestrial > Soil > Desert | place: USA: California... | reverse complement strand
CAACAACAGCAACAGCAACAGCAGCAGCAACAACAGCCACCGCAATAGCTTCATGGTTGGATTCGTAGCTGGGCTAGCGCATAGAAGCCTAGTTCTGCGTGGGTAAGGTCAGGGGTAAGGTCAGCTTAGTTGACTCGAAAGACTGCCTGGTATTCCTTGAACACCGCCTTCACCTGCGCCGGCGTGAGGCAGCGTAATTCGAGTCCGCAATCTTCCACTGTGCCGCCCATGGAAGCGATTAGCAATACGCTCAGCACTTCTCGTCGCGCCTCGTTCGGTAACTCGTACGAGGTCGTGTAGTCGACATACGCGCTGGCAATTTTTTCCCACAAGAGGATCTCGCGGTCGGGATCGGGATCTCTTCGAAAATCCTCCATCATCTCTTCAAGCGTTCCGTTCTTCACGTCTCGCAAAATCTCATGAATAGCGGTGATGCGCGCCATCAGAGTCTCGGGGAGCGTTTCTCTTCGAATGGAACCTCGGCGGACGTCGCTGCCTCGCACGTATTCTGGCTCATGTTTCTTGACGGCACACATGGAGGCACCCCTCCCTTGGGAAACAAGCCTGTCGTTCTGAGATTGTATGGAGTCTTGGGCAAAAGCGGAAGCGTATGCGACAAAGAATCGCGGCGCTGAAAAGAGGTGGGGCATTTTTGGACGGCCGGCCTAATCTCCCGAACTCGCGTGCACCGTGCTTAACCCTCTCGTATCCGGCTTCTGTGGGCGATGCCCAAAACCGTACAAGATGCCGGTCACGGCTGCGTACCCGCAAGCTACACCAAGCGCCAAACAGAACAAGATTGTAAAAAATACAGTACTTGAAACAATAACCGCTTTCACCCTGGCTCCTCTCAGATGCCACACATGCTCATTGCATGTTACCTACCAAACACGATCTGAACTTCGCGGCAACTAAGGTTACGTTTAGTATCTATTTCGGTGCCGCATCCCATCAGGAAAACGGTCACCGCACAACGTGACCTACAGCACATTTAGATCGCGCTCGTTATGAACGAACCTGCTTCTCGCGTCTCCCTCGATCATCCGACCCGCACTGTCACTCTACGCCCGATTGACCTCATTTGTTGTTTACAAATAAGATACGGGAGTACCGTCGCGTCCACACTATTCTGAAGCTTTCTGTGGTTCCGTCCACGGTACGGAAGGTCTTTGTCCCCTGGTCATGGCGATCACGAACATCACCGTGCGCGGCGCGCGCCAGCACAATTTAAAGAACATTGACGTCCAGATCCCCCGCAACACGCTCACCGTCATTACAGGTCTGAGCGGTTCCGGCAAGTCTTCGCTCGCCTTCGACACCATCTATGCCGAAGGCCAGCGCCGCTACGTCGAAACACTTTCCGCGTACGCTCGCCAGTTCCTTGACCAGATGGAGCGCCCTGACGTTGACGCTATCGACGGCCTCTCGCCATCTATCTCCATCGAGCAGAAGACTACATCGCGCAGCCCTCGTTCGACAGTCGGCACAATCACCGAGATCTACGACTATTTACGCCTGCTCTATTCGAGCATCGGCCTGCCGCACTGCCCAAATTGCGACCGGCCCATCTCGCGTCAGACCGCCGATCAGATTGTCGCTCGTGTCATGGAACTCAAGCCCGAAGATCGCGTCATGTTGCTCGCGCCCATCGTTCGTGGACGCAAGGGCGAGTTCAAGAAAGAGATGGAAAAGCTCGTCCAGCAGGGCTTCACGCGTGCTCGCATCGACGGCGAACTGCTCAGCCTCGAAGACGACATCAAGCTCGACAAGCGCCGTAATCACACGATCGAAGTTGTTGTTGACCGCCTGCTCGTGAAACCCGGCATCGAGAAGCGCCTTGAGAACTCCGTCACGCTGGCAATGAAACTTGCCGACGGACTCGTACAGGTCGCGATTGTCGGTGGCGAAGAGCACCTCTACTCATCGCGCATGGCCTGCCCGGATTGTGGCATCAGCGTGCCAAAGCTGGAACCGCGCTCCTTCTCGTTCAACAGCGTGTACGGCGCCTGCCCCGAATGCAACGGCCTCGGCAGCAAATACGAATTCGATCCCGCCAAGGTCATTGTTGATTGGTCCAAGCCGCTGTTCGACGGTGGCCTCGGACCGGGCTCCGGCTCCAGCTACCTTCAACACATGGCCAAGCTCGCGGCCGACTACTACGGGTTCGACCTAAAAACGCCGTTCGAGCAGTTCCCGCCGAAGATTCAGAACCTGCTTCTATACGGGCCCGATCCCAAGGAAGCTCCCAAAACTGGCTTCCACGGCATCCTGAGGTTCCATAAACAAAGCCTTGAGGAAGCAACCAGCGAAGCCTATCGCGACTGGTTGATGGGCTACATGTCAGCAACCGACTGCCCCGTCTGCCACGGCAAGAGGCTCCGTCCGGAATCCCTCGCGGTCAAAGTCAACGGCGTCTCTATCGCAGACTTCACCGCGCTCTCCGTCACCCGCGCCATTGAAGCTGTCGCGCAGATCAAGTTGAACGCACGCGAGGAGCAGGTCGCAGGACGCATTGTGCGCGAAATTGCCGAACGCCTCGGATTCCTGGACCACGTTGGCCTCGGCTACATCTCGCTCGCCCGCAGTGCCGCCACGCTCAGCGGAGGCGAGGGCCAACGCATTCGTCTCGCCACCCAGATCGGTTCCAAACTTCGCGGCGTGCTCTACGTTCTCGACGAGCCATCCATCGGCCTGCACCACCGCGACAACGAACGTCTATTGGCCGCGCTCGAAGAACTTCGCAACCTCGGCAACACCGTCCTCGTCGTCGAACACGACGAAGAAACTATCCGCCGCGCCGATTACGTCATCGACCTCGGCCCCGGTGCCGGGCGCCACGGAGGCGAACTCGTCGCCAGCGGCACGCCAGCGCAGATCATCCACGCCGACCGCTCGCTCACGGGCAAGTACATCTCGGGCCAGAAACAAATTCCAGTCCGTCCCGAACCCCGTCAGGCCAACGGAAACGCTATTTCGATCCTCGGCGCGCGTGAGAACAATCTCAAGAACCTCGACGTCACCTTTCCGCTCGGCCTCATGACCGTCGTCACCGGTGTCAGTGGTTCGGGTAAATCAACCCTCGTCAACGACATCCTTTACCGCGCGCTCGCCCAGAAGCTCTACCGCTCTCGCGAGCAGGCCGGTGGCCACAAATCCATAAACGGCATCGAGAACATCGACAAGGTCATCCGCATCGACCAGTCGCCCATCGGGCGCACGCCGCGCTCCAACCCCGCCACCTACACCGGCGTCTTCACCGCCATCCGCGACCTCTACGCCATGCTGCCAGAGTCCCGTGAGCGCGGATACAAGCCCGGCCGTTTCTCTTTCAACGTCGCCGGCGGACGCTGCGAAGCCTGCCAGGGTGAAGGCCAGCGCCGCATCGAGATGAACTTCCTCCCCGACGTTTACGTCCAGTGCGAAGTCTGCGGCGGCCGCCGCTACAACAGCGAAACACTCGCAGTACGATACAAGGGCCAGTCCATCGCCGACCTGCTCGAAACGCCCGTCAGCGATGCCCTCGCCATCCTCGAGAACATCCCGCAGGTCCGCCAAAAACTCCAGACGCTCGTTGATGTCGGCCTCGGCTACATCCACCTCGGCCAGTCAGCCGTCACCCTGAGCGGCGGCGAAGCACAGCGCATCAAGCTCGCCCGTGAACTCAGCAAGCGCCAGACCGGCAAAACGCTCTACCTGCTCGACGAGCCCACCACCGGCCTGCACTTCGACGATGTCCACAAGCTCCTCGAAGTCCTGCACCGCCTCACCGACCTCGGCAACTCGATCATCATCATCGAGCACAACCTCGACGTCATCCGCAACGCCGACTGGATCATCGACCTCGGCCCCGAAGGTGGCGAAGACGGCGGCCGCATCGTCGCCCAGGGCACCCCCGAGCAAGTCTCCAAAGTCAAAAAGTCCTACACCGGCCAAGCCCTCGCGGACTACTACGCCAGGAAGAAGGGTTTCGATTTCTAGTGGTGCATCAGACTGTCTAGTCGTGGTATCAGATTTTCTTGCGGTGAATCAGAGTTTCTAGCGGCGTAGGTAGAAACCGCTGTCATCCCGAGCGGAGCGCAGCGAAGTCAAGGGACCTTGCGTTTCGTCCGCAGCGGCAACACCTGCCCAGAAGCAAAGGTTCCGTCCCACTCTCCGAAAAGTGGCTTGTGCGCGAGAAGCCCTGTTCGCAACAGCTGTCGGTCATGCGCCGTACTGCTTATCTCGAATGAAAAGCTTGCCGACGGCATTGTTATTCCGATTCAGGAAAACTGCCACGTTCGAGTGTTCTAGTGGTTCGTTCCGAAGAATGCCAAGACGAGATACAAGACAAAGCAGCCCACAGCGTTAATGAGAATGCTTATCTGCCATGCCGCCCTTTGTCTAATGAACACAAATACCGAAAGCGTCAGGAAAAGAGTGACAGGGCTTGCGTACCTCCATGAATTTCCGGTCAGTTGAGGCACGGCTACAGCCAAACCAGACGCAACCATTGCAATCCACTGGTCAGCGGATAGGGTCAGTTTGGTGGCACTGTTGAGCTTCCTGTAGGCTTTTTCAACAATACTTGGGTTCATGCTCATCGTCGCAAAGTATAATCCGCTCACAATCCAGCAGCTCTACCCCTCCCTCCCGCACTCCCCGTTGCACCTGATATGCGCGCACCCCGCGCACGTCGGCTCGTCCTCGATGCAGTCGAACTCTTCCAGCGCGGGAAACTCTCTCCCATACCGCTTCGCCGCCCGCGATTCGAACAACCACAGAGCACTGCGCAGGTGCTCAAGAATCGGCTGATTGTGGGGGTCGGAGATCTGGCTGTCGAGGTGTTTCACTCGATCGATGAGCGCGCGAATCACCTCTTGGCAATTTGTGCCGGGGTAGTGACTAAGATTTCCCGGATAACGCGCGCCCTGGCGTTTAACGAACGTCAGCATCTCCGCGCCTTGCCGCCGGTCGCCCTCAATATCCAGCATATCCAGCCAATACCTGTGACCCGGATCTAGTATTCTCACCGCCTCTGCTCCTTTTCCGCCCGTCAGGGCGTACGCCTGCGGAAACATCATATTAACGAATCGCCCGACCTGCAGATCCCCTGGTTAGTGACGCACCGCCGCTCCTCTCGTACAATCAACCAGAATGCCAATGGACGATCTCAAGCCCGGCTCGGCTCAGATTCCAGAGCCTGACGTCCGTCCCTCCATCGACCTTCGTCGTTCCGACCCCGTCTGGACCGGGTGGGACGTTGCGCTGATTGCCTTCATGACGCTGGCGTCCATCGTCGTGTTCAGCGTCATCGGTGTTGCCATTGCGACCCGGTTGGCAGCCTTCAAGGGTCTCTCCCCAACCGACCTCGCCCGCGATGCGCGTCTGATCGTCCCCGTACAGGTCGGGGCCTACCTCGTAGTCATGGGGTTGATGGCACTTCTGGTGCGCCGCGGATCATACGACCACCGCTTCTGGCGCGACATTCACTGGAACTTCCCTCAGGCGAACTGGTACACATTTCTCATCGTCGGTGTCGTGTTGGCCATCTGCATCCAGCTATCGTCCGTGCTGCTGCCGATCCCCAAGCAGTTGCCGATCGAGAAATTCTTCAAAACGGCCACCAGCGCTTACATCATGGCCGTGTTCGGCACAACCATCGCACCGCTATTTGAGGAACTGTTCTTCCGCGGTTTTCTATATCCAGTTTTGGCACGTCGCGCCGGCATCGCATTCGGCACCGTAGCGACGGCCGCCCTCTTCGCTTTCATTCATCAGTCGCAACTCGGCATGGCATGGGCGCCGCTTCTGCTGCTGTTCATCGTTGGCCTGGTCCTCACGGCGGTGCGCGTTAAGACCAACTCCGTCGCAGCCAGCTTCCTCATCCACGTCGCCTACAACGGCACACTTTTCTTATTACTCTGGATCGCCACTGACCGCTTCCAGCACATGGAAAAAGCTGCAAGAGCAGCGCTGCGGTGATTTCAAATCCGCGTAGTTTGTCAAAACGACCAGCCCCGAAGGGGCGGCATTCGTTAGCCCAGGGCGTCAGCCCTGGGTAGCCCCAAAAAGACAAGCATGAGCCCCGCAGAGGCGACACCCTCCCCGCCCGATAACAGCCGAACCTCAAAACTTTGAAACCTCGAAACCTGCTTTGTTACGCTATGAACATGTCAACCGCCCGCGACCAACTTCTGAGCCTACTCGCAACCAAGTCCTTCAAACTCGGACAATTTAAGCTGTCTTCCGGCGCTACCAGCGACTACTACATCGACTGCCGCACAACCACGCTGGACGCCAACGGAGCCAGGCTTGTCGGTGAGGCTGTCCTGCACGAAATTCGCCAGCAAGGCTGGCGCCCACAGGCCATCGGCGGTTTAACTATGGGCGCCGATCCGATCGCTGTCTCCGCCGCAATCGCCAGCGCGGGCGAACTCCATGCATTCCTCGTCCGAAAAGCCGAGAAGCAGCACGGCACTGGCCAGCGCATCGAAGGTTTTCGCGAAGAGAAAGCTCGCGTCGTCGTCGTCGACGACGTCTGCACGACGGGCGCTTCGACTATCCAGGCCATCGAGGCCGCCCGCGAATTCGGTTTCGAGATTGTAGGCGTCATGTGTTTGGTCGAGCGCACGGAAGCCACTGGCCGCCCAAACGTCGAGAAAGCAGCCGCCCCGGCCCCTTTCATCAGCCTCTTCACCGATCAGGACGTCCGCCGCGAACACTTGCGGCTCAGCCCCGCCGCTGTTCGTGGTCAGTGACAAGTGCGACTTTTGGACCGCCGGCAGTAACAACAGCCCACACCCTAGATGCGATGTGCCCGGGTACGGTGAAGCGAGCAACGTTTCAAGGTTCAAGGTTTCAAAGTTGAGTAGATCCTCACCTCCAACTTTGAAACCTTGAAACGCTGAAACCTGATTTTCCAACCTCCGACACCTCCGAAAGTTCCGAAACCTCCGCAACCCGCATCTCAACTCCTTAGGAGGACCCTATGATCGGCAAGCTCGGACTCATCATGGTCGTAGTCAAGGACATGGACCGTAGCATTGCTTTCTATCGCGACGTCCTCGGCCTTAAACTCCAGTTCCAGTCTCCGGAATTTTCGCAGTTCGACGCCGGGAACATCCACCTCGGCCTTCACGCCGAAAGCGATCGGCTGAAAGCTCACCCAACCGAATCCGCGCAATTCGCTTTTTACGTCGACAACATAGAGCAGGCCGTTGCCCACCTGAAAGCCAAGGGCGTACACATCCTCAGGCCCCCTAAGCAGGAAGATTTCGGTATTCTCTCGATCTTCACCGACCCGGATGGGTATCACGTGGAGCTGTGCCAGCTCGCAGCCGAAGGCAGGTCGGCGGCTTAAACCTCGACTGGAAACCTGCTACCCTGTCCGCATCGGCTCCCGGCCCTGAAACTTCCGGAACGTAAGGAACACACATGGGCATACTTTCCTGGATCATCTTCGGCCTGATCGCCGGCATCATTGCCAAGCTGCTCATGCCCGGTCGCGATCCCGGCGGCTGCATCATCACCATGCTCATCGGCATCGCCGGTGCCGTGGTCGGCGGCTGGATCGGTAGAACACTCTGGGGTAGCACCGGGGTCACCGGCTTCGACCTCGGCAGCTTCGGACTGGCCGTCCTCGGAGCCATCGTGCTATTGGCCCTCTACCGCATGCTGGCTGGCAGACGCGCATAACAACAAAGGCAGAAGCGCCGGGCCACTTCTGCCTTCTGCCTTTTGCCTTCTGCCTTCCGTCTTTTGCCTCTGCCTGCGCCCTCTGCGGTGCAGCTTTTTGATTTCCCTCCCAAAGCTGTTAGCCTGTTCTTCGCGAAACTCGAAACTGGAAACTCGAAACTCTCATGCTCAAGACCCTTGAATGGACCGACTCGGGCGTTCGCTTCATCGACCAGACGAAGCTGCCCACGGAAGAGACTTACGTTAACTGCGAGACTTACGAAGATGTTGCCGTGGCCATCCGCGACATGATCGTCCGTGGAGCGCCCGCCATAGGCGTGGCCGCGGCCATGGGGATCGCGCTCGGCGTCAAGCACTCCGACGCCAACCACGTCTCCGAACTCCGCCGCCAATTCGACGACATCAGCGAGACCATCACCTCCACGCGCCCGACAGCCGTGAACCTGTTCTGGGCCGCCGATCGCATGCGCCGTGTCTTCGACTCGCTCCAGGACCAGCCCGTCCCGCAAATCAAGCAGGCACTCATTACCGAAGCCCAACGCATGTACGTGGAAGACATCGCCGCTAACGAAGCCATGGGACGTCACGGTGCCACCCTCATGCCCTCCAGCGGCGGTGTTCTGACCCACTGCAACGCCGGCGCATTGGCCACCTGCGGCTACGGCACTGCCCTCGGCGTCATCCGTGCGGCTGTCGAATCAGGCAAGAAGATCAAAGTCTTCGCCGACGAGACTCGCCCATTCCTGCAAGGCGCGCGTCTCACCGCCTGGGAACTGATGAAGGACGGCATCCACACCACGCTCATCTCCGACAACATGGCCGGAGTCATGATGCGTCAGGGCAAGATCCAAGCCGTCGTCGTCGGCGCGGATCGCATCGCCGCGAACGGCGACACCGCCAATAAAGTTGGCACCTACACGGTCGCCATCCTGGCCAAAGAGCATGGCATCCCGTTCTACGTCGCCGCTCCCTTCTCGACCGTCGACCTCAACACGCCCGATGGCTCCAAGATTCCGATCGAGCAACGCGCCGCCACCGAGGTCACTCACCTGGCGGGCAAGCGTATCGCCCCAGAAGGTGTAAAGGTTGAGAACCCGGCCTTCGACGTGACGCCAGCCAAGTACATCGCCGCCATCATCACCGAGCGCGGCATCGCGAAAGCGCCATTCGAGGAATCACTGAAGAGGCTGGTCGAAGCGGCCGCTGGAGTTTAATCTCAAGAACTCTTGGCGGTATAGATGGATGGTTTGACGTACGAATCGTCAAATCATCCAATCCATCAGATTCTTAAGCCTTCCACTCCCATCCGCACTTACACCGTACTGTCTCCGAAAGATGGAACTTCCTCAGAAGAAACTTGCACAGGGCACAAGGTCGCATCCACATACGGGGGCCTCTCGGATGTTAGGGGGTACACTGAAATAGACACCCGAAACCGATCCGGAGTTCCCGCTTCTTGACCTCTTTACGCCGCTCATAGGTCGCCTGAGCTGCTTGAGCCTCCCGCTCGGCTTTATGGGGCTAAAATGACTCAACGCTCTATGCCGATGGCACTCGCACCCGAACTGGACACAATTCGACTTGAAATCGACCGCGCCAGCTCAGAAGTCCAACGACTCTGGTCCGAGTTGAACGAGCACGAACTGACCGTGCGGCCAACTCCCAAAAGCTGGTCGCTTACCCAGATCGTTGAACACCTCGATACCACGACCAGGTTGTGCCTGCCGGCCGTGGACACCTCGATTGAAAACGCCCGGCTGAAGAAGCTCTACTCCAGCGGACCATTCCGTCTCGGTCTCATGGGACGGCTTTTCGTGGCCTACGTCGAACCACCCCCGAGAATAAGGCTGCCGGCTCCGAAGGTGCTCGTGCCTTCGCTCGCCCAGAATCCCGACAAACTGCTCGACACCTTCCTTGCCTCCCAGGAACTGATGAAGGAACGCCTGTACCGCGCTGATGGCCTCGACGTCGTACGTGCCCGTTTAAAGTCCCCGTTCTCGTCGCTCGTTCGCATGGACCTGTTCTCGTACTTCTCAGTGTTCACCGCCCACCAGCGGCGGCACCTCTGGCAGGCCGGAAACGTACACCGCGCAATTCTGGAAATGCACTAAGTCGCCCTTCTCGCGCTCTCGACATCGATTACCTTCTTCGCCAGGCGCACCGAATCCAGCGCATACGGACTCCCACTCGTCTCTTTCGTCAGCACGATCCCATGCACGGCCTGCCTTGCCGCAAGCGCGACGTCGCTCAACTCCGCCCGGTTCGGAACGCCACTTTCGGCGAACCTTTGCAAAAATTCCGTCGCCACCAATACGCGTTTGTCCACCCGATGACACTCCCGCACCACATCCTCCTGAATCGCAGGAATCGTCTCCGGCGCCATCGTCATGCCCAGGTCTCCGCGCCCGACCAGCAGACCATCAGCAACGCCCAGCAACTCGCGCATCCGCTCGACCGACTTCGCCGTCTCGATCTTCACCATCACCCGCGGACGCGCGTCACCGAAAATGCCTTCCAGCATTGCCCTGGCCTTCTCTACTTGCGCCGTCGAGGTCACCAGAGAAAGCATCACCCACTCCGGCGCGAAGCCCGCCTTCTGATAGCGCCACAACAAATCGCAATCAGCCGCCGTCACAGGCTCGAACCGCACCGCTGAATCGGGAAACATGATGTTATTGTTCGTCGCTACGCCCTCGATACTCCGCACAACTTCCGCCTCTAGAGTCTCGCCGCTACACCGCGCCACCCGCAGCACGGTATGACCGTCCCGGATCAGAATCCGGTGTCCCGCCGCGATGTCGGGCAGAAATCGACCCAACGCAGGCACAGGTATCTCATCAAACTCGCTGGCCCGCTCGGCATACACAACCCGGCAGCACTGCCCCTCCTTCAGCTCCGACTCGCCTTCGATCACGCCAACCCTTGGCCTCTCCGAAGGCAAGTCAACATACACATCCGACTCCACCCGCAACCGCTCACGCGCGGCTTTCACGCTCGCGAACTGCACAAAGTGGTCCTGAACGCGGTAACCAAATGGTTGTCGGAATTCGGCGCCCAGTTCAATAGCGGCTTCAATCTCGTCAGGTCTACAGAGGCTCGGCCCCAGACTGACAACCACCCGGGTAGAAACTTTCGACGGGGACTGCAATGATCGTTGTTCGTGCACGTCTGAATTTTACATTCCGCAACGATCATCATCGCCCCAGTCTCAGTCGGGCCGGTCATCCGCTCTTTCGTTCATCCGTTCGGGTACTGAAGCATCCATTACTTGTGACCCTATTCGAAGCCGCCGTTCGACGCTCCACCCTGCAGTACCTAAGTGACAGTCAACCCATCACCATTCAGGCCTTTACGCCTGAGACCGGCGGTGCGCACCCCGCCGTCATAGCACTGCACGGATCGGGCGGCATTCGAGAAGGCTGGGCCGAACAGCCCGCATCATTGCTGGCAGGACATGGGTTCGCAGTATTTGTCATCCACTACTTCGAGCGGACAGGCACCTACTGGGCCGACGACCGAACCATACGTCAAAGTTTTGAGCTATGGATGAAAGCAGTTTCGGACGCCATAACCTTCGCTTCGCATCAGCCCCAGGTCGATGGCTCTCGCGTTGGCCTGCTGGGTTTCTCGCTGGGCGGGTACTTGGCGCTCTCGGTTGCCACCCGCGACCCTCGGGTGAAAGCGGTTGTCGAATACTTCGGGGGATTGCCCGAGGAACTCACTCACGAACTGAAGCCATTGCCACCCACTCTAGTTCTTCACGGCGAGCGAGACACGGTTGTACCCGTCACCGAAGCTCACAAGCTTCAGCATCTCTTCGAGAACACCGGAACGCCTTACGAACTCAAGCTCTACCCCGTTGCCGGACACGGCTTTTCTGGCTTCGACCTTCTCGACGCCGGCCAGAGAACATTAGCCTTCTTGAAACAGCATCTGCACTGACGGGTGTGATCACTAGTGCCAGCGTATGTGCCCCCGCTGTGCTTTAATCTCCTCTGGATCTACTGGGACAGGTGTTTCGCTCCGAACTTATCCGCGTTATCCTTCGTACCTGAACGTGGAGGCTGGGATGTTCACCTTTCTACTCTGGTGCATTCTGTTCGTGGTTTGCTGGCCCTTGGCTTTACTGGCTCTTGTTCTCTACCCGATAGTCTGGTTACTGCTCCTACCATTTCGACTAATTGGTATCGCCGTGGAAGGCGTGTTGCAGCTAGTTTGGGCGATATTCACTTTCCCTGCGCGTCTGCTCCGCACTCCGGGCCGCGTTTAGCGCTGAGCCAGATCTCCTCCGCTGTTCCGTCTGGCTCAGTTGCTGATTGTCTACCGGTTGCAGAAAGCGAAGGCCGTCTGCGAAAAGCAGACGGCCCAAATGGCTCGATCGCCCGATCGCCCGATGACTCGATTCTTTACCGGTTTTGAACGCTGGCCCGCAAAACTTCCATACCTGAAGGCTGCGTCACACTCGGGGTGTCTTCCGCAGTCACAAAGACATCGAAACTCTCGTTTCGCGTGATCATCTTTATGCTGCCCTTTAGGTCTTCGTTCACCTTCAGCACTCCCTGGTTCTCGGGCGGCTGCCCAGGCGCCTGCACCCACACCACGTACACCTGCTTTACAGGTTGCAGGCTGTTCGGCGTCGCAAGGTGCTCCACCTTGAGCTCCATCGAGGTGTTTCCGTTCCGATCATGCTGGTAGTCAATCTTGCCTTCAGCCGCCGGAGCTATCTGGCTGCTGCGAAGCTTTACCTCATCCGCCGAAGCAATCCCTGCCACCAGCAGGATCGCCATGGCGACGATAACAAAGCGCACGTTTGTCATAGCCCATGTCCCTTGAAGATGTTGTTTGAGATTTTTGAGAAGTGACGCTGCAACATACGATGAGCTGATCGGGGTGAAAGTTGCTGCGAAGATGGTGCAGTCGCTCGACAACGTTACTCGGTGCGATAAACCCGCGCTCTCAGCTGAACTAGACTCACGCGTCACTCCCCCATCACCTTGAGGTTAGGACTCACAATCAGCTTCGGCTCTGTCCTGTCCTGTACGTCTTCCACGCGCAGTTCCGGCGCGATCTCCTCCAGCAGCAAACCTGCCGGAGTGACTTTGATGTAGGCCATCTCTGTCACGATTGTGTCCACCACTTTCACGCCCGTCAGCGGCAGCGTGCATGTGTTTAGGATCTTTGGCTTGCCATCCTTATTCGTGTGCTCCATGGCGACGATCACGCGCCTGGCCCCAGCCACGAGATCCATGGCCCCACCCATGCCTTTCACCATCTTTCCTGGGATCATCCAGTTCGCCAGGCTTCCTTCCTCGTCCACTTCCATCGCCCCAAGAATGCTCAGATCGATGTGCCCGCCTCGAATCATGGCGAATGAATCGGCGCTGGAGAAGTAAGCCGTCCCCGGGATTTCCGTCACCGTCTCCTTCCCGGCGTTGATGAGGTCAGGATCCTCCTCGCCTTCATACGGATACGGCCCAACGCCCAGCATGCCGTTTTCGCTCTGCAGGATGACCTCCATGCCATAAGGCACGTAGTTCGCGATCAGCGTCGGCATACCAATCCCCAGGTTCACATAGAACCCGTCGCGCAACTCCTGCGCGCATCGTTTCACAATCCGCTCGCGCTTTACCGGATCAACGATCAGTTTGCCGACTTTTCCTACGCTTCCCATCCTGCTCCTCCCACCCCAAAAACTTTCAAGCCGAACGCCGCCCCGCCTCCGCCCGACGGAAGAGCGTTAGCGCAGCTTCAACGTCCTCAAGTTCACGCGCATCCGCGGCAGTCCGAAGCAAGTGACGATAATTGTCCTTCTCTGCGCCGAGCACATGCTCGTAGAGCTCTGCCATCCCTGCCAGTTCCGCACGCAAGTCGCCCAACGTAATCCCGCCCTCTTCATACATGCGGATGTAACGCAGTGCGCTCGCACGTATCTCTTCAGCACTGCTGTCCGGCATAGTCATGAGTAATCCTTCGAACTGACGGCTACGACTGATCCCTTCGTAGCTGACGGCTGAAAGCTGATGGCTGACGGCTGATGGCTGTTTCACTTTTTCCTTACCGTCCTGCGCTCAATCCGCTTCTCGTAATCACCGCCTTGAAAAATGCGCTTCACGTAGATGCTCGGAACATGAATCTTGTCCGGGTCGAGTTCACCCACTTCGACCAGTTCTTCCACTTCAGCGATGCAGATCGGGGCAGCCGTGGCGACCATTGGGTTGAAGTTGCGAGCCGTCTTGCGAAAAACGAGATTGCCCCACTTGTCGCCTTTCCACGCCTTAACCAGTGCGAAGTCCCCTTTGATCCAGCGCTCCATCACATACTTGCGCCCGTCGAACTCGCGCGTTTCCTTACCCTCGGCCACGATCGTGCCGTAACCGGTCGGGGTGTAAAACGCGGGAATTCCGGCACCGCCCGCGCGTATCCTCTCCGCGAACGTCCCTTGTGGCACTAATTCAAGATCCAGTTCGCCGCTGAGCACCAACTGCTCGAACAGAGCGTTTTCGCCGACGTAAGTGCCAACGTGCTTCTTCACCTGCCGATTCTGCAGCAGAACGCCCAGGCCAAAATCGTCCACGCCGGCATTGTTGCTGATCGTCGTCAGATTTTTGATCCCTTTGCGCGCCAGGGCTTTGATCAGGTTCTCCGGAATGCCACACAATCCGAAACCGCCCACTATGACGGTCGCGCCATCATGGATGTCGTGAATCGCCGCATCTGCATTGGGGAAGACTTTGTTCATCGTCGCGCCAGAACTTGATCTCTCGGAGGGGGAGGCAGCCTTATAGTCCCGAAGTCCCGGGTCCAAACGTTGTCATCCTGAGCGCAGCGAAGGATCTATGCATTCTGCGCACAGCATTGAAATGTGGCTTTAGGATCCCACCCCGACTACACACAGATGCGGCAACTCTGGCGTTTGGCTGTACGTGAAAGGGCAGGTGAAAAGTGTTCGAGTACGTCCGGCAGTGGTAGTCTGGCGCAATCCTCGGGCTACAACGCCTCGACCTATGTCTCTCGAGCCCTCGGGTGTCTGCAGGGCGACTGCGGGGTCATCCGCGCCTGAACCGATTGCCCTTTTCGAATTCCTCCTGCAGCGCCCTCGTCCTCAAATTCTCTCGAATGTGCGCCAGTGTCTGTTCCAACCGCATCAGCGCATCTTCAATGTTTGCGGTATTAGTGAAAGCGATGTCACGCCACATCGAGTATGGGCTGGCAGCAATGCGTGTCATCTCGCGCAAAGCGCGTCCGCCGATCGCCTGCAACTCCGGATCGTCTCCGAATTCATCCTCCAGGCTGGCCGCCAACGCCGTCGCCATCATCTGTGGCAGATGGCTCACCCATGCACAAAGCTTGTCATGCCGGTCGGCATCGATCACAACGATTCGCGCCCCAATCCGCTCAACCCACCACAGCCATTCATTTCGTACCGTTGTAGCGCCAGCGGCCTCGCCGGCTGTCGCGCGGGCGTCCCGCCCGCGCTCGCGTTCCTCCTGTCCAGCACGGACCGATTTACCCGTAGGCGCCACCAGCCAAACCGCACCCTGAAACAAGTCGGCATCCGCCTGTTCAACCCCGCCTCGTTCCTTGCCTGCCATCGGATGCCCAGCCAGAAATCTCTCCTGCGCGGCCCCGCCGAACACCGACTGTGCGCGCTGAACTATGTCTCTCTTCGTGCTCGCAACATCGGTCAGCAGTACGTGATCCGGCACCATCGGCCCTACCTGCTCGATGAGATCCAGCACCGCCCCTACGGGAGTCGCCAGCAGAATAACGTCACTCGCATAGACAGCCTGTTTCAGGTCCATCATCCCAATGTCGATAGCACCTATGCGCTTCGCTTGTGCCAGCACCAGCGGCCTGTCGCACCCGACCACGCGCCCCGCAAAGCCATGCTTTTTCAGCGCCAGCCCCAGTGAGCCACCAATCAGCCCTGTGCCAATGATCGTGATTTGCCGGATTTCCATGAGTGTTCCAGAACATATCAGACGAGGTCACGTTTCCGAAAACTTCTGTCAACCCCCCAACGCGGCGCAAAAGCTCGCAACCTATTCATCTGGGGCGAAATACAAAGTTCAGCATTATGGCGGGCGGCACCCGTCACTTTTGTCATACTGGAGTGAGGGTCTCGTTTTCACGAGCGGCGAGCACGCAGACAGCGGCCGTTACTATAGATTGCTGAATGGCAATCAGAACCTAAGTTCCTTGTTTGCAGGAATTTGAGAGATCCCCCTTGCGCAAACCCGCATGAATTGCGGATTGCCGAGATATAGGGGGAGGGGTGCACCCGGGGGCACGGACCGGGCACATTCCTGACAGTGAACGACCAGGTTCGCTGCGAACTCGTCGATGACTCGATGGCCCGATGACTCGATGGCCCGATCGCCTAATTACGCGACGGTTCTGCCGACGGCCGGGGCAATGATGCGCAGCTGAGTCATCAACTCCGCGAACTGCTCCGGATATAGCGACTGCGCCCCGTCGGACAACGCCTTGTCAGGCTGATGGTGCACCTCGACGATGACCGCGTCGGCCCCAGCGGCAACCGCCGCTCGTGCCATCGGCGCGACCTTCTCGCGGCGTCCCGTCCCGTGCGATGGGTCGGCCGCCATCGGCAGGTGCGACAGCTTGTGCACGATGGGGATGGCAGAGATGTCCATCGTGTTGCGGGTGTAAGTCTCGAACGTGCGTATGCCGCGTTCACACAGCATCACGTCGTAGTTGCCGCCGCTCATGATGTACTCGGCAGACAACAACATCTCTTCAATCGTCGCGGCGATGCCGCGCTTCATCATCACCGGTTTGCGAATTTTCCCGAGTTCGCGCAGCAGGTTGAAATTCTGCATATTGCGCGCGCCGACTTGGTAGATGTCAACGTAAGGCTCCATGACTGCAATCTGCGAAATTTCCATAACCTCGCTGATCACCAGCATTCCGAACCGGTCGCCGGCTTCACGCAACAGCTTCAATCCTTCTACGCCAAGCCCCTGGAACGCATATGGAGAACTGCGCGGCTTGAATGCGCCACCGCGTAAGACTTTCGCTCCGGCGTTTGCCACCTGCTCCGCCGCCGCAAATAGCTGTTCGCGCGACTCGACCGAGCACGGTCCGGCCATGACCACAACCTGGTTACCGCCAACCGTGAGCCCATTCGCTAGCTTGATCACGGTGCCTTCCGGCCTGAACGATCGCCCCACCAGCTTGTACGGCGAGCTGATGCGGTGCACCTCCTGAACACCGGGCAGGACCTCGACATCTCGGATATCGAACCCGACCCGCGCACCGACCGCTCCAAGCACGGTCTGCCGCGCTCCGGTCGAACGATGAACTTCGAACCCGAGCTTCATCAGGAACTCCATGACGTGCTGGATCTGTTCCTCGCTCGCGGTTTCCTGCATGGCCACAATCATGAGGTTTCACCCATAAGGAAGGATCTGGCTGGAAGACTTGGACAACATATGAAGTTCAAACTTGCATTCTGCCAAACTCCGGGTCAATGGCCGGATAAACCGATCACCCGATGCTTCAAGGTCTTCATTCGTTCAGCCCCGCGTCGATCTCTGTGTCTTTCGCGCCGACCACCACACGGGCCTGCTCGGCTGGTTGGGCTTCCTCACGCTGCAGCTTGCGCATCACGTCGATGATTCGCTCATAGACCTGCTGCAAATCGCGATCGGGCAGCGGCCCACCGTTGATGCGCTTCACGTTCTCGAATATTTGTTTCTCGCGCTCGGGCTCGTACACCGGGCTTTGCGAGTCACGCTTCAGCAGTCCGATTTCGCGCGCCGCTCGCGCGCGCTCGTTCAGTAAGCCAACAATCTTGTGGTCAAGTTCGTCGATCTTGTTACGCCAATCAGCAATGTCCATAAGCAGCACTCAAGTAAGTCAGCATTCAGTATTCAGCCCTCAGAAGCTACTTCGCTCCAGCCGTTGCACCGCGCAGGCCGCGGACGAAGTCTGCTACAGCATCCGCCGCGCGCTCTTTTCCGGCGCTCTCAACGGTTTTTACGATCGCGCTACCGACAACAACGGCGTCGGCGAAATCGCCGACTGTGGCGAACTGCTCAGCAGTCGAAACTCCGAACCCAACAGCGACTGGCAGCTTTGTGTATCTTCGGATGCGGCCAACCAGTTCGCGTGCGTCCTCGGAAATGTCGTTGCGCGCACCGGTCACGCCTGTCCGCGAAACGGCATACACAAAGCCCGACGACATCTCCGCAATCCGCTTCAGCCGCTCATCCGGACTCGTCGGAGCTGCGAGAAACACAGTCGCCAGACTCCGCGCCCGCATCTGTTCGATGTATTCGCCCGCTTCTTCAATAGGCAGATCGGTGACGAGCGCGCCATCTACTCCCGCGTCAGCGGCGGCAGCGCAGAAACGCGCCAATCCGAACCGCACAATAGGATTCAGATACGAGAACACGATCAACCCTACATCAGACTGTTCTCGCACTTCACGCGCGAGCCTCAGTACGTCATTAAGTTGCGTGCCGCCGTCCAGCGCCCTCTGGCTCGCTGCCTGGATCACCGGGCCATCCGCGACAGGATCGCTGAACGGAACGCCGAGTTCGATCACATCCGCGCCGGCCTGCGCCGCCGCAAGAACCACATCTTTCGTAGTCGAGATGTCCGGATCACCGCACGTTACATAAGCGACCAGGCCGGGACGATTTCTAAAAATGAGTGCCATTGCATCCTTACAACAAGGCTTCGTTCCTGGGTTTTTGTCACCCGAGCGAAGCGAGAATCCCTATATCAACCGATCTGCTCTCACGAGACGAAAAAGCTTACAGGCGGAATGGAGTTGGAATATCAGTCAATGTTGAGATTCTCCCTCAATATCCCCACGTCCTTATCGCCGCGCCCGCTGACGTTGACGATGACAACATCGTTCTTGCTCATCTTCGGTGCGCGCTTCACCACCTCAGCAATAGCGTGCGCCGACTCCAGCGCCGGAATGATTCCTTCCGTACGCGCCAGCAGCGTTACAGCATTCAGCGCCTCTTCATCACTGGCCGAAACATACTCAGCGCGCTTGTTCTCGCGCAGCCAGGCATGTTCGGGTCCAACGCCCGCATAATCCAGACCGGCGGAAACCGAGTGCGTCGTTGCGATCTGCCCCGCTTCGTCCTGCAGAATGTACGAATAGGTTCCCTGCAGCACGCCAGGCGAACCGCCCCGGAACCGCGCTGCGTGCTCGCCGAGCGCTTCGCCACGACCTCCGGCTTCCACACCGACAAGCTTCACTTTCTTCGGATCATCCTTGATGAAATCGTAGAAAGCACCAATGGCATTCGATCCGCCGCCAACACAGGCGATCACCGCGCTCGGAAGCTTCCCTTCGGCCTTCAGTATTTGCGCTCGCGCCTCGCGCCCGATGACCGACTGGAAGTCGCGCACCATTGTCGGATATGGATGTGCGCCGAGCGCGCTGCCCAGCAGGTAATGCGTCGTGCGGACATTCGTGACCCAGTCACGCATCGCCTCGTTGATCGCGTCTTTTAGCGTGCGCTGGCCTGCATCCACACCACGAACTTCCGCCCCAAGCAGGCGCATGCGGAATACGTTCAATTCCTGCCTCCGCATGTCCTCGGTGCCCATGTACACGACGCACTCGACCCCGAATAGCGCAGAAACCGTCGCAGTCGCGACGCCGTGCTGGCCGGCACCAGTTTCAGCGATGATGCGCTGCTTGCCCATGCGCTGCGCGAGCAAAGCCTGGCCAAGGCAGTTGTTGATCTTGTGCGCGCCCGTATGCAGCAGGTCCTCGCGCTTCAGGTAGATCTTCGCGCCGCCGAGCTTCTCCGTAAGTTGCTGCGCGAAGTAAAGTGGAGTGGGCCGTCCCGCATACTGCTTCAACAAGTAGTCGAACCGTTCGCGAAACCGCCGGTCCCGCTTGGCTTCCTCATAGGCATGCTCCAGTTCCTGAAGCGCAGCCATTAAGGTCTCGGGCACATAGCGTCCGCCAAAAGGACCGAAACGTCCCGCAACTGTCGCCAAAGCGCCGCTTTTGCTTGCCTTCTTTTTTGTGCTCTTGCTTTTCTCAGCTATCGCCATTTCACAACCTGCGCTCAGTCGCCCGAACTGCGCTGATGAACGCGTTCACCTTTTCCGGATTCTTCTTGCCCGGTGACATCTCCACACCGGTCGAAACGTCCACGCCCCACGGATGAAACAGCTCGATCGCCTCGCTGACGTTGTCAGGATTCAATCCGCCCGCCACGATGAGCCTGGTGTACGACTGCATGAAAGCCACCAACATTCGTGTCGCATGCCAATCGAACGTCTTTCCAGTACCGCCCCGCTGCATCGCCGAACCCGAATCGACAAGCACAGCAGCAAAGACGCCTGGCTTCATGTGCGCCGAGTGTGGGTCCACTTCCACGATGCCAACCGAAGCAGGATCCCACCCGAGCATCTCTTCCTTGCCGCCTTCAGCGGCTGGCAAACTAATCGTTCGAATGATCTTGACCGGTGTCGAAAGTCGCGACAACTCCTCGTGAAGCTTCCGAGCGAAATCTACAGTCTCTGCGCCGTGCAGTTGCACAGCAGTGAGTCCAGCCTCAATTGCCGTATTGACTACTTGTTCTACCGTCGCGTCGACGAACACGCCGACTCTGTCGATGGTTCTCTCTTGGTGGGACGTAATCATCCGAACTGTTGCGACATTCACCTGTCGGGGGCTTTCGGCGAACACAAAACCAAGTGCGTCGGCACCCGCTTCCGCGGCCAGCCGTGCATCTTCGACGTTGGTAATACCGCAAACCTTGATCCAAGCCATGTAGATAGCGTCAGAAACCAGAACCTACGGGTTTGCCCGTACGGATCAGCGCCTTCAGCGCCTCTCCGGGCGCTTCCGCCCTCATCAGCGATTCGCCAATCAAAAACGCGTGATATCCCGCGGCACGCAGGCGATCTACATCATTGCCGTCGTGAATACCGCTTTCGGCCACTCGCAAGACATCCTCAGGCATCTTCTTGCCCAATTGGACAGCCGTCTCGAGATCCACTTGAAATGTGCGCAGATCGCGGCTGTTCACGCCTATGATTTCGCATCCCGCGGCCACGGCTCGCTGTAGCTCCGACTCCTCGTGCACCTCGCAAAGCACATCCAGCGATAGTCCGCGCGCCGCCTTGTGTAACGATCTCAGCTCTGAATCCGTGAGCATTGCAATGATGAGGAGCACTGCATCGGCGCGATTCGCTCGGGCCTCAATCAACTGGAACTCGTCAAGAATGAAGTCCTTGCGAAGACACGGTAATCTTGTCGACTCAGAAGCTTCCCGGAGAAACGCTAGCGAACCCAGGAAATATTTCTCTTCCGTGAGGACAGAAAGCGCTGCGGCTCCCGCCTGTTCATATTGCTGAGCGATAGCACCGACCTGGAACTCCTGTCGAATAACTCCTCGCGAGGGCGACGCCTTTTTAAGCTCGGCAATCACGGCAACACCGTGCTGGGCCGCGTTCTCCAGCGAACGACGGAAACCACGAGGTTCGTGTGCGAGGGCAAGCTGCTCAAGCTGTTGCGCGTTCGCGACCCGCTTGGCTTCAGCGACACGAATACGTGTGGCGGCAACGATTTCGTCCAGGAATTTCATGGAGTACGGCAAGTATAAATCACGGGACAGTCACGCCCTGTAGTGTTAAGACATAACACCTTCGGAGAACTTTTTCCGAGTCCAGCATTGCTCCGCTCTCATCTCTGACGACGTAAGTTCTCGTCATCAACCGGGTCTCGATCCGTAGCGGCGAGACTTTTCGAAAAAAACTCCGCTCCAGTGCAATTCGAGACGGCGAGATGCTGGGCGGAGTATCACAATCAGCGTCGTCGGACGGAGGATGGGCATGGCATCACCGGCTCTCTCGCCGCACACGCAGTTACGCCATCAACTTCTCTTTGTCGACGACGACGCGACTATTCGTGCGCTTACACCTGCGATGCTCACCGCCCGGGGTTACGACGTCCGCAGCGCGGCTGACGGCCTTGAAGGCTTGCAAGTGCTCAGACAGGCGGTACCGGAACTGGTCATCTCCGACCTGCGAATGCCTCGTATGTCGGGATTCGAGTTCCTGTCTATCGTGCGAAGAAAATTCCCCCACATGCCAACCATAGCGATCAGTGGCGAGTTTCTCAGCGGCACGGAGGTGATGGGCATCGCCGACGCATTCTTTTCCAAAGGCGCCTACTCCCCCGACCAGTTGTGCGCAAAGATAACCGAACTCCTGTCGAACCCACCCGAGCACGGCGCGCTGGACACCCCTCCAATCTGGGTGCCCGTTGGCCCGAGCGGCGAAGTCGTACTGACCTGCACCGATTGCCTGCGGTCGTTTCCCGTCCGCGTCTGTCCGCCTCAGCTTGGTAACCCGATGCGTGAGACTGATTGCCTCGTTTGCGGCACGCACCTGCGGTACTGCGTTGACAACACAGGACTAAGCGCAGGCGCTACTTCATGGGAGACGTGTGGGCTTATACATCTCCCCAACCCGAAAAAATAGTTCGCCAGGTCCGTATCGGGAACCTGCATGTTTTCTCTTCCGGTGTCCTTTCCCCTCAAGCGCAAAAGGTGCTAGCCTTTGTGGCGGGCCCGGTTCAGCTTATCTTGCGAGGATGGCTATGCCGGTACGAGCAGCGCATCAACACTCTTTCAGTCTCGCCCCACACACTCCAAGCGATTCCGAACAACCGAAAACCTGCTTTGTCGAGCCGCTGCTGGAGCACATCAATACTGCCGAGCGGCGAGTCCTTCATTTCCGCAAAAAGCAGAAAATCTTTGAGCAGGGCGAGGTTGCCGATTCCATTTACTTCCTCCAGAAAGGACGGGTGAAGATCGGCGTGGTGTCGTCCGACGGCAAAGAAGCCACGTTGTCGCTGATCGGCGCGGGAGAATTCTTCGGGGAATCTTGCCTAACAGCTCGTCCTCTTCAAGTTCATACTGCCACCGCCATGACCGACTGCTCGGTCGTCAAGATTACTCGCCCCTGCATGGTGCAGGCGTTGCGGGAGGAGAAGAGACTATCCGAAGCGTTCCTCGAGCAAATACTCAATCGCAATCTTGAGTATCAGCAGGCCATTACCGACCATATCGTCAGCTCCAGCGAACAGCGGCTCGCCGCAATTCTGATTCGTCTATGCCGTTTTGCGCAGGAGCGAGACGAAATCAGCGCTACGATTCCACGCCTGAGTCACCAGACGTTGGCCGACATGATCGGCACCACTCGACCCAGGGTCACATTCTTCATGAATAAGTTCAGGAAAATGGGTCTTCTCGAGTACAACGGCCAACTTCGGGTCAAAGTGGATTTGTTGCAGAGGACTATACTTGGCGGCTAGATTTCGCTCCGTCGAGAAGTGCGCCGCGCTACATCACTGTCAGCACAAGCCGCCCAGTGGGGCGGTTTGTTTTGACCCGAACACACCGGGCATTTGAGTTCCAATCTACTTCGCGGCCATGGTTCGAAAGCCCCAGAACCAGGAATGGCACTCGTATCCTGTAATCCAGATACGACTGGCCGTGCCTCAGTGCGAGTTCAAGTTCTTCGAAGTACTTGAGATTGAAGCGTGCGCCGGGATTAGGAAAGACCGTCGCTTTTCGAAGCTCTTTTCGAAAATGCCCTCATCGCCTCACCGAGTCGACCCATCACTTCAGCCCATTCGAGCAGGTGGGTTTCGCCTTTGTCGGTGAGTGAATACACACGACGCGCCGGGCCATGCGTCTCGGTATCCCACGCCGATTTGACGTGTCCGTTTTGCTCTAGAGCCCTCAACGTTCTGTAAAGAGCAGCGCGTTCGATGCGTGCGTCCGTCAGTGAGTATTCTGCGAGGCTCTCTGAAAGCTCGTAGCCATAAGAATGCCCTCTTTCTTTCAGCATCATCAGCAGTACCGGCTCAATGAACCGGTAGATGTTGCCCATCGCGCATGTGCAAGGGTGTTGTCGGCCGTGACGTGGACACGCCGCTTTAGGCATGACTAACCTCGCTGTCTTCACGAACCTAAGGGAGCAAAAGAAAACTTATCGCAATTCACATCTAGGTGTATCTTACAACTAGCAACGTTGTCAACTCGGAGGACATGTGAAGATTGCGGTGGCGACCATGGACGGAGTCTCGGTATCTCAGCACTTCGGACAAAGTCGGGGATTCGTAGTTTTCGAAGTGGAAGGCACGAGCATCAAGAGCCGGGAATTGCGTACGAATAGTCAGACTCCGCACGGCCAAGGAATCTGCAACCACGATGGAGGACATCGAGCTGGCAGCGACAGTCATGGCACGGTTCTTGATTTGCTGGGCGATTGCCAGTTCGTGCTCTGCGGAGGCATGGGGGCTGGAGCGGCCCAGGTGTTACGGAGCTACAGCCTTGAGCCGCTGATTCTACCTGGACCATACTCTGCGGAGGAGGCCGTCGAATCTTATGTCAACGGATCCGCAACGCCCTCACAATCCGGCCTATGCAGTTGTCATCACTAGAGTGCATCGGACGTGCTTTCTACCTCGCGGCCGACACGCGATAAAGCACACTTGCATGCGGCGCCAACCGGACCTCGATCCTTCCGAAGATGCCGAGGTCCTTTCGCTGCCACAGGTCCCGCGCGGACACTCGGTCTGCTTCAACGCCGACCTTGCGCCAGCCCTCACTGAATGTTTTGGCAACTTCACCCAGATTGAAGATCGCGACGTACTTGTCTGTGCTGCCGGGCGCATCCGCCGTCCACACAACGAAATTACCGCGAGCAAGCGCCTCGCGATTATTGCTGCTGGCCTGATTGACCGCTATTACTTCCGGATTGGTAAGCAGCGACGTTGTAAATGCGTCGTTACTCGGCAGGTCGCCCCCGAAGATGAGCGGTGATCGAAACATGGCCCAGAGGTTCATGAGCGTGTACTGCTCATCGCGCGTGAACTTGGTCGGACTGCCTTTTCCGGCCTTGTCAGTTACCCGCAACTTGCCGAGCGGAAGCATATCGGCATCGGGCCAAGTCCCATTCTTGGCTATGAACGGAGCCCAATCGCGCGCAAAGTCAAATTGCCTCCTGAGCAACCGCCAGTCGTCCCAGAAATCGTCCGAGATTCGCCACATATGCGCATACTTCTGGAAGAACTCGACTTCCGAAACCGGTGCCGGCCCGGGCGATATGCTAAGCACCATCGGCCTGCCGGTCTTCCGGATGGCCGCGCTCAGCATCTTGATCTCAGCAGGCTGATACAGATGGCTACCCATATCGTCTGCCTTGATGAAGTCAACGCCCCAGGACGCGTAGAGTTCAGCAATCGAATCGTAGTAGGCCTGGGCACCGGGCTTGGTGACGTCCACTCCCCACATGTCCGGATTCCACCGGCAAGCATTTTCTTTGTCGGCGATATCAGCAGCGTGGTAGGGCGTTCCCTTGATCGGGAGATTCTTCTCGACAGCATTGCGAGGAATGCCTCGCATGATGTGAATGCCGAACTTCAGACCCTTGCTGTGGACGTAGTCGGCGAGCGGCTTGAACCCGGCACCATCGGCAGCCGATTGGAAGCGGTTCACCGCTGGCATAAGCCGTCCATACTCATCCATGCTGAGTGCTGCGCCGGGTTTGTAGTTATGTCCCCGAGCGTTCGGCTCGTACCACTGAATGTCCACCACGATGTATTGCCATCCGTACTGGGCAAGATCGCGAGCCATCGCATCGGCATTCGCCCTGACGTGCTCTTCCCTGACAGTCGTCCCGTAGGAATCCCAACTGTTCCATCCCATAGGGGGCGTGGCTGCCAAGTCCGACTGCTTCGCGTCTTCAGCGAACGCCGTGGCAGGCAGAAAGGTGGAGAACAGCACTAAAGCATGAGCGGCAACGAACAGCACAGCTTTCGGCATGAACAAGCGTCTCACCATCAGCAGCACTTCAGATTTTCACGGAAGAGAAGAGGATTGGGGGCAGGCGTGCTGCCCCCTGTTACTTATTCACCGGCTTTGCAAGCGCGAGCACGCGCGTCGGTCTTCTGCAAGACAGCCTTAGCCGTGGCAGCAACGTTCTCTGGAGTGAAACCGAACTCCTGCATAACCTTATCGCCCGGAGCGGAAGCACCGAACCGGTCTATGCCGACGACAGCGCCTTCAGAGCCGACGTACTTTTGCCAGCCAAGAGTTATGCCGGCCTCGACTGCAACTTTGCACACCGGCGGCGGAAGCACCGAATCCCGATACTGTTGCGGCTGAGATTCGAACAGTTCCCAAGATGGCATCGAAACGACACTCACCTTGATCCCTTCGTCCCTCAGCATCTTTGCCGAGGCCACCGCAAGCTGCACCTCAGAGCCGGTACCGATCAGGATGACATCCGGGTTGGCGTCACTCTCTACTACGTACGCGCCCTTTTGTGCGCCTTCGAAGCTCTTCTCGGCGTCCGCCATGACCGTCAGGTTCTGCCGCGACAGCGCTAGTACCACGGGACCCGGATATTCGACTGCAACTTTCCAAGCAGCCGCAGTTTCGTTTCCATCCGCCGGGCGAATCACGGTCAGGCCAGGGATCGCACGCATGGTCATGATCTGCTCAATAGGCTGGTGCGTCGGGCCGTCTTCGCCCACTCCAATGCTGTCATGCGTGAATACGAACACGGCATGCGTCTGCATCAGTGCGGACAAGCGCAGCGCGCTTCTCATATAGTCCGCGAACACAAGAAACGTCGAGCCGTAAGGAATCGTGCCGCCGTGCAGTGCCATGCCGTTCATGATGGCGCCCATGGCAAACTCGCGGATACCGAAGTGCATGTTGCGACCGCCAAACTGGCTCGAGGACATATCCGGATGCTTGGTCAGGTTCGTTTTCGTCGAGGGGGCCAAGTCGGCGGAACCGCCAACAAGTTCCTGAATCGTGTCCGCGACGGCATTCATGACCGTTCCCGAAGCCGCACGCGTCGCGATCTTCTTGCCTACTTCAAACCGGGGGAAAGCCGATTCGAAGCCCGCCGGCAGTTCGCCAGCGATCAACCGCTTAAGCAACGCGCCTTCAGCAGAATATTTTCCCGAGTACTGTGCCAGGCGCTCCATCCACTGCTTTTGGAGTTCTGCGCCTTTTCGCCCCGAGGCGGCGCAGTGTTCAACCGCTTCCGCCGGCACATAGAACTTCGGTTCCAAGGGCCACCCCATAGCATTCTTGGTCTGTTCAATACCAGCGGCTCCGAGGGGCTCGCCATGGACGGAAGCGTTGTCCTGCTTGGGGCTGCCAAATCCAATGTGTGTACGAACGGCAATAATAGACGGCTTGTCCGTCACTGCCTGCGCGGCACGGATTGCTGCGTCAATTGCTTCAAGATCATTGCCGTCAGCAACGGTCTGCGTGTGCCAGCCGTAAGCCTGGAACCTTTGCAGAACGTTCTCCGTGAATGCCAGGTTCGTGTCGCCTTCAATTGAGATATGGTTATCGTCGTAAAGGTAGATTACGCGACCCAGACCGAGCGTCCCGGCAAGTGATGCAGCCTCGGACGAGACGCCTTCCATCAAGTCACCATCTGAGACGATGCCGTACGTGTAATGGCCAATCAGAGGATCGCCGTCTTTATTGAAGCGTGCGGCCAGATGCGCCTCGGCCACTGCCATGCCGATGCCCATCGCAAATCCCTGCCCCAGGGGTCCAGTCGTCGCGTCAACGCCTGGCGTAAGCCCGTATTCCGGGTGCCCAGGTGTCCTGCTTTCCCATTGGCGGAATCTCTTAAGTTCGTCGATGCTGAGGTCATACCCGAAAAGGTGGAGCAGCGAATAAAGAAGTGCGGAGCCGTGACCTGCCGATAACACGAAACGGTCCCGATCGAACCACTTCGGATCGGAAGGATTATGCCGTAGAAAACGCTGCCAGAGCACGTACGCCATGGGAGCCGCTCCCAGCGGCATGCCCGGATGTCCTGAATTCGCCTGCTCGACAGCGTCTATCGAAAGGCATCGAAGCGTCTTCACACACAATTGGTCCAACTGCTGCATCCTTATTCCCTCGTTTGCGATTTGAGAATGCCGTATGGCAAAGGAAGCGGTCGAACCATCGGCTCGACCGCTATCGTCGTTACTACTATTGAAACACGGAACTCTGTCCCGAGCTACTAACGGGCAGAAAACTTGTAGACGGTGGTCGTCTTGTACTGCTGCCCAGGCTTCAATGTGGTGGACGGGAACTCCGGCTTGTTCGGCGAATCCGGGAAGTGCTGCGTCTCAAGGCAGAAGCCCGTTCGATGAGCGTAAGCCTGACCACCCTTGCCCTTCTCGGTGCCATCAAGGAAGTTGCCGCTGTAGAACTGGATGCCCGGTTCAGTGGTCTGCACTTCCAGAACGCGTCCGGTCGTCTTCTCGTAGACTTCGGCCACCTTCACCAGTCCCGCTCCTTCCGGACGATCCAGGACGAAGTTGTGGTCGTAGCCCTTACCCAGCTTCAACTGTTCATTAGTTTGCTTAATGCGCGCCCCGATCGCCGTGCTGGTCGTGAAATCGAATGGCGTGCCCTTCACCGGCTTCAATTCACCCGTCGGAATCAAGCCCGAATCGACCGGCGTGAAGCGCGACGCCTTCACCAATAATTCATGCGAGAGAATGTCGTTCTTGGGATCGCCGGTCAGATTGAAATAGGAGTGATTGGTAAGGTTGACAACCGTGTCCTTGTCGGTAGTCGCTGAGTAATCGATCTTCAGTTCGTTGTTGTCGGTTAGCGTGTACGTTACCTGGACGTTCAGGTTTCCGGGGTAACCCTCTTCGCCATCTTTGCTCGTGTACGTTAGCTGCAACGCCTGGCCGCCGGCGCCCGACGCATCCTTCGCTTCCCACAAAACCTTGTCGAAGCCGCGCTTGCCACCGTGCAGGTGATTGGCTCCGTTATTGGTTGCGAGTGTGTAGGTCGTGCCGTTCAGGGCGAACTTGCCCTTCCCAATCCGGTTTCCGTAACGTCCGATCGTTCCGCCGAAATAGGCCTTGCCGTTCTCATATCCCGACGCCTGGTCGTAGCCGAGGACGATGTCGGCAAGCTTTCCCTGACGGTCGGGTGCTTTCAGCGAAACAAGGGCGGCGCCGAAGTTCGTGATGGCCGCCTCCATGCCGTTCTTGTTCTTCAGGACATAAAGGACCGCATCTTTCCCATCGGCTGTCTTTCCAAAGGAGCTGGTGGGGAGTGGCGGGGCGGTTGGCGCTGGCTTGGTTTCCACTTTGGGCTTGCAGCCCGCGGAAATAATCATGACCGCACTCAGCCCGAGTATGGTCGCCAATTTTGCGACGGTCATTCGGATCTCCTGCACTGACTTTATAAACTGCTACAACATGGAACTTGCGCGTCGTCCCATTCGGTCGTGCGGCGCTACTCGGCACACACCTACCGGCTTGCCGGGACAAATATCCGTTGACGCGTTTTATGGTCTCAAAATACTCCAGAAAACGATTACTCGCAATTGAGAAGCGTCACTGCGTAACATTGAAAATCCGGAAGTACTCGAACGTGGCCGTGAAACCCGCAGCGTTCATGGCGACTAACCCAACTTGGGCGCCAGGCCCGAGTTTGTGCCTCCACGTACCGCCTCTCGACCATGTCTGGCCGTCACGACTGCTGTAAGCGGTGTACGTCTCCTCCGTCCCGTCACTGCGCTTCACTATCCTGAGCCACGTCCACTCGCCGGGCGCTTCCAGAGGCATGACACCGTATCGCGAGTATCCCTTCGGAACCGGGCCAACCTCTTTCCCGAACATGATCTGACGGGTCTCCCCGATTGCAATGTGCACCAGCTTTATATAGTTATCGTCGTCCCCGTAAATCATCAGGCCAGCCTGCGCATTGTTGAAGCAACATCCCGATTCCGGGACGCTAAGCCGCATTTTGGTCTCGAGCACGTAATCTTTGGTCGGCGCTGATCTCAGCAATACTGGGGCGCTGTCGTTGTCGTCCAGTAGCTCGGTCGCGCTTGTGTCCACCTCGAGAGCAGCCCCGTTCAGCCGGTACGACGCAGCGGAAGGCTGCCTTACCCACGTCCAGTCCTTTCCGAGTTGGTGCCCCTCAAACTCGTCAGAAAAACCTCGTTGCGCAGATCCTGGCTTGTCACCTGCGCGAAGAATCATCTTGTATCCACTTCTCTCACCCGCTGCCGCAGCCGGCTTTGGCGCGACCGAATCTGACGCCCACTGGCCTCCCCTTACCGTCGGCCAGCCGTTCACCCAATCGATCGGATCCATCAAAGCCGGCCGCTTGGTGAAACCCGGTGACGAGGCAAAGTAAGGACGGCTCCCGTCGATCGCGTGATAAACCATCCAGTCCTGGCCGCTCATGTCCGTGAAGATGTCCGTATGGCCCGGTCCAACCCAGCGATTGCCATTCGGAGCCATTACTATCGTGCCGCCTGCGCGTCCTGCCAGCAGCGGCACCCCATCACGATCCAGGAATGGGCCCAAGGGATCGGCGGACCGGGCCGCCAGCACTGTGTAGCCTGTCAGCGGACCGTTGCAGCAGTTGGACGACGAGCCGAGCAGGTAGTAATAGCCGTCGCGCTTTATGATATTGGCCGCCTCGAACCGTTCAGCGACAGTGATTCGCCGTTCCGAAGCCGTGTCAGAATGCAGCCCATCCGCCGACAACAACCGGACACTGATGCCGCCCGAGAAGCTGCCGAAATAGATGTACCTTTGGCCGTTGTGCTCGATGACTTCTGCGTCTATGGTCCAACGATCAGATGGCTCGATCACAGGTCCGCCCGAATCTGTCCACGGACCCTCCGGGCGAGTGCTCGTGGCAACCCCGATCGCTGACGCGCCGTTCCCGATGTTGGTCGCCGATGCCGAATAGTAGAGAAAGTACTTGCCATCGAAATACTTGATGGCCGGCGCCCAAAGGTCTCCCTTGACCCACGAGGGCCGTGCGCTTAACACATCCCCAATGTGAATCCAGTGCACCAAGTCGATGGACTTGAGGATCGGCACTCCATGGAAAGTCCACTGCCCGGATGCATCCTTATCGGCATCGTTCAGCGGATCTCCCGTACAGTACATGTACCAGGCACCGTCGCTCTGGTCGCGAATAATGGAGGGATCAGGGCAATTTTCCACCGCAGCGCCGGAACCGGTTTTGGCAACCATGGGATTCTTGTAGGTGGGAGAAGGGACAGTAGGCGCAACACCCTTGGACCGTTCCGACTTATTGGACAGTCCACTGTCCCATCCTGCGGTCAAAAGCACCGTTACTGCGAGTGCGCATACCGCCACACGAGACCGGAGCGATTCTTTGTCTTTCAAGATGATCTCCGTCGCTGGCGAGCACGCCATTGGCCTTCGAGCAGGACCTGCACCACACGCATTCACGCGGTCAAAAGCTAGCGCCGCTGATTCAGAACACGAGTCAAGGGCGCCAGCACGGCGGGCTTGATCCGCTGCTCGATCCAAAGCTGTGTCCGTAGCTTGGCGTTATACAACTTTCCGGGAGATCAGGCCAGAGTCTCGATTTGGGTTAGGTTAGTTCGGGGAAGGATCGCTGTGGCGGATTCGCCTTGCGAGTGAGGGGATACTCGCAAGGGTTTCTTCAACACGTTTACAGCCGATTACGAAAGCGCGGCTCCCCTCCACACCGCACTTCGAACGAGCGCTAGCAGCGACCGTTCGCGAACCGATAATAGAGATCGTTCCAGCGCAGCTCGTTCTTGAAGTCGCGCAGGTTCGTCTTTTCATCGATCAGCAGGTATTCCATCCCGGCCATCTCGGCGAAGTGCTCCAGATGTTCGGGCGTGAGTGACTGGCTGAACCCGGTGTGGTGCGCGCCGCCAGCCAGAATCCAAGCTGCAGCCCCGATCTTGAGGTTCGGCTGAGGCACCCAGACCGCACTCGCCACGGGAAGCTTCGGCAACGGTTCCGACTTAACCACTTCAACCGGGTTCACGATCATGCGGAATCGCTCGCCCATGTCCACGACTGTGGCGTTGACCGCCGGGCCAGTCCGTGTGGTGAACACAAGGCGAACGGGATCTTCTTTTCCACCGATGGACAGCGGGTGAATTTCAGCGGTAGGCTTCGCCTCCGCAATTGACGGGCACACTTCCAGCATGTGCGCACCGAGCACCCTGCCGCCGTTTCGGAGGTCGTACGTGTAGTCCTCCATGAACGACGTTCCGCCCTTCAGTCCGGCACTCATGACCTTCATTGCTCGGACCAACGCGGCCGTCTTCCAGTCGCCCTCGGCGCCGAAGCCGTACCCATCATTCATGAGCCGCTGTACGGCAAGGCCCGGCAACTGCGGCAGTCCGTGCAGATCCTCGAAAGTGTCAGTGAACGCCTTGAAGCCACCGTTATCCAGGAAACCACGAAGGCCTAGCTCTACTCGAGCAGCTTCCCGCAACGAGGCGTGCTTGGCTCCACCTTTACGCAACGGCGCCGCCACTGCGTAGGCTTCCTCGTAGTCGGACACCAATTTCTCCGTCTCGGCATCCGTTACCTGCCTGACACATTTGACAAGATCGCCGATACCGAAACCGTTCACCGTGTAACGCAACCGGATCTGCGCTTCAACCTTGTCGCCTTCGGTCACCGCAACCTGGCGCATGTTGTCGCCGAACCGTGCGACTTTCAGGTTCTGCGAGTCATGCCAGGCGCAGGCCGCGCGCGCCCAAGTCCCGAGTTCCTGCTGCACATCCTCGTCCTGCCAGTGGCCGACGACTACGCCCCGGTTGATTCGCATGCGGCTCACCCCGAAGCCAAATTCGCGGTCGCCGTGGGCCGACTGGTTCAGGTTCATGAAATCCATGTCGATCGTGGACCAGGGCAGTTCGCGATTGAACTGGGTGTGCAGGTGCACAAAAGGCTTGCTGAGGGTGCGCAAACCGGCGATCCACATCCGAGCAGGCGAAAACGTATGCATCCACGTGATCAGGCCGATGCAGTTCTTGGTCGAATTCGCCTCGAGGCAAAGCTCGTGGATCGCGTCTGGGGTCGTCATTACCGGCTTAAAAACCGTCTTGACCGGAATTGCCGATGACTCGGAAAGGGTTCGCGCTATCACACGCGAGTGTTCTGCCACCTGTTCAAGCGTTTCCGGCCCGTAAAGATGCTGACTACCGGTGACAAACCAAATTTCCAGCTCTTTGAAATCCATTGTCATTCCTTGTGATTAGGCTCGCTTCCGTCGCTGCCTTACTCGAAACGTTCACAGACAACACTCATTCACCCAGCCTCCACCAGCGACAATTCGACCGCAGCTCAGAGACTCTCGGTAAACGTTTTCTCGGGACGAAAAATACACTGCGCCCCGCCCATTGTCAACAAGGTTCATAAACATCACGCAATCGAGATCTTACGAGAACTAATCCGTGTTGATCGAATGCACGGTTGCTGACTTCCGGCCCCTTCGGATGCAATCGATTCACCAACGAAGCCCAGACTGACAACAATTTAGGCGCTGCCGTGGTTACCTCCGAGATCCTCTTCGCAACTTTTGTCTCTTTCCAGAGTTCAACCTCATCGAAGATAGCGAACAACGCTCGGCAGAAAGACGCGCCACGGGGGCCATATGTTCAGGTTCGTCACTTCACTGTTCGGCTGCGCACACAACCGCTGCACTTTTCCGATCACCGCTACAAAACCAGGTCACGCTCCGGCGACGTACGTCGTCTGCCTCGATTGCGGCACCGAGTTCCCCTACGACTGGGAACAGATGAAAGTTGTTGCCTCTCAGAAGCACTCCACCCAGGCAGTCGCGTAGATCAGGAGTCGCCAAGTGCATGGGCCGCAAGGCTGTGCGCTTGGCGACGACATCGCTCCACCTGATCGCTTCCAATTGGGCTGGCTACACGCTCCGTGTCAGTCCAACAGATTCATGCGCCCGCCCTCCTGGCGATTTGAGCCGCGCGTACCCTGAACAACACTTGGCTGTTTAGGCTATCTGCGGTCATACTTACCTTTCCGGGTATTCAGGTGTGGAGCGTGAGCGGTTGTTGCCGCTGCATGCGCCACATAAGTGACTCTGAGAGTCGAGAGCTCAACGCAGTTTCATTCGTGCTTCAAGGGGTGTCGCTGTGAGTTATGGGAAGCTTGCCAAGCTGCGTCGAGCTTCGCAGATTGTTTTCTTGGCGTTGTTCTTGTTTCTGCTGCTTCGGACGGAGTTCCGTGGTTCGGTGCGTTCGGCGAGCAGCGATATTCGGCTGCCTTACCCTGTCCAGCTTTTCTTCGAACTCGACCCGCTTGTTGCCATTTCGAATGCACTTGCCAGCCACGCGCTCTACCGCGGACTTCTGTGGGCGCTTGTCATTTTGATTCCCACCTTGTTCCTGGGGCGCTTCTTTTGCGGTTGGATCTGCCCCATGGGGACGATCAATCATTTTTTCGGCAGCCTCCAGTCAGAGCGCAAGCGCGGCAAGCAACTCATCGAATCAAACCGCTACAAGCGTTGGCAGGCCACGAAGTACTACATTCTGATTGCAGTCTTGATCGCGACAATTTCGGGCACCGCCCTCGTTGGCTGGTTCGACCCTTTCTCCCTGCTCGTTCGATCCCTCGGACTGTCGATTCTGCCGGGCCTCAACTATGCGCTCAATGCCACATTCAAGGCGCTGGAGCATAGCGGGATTGAGCCAGTTCAAGCCGCTGGAAACGCGCTGCATTGGGTGTTTTCCGCGACGATTCTGAACTTCAGGCAGCCACACTTCCGCCAGGGCGTTTTTCTCGGAATCATCTTCATCTTCATTCTTGTACTCAACCTTCGGGTCACCCGCTTCTGGTGCCGCGCGATTTGTCCGTTGGGCGGCTTACTCGGGATCGTGTCTCGCTGGTCTGTTTTCGGCCTTCAGAAGGATGAGGAGAAGTGCAACGACTGCAACCGTTGCCTGATGCGTTGTCAGGGCGGTGACGATCCGATTGGAAAGGCGAAGTGGCACAAAGCCGAGTGTCTGATGTGCTTCAATTGCGTTGCCGCTTGTCCCGAGAACAGTCTGGAATTCAAGTTCTTCAACAAGGGAGCGGTCATCGAGGGACCGAATCTGCAGCGGCGCAAGGCTTTGACCGGCGCCTTCGCTGGAGTCGCGGCTGTACCTCTTCTACGCAGCACAACTGGATTCGCGGTCGGCAAGGATGAGCGCCTGCTGCGCCCGCCGGGATCGCTGGACGAAAGCGACTTCCTGCAGCGCTGTCTCCGATGTGGCGAGTGTATGAAGGTCTGCCCGAACAATGCTCTCCATCCGGCGATCACCGAGGCCGGCGCCGAGGGACTTTGGACGCCTGTCGTCGTACCACACATCGGGTATTGCGAACCGAGCTGCGTGTTGTGTTCGCAGGTATGTCCGACTGGCGCGATCTGGGAAATCACTCCGAAAGAAAAAGGCTGGGTTGTCGATGTCGCAAGCGACAAGGCGGACAGTAAGCCGATTCGCCTGGGGACGGCGTTCTACGATCGGGGCCGCTGCCTGCCGTGGGCCATGGGCGTCGAGTGTATCGTTTGCGAGGAGTGGTGCCCGACCTCACCGAAAGCGATCTACCTGCAGACCGACGAAGTCATCGACGCAAACGGAAAGACAAAACTTCTTAAGCAGCCTCGCGTGAACCCGGAGCGATGTGTCGGATGTGGTTCCTGCGAGCACGCTTGCGTGCTGCCGGATCGTCCAGCAGTGTATGTCACCAGTGTTGGCGAAAGCCGCTCGCGGACCAATCAACTTCTACTGAATCGAGGCAAGGGGACCAGAAAATCATGATCGGGAATATCAAATTCTACGTAGCAGTGGTGATCGCAGTCGCGCTCTTGTTCGCCGGTACGGGGTGCAAGAACAAGGCAGCAAGCGCGGCGGAAGCGCTGCCTCAGTCCAACCAGGTAACTGGCTGGGAAAAGGTAGGTGAAACTCGCACTTACACACCTTCGAACTTGTCTGATTACATCAACGGTGGCGCCGAGCAGTACATCAAGGCTGGAGTAAAAGACACAGTCACATCCGACTACAAGTTCCAGAACAAGATCGAAGCCGTAGCGGACGTCTACACAATGTCGGACGCGCAAGGCGCGCAGACCATTTTCGAGGCTGATCCTGCGGGCAACGCCAAGACGGTCCCGCTCGGGGACGCTGCGCGCTCCTATAGCCAGAGTCTGGTCTTCCGCAAGGGGCCTTACCTAGTACGCATCGTCGCCTATCAGGACGCACCCGAGGTGCAGCAGGCGCTGGTCGATCTTGGGCGGGGCATTGAGAGCATTCTTTCAAAATAGCCAGACCTATTCACTTAGCTAACGACCCGATACCGGAGATTCGCCATGAAAGAGAAGCAGCAGACAAGCCGTCGAGAGTTCTTGAAGACGTGTGTTGCCGGAACAGTTGTTCTGGGCGCAAGTGAAGGGCTGGCTTTCGCGGAAAAGGCGCAGGAAGTGATTACCGCAAGAAAGTCCAAGGTGGTTATCGCGACCGATGCAAGCTTGCGGACGGGATCGGGCGTAGATCCGAAGCGAGCCCTGGCTCTTCTTGACCGTGCCATGAAGGCGTACTTCAGCACGCGCAACCCGGTTGACCCTTGGAAAAAGCTGGTCCGGCCGGGCCAAGTCGTTGGTCTGAAAGTGAATACGATCGCTGGCCCCGGCCTTTCAACGAACCGCGAACTGGTTGCAGCCATCGCTGAGAGGCTTCAACAGGCAGGCATCAAGCCATACGACATCGTCATTTGGGACCGCACCAACCGTGAATTGCAGCGTGCCGGTTTCCAGCTCTCTTCCGAACTCAACAAGGTCCGCTGCATCGGGACGGACGCTCCCGGAGTTGGTTACGAAGACGCTTCGGAGAGCTTCGGCAGCGTGAACTGCCGCGTCTCCAAGCTGCTCACCCAAACCTGCGACGTAGTGATCAACGTGCCGCTTTTGAAGGATCACGGGATGGCCGGTGTGACGCTCAGCTTGAAGAACATGTACGGCGTCATCAACAATCCGCAACAATGTCATTCCAACAACTGCAATCCGGGCGTCGCAGATGTGGCTATGCTGCCTAGCATCAGGAAGAAAGTAGTCTTCACAATTGCAGATGCAACAACGTGCTGTTACGAGGGCGGACCGAGATTCAACCCGCAGTACGCTTGGGAACACAACAGCATCATTGTGGGTCACGACCCAGTGGCGGTCGACTACACCGGCTGGCAGATCATCGACCGCAAGCGAGTCGAGAACGGGCTGAAGACTCTGGAAGCGGTTGGCAGAGGTCCGAAGTACATCGCCGTCGCGGCCGATACCAATCACCGGCTCGGGACCAACGATCCAAAACACATTTCTCTCGTTCAGGCTTAATGCAGCACAAAAAGTGAGGCGCGTGTGTCATCCGGGGACATGAACATCAATCGGCGTGAGGCTTTGCTGCAACTGTTGCGAGTTGGCGCCGTCGGCGCGGGTACGGCAGCTTTCGGTTTGTGGCTGAGCGGGCGCAACGGTCGGCCGGTTGAAGCCGTCCTGACCAATGCAAAGCGTGATCACGGTGTTCCGACTGACGCCGCCCTGCCAGAGATGGTTGCCGTTCAGGGCGGCGAACCTGCGCAGCTCGTTCAGACCGCTTTGAACGAGTTGGGTGGGATGTCTCGATTCGTGTCGAAGGGTGACTCGGTCCTGGTAAAGCCGAATATCGGCTGGGATCGAACTCCAGAACAGGCGGCGAACACCAATCCAGATGTCGTCGCCGAAGTCGTGCGGCTGTGCTGGCAGGCGGGCGCCAGGAAAGTCAGCGTGACGGATGTGAGCTGCAACGATCCGCGCCGGTGCTTCCAGCGCTCGGGAATCGCCGATGCCGCACGGCGGGAACGGGCGGAGGTCATCCTTCCGAATCCAGACAAGTTCAAGGACGTTGATCTTCAGGGAGACGTCCTCAAAACCTGGCAGATT
>Ga0196970_1000625_pt1 | contig 37531 bp, 47 predicted proteins | sample S1v_513CmetaG_FD_148672 | JGI IMG/M metagenome (GOLD analysis project Ga0196970, IMG submission 148672) | Soil microbial communities from Anza Borrego desert, Southern California, United States - S1+v_5-13C | ecosystem: Environmental > Terrestrial > Soil > Desert | place: USA: California... | reverse complement strand
ATGATCTCCATCCGCTCCATCCGCCCGCCCTTCGCATTCGCACCGGTGCAAGCATCAGTGCTTGCTCCGGTGCGAACTACGGCACATCACGCGGTGATCCGGTAGGCGGTCCAGCCCGGAGGGATACGCTGGTCTTCAGCCATGAAGCGGTGCGCAACTGGGAGACCAAGCTGGCACCGCTGTCGCAAATGCCCTGCGCCAGCGGCGCCGGGGCACGATCGGCCGGAGCTGGTATGTGGACGAGACGTATCTGAAGGTCGCCGGCCAGTGGCAGTACCTGTACCGGGCCGTCGACACCGACGGCAATCTGGTCGATATCTACCTCAGCCAGACCCGCGACCAAGCGGCCGCCGAGGCGTTCTTCCGCTCGGCCATTGAGGTGACCGGCATCATCCCCGAGATAATCACCACCGATAAACACTCCGGCTACCCGCCGACCATCGAGGAGGTGTTCGGGGACAACGTCGAGCACCGGACTTCCAAGTACCGCAATAACCATTTGGAGCAAGATCACCATGGGGTGAAGGGACACACCCGCCCGATGCGCGGCTTCCAGGCCCACACCAGCACCGCTCGGTTCTGCCGGGCTCTCCTGCGCCCGGCGACCAAGCGCAAGCAGCACGTCCCAGCAGCGCAGCGACGGGCGATCCATATCCAGAGGGTCGCCGCCCTGCGCGACATGCTCGCCGCCGCGTAGTCCATGCCGGCCGTCAGCAGGGCGGCTCTACGCCATCAATTCGGTCGTGGCGCGAGAGTTGACGAAATCGTTTTGCGACCCGCCTGAGATCAGGGCGTGAGGGCAAGCTCCCGGACCGGTCCGGCGGTATCGAGCAGCGGGTACCGCCGGATGCCCGCCACCTCCTCGTACAGCGCCTCGTAGCGGCCGATGATCAGGGGCAGCGAGAAGTTCTCGGCGATGCGCTCTCGTGCCCGACGGCCGAGTTCGCGTCGGCGCTCCGCGCCGGCGAGGATGAGCGTGCGCCACGCCACTGCCATGGCCGTCGGATCGCGCACCGCGACGACCAGCCCGGTGTCGCCGATGATGTGCGCCGCGTCGCCCACATCGGTGCTGATACAGGGTACGCCGCAGGCCATAGCCTCCCCCAGCACGTTGGGGAAGCCCTCGCCGAAGGCCGAGGACAGCGTGACGATGTCGAGCCCCGGCAGCAGCCTGTCGATGCCCTTGCGCTCGCCGAGGAGATGGACATGCTTCCCGAGCCCGCAGGCGGCGATGCGGCTCCTCAGCCATTGGTTGTCGTCGGTCAACCCGCGTCCAATGAGCACGAAGCCGACGTTCGGCTCTTTCTCGACGAGGTTAGTGGCAGCGGCCAGGAACGTCAGGTGGTCCTTCATCGGGTCGAAGCGCGCCGGCAGGCCGATCAGCACGACGACGTCGGGCACGCCCAGTTCCGCCCGCATGCGCTGGCGCGCCGCGGCGTCGGGACGGAACCGCGTCAGGTCGAAGCCGTTCGGGATCATCTCCCAGGAGCGCGGCTCGTAGCCGTAGTATTCGTGCACCCGCCGCCCGGTTTCGGAATTGATGACCACCGCGTCCGGCATCGGCGAAAGCTTAGCCAGCAGCCACGGCAGCGGGCGTGACATCCAGCGGTACTCCTGCATGTTCATGTCGGAACAGCGAACGTTCCAAAGGATGTGCGGCACCTTCGCGATGTGGCCCGCGGTGATGCCCATCAGATCGGCATGGTAGAGCTAGGTCTGCACAATGGTCGGCCGCCGCTCCCGCAGCAGGCGGATCAGGTGCAACAGGCCCAAAGGGTTGGCTATGCCGCGCCGCATACCCAGGGAAATGGTCGGCGTCCCGGTCCCGGCCAGCTCCTCGCCGATGGCGCCCAGCTCCGTCATCGAGACGACGGTATTCTCGAAGCGGTCACGGTCCATCCCGGCGACGAGGCGAGCGAGCATGCGTTCCGCACCGCCCGTCTGCAAGCCGGTGATGAGATGAATGATCGAAATCACGTCGTCGCCGCTGCTGCCCACAGAGGATTGCTCGGCGCGGACTTTTCAGGCAACCGGCCGCCCAGTCAAGTTGGAAGTGTAAGACGGCTGAGCATCATTCCTTCTGGTTCATGGATTTCGGTGCCCAGCCGAGCACAAGTGGCAGGTAATGGGGCAGGTCCGCCAGCAGCATGGCCGTCCCGCGCGCCACCTGCAAGGCCTCGCCCGGCGAACCGCGCCGCGCGCTCAGGACAAAACGGACTGGTAGACGTAGCGCCGGGCCAGACGGTCCGGGGCAAGGGCGGCAACAATCTCCACCTCGTCGGTACGGACCGCGTCGCGCAGAGCGTCCAGCCCCGGTCGGCCGAGGCGTGCGCCGCTGTAGCCCTCGTCACGAAAGACACGGCGGTCGGTCAATTCGTAACCGGCGGCGTCGGCCCAGACGCGCAGGGCGTGAGTTGGCTGGCGATGGTCTGCTGGCGTTCCTGACGCTCAGTGGAGACACGGGCATAGATGGCGGCGCGCATGATGTTTCTCCTCCGGCCATCCCGGCTGTAGCCGCTGGCCGTGTTTCGGCAGCGGATGCGAGTAGACGGTGGTAGGTGTCGGCCAGCCGTTCCGGCCCATCACGGGTCCGGACGAAGACGGAGCGGATGGTCCAGATCGCTGGTGTCGGAGGTCGGCGACGGCACGGCATGGGCGGACGCCTTGATGGAGGTACCCGCCAACAGACGGCTCCAACGGTCACAGGCGACGATGTCGCGATCTAGCAAGGTGCGGCCAAGGAAACGCCAGCGTAGCTGTGAAGCGGATGTTGTCGATTGCGTTCGGATCGTGCATCCCGCACAAATCCAACCGGCAGCATGACCGTCTGGCCGACTTCCTGGATGTCCGCGATCCAATGCGCCGACAGGCCACGCGCGGAGGTCTGGACAACCATCAGCCCGCAACTGAAGCAGTACAGCCGTGATGTGCAGGGCGAGCTGCGCCCGATCACACGCGACCTTTACCAACTCCTGCTGGCCATGGCCGGCGGCACCGTGGTGGATGGAGACGAAGCTGCCCTGCTCGCCCGCGCGACGAGCTGAGCCGGTCACCCGCCGGCCCCCTGGTTTCCCATTGAACGACGCGGGCGAACACGCCACAGTCGCCGAGCCCCAATCACGCGAAGGAGTGCGATCCACCATGGGTGTCCCCCACGCTGCGGCCACCAGATTCCCGGCCTATCTGGATGAGTCGATTGCCGTACTCCAGCGCATGCAGGAGAGCCTGGATGCCGAACTCGTCGAGCAAAGCATCGCTGTCATCGCCGAGGCGCTTGGTGCCGGGCGAGCGTTGCTGGTGTGCGGCAACGGCGGCTCGGCATCGGACGCGATGCACATCACCGGCGAGCTGGTGGGCCGCTTCCTGAAGGAGCGCAAGGCGCTGAAGGCGATCTGCCTGTCGTCAAACCCGGCGGTGCTGACCGCCTGGGCCAACGACTATTCCTACGACACCGTGTTCTCGCGCCAAGTCGAGGGCTATGGCGAGCCGGGCGGCGTCATCCTGGGCCTCAGCACCAGCGGCAATTCCCCGAACGTGGCCGAGGCGTTCAAGGTGGCGCGCTCCATGGGCATGCGCACGATCGCCATGACCGGCGAAGGCGGCGGGCGCCTGGCCGAGATCAGCGACATCCTGTTGACCGTCCCGTCGCGCAGCACGCCGCTCATCCAGCAGGCGCACATCTGTCTCTACCATTATGTCTGCGAGCGCGTGGAAGCGCTGCTGGCCGGCTGAGGCGGGAGTCCTTCCCACACGTCCGAAGGGAATCATCCCCTTGAACACCCAACCGCCGCATTCTCCGCCCTCGGCGCAGCCAAGGTGGGATTAGGCGGTTGAGCGTCGGTTCTCTTGCGCTTCGCGGCGTTTGGCTGACCAGCGATCCTGGCCTTGCTCCTCGATATAACGCTTCACCGTCTCCAGCGACGCATTGCCGACGCTGCCGACATAATATGTGCCATGCCACGACCCGGGCTTCTGGTAAAATTGCCCGAGATGCTTGGCAAATTCATGGCGCAGACGGCGTGAGAGAACCGTCTTGAGGTTGTTCACCAACCCGGACAGATCCATGGCCGGGTGGTGCGCGACAAGTTCAATTACGGCCGCTGCCGGTTCCGCAGCGGCAAGGAATACGACCGCGACCTGAGCGCGTCCTACAACATCGCCGCCCGATTCTTCGTCGGTCGGGCGCGGATGGCGGAAGCGAAGGCAAAACAGCTCGCCGTCGCCGAGACGGGCGTTCCGCCCGCACCGGCGGGTCAGAAGACCCGCTGGCCTGTACCCGGCCAAAGATCGGGGCGCGTCAGCACCCCTCCGGGGCAGGACCGAGAATGCCGGTTACGCTGTCCAGCCTGTGGGGCAAATCGCAAGCAGCGGCGGCGCGAAACCCGGGCCACAGCCGCAAGGCTTGGTCAGGGAACATTCATGGTCAAGGGGCATTTTATTCATTGTTGAGCGTCCGCACAGCACCGGCTTCCTTCCTGGCCTCGAGGTCAGCCAGCATGAGCATTACCGAACAGCGCGTCTTGGTCACTGGCGGTGCCGGATTCCTCGGCTCCCATCTCTGCGAGCGTCTGCTCGCCGACGGATGCGAAGTCCTGTGTCTGGACAACTACTACACGGGCAGCCGCCGCAACGTCGCCCATCTGCTCGGCAATCCGTCTTTCGAGCTGATGCGCCACGACGTGACGTTCCCGCTCTATGTCGAGGTCGACCAGATCTACAACCTCGCGTGCCCGGCCTCACCCGTGCATTACCAGCGCGACCCCGTGCAGACCACCAAGAGTTCGGTGCACGGAGCCATCAATATGCTGGGACTGGCCAAGCGGGTGAACGCCCGCATCCTGCAGGCATCGACCAGCGAGATCTACGGCGACCCCAGCGTCCATCCCCAGCCGGAGGAGTACTGGGGCAACGTCAACACCATCGGCCCGCGCGCCTGCTATGACGAGGGCAAGCGCTGCGCCGAGACGCTGTTCTTCGACTACCATCGGCAGCATCGCCTTGAGATCAAGGTCATGCGGATCTTCAACACCTACGGCCCGCGGATGCACCCCAACGATGGCCGCGTGGTGTCGAATTTCATCATGCAGGCACTCCGGAACGAGCCGATCACCGTCTACGGCGACGGGAGCCAGACGCGCTCGTTCTGCTACGTGGATGACCTGGTCGAAGGCATGATGCGCTTCATGGCGACGTCGGCGGAGTTCACCGGTCCGCTGAACCTGGGCAACCCGGGCGAGTTCACCATCCGCGAGCTTGCCGAGGCGGTGATCCGGTTGACCGGATCGCGGTCCCGCATCGTCGAGAAGCCGCTACCGAAGGACGATCCGAAGCAGCGCCGTCCGAACATCGAGAAGGCCAAGGCCCTCATCGACTGGGAACCCAAGATCCCTCTCGAAGAAGGCTTGGCCCACACCATCGCCTATTTCCGGAACCTCCTGTCCTGAGGGCAGGCCTCCCGCACGCAGCACGACAACATTCCCGAAGGATCCAATGATGAACGATGCCTTCCCCGACTCCTGACCATCGGGTGCTGTTCTGCTGCCTATCCAGCCCCGCGTACTACCGCTGGTTCTGTTGCAAAGTCTGAGTTCGGGCGATCGGGGCTACGGGTTCAACAACGTTGGCAGCAATCCCAAACATAGCGGCAACGACGGCGGCTAGTTGTCCGGATGCAATAAACCGCGACATGGTCGACCATGGGGTCAACGGCTTCCTCTGCGAGACGCCGGACGAGTGGTATCAGGCGCTCAGTATGTTGCGCCGAGATCCGGGCCTCCGTCGGGCCATGGGCAAGGCGGGGCGCGCCAAGGTGCAGCGGCTGTACACCCTGGACAAGATCGGCCAACAACTTGTACAACTCTTGAAGGAGACCGCCGCCCGTGACCGGAACACCCCCGCAGAAACCTAGGCCGGGGTACGTGATCGGATGCGCAGTGTTCTCCGCCTCGCGCTGATCCTCTCGTTGTCGTGGCTCGCCCCGCTCGTCTTTCAGCGGCTCGGCATCCGGGTCGATTTCGCCAAGCACCTGATCGACCTTCAGAAAGGCATTATGGGACGATGGTCGGCCGCCGGAGTGTCTTCTGCAGGATCAAAGAGTTCCGGCGCGTCGCCACCCGCTACGACAAAACCGACACCAGCTCCGCGGCGGCCCTCCATCTCGTGGCGACCATCCTGGCGACGCGGTGAATGTCAACAGGCCCTAGCGGAGTGTAAAGAGCGTGACCGCGCCATTGAGGCCTCTCGCGCTGGCTTCGCCGGCGCTGGCGGCAGGCGAGTCCTTTGGACCTGCTGAGAGCCCATCGTCTGAGTCCAGCGTCCGAGAAAAAACGTTAAGCCATGATGTCAAGGAACATGCCGCGGCGGTAGTTGCGCGGCAGCGTCAGGATGCCGTTCACCAGCAGGCTGGCGAGTTGGCGGACGCTGGGGATCCTCTGGCGACCGGCGGCGGGCCTCTCGCCCACGTGGCCGGTGCGGCCAGCCGGCAACAGCGCGCCGCCGCCATCGGAGCGAATCGGTTCGTTGCTGCGGTCACCGGTACGGCGGATGTCGTTCATGTGCCGTATTTGCCATAAACGCCGCGCGCACGCAATCAGGGCAGGCGACGACGGATGTGGGGCAGGGCGGCTTGACGGGACTTATCCACCGATCTGTGGACAGGGGCGTGGATAAGCCTGTTGAACAGCCGATGCCCGCTGTCCGGCAGCGCCCCGATGCCCGGTGCTCCGAATCGGCCTACCCGGATGGGCGGTGCCCGCACGGAACCGCGGCCCCCTGCGAGATTCCCCTCCCCCTGCATCGGAAACTACCTCCGATGGTGGATAAGCGCTGACGTGTCCCACTCCTATCTATCGGGTCAGGCCGCGGGAAGGAGAGTGTGCGATGCCCCATTACTTGGTTACCGGCGGTTGCGGCTTCATCGGCTCGCATCTGGCAGACAGTCTGCTGGCCGAGGGGCACGCCGTCACCATTCTCGACGACCTGTCGACCGGCCGGCCCGACCACAAGCCGGCGCGGGCGAGCCTGGTGATCGGTGATGTCACCGACATCGACGCCGTGCGCCATGCCATGGACGGGGTTGACGGCGTGTTCCACCTCGCCGCCGTGGCGTCGGTGCAGCGTTCCAGGGAGGAATGGGCCGAGACGCACCGCACCAACGTCGGCGGTGCCGTCACCGTGTTCGAGGTGGCGCGCACCATACGCGACGGCGCGTCGGTGCCGGTGGTCTACGCCTCCTCGGCGGCCGTGTACGGCGATATCCCGATCACCCCTCTGGGCGAGGATGTGGTGCCGCAGCCGCGCTCGGCCTATGGGGTGGACAAGTTGGGCTGCGAGCTGCACGGCCGCGTCGCGTGGGAGATTCACAATGTGCCGACCGTGGGCTTCCGCTTCTTCAACGTCTATGGGCCGCGCCAGGACCCGATGTCGCCCTATTCCGGTGTGATCTCCATCTTCGCGCGCCGGGTGGCGCGCGGCGAGGACGTGGAGATCCACGGCGATGGCGAACAGGTGCGCGACTTCGTCTATGTGGGCGACGTGGTTCGCCATCTCACGGCCGCCATGGCCAACCAGCCGCAGGGAGCCAACGTGTACAACCTGTGCACCGGTCGGCCGACCTCCATTCTCATGCTGCTGGACGTGCTGCAGGAGCTGTGCGGCAAGCGCGTGCGCCGCATCCACATGCCGGCACGGCCAGGCGACATCCGGGTGTCGATCGGCGACCCGTCGAAGGCGCGCGCCGCCTTCGGCCTGACGTGCCGCACCGGCCTCCTGGATGGGCTCGGCGCCACGGTCAGTTGGGCTGCCCGGTAAGCTCGCCCGCAATGCGCCGGACAACCTCGTCGGCAGCGCCAGCCACCGTCGGCGTGAGCACTTCGCCGAAGCCGAAAGCGGCGCCCTCGATACCCCAGATCACCAGCCTTTCCGGCAGGCGCCCCAAGGTGCGCGCCGTCTCCACCGCCTCGGCGAGGCCGAAGAGGTGGCTGGAATAGCGGAATAGGTTGCGCGGCAGTGGAGCCCCGGCCGCGTCCAGACGGACGATGGTGCCGGGATCGGCGCCGGACTGCGTGGCGTCGACCACCACGACGTGCTTGGCAGCACTCCAGGCATCGATCAGCCCGGCCCCCTCGCCCGAATGCTCCTGCGCCGGGATGCCCAGCGCATTCAGACGGTCGGCGATGGCCGGCCCAACCCCGTCATCACAGCGGAAGCGGTTACCGATGCCGAGAATCAGGGGCATGCCGCACCTCCCGGCCCGATGCGGAACCGCTCGGCGGCGGAATTGGTTTTCCACGACGACACCAGCCTCATGCGTTCACCCCCGGCCACCAGGAGCAAAGGTACGGCACCATGCCCATAACCCAGAACCGCGACGACGAGAACAGAGACGCCATGTGGCGTATGTACCGTCTGCAGGAGCCGACGTTCGACGACGTCACCCGCGGGGTGTTCTTCGGCGTTGCTTGGTGCTTCGTCATGTGGGCGCCGATGTTCCTCGACGTGCTCACGAAACACTGACCGTCACTCGCGCTCCACCGTCAATTTCAAGAAATGCGTGGCACAGGAGATGCAGGGGTCGTAGTTGCGGATCGCCTGCTCGCAACGCCACTTCAACTGCTCGTCCGGCAGGTGCAGGTTGGCCTGAACCACCCCCCACAGGTCGCGCTCGATCTGCTTCTGGTTCTGTGCGGTCGGCGGCACGATCCGGGCCGAGCGGATGCGCGCCTCCGCATCCACGTCGTAGCGATGCCAGCAGATGCCGCGCGGCGCCTCCGTGCAGCCGTGGCCACGGCCCGCCCTGATCTCGATGGGGGTGGAGGGCGGGTCCAGTTCCTCGTATGCCTCGGCCAGCTTCAGTGCCTCTTCGCAGGCGTACAGCGTCTCCACTGCACGTACGATGATGCTCTTGAACGGATTGCGCACGATGGTGCCCAGCCCGGCTTCCGCCGCGGCCTGTTTCGCCAGCGGCGAGAGCTGCGCGTAATTCAGCGCGTAGCGTGCCAGCGGCCCGACGAGGTATGGGCCGCTGCCATCCTTCAGCACGCCGTGCAGCGCGTTGGAGTGCCGGACGTGCTCTTCGTCGAAGTGCTCCTCGAAGGCGGAGACCGGGATGTCCAGGCCGCGGTTGGAGATCAGCCGACCGCGCTCTATGGCATAATCCTCGTCGTGGTGCAGCGCCACAAAGGTGTAATCGTACTCGTAGTCCGGGAAGTCGAGGCCGGCGAACAGCTTTACGGTCGCCAGCGAATCGTCCACCGCCTGCTTCAGCGGTGCGATCAGCTCCCGCACCTCGGCTTTGCGCGGCGCCTTGTAGAAGCCGCCCACCTTGGTGTTGACGGGATGGATGGCGCGCCCGCCGACGACCTCCAGGATCCGGTTGCCGAGCTTCTTGAGCTGCAAGGCCCGCTCGACCACGTCCGGGTGGACCTTGGCAATCTGCAGGGCGTCCTCCATGCCCAGAAAGTCCGGCGCGTGCAGCAGGTAGGCGTGCAGCACATGACTCTCGATCCACTCGCCGCAGTACATGAGGCGCCGCGTGCGGCGGATGGCGTCCCCCACATCGACGCCCAGCGCCTTCTCCATGGCCTGGCTGGCGCCCATCAGATAGGCGACCGGGCAGATGCCGCAGATCCGCGCGGTGATATCCGGCGCGTCCGAGTACATGCGGCCCTGGAGCAGCGCTTCGAAGAAGCGCGGCGGCTCGAAGATGCGGAACCTGACGTCCTTGATGACGCCGCCCTTCACACGAACGGTCAGCGCCCCCTCACCCTCCACACGGGCGAGCGCGTCCACCTTGATGGTGCGGGTGGCGGATTCGGTGATCGTCATGGCGAGATCCCTTCTGTTCCCTCCCCCGCCCCCGGCGGGGGAGGGTCAGGGTGGGGGCTAGGTGCCGCCGAGGAGGCTGGAACCGCCGCTCGGCGTTGATTGGTTCAAGGGGGCGCGTCGATCTTCCGGCAAGACCTAGCCCTCACCCTCCCGCTTTGCGGGCCCCTCCCTCCCCCAGCAGGGCTGGGGGAGGGGAAAATCAGCGATCGTCATGAACGTCACCCTCCTGGCGGAAGGCCTCGGCGTTGGCGGTGAAGGAGCGGAAGGCAAGTGCTATGTCGCGGCGCTCCATGCCGAGATCGGCCATGCGTGTGGCTAGGCTCGCAGTGTTGGGTTGTTCCTTCGGGCCGAAGCAGCCATAGCAGCCGCGGTCGTGCCCGGGGCACAGGTTGCCGCAGCCGGCCTGCGTCACCGGCCCCAGACACGGCTTGCCCTGCGCCACCGTCACGCAGACCGTGCCGGCCATCTTGCACTCCACGCACTGGCTGTGCGCAGGGATCACCGCCTTGCGGCCGTTGAGGAAGGCGTTCAGCACTTCCAGGAGCTGGTATTTGCTGATCGGACAGCCGCGCAGCTCGAAGTCCACCGCCACGTGGTCCTGGATAGCCGTGGAGGTCTTCAGCGTGTCGATGTACTCGGGGTGCGCGTAGACCGCCTTGATGAAGCCGTCCACATCGCGGAAGTTCCTCAGCGCCTGGATGCCGCCGGATGTCGCGCAGGCGCCGATGGTGATCAGCACCTTCGACTGCCTGCGGATCTTGCGGATGCGCGCGGCGTCGTGCGGCGTGGTGATGGAGCCCTCGACCAGGGAGATGTCGTAGGGGCCCTTGATCTCGACGCGCGTCGCCTCCAGGAAGTAGGCGATCTCGACCGCGCCGGCGACGGCCAGCAACTCGTCCTCGCAGTCCAGGAGCGAGAGCTGGCAGCCGTCGCAGGACGAGAACTTCCAGACGGCCAGCTTGGGTTTCCTCATGTCCGCCATGGCTCAGAGCTCCCACACGGTGAGCAGCTTCTCCAGCGCGTCGTAGCGGTAGACCGGCCCGTCACGGCAGACGAAGGTCGGCCCGAACTGGCAGTGGCCGCAGAAGCCCACGGCGCACTTCATGTTGCGCTCCATGGACAGCCAGACGCTCTCCCGCGCCACGCCCCGCTCGACCAGGGCCTCCGCCGCATAGCGCATCATCACCTCGGGCCCGCAGACGAAGGCTGTGGCGTGGTGGCGGTCGAAGCCGCCGGACTTGATGAGGTTCGTCACCACGCCGACCTTGCCGCCCCAGTTGCCGGTGACGCGGTCCACCGTGACGTGCACCGACACGTCGAACCGGCCCCGCCAGGATTGCAGCTCCTTGGGGAACAGGATGTCCTCCGGCGTGCGGGCACCATAGAGGATCAGCACGTTGCCGAACCGTGCACGCTCCGCCAACACGCGGTGGATGGCCGGGCGCAAGGGGGCCAGGCCGACGCCGCCGGCGACGAACACCACGTCGTGACCGTAGGCGGTCTCCACCGGCCAGGGGGTACCGAACGGCCCTCGGATGCCCACCGTGTCGCCGGGGCCGAGGCGGCCCAGCGCCTCCGTCACCTTGCCGACCGAGCGGATGGTGTGCACCAGCACGCTCGCGTCGTCCGGATCGCCGGAGATGGAGACCGGCACCTCGCCCACGCCGAAGGTGTAGACCATGTTGAACTGGCCGGGCCGGAAGGCGAAGGGACGGCCGTCGGCGGCCTTGAGCCACAGCGTGAAGGTGTCGGACAGCTCGCGCCTGACCCGGTCCACCAGGAACGGGTGCGGCGTCATGGGGTCGGCCACCGTGCCGGCGGCCGGACGTTCGAACAGTGCGGTGGTCATGGCGCCCCCCTCACAGGATCGGGGCCCTGGATGGAGCGTAGAGATCCTGCATCTGCAGGCGTGCCGCCGTCAGCCGCTCGGCCATCACCGGCACGAAGCGCTGCAGAAGCCGGTAGCCCAGCTCGTGGTTCTCCTCCATCTTCCGGCGCAGGCAGACGGCGTCCAGGCTGACGGCGCGCACCAGCGACCGTGCGCGGGCATCGAAGCCCCACTTGTAGGGCGGCACCAGCCACGACCAGCCGAGGATCTCGCCGTCGTGCAGGGTCTGCAAGGTGATGCGCCCGCGCCCCGGCACGCCCACCTCCACCGCCACGTCGCCGTGCCGCAGGATGTAGAAGCGGTCCGCCGCCTCACCCTGGCGGAAGATGACGTGGTCCGCCTCGAACCGCTCGTTGCGCGCGCAGCCCGCCAGCAGCGCCAGCGCATCCGGCTGGAAGTCGCGGAAGAACGGGTGCTCCTTGAGGAGGCTGTCCAATCCTTCGATCTGACCCACGGGTCACCTCCCCTTCTCGCTGGCGCGGGCCCCGCCATCGCGGATGGCGCGGGCCTCTTCGGTGATGTCGATGCCGACCGGGCACCAGGTGATGCAGCGGCCGCAGCCGGTGCAGCCCGACGTGCCGAACTGGTCATGCCACGTCGACAGCTTGTGGGTAATCCACTGCCGGTAGCGCGAGCGCGTCTCGCGCCGGACGCTGCCGCCGTGGATGTAGGAGAAATCCAGCGTGAAGCAGGAATCCCAGCGCCGCACCCGCTCCGTCCTGGCGCCCGACAGGTCCGTCACGTCCTCCATGGTCGAGCAGAAGCAGGTCGGACAGACCATGGTGCAGTTGGCGCAGGACAGGCAACGCTCGGCCACCGCGTCCCAGCGCGGGTGCTCCAGGTTGCCGGCCAGCAGCTCGGCCACCCCCGGCACCATCTCGCGCCCCATGCGGGTGCGGGCATCGAGGATGACGGCCTCCGCCGCCTTGAGGTCGTGTACCTCGGCGCGCCGACCGGGCAGCGTGGCGAGCAGGGCTTGGCCGCGCCCGCTGCCGGCCTCGACCAGAAAATCGTGGCGCCCGTTGCCGGTCAGTTCGGTGATGGCGAGGTCATAGCCGCCCTCCGCCCTGGGGCCGCCGTCCATCGACACGCAGAAGCAGGTGCCGCCCGGCCGGCCGCAGTTGACGGCGACCACGAAGGCCTCCGCCCGCCGCTCGGCGTAGCCCGTGTCGGTGAACTGGGGCGCGTCGCCGTTGCCGCCGTCGTGCTTCGCCACGCCGAACACGCGGTCGTGGACCTCCATGGCCCTGAGTTCGCACGGGCGCACGCCCAGGAAGGCGTAGCGCGGCAGCGGCCCGGAGGGCGTCTCCACCGTGAAGCCGCCGTTGGCGTCGCGCGCCGCCGTCCACAGCGTCTGGCGCGGCGGGTACAGGTAACGCTTCCAGGTGTGCGGCCCCACCGTGTAGCCGAACAGCGTGTCGTCCGCCCCTTGCGCCAGCCGGTAGTGCCCGCCGTCCTGCTCGTCGATGGTGCCGATGGGGAGGTCCGCCGTGGTCTTCACCGGCTCGTAAGCGATAGCCCCGTCGCGGATTCGGGGACCGATCACCTCGTACCCCTCGCCGTACAGGGCGCCGATCAAGGTGTCCAGACCGTTGCGGCCCACTACCCGTCGGTCGATCGCCGTATCCCTGCGATTGTCGTTGCGATCCATGGGCTCCATCCGATGCAACCCAGCGGTCGAAGTATATGCCGCTTGCAAACCGAAGGCTCGGAAAAAACCATAAGAGATATGCGGCTTTGCGGGTATGAAATGCGGATACCGCCGAGTCGTCGGCGTGACAGCGGTCAAGACAAGGCCGCCGCACCGGCGAAAATCCGTCCATTCCCAGGAAGACGCCCACGCTCCGCAGGGCATTTTCCCCACCGCTGGTTCGCAGGCGGCGTGACCTTCCCTTTTGCGCAAGCGCCCCGTATTCCTCCCCCATGTCGGGGCGCAGCGCCGGCGACTCGGGGAGTGCGGACATGATCGGATGGTCGAACGGTTCGGGGCTGCGGCCGCGGCGGAGGATGTCGTTGGGCGCGCTGCTTACGGCGCTGGCCGTGCTGACCGGGGCGGCGCTGCTCGAACGGCTGGAGGTGCTGCCGGCCGGCACGGTCGAGCGCCTGCTGGGGCGTGAGCCGAAGCGCGCCGCCTACCGTGTGCCGCCGATCCCACCCGATGCCGAGCGCATCGATGTCGCCCTGGTCGAGGGCTGGCTGACCCGCATTCCGATGGTGGCCGAGAAACAGCGCGGCTACCGGCGGGAGGAGTGGTCGCACTGGCTGGACCTCAACGGCAACTGCCGCGACACCCGCAACGAGGTGCTGATTCGCGACAGCCTTTCCCCGGTGCAGCTCTCATCCGACGGCTGCCACGTGCTGCACGGCCGCTGGCGCGATCCCTATACGGGCGAGGAGTTCCGCAATCCGCACGATATGGACATCGACCACCGCGTGCCGCTCGACGAGGCGCACGACAGCGGCGGCCACGCCTGGGATCGCGACCGGCGCGCGGCCTATGCCAACGACCTGTCCGACCGGCGCACCCTGGTCACCGTGTCGGCCGTCTCCAACCGCGCCAAGGGCGCCAAGGGACCGGATGCGTGGCTGCCGCCCGACCGCACCCAACTGTGCCGCTACGTCGCCGATTGGGTGGCGGTGAAGCTGCGCTGGCAACTCGCCATGGACAGGCCCGAGCGCGCCGCCGTCGACACCGTGCTGGCCGGATGCCGCGCCCCCCTGCCGAGGCGATAAACCCATGGACGGCAACGCTTAGCGGGCCATGTCACTTTTTTGCCCGGTCCAGGCCACTGCTTTCTCACATTCTACCTCTTTCGATATTCAGCATGATGGTGGAAACGAGGAGGGACACCACCATGCGCAATTCCCTGGCTCCCCACACTGACGATCCTTCGAATGAGCTGAACTTCAGCAAATTCCTGGTAAGCGGGGTTCCGGAGGCAACAGAATACCTGCGAAGTGAGCGCTTCGTCTTCGTCGGCGCTCCCAACCGCTGGAGAAAGGAAATCGACGGCAGCGTCGTGCGCGCGGATATTCGGCCGAACCCGGATGGAGGCTGCGTCGTGCTTCTGTTCCAATGGCAGCGGCCATCCGGTGACGTTCAATAGGTCACGTCAAGCTCCGGTCCTACCTACGGCTTCTGCTCGGGGGCGCCGCGCGGCTTGCCCAGCGACAGGGCGGAATCGTCCGTGAAGTCGGGCATGGCCGCAACGTCGTTGCGGGTCAGGCCCGAGAGGCGGATGCCCTTTTCGGGCGTGACTTCGACCTTTTCCATGTCGACCGCAACTATCTTGCGGCCGGTGCCGGCGGGATCGCCAGACCCGATCACGAGCCGGTTGATCCGGCCGGTCTGGGAATCGACCGCCACATCCTCGATCTTGCCGATCTCCTGGTCGTCCTTGTCGAAGACCGTGCGCCCTATCATGGCCTCGGCGTCCATCTCCGTTCCCATGGACGCCGACGGCGCGGGGTCGGCCGGCGGCGTCGTCGGCGTGCCCATCCCGTCCTGGGCGGGCTGAGCCTGCGTGGCCGGATCCTGCGCCCACGCGCCCGCCGCGAGGAGCGCGGCCAGAGACGCCGTGGCAAACATCGGAAAACGCATCGCAGCCTCCTTCCCAAACAGGCACCGATAAGCAGTCCCATCACAACAGGTGGGGCAGCGCATGCTCACGGGAGGCGGGTTCATACCGTCGAGCGAAAGCCCTGCCGCACTTGCCCCCACCCGCCCTTCGCTGCGCTCGGGCACCCTCCCCCGCTTTGCAGGGGAGGGAATTCAAGCCCCCTCCCCTGCGTCAGCTCTCGCACAAGCTTTGCTTGTGCTGACGCGACAGGCGGGTCCTTCGGACCCGCCGAGAGCGGGGGAGGGTTGGGGTGGGGGCAAGTGAGCCATTGACTCGGCTCGCCGGTGTCAGATCATTCCGCGCTCTTCCAGCATCGCCACCACGCGGGCGGCGAGCCGCTCCGGCGCTTCCTCGCCGGCGTGCAGGTGCAGTTCGGGGGCCTCCGGCGGCTCGTAGGGGCTGCCGATGCCGGTGAAGTTGGGCAGCTTGCCCGCGCGGGCCTTCTTGTAGAGGCCCTTGGGATCGCGCGCCTCGCAGACGTCGATGGGGGCGTCGACGAAAACCTCCAGGAACTCGCCGGCCTCCAGCAGCTCGCGCGCCATGCGGCGCTCGTTGCGGAAGGGCGAGATGAAGCTGACCAGCACGATCAGGCCCGCGTTGACCATCAGCTTGGACACCTCGGCGACGCGGCGGATGTTCTCCACCCGATCCTCGTCGGTGAAGCCCAGGTCCTTGTTCAGGCCGTGGCGCACGTTGTCGCCATCCAGGCTCATGGTACGGCGGCCGCGGCGGTGCAGCTCCTGCTCCACCAGATCGGCGACGGTCGACTTGCCCGCCCCCGACAGGCCGGTGAACCACAGCACGCACGGCTTCTGGCCGTTGCTGGCGGCGCGCGCGGCCTTGTCCACCTTCATGCTCTGCCAGTGGATGTTCGACGCCCGGCGCAGCGGGAAGTCGATCATGCCGCAGCCGACGGTGGCGTTGCTGATCCGGTCGACCAGCACGAAGCCGCCCATGGTGCGGCTGTCGGCGTAAGCGTCGAAGGGCACCGGCCGGTCGAGGGCGACGTTGCACATACCCACTTCGTTGAGGTCGAGGTGCTTGGCGGCGGTGTGCTCCAGCGAGTTGACGTTGACCGCGTGCTTCAGCTCGGTCACCTGGGCGCCCACCGCAGTGGTGCCGAGGCGCAGGATGTACGGGCGGCCGGGCAGCAGCGGATGGTCGCTCATCCACACGATGTGGGCGGCGAACTGGTCGGCCACCTCCGGCCGCGCCTCGGCGGCGGCGATCACGTCGCCGCGCGACACGTCCACCTCCTCGGACAGCACCAGGGTCACGGCCCGGTCGGCGCCGGCCTCCTCCAGGTCGCCGTCCATGGTGACGATCCGCGCCACGGTCGTGGTCCGCGCGCTGGGCAGGATCGCCACCCGGTCGCCGACCCGCACGGTGCCGCCGGCGATGGTGCCGGAGAAGCCGCGGAAGTCCTGGTTGGGCCGGTTGACCCACTGCACCGGCATGCGGAAAGGCCGACGCAGCGCGTCGGACGCAACCTCCACCGTCTCCAGGTGGCCGAGCAGGGTCGGCCCGTCGTACCAGCCCATGGCCGCGGACGCGGTGGTGACGTTGTCGCCGGTCAGCGCCGAGACCGGGATGCAGGCGACATCCGGGATGCCCAGTTGGCCGGCGAAGGCGCGGTAGTCCGCCGCGATGCGCTCGAAGGTCGCCCGGTCCCAGTCCACCGCGTCCATCTTGTTGACCGCCAGCACCACGTGCCGGATGCCGAGCAGGGACACGATGTAGCTGTGCCGCCGGGTCTGGGTCAGCACGCCCTTGCGCGCGTCCACCAGCAGCACGGCCACGTCGGCGGTGGAGGCGCCGGTCGCCATGTTGCGCGTGTACTGTTCGTGGCCGGGCGTGTCGGCGACGATGAACTTGCGCTTGTCGGTGGTGAAGAAGCGGTAGGCGACGTCGATGGTGATGCCCTGCTCGCGCTCGGCGGCCAAGCCGTCGACCAGCAGCGCCATGTCGAGCTGGCCGACGCCGGTGGTGCCGAAGCGCCCCGAATCCTTCTCCAGACTGGCGAGCTGGTCCTCGAACAGCAGCTTGCAGTCGTAGAGCAGCCGACCGATCAGGGTCGACTTGCCGTCGTCGACGGAGCCGCAGGTGATGAAGCGCAGCAGGTCCTTGCTCTCCTGGCGGCGCAGGTAGGCTTCGACCTCGGCGGCGGCATCGTTGGTGACGGTGTCGGTCTCGCGGACGTCGAACATCAGAAGTAGCCTTCCTGCTTCTTGAGCTCCATGGAGGCGGCGGCGTCCTGGTCGATGACGCGCCCCTGACGCTCCGAGGTCGTCGCCAGCAGCATCTCGCTGATGACCTCCGGCAACGTTGCGGCGCGACTCTCCACCGCGCCGGTCAGCGGGTAGCAGCCGAGCGTGCGGAAGCGCACCCACTTCACCGCGGGCGTCTCGCCGGGCTTCAGCGGCAGACGGTCGTCATCCACCAGGATGAGGGCGCCGTCGCGCTCGACCACCGGGCGCGGCTTGGCGAAGTACAGCGGCACCACCGGGATTTCCTCCTGATAGATGTACTGCCAGATATCGAGCTCGGTCCAGTTGGACAGCGGGAAGACGCGGATGCTCTCCCCCTTGTCGATGCGGCCGTTGTAAAGGTTCCACAGCTCCGGCCGCTGGTTCTTGGGATCCCAGCGGTGGCTGGAGGTGCGGAAGGAGAAGATGCGCTCCTTGGCACGGGACTTCTCCTCGTCGCGCCGGGCGCCGCCGAAGGCCGCGTCGAAGCCGTACTTGTCCAGCGCCTGCTTGAGGCCCTGGGTCTTCATGACGTCGGTGTGCACCGCCGAGCCGTGGGTGAACGGCCCGATGCCCTGGCGCACGCCGTCCTCGTTGACGTGCACGATCAGGTCCAGCCCGAGATCCTTCGCCCGCTGGTCGCGAAACGCGATCATCTCGCGGAACTTCCACGTGGTGTCCACGTGCATCAGCGGGAACGGCGGCTTCGACGGATAGAACGCCTTCATCGCCAAATGCAGCATCACCGAGCTGTCCTTGCCGATGGAGTACAGCATGACCGGATTGCGGAACTGCGCCGCAACCTCGCGCATGATGTGGATGCTCTCGGCCTCCAGGCGTTGGAGGTGCGTGAGCCGGTGGCCGGGCACGGTCTGTCGCGTCATCGGGGATTCTTACATTTTCCTACTGTGTAACCAACCGCAATTTAACCAGCAGCGTTGTGCCTAAGAAGGAAAACCACATTACGCGTCGTTATGCCAGCACATTGGTGCGGCAGTCGCGGATGAAGCTGCACATCACGTGCACATACATTCGAGATCAAGCAACGACACGGGGCCTCTTGATCGTCAGCCGCCGACGAACCAGTCGGCGGAAACGCCGGCGGGCGCGATGCCGGTGAGCTGGATGCTGCTGCCGTCGCTCAAGGTCAGCAGTGCCTCTCCATCCGGCGCCATGGCAATACCGTAGCTCAGTCCGGACAGCTCGATGCGGTCGCCCTCCAATGCGTGGAAGTCCTCGATCCGGTCCGCGCCGGCACCTGCGGCGAACGCGAAGATGTCGGCACCGGCGCCGCCGTTCAGCACATCGTTGCCGGCATCGCCTGAAAGGCGGTCGCCACCCAGATCGCCCCAGAGCTGATCTTCGCCCTGGCCGCCCTGGACGGTATCGTTGCCGCGCTCGCCATGCACCGTGTCGTTGCCGGCGAGGCCCGACAGCGTGTCGCCCATGCCGCCGCCCGTCAGTATGTTGCCGGCGTCGTCACCCTTCGGGGCGTAGCGCACGGCGTAGATCGTGCCGCCGGTGTCGTCGCCCACCAGCAGCGTCCCGTTCGCCGCCACCGCCACCGTCGTCGGCCGTCCGTAGGCGGAAGGCGGCGGCTGATCGCTGAGCAGGAAGCCGGTCATGAAGGCTTCATAACCGTTCACCGGCACGCCGTTCTCGACCGCCACGCGGGCGATCATGAAGCCGTGCGGCACCGACGAATTCCATGAACCGCGCAGGGCGACGAAGATGTCGCCGGTGTAGTCGCTGGGAAACTGCTGGCTGGTGTAGAAGGTGAAGCCGATGGGCGTCGAGTGCGCCCGGAACAGCACGTCGGGGACGAGCGTGCTTGCGACCAGATCGGGACGCTGCCCGAAGCCCGGCTGGGGGTTCGGTCCGATGTAGGCGTACGGCCAGCCGTAGAAGCCGCCGGCCTGAACCCGCGTCAGAAAATCGGGCACGAGCTCGTCGCCCAAGCCGTCGCGCTCGACGACGGCGGCGTACAGGGTGCCGGTGGCGGGGTCGATCTCCAGCCCGGCCGGGTTGCGCATCCCGCTGGCAAGCACGCGCGGGCTGGCCCCGGTGCCGTCGAATTGCAGCACGGAGGCCCGCGGCAGAGGCTCCTCCGCCAGGTTGCCCTCCGAGCCGATCCCGACGAAGAGCGACTGGCCGTCCGGGCTGAGCGCCAGCGAATGGAGGGTGTGGCCGTCGGTGCCGCCGAGCGCACCCGGCGCGGTCAAGGCCACGGCAGGTCCCCGCGCCGTGGCGTCGCCCGCCACGTAGGGCACCTTCCACACCGCGTTAAGGTCGACGACGTACAGGCCGTCGGCGCCGAACGCCATGCCGTGCGGCTGCGTGAACCCGCCGATCAGCGTCGTCCGCGTGTCGGCCCGGCCGTCGCCGTTGACGTCGCGCAGCATCAGGACGTCGCCGCTGTCGCGGCGCGACATCAGGACGTCGCCGTTCGGCGCCACCTCGATCCAGCGGGCACTCTCCAGCCCTTCGGCGAACACCGTCACCTCGAAGCCCGCCGGCACCTGCGGCAGCACGCCGGCGGGGCGCGCCACGGCGACCGAGGTGTTGTTCACCGACATGCCCGGTTGCGGCGGCGGCAGATTGAGCGGATCGACGAAGAAACGATCACCCGGCATGACCATGGCCTGCCACCTTTCTTCTCCTCCCTCCACCGTCGGGCCTATCTATAGCGGCTTATGCCCACACCCGCGGAGCGCATGCGGACTACCGGTTCCGGTCGACCCGGCGAGAAAGTGGCAGCCCCGATTCCCGACATCTCCTTCTGGTGCGTTGCCGCGAGCCCCGGAATCGGCATCATGGACGGTCGGCTCCCAGACTGAACACGGGTGACGTCATGTGGAGGCTGCTGATCGTCGGGCTGATCGGGCTGATCCCGCTGGCCGCCTCGATGCTGGTCGAGGAGACCGGCTACCGCGTGACCTTCCCGCCATGGCTGGGCCCTCCCGTGAGGTCCGCGTTCGAGACCACCCAACCCCCGGCCAACTGGCTGGAGCGCGGCTATCTCGCCGCCAACCCCGACGTGGCGGAAGCGGTGCGCTGGGGTGCGTTCGCTTCGGGCTACGACCACTACGTGACGAACGGCCAGTACGAAGGCCGCAGAGGCGGCTTCGTGGGCGTGGCCGAAATGCCGGTGCGCTGACGTCAGGTATCCCGAAGGACCGGCAGCCGCGCCAGGGTGCGGAACCAGTGCAGCTTCTCCTCGAACGGCAGGCGCGCGAGGCCGCTCGGCGACGGCACCACGAAATCCACCACGCCGGCGAACAGCGACGTCGGCTGCTCCCCCCACTCCGCCCGGTCGAGGCCGCTGGCTGCGAGATACACGCCCTTGCCGGTGTAGGCGACGACCCGCGGCCGCACCTCATCGACGATCCGCCTCAGGCGCGGCACGCCGCCGCGCAGTTCGGCACGGCTGAGATCGGCGGCGCTGGGCGTCGCGCGCGAGACGAGGTTGGTGGAGCCCAGGCCCCACTGGACGATGCTGCGGTCCTCCTCCGGCGCCAGTTGGCGGGGTGTCAGGCCGGACGCCGCCAGCAGCCGCCAGAACTGGTTGCCCCGCCCCGCGTAGTTGTGGCCCAGCGCCCCCGACCGGGTTCCGGGATTGAAGCCGCAGAACAGCACGCGCAGACCCGGCGCCAAGATGTCCGGGACGGGCTGCGCCTCCGCTTCCATGGGATCAGCGCCCGAAGAAGAGGGCGGCCATGATCAGACCCACCGCGACGATGAACGGGCGCAGGCGGGCCGGCGGGATCCGCCGCGCCAGACGCGCCCCCGCGTAGCCGCCGGCGACGGCGGTCACCGCCATCAGCAGCGCCTGCGGCCAGTACACCGCCCCACCCACCGCATAGGCCGCCACGGCGATGGCGGTCAGCACCGCCGAGAGCACGTTCTTCAGCCCATTCATGGCGTTGAGGCTGGTCAGCCCGAACAGGCTGAGGTGCGCCAGCAGCAGGATGCCCAGGCCGCCGTTGAAATAGCCGCCGTACACCGACACCGCGAACAGCCCGCCCAGCATGGCGCCGCGCCCGTGGATCCCCTGCCGCTGCAGCCAGCGCGCGATCCGTGTGCCGAAGGCGAACAGCCCGGTCGCCGCCAGCAGCAGCCACGGCACGATGGCGCGGAAGGTGGCGTCCGGCGTCAGCAGCAGCAGCAACGCCCCGGCCAGCCCGCCGGCCAGGCTGACGGCCGACAGCCAGACGATGCCGACCCCGTCCACCGGTTCGATGTCGTGCCGGAAGCCATAGGCGCTGCCGGCATAGCCGGGCAGCAGGGCCACCGTGCCGGTGGCGTTGGCGGCGACCGGCGGCACGCCGGCGTAGATCAGGGCGGGCAGCGTCAGGAAGCTGCCGCCGCCGGCCATGGCGTTGAGGCCGCCGGCCAGGAAGGCCGCTGCGAGCAGGAGGAGGCTCAGGATCGGATCGGGCATGGACAATCGGCGCGAAAGAGGTAACAGCTTATCTGGCAGATCTAGCAGATGCCCGGCGGATCGCCATAGCGACCTGCGACGCAACGATCACGGACAGGCTCAATCGCTTCGATTAAAAGGATCCTGAGATGGACCGGTGCCGCAGGACGCGATGCTGAAACGCCTGAGAGGCTTGAAACCCGACGACCTGGAGACGGTGCGCGCCGCACCGCTGTTCCGGCGCATGCCGGACGCCACCATGGACCGCCTGCTGGCCAGCTCCTCGATCATGGCGGTGCCGCGATTCGGCACGCTGTTCCTTCAGGACGAGCAAGCCGACCGCTTCTACCTGCTGCTGAGCGGCTCGGTGAAGCTGTTCCGCCTGACCCAGGACGGCGAGGAGGCGGTGGTATCCCTGGTGGCGCCGGGCCAGGTCTTCGCCGAGGCCGACATGTTCGCATCCGCCCGCTATCCCCTCAGCGCCGAGGCGGTGGAACCCACGCGGGTGCTGGTGTTCACGGCCGAGGACTTCTTCACGTGCATGCGCTCCGACCCGGAGGTCGGCTTCCGCGTGGTCGAGGCGCTGTCGCAACGCATCCGCGGCTTCGTCCAGCAGATCGAGCACCTGCACGTCCGCTCGACTCCGCAGCGCGTCGCCAGCTTCCTCTTGAACCTCTGCACCGAGCCCGGCGACGACGTCCTCTTCGAACTTCCGTTCGAGAAGAGCCTGATCGCACGCCGCCTGGGCATGCAGCCGGAGACGTTCTCGCGGGCGCTGGCCAAGCTGCGCAAGCTGGGGGTGGAGACGCGCGGCGCCTCGGTGCGCATCGCCAACAAAGAACGGCTCAAGGAATTCTGCGCGTCGGAAGACGGCGGAGCGGGGATGCCATGGAAACAGTGAGCTGGACCGACGCCCTGTCGACCGGCGTCGACGAGATCGACGCCGAGCACCGCTACTACTTCGAGATCCTGCACCGCTTCAACAAGGCGCGCGCCGACGGCTTCGACCCGCGGCGGGTGCGCACGCTGTTGAACGACCTCCTCGCCTACATCGAGATGCACTTCCGCCATGAGGAGGCGATCATGCGCGAGGCCGGGTACCCCGCCTTCGAGCGCCACATCGCCGGCCACCAAAGGGCGGCCGCCGCGATCCAGGACCTGTTTGCCAGCAACCCGAGCGATTCGGAAATCCACGAGTTCCTGAACAACTTCCTATCGCGCTGGCTGATCAACCACATCCAGTACGAAGACCGCGCCTTCGGCGACTGGCAGAGCACGGGCGGCGGCGCGTAGATTGTGCGCCGTGTAGCAGATGCAGCATACCCCGTCGGATGCACCTACGGTATGCACACATGTTGCGGTGCAATAGAGAAGAAGCCCCTCTCCCCTCGCTCTCGGCGGCTCAAAGAGCCGCCTGACGCGACAGGCGGGTCCTTTGGACCCGCTGAGAGCGGGAGAGGGGGTGGGGAGAGGGGGCATTCCGCCCGGAAGGGCGGAGAGAGTGTCTCTTCCTTACGTTTTCAGAGCTATTGGTGGCTTGAAAGCAACGTTTGTCACCCTCTCCCCAACCCCTCTCCCGTCCAGGGAGAGGGGCTTTTCTCTTTCCGCGCAGCGACTTACCGCAATCGCGAGATGTGTGCATACCGTAGGTCGGATGCACAACGGCCGGGAATCGGCGTTTTCACTTTAGGATCAATATCTTATACGTGGTCGTTTGCGTACCGCCATGCAGCACTTCCTTCGACGCCGAAGTGTCTGCTGGTCACGAATGAAACACTATGAAACACTATGCAACAGTGTGCAGGGGGTGTTCAGTTCGCTCATCCCCTCCGGCAAGGCGCACGTGTGGTGCCTAGGGATTTTGATCCTATAGAAAGTGGGTGCGTTTGGCAAGGGGTGATAGGGACTGACACCACTTGGCAGAACACGTACACGCCGCCGCCGAGCAGCACGCAGAGGCACGGGCAGCCGTGATAGGTCGCGCGATAGAAGACGGTGCTGCGGTCCTCGTTGAGGCGGTCAGGCCGGGGGCGGGACTCACTCCCGCCCCATCCGCCGTTACGACAAGTCGAACAGCAGCACCTCGGCACCCAGGCCGCCGTCGAGGATCAGTGTGCGTTCGTCGCTGACGGCGGCGCCGTCGCCCTCCTTCAGCACTGTGCCGTTGAGCCGCACATGGCCGCGCGCCACCTGCACCCAGGCGTGCCGGCCGGGCCGCAGGTCGAACGTCACGCGCTCGTCACCATCCAGCAGGGCGGCGTAGAGATCGACGTCCTGGTGGATCGTCACGCTGCCCTCCCGCCCGTCGCGCGAGCCCACGAGGCGCAGCCGCCCGCGCTTGTCCGCCTCAGGGAAGGCCTTCTGCTCGTAGCCGGGAGCGAGCCCTTGGCGCTCCGGCAGAATCCAGATCTGCAGGAAGTGCACGGGGTCGCGTTTCGAGGCGTTGTACTCGCTGTGGCGGATGCCGGTACCGGCAGTCATGCGCTGCACCTCGCCCGGCCGGATGATCGAACCGGTGCCGATGCTGTCCTTGTGCTCCAGCCCGCCATCCAGCACGTAGGAGACGATCTCCATGTCGGCGTGGCCGTGCGTCGGGAAGCCGGCGCCGGGGATCACCCGGTCGTCGTTGATGACGCGCAGCGCCCGGAACCCCATGTGCGCCGGGTCGTAATAATGCCCGAACGAGAAGCTGTGCCGGCTGTCCAGCCACCCCATGTTGACGGCACCGCGCTCGTCCCTGTTGCGAACCGTGATCATGTCGGACCTCCTTTTCCGAGCAAGGAGGTGGCCCCGAACACGATCAGAAACAATGCGGCGACACTGGACAAGTTTGTTCTTTCTTTTGCAACTATCAGCATGGCCTGCAGCCCCCTCCCCCAGGCGCCAAGACAAGCATCCGGGCCCGCACGTAAGCGTGGACTGGAAGCGTTTTCCTGCCGGGCGGAGGTCGCACCTCCGCCCGGACCGTTTCCATCCAAACCAAGCGAACAAACGTTCGGGGCGGAGGTGCGACCTCCGCCCCGCTTCGACACTCCGTAGGCCTTCGGCTGGTCCAGCCGGTTGATCATGCGGTCGGTGCCGCCCGATCCTGCTCAAGAGCTTCGCGGATCAAGTCCATTTCGATGTCTGCCGCCTCCAAGCGGTCGTGCAGAATCCTGGCCATATGCGGTGTCTGGGCGACCGCAGTCAAATAGGCACCGCTGAGCCGGATCATCGCACTTTCCAGGTGGTGCAACCGCGCTTCGTAGGCTTTGCGCTGGGAGACCGACAAGCCCATGGGAGCAACTCCGATCTTCTAGGTGGCGCACTTGTTGGCGCAAGACCGCGGGCTGCTTCTCCAACAAACAACGGCCCTCTCAGGTTCCGGCGCGCCGGCCGCGTGGGATGTCGGCGTGCTCGAAGCTGGATGCGTGCTGCAACCAAGGCGACGCCTGGGGCGTACTCGAGGATCGGTTCCCAGTTCCACCAACAAACACGGCAATGTTGTCATGATAGATTTGAGCGGCGCCTGTTTAACCTTCCGATAGATTGTCAGGCGCGGGTGAGTTGGAGGACCATCATGTATCTCGCTCGTTTCTCCTACGATGTACTGCCGGTGAATCGCCGTAGCGCTATCGACTTCATCCGCAAGGAAGTCGACGCTGCCCGGAACAACGGCCTTGAAGCCCGGCTTCTCGTCCCGTTGACACGCGGCCACGGAGGCGCTGCACTCCAGTTCGAAATCGAGGTGACCAACCTCGATGAAATCGAGACCTTCCGCCACCACGGTGTCGGTTCGAGCAACGAAACCGGTGACTGGATGCGTGCGTTCAGCGAGATCCTTGTCTTACCGCCCGAGGTCGAAATCTTGCGTGTGGACAAGGGCGGTTCGGCAACCGGCTGACGCGTCCGTGCCGCTACGGCAGCTCACGGGCGTGGCGGAGCAGGCGGCGTGCCGCATCCTTGACACGGGCATAGGCGCGCACCACGGCCCGCCAAGCCGGCAGGGCACGGATCCGCGCCAGCCAGCGGACCACCACGCCGTAGCCCCAGGCAAACCATGGGATCGTTAAAAGCTTGCTGCGGCTCGTCCGGAACAGCCGTTCGATGGTAACGAGCTTGAGAAGTTCAGCGCCGCCGATCAGCAGGACACCCCCCAGCGGGTGCCCAATCGCCATGAGGTAGATGCCAAGCGGCTTTGCTGGTTCCAACATCGCAAGCGGCACCAGCAGCAGCGCCAGAGTCGGATAAGGGCCAAGCGACCCGACCCAATGCTCCACACGGATGACGAGCGGCTGCCGGCTGAGCCACACCAGGAGCGGCCGGATCGCCGCCAGCAGGACGGCGTCGATGAGGAAATAGAGAATGGCGGCCACGCTCACCAGCGGTGACAGGGTGCGCCGCAGCCACCGGTGGTGCGCCGGTGGCCGGGTCGCTCCGCTCTCCTCCGGCTGCACGGGCGGGGACCTCATCGGATCACCTCGGGAATCGCCATCGGGTGGGGGTCCACTCATCAACGCCCGGTGCGCAGCACGAACAGGATGTCGGTCAGTGCGGCAGGGTCTTCCTGCCTTGTCACCCGCCTTTCGGCTTGGGCGGCTCCGGCGGGATCAACGGCTCAACAATGGCCAAGAGGGCGTCCGATACAAGAGAGGCTGCGATTCCTCCTTCCAACAAGCCGAAGCCGGTTTCGTCATGCCGGTCCCCAGGTCTTGCCGCTCGGTGCTCCTGCGCCGACCGCTCGGTTACGCGCTCCGTGGGTGGCTTCATCCGGAAGCCACCATGGCCCCCTCAGTATGAGCTGGGCATGACGAACCTCCATGAAATCAGCTTACTTGCAAGCTGCGATAAGTGTACCAAAGTCTGTCGGATGGGCCGTTTGACACAGTTTGCGACAAAGCAGGCTTGCAAAGACATACTTGCGCGACAATTCAGTTCTAGAGTCCGTACCATCGCTTGAGTTCTGGAATATCAGAAGCAAACAATCCCGCGCGCGGTGAATTATGGCTTTATCGCGGAAGGTGCGCAATTCTCTTGCCGCTGCGCAGTAAAAAATCGATCGCATTTTCTTGAGTATCCAGCAGAAAAAGACGGCAAATTTATACTTATACACTGGAGTGAGTCGCCGGTATGACGACAGGCCACGTCGGCTTGAAATATCTTCATTAGGGGGAGACCCGTATGGCCAAACTGAACATCAACGGGAAAATCCACGATGTGGATGCTGACCCTGATACCCCGCTTCTGTGGGTTCTCCGCGAACAAGCCGGCCTTACCGGCACCAAATACGGCTGCGGCGTTGGCGAATGCGGGTCCTGCACCGTCCACGTGGACGGCACCGCGGTGCGCTCCTGCACCTTGTCGGTCTCCGCGGTGGACGAGTCGCAGAAGATCGTCACCATCGAAGGGCTGTCGCCAGACGGCACCCACCCCGTGCAGAAGGCTTGGGCGGCGCTGGACGTGCCGCAATGCGGCTACTGCCAGACGGGCATGATCATGACGGCCGCAGCGCTGCTGCAGCAGACGCCGAAACCGACGGACGCCGACATCGAGCTGGGCATGACCAACATCTGCCGGTGCGGCACCTACAACCGCGTTCGCGCCGCGATCAAGCTCGCCGCCGAGGGCGGCGACGCTAGCCGCACCTGAGCCGGGAGGACCACCGATGAATTTGCAGGTCTCGCGCCGTGCCTTCCTCGCCGGCACCGCCGCCATTGCCAGCACCGGGGCGGGCGCCTTCACCCTGGGCTTCCACATTCCGTTCGCGCAAGCCGCTGCCGGCGCCGTGCCGGAAGTCAACGCCTGGGTCGTCATCAAGCCCGACGAGACGGTGGTGGTCCGCATCGCCCGCTCGGAGATGGGGCAGGGCACGCTCACCGGCCTCGCCCAGCTCGTCGCCGAGGAGCTGGAGTGCGACTGGGCGCGCGTCACCACCGAGTACCCGACGCCGGGCGAGAACCTTGCCCGCAAGCGCGTTTGGGGCAACTTCTCCACGGGCGGCAGCCGCGGCATCCGGGAATCGCATGACTACGTCCGCAAGGGCGGGGCCGCCGCCCGCATGATGCTGGTGCAGGCCGCCGCCGACGGCTGGAAGGTGCCGGCGTCCGAGTGCACGGTGTCGAAGGGCGTCATCACCCACATCCCCACCGGCCGCACCACCACCTACGGCGCGGTCGCCGAAGCCGCCGGCAGGCTGGAGCCGCCGAAGGACCCGCCGCTCAAGGACCCGAAGGACTGGATCATCGCCGGCAAGCCCCTGAAGCGGCTGGACACCGCCGACAAGCTGACCGGCAAGCAGGTCTACGGCATCGACCTGAAACTGCCGGGCATGCTGAACGCCGCCATCCGCGACTGCCCGGTGTTCGGCGGCACCGTGAAGCGCTTCGAAGCATCCGCGGTGCAGGGCATGCCGGGGGTGAAGAAGGTGGTGCAGGTCGGCGACAGCGCCGTCGCCGTGGTCGCCGACACCTGGTGGCGCGCCAAGAGCGCGCTCGACGCGCTGCCCATCGAGTGGGACGAGGGGCCGAACGCCACGCTTTCCAGCGCCGACGTGGCGCAGACGCTGCGCGAAGGACTGAGCGCCAAGGAGGCCTTCGTCGGCAACCGGAGCGGCGACGTGGCGACGGCCGTCGCCGGGGCGGCCAAGGTGGTGGAGGCGGTCTACAGCTACCCGCACCAGAACCACGCCACCATGGAGCCAATGAACGCCACGGCGCTGTTCACCGGCGACCGATGCGAGGTGTGGACACCGACGCAGAACGGCGAGGCGGCCCTGGCCGCCACCGCCGAGGCCGCCGGCCTGCCGCCGACCCGGTGCGACGTGCACAAGATCCACCTCGGCGGCGGTTTCGGCCGGCGCGGCGCGGTGCACGACTGGGTGCGGCAGGTGGTCCTCATCGCCAAGGAGCTGCCCGGCACGCCGGTCAAGCTGATCTGGTCGCGCGAGGAGGACATGCTGCACGGCCGGTATCACCCGGTTACCCAGGCGAAGATGGTCGGCGCCTTCGACGCCGGCGGTGCGCTCGTCGGGCTGCACATGCGGATCTCCGGCCAGTCGATCGTCGCCGGCATCTTCCCGCAGAACCTGCAGAACGGGCGGGACACAGCCACCTTCCAGGGGTTGATGCCAAGCGGCGACGGCACCTTCGGCTACACCATCCCGAACCTCCTCATCGACCATGCCATGCGCAACCCGCCGGTGCCGCCGGGCTTCTGGCGCGGGGTGAACCACAACCACAACGCCATCTACGTCGAGTGCTTCATGGACGAGCTGGCGCACGCCGCCGGCCAGGACCCGCTGGAGTTCCGGCGCAGGCTGATGGCGAAGCACCCGAAGCATCTGGGGGTGCTGAACGCGGTGGCGGAGAAGGTCGGCTGGGGCACGCCGCCGCCGGCCGGGGTGTACCGCGGGCTGGCGCAGCACATGGGCTTCGGCAGCTACACCGCCGCGGCAGCGGAAGTGTCGGTGAGCGACGACGGCGTGCTGAAGATCCACCGCATCGTCGCCGCGACCGATCCGGGGCACGCGGTCAATCCCGACCAGATCGCCGCTCAGGTGGAGGGATCCTTCGCCTACGGCCTGACCGCCTGCCTCTACGGCGAATGCACGCTCAAGAACGGCCGCATGGAGCAGGAGAACTTCGACAGTTATCCCATCATGCGCATGGCCGAAATGCCGCGGGTGGAAACCATCATCATGCCCTCGGGCGGCTTCTGGGGCGGGGTGGGGGAGCCCACCATCGCCGTGGCGGCGCCCGCGGTGCTGAATGCCATCTTCGCGGCTACCGGCAAGCGCATCCGCTCCATCCCGCTGAAGAATGCCGACCTTCGCCGTGCATAGCGCCGGAGCCCTGGCGGCCGCCGCGCTGATCGGCGCGGCGGCCGCCGCCGGTCCAGCAGCAGGACAGGGAGCGCCGCCGCCTCTCGGAACGCCGCCGGGAGCGCCCCCAGGAGCGGAGGGCTGCGCGGGCTGCCATCCCGCGTCGCCCGACACCGGCGCGATCACCGGTGCCCCGGTGGCACTGGCCAGCCTGCCGCCGGAGGAGATCATCGCCGCCATGCGGGCGTTTCGCGGCGGCGAGCGCCCGGCCACCGTCATGGACCGCATTGCCAAGGGATATTCGGATGAGGAGATCCGCGCCATCGCCGCCTGGGTCGGCCGCACCCGATAGGCGCCAGGTTCTGGCGGCCTTGGGGATGGGTGTGGCGGCTGCCGCCCTGCCATGCCCGGCCTTCTCGCAGGCAAGCGCCCGCGTCGTCGTTGTGGGCGGCGGGTTCGGTGGGGCCACCTGCGCCCGCGCGCTGCACAAGGCCGGCCTCGACGTCACGCTGGTCGAGCCGAACGCGACCTACATCGCCTGCCCGCTCAGCAATGCGGTGGTCGCGTCGATGCGGGAGATGGATGGGCAGGCTTTCGGCTACGACGCGTTGCGGAACGAAGGGCTGACGGTCGTGCGGGACCGCGCCACGGGTGTCGATCCGCAAGCCCGTCAGGTGGCGCTGTCCGGCGGGGATCGGCTCGCCTACGACCGGCTGGTGCTGGCGCCGGGCATCGACCTGCTGTTCGGCGCGCTGCCCGGCTATGACGAGCAAGCCGCGGAGATCATGCCGCACGCCTGGAAGGCGGGGCCGCAGACGGTGCTTCTGCGCGACAAGCTGCGCGCCATGGAGGATGGCGGCACCGTGGTGATGACCGTGCCGGACAACCCCTACCGCTGCCCGCCCGGCCCCTACGAGCGCGCCAGCCTGATCGCGCATTACCTGAAGACGCACAAGCCGCGCTCCAAGCTGCTGGTGCTCGACGCCAAGGACGGTTTCTCCAAGCAGCGCCTGTTCCAGGCCGCCTGGGCGGAGCTGTATCCGGGGCTGCTGGAATGGGTGCCGCTGTCCGCGGGGGGAAAGGTGACGGCGGTGGAGCCCGACGCCAACACCGTGGTCACGGACTTCGGCCGTTTCACCGCCGCCGTCGCCAACGTCATCCCGCCGCAGCGGGCCGGCGCCATCGCCGCGGTGGCGGGGGTGGCCGACCGCAGCGGCTGGTGTCCCATCGACCCGATCACCTTCGAATCGCGCCTGCAGCCGAACATCCACGTCATAGGCGACGCCGCGATCGCCGGCGCCATGCCCAAGTCCGCCTTCGCCGCCAACGCGCAGGCCAAGGTGTGCGCCCGGGCGGTGGCGAGCCTGCTGCGCGGGGAGGCGCCCCAGGCGCCGAAGCTGATCAACACCTGCTACAGCCTGGTCGCCCCCGACTACGGCATCTCCATCGCCGGAGTCTACCGGCCCGCCGACGGGCGGCTGGTCGACGTGGAAGGGGCGGGCGGCATCAGCCCGCTCGACGCCAGCCGCGCCTTCCGTGCCCAGGAGGCTGCCTATGCCGAAGCCTGGTTCCGCACCGTCACCGCCGCTGTCTTCGGCTAGGATGGCGGCCGTGGCCCTGCTGGTGATGGCAGCCGCGACGGCGCGGGCGGGGGATGCCCCCGTGGTGGTGGGGGACGCGATCCCGGCCTCCCTGACCGGGGCGCCGGGCGACCCGGCACGGGGGCGGGCCATCGTCACCGACCGGCGGCGCGGCCTGTGCCTGCTCTGCCATTCCGGCCCCTTTCCGGAAGAGCGGTTCCAGGGCGACCTCGCCCCCGACCTGGGCGGGGCCGGCGAGCGCTGGACGGAGGGGCAGCTTCGCCTTCGCATGGTCGATGCCAAGCACCTCAATCCCGACACGATCATGCCGTCCTATTTCCGGACGGAGGGGCTGACGCGGGTGGCCCCGGCCTTCCGGGACAAGCCGGTGCTGAGCGCCGGGGAGATCGAAGACGTGGTGGCGTTTCTGACGACGTTGCACGACTGAGGAGCAGAGGAATTGGCCGTTATGCCTCCGACACATCAGGATGTCCGCACCCGAGATGTCGTGGCCCGGCGCCGCTTGCTGGCCCTGGGCGCGGGTGCCGCCGCCTTGCTGCTGGTGCGTCCGGCGCTGGCGCTGCCGGACCGCATGACGGAGGCGATCCGCGCCTTCGCCGACGAAGCTGTGCGGGCGCAGCCCGGCCGCGTGCGGCTGGACCTGCCGCCGCTGGTGGAGAACGGCAACGCCGCTCCGCTGACCGTCACCGTCGACAGCCCGATGACGCCGGAGGCCTTCGTGCGCCGGATCGCGCTCTTCAACGAGAAGAACCCGCAGCCGAACGTCGCGGTCTTCCACCTGGGGCCGCGCTCCGGCCGCGCGACGGTGTCCACGCGCATGCGTCTGGCCGACTCCCAGACGGTCGTCGCGGTGGCCGAACTCAGCGACGGCACCTTCTGGTCGGCCAGCGCCGACGTGATCGTCACCCTGGCCGCCTGCCTGGAAGGTTGAAGGAGGAGCACCGCCATGCCCCGCGCGCTGATCAACGTGCCCGCCACCGCCAAGCCCGGCCAGATCGTCGAGATCAAGGCGATGATCTCGCACCCCATGGAGACCGGCTTCCGCCCCGATGAATCGGGTCGGCTGCGGCCGCGCAACATCGTGCACACCTTCGCCTGCACCTACAACGGCGAGGAGGTGTTCCGGGCCGACCTGTTCCCGGCCATCTCCGCCAACCCCTTCATCGCCTTCACCACCGTGGCGACCGAGAGCGGCGAACTGGCCTTCCATTGGACCGACGACCAGGGTGCCACGCACACGGAAACGGCCCGGATCACCGTCACATGAGACGGCCCGGTCTGCGCGCACTGCTGTTGCTTGCCTTGACGGCGCCTGCGGGGGCCGGAGAGGTCCCCTTGGAGGAACGGCGCTCCGGATTCGCGTTCATGGGGCCGGACTCGCAGGCGATGCAGCGGGAGGACACCGCCAATCCCGGCATGCTGTGGGTGGGAGAGGGTGAGGCCCTGTGGAGCCGGAAGGAGGGTGCGGCCGGGCAGGCTTGCGCCGACTGCCACGGTGCTGCGGACCGGTCCATGCGCGGCGTTGCCGCGCGCTACCCGGCTTTTGACGCGGAGCTGGGCCGCCCGCTCGACCTCACCCAGCGGATCAAACGATGCCGAGAGGTCCGGCAGTCCGCCGCGCCCCTACCCTATGAGGACGAGGAGCTGCTGGTCCTGACCGCCTTCGTGGCGCATCAGTCCCGTGGCCTGCCGCTGGAACCGGACGCGGACCCGCGCATGGAGCCCTTCCGCGAGCGGGGCCGGCAGTTGTTTCAGCAGCGCCAAGGTCAGTTGGACCTCGCCTGCAGCCAATGCCACGACGACAACTGGGGCCGCCGCCTCGCCGGCACGCCCATCCCGCAGGGGCATCCGACGGGCTATCCGCTTTATCGTCTGGAATGGCAGGGGCTCGGCTCACTGCAGCGACGGTTCCGCAACTGTCAGGCGGCCACGCGGACGGAGCCATACGCTTACGGTTCCGCGGAGTATGTGGATATCGAAGCTTATCTGATGTGGCGAGCGCGCGGCATGCCCATGGAAACGCCTGCCGTCCGGCCATGAGATGCGCATCTCGGTTCGACCGGCGGGCGGCATGAACCCTCGAGCGAAAGTCCTGCCCCACGTGCCCCCACCCTCCCCGCGGCCTTCGGCGCGGGTCCCCTCCCTCCCCCGCTAACGCAGGGGAGGGCGATTCAAGCTCCCTCCCCTGCAAAGCGGGGGAGGGTTGGGGTGGGGGCAAGCGGGTCAGGACTATAAGCTCGCCGGCATGAGTGCGGGCCTCACGCCGAGGAGGGCTTATTGAAACGCGGTTTCGAGCGGACGGACCCAACCACCCTCGGCCGCAGCAGCAGGCGCTTGGGCCATCGTTCATTCGCCAAGGGCATGACCGGCAGGCTGAGGACGGCGCGCAGCCCGCCTTCGGGTCTGTTTTCCAGGAAGATGTCACCCCCATGCCCACGGGCGATGGAGCGGGCGATGGAGAGCCCGAGGCCGACGCCGCCGGTGCGCCGGTTCCGCGATGCCTCGAGCCGCACGAACGGTTCGAACACCCGCTCGAGGTCGGCCAGCGCGATGCCCGGCCCGTCGTCCTCGACCATCACGCAGACCTCGCTGCCGTCCGGGATCACGGCGACCTTGGCCGCGGCGCCGTAGGAAATGGCGTTCTCCACGAGATTCCGGACGACCCGCCGCATGGCCGCGGGGCGGCACACGACCGGAAGCTTCGGCGCCCCTTCGAAGGTCACCGGCGCGCCGAGATCGGCCATGTCCTCGCACACGCTCTCCGCCAGGGAGACGAGGTCCACGGTCCGTGCTTCCTCACCGCCCTCCTCGCGAGCGAAGGACAGCATGGCCTCCGCCGTCAGCCGGAGTTCTTCCACATTGTCCAGCATGCGCTGCTTGGTCTCCCCCTCGTCAAGCAGCTCGACCCTCAAACGCAGATTGGTGATGGGTGTCCGCAAATCATGGCTGACCGCCGCCAACATGCGCGTGCGGTCGTCAACGAAGCGCCGCAGCCGCGCCCCCATGGCGTTGAAGGCGGCCGCGGCGCGACGGACTTCGACGGGGCCTTTCTTCTCGTCCAGTTCCACCGTCTCCCCGCGCCCAAGCCGCTCCGCCGCCTCGCTGATTGAGCTGAGCGGACGCGAGATGCGGCGGGAGATGAAAAAGGCGACCAGCGCCACCATGGCCACGGAGGTCAGGATGGAAAAGTACAAGGAGCTGTTGGACACCGGCGGACGGGGGGTCTGGATTGTTGCGGCGTTCAGCCAACGACCGTCGGGGAAGAGGACGGACACCACGAACTTCAGTTCCTCGGACCCATCCGGTGCAGCCAACGGGGAGCCGTTCGGCCGCTTGATGAGCACCCGCACATCCCTGACCGCATCCCCCACCATCGCCTTCAGCCGATCGCGCGCGACAAGGGCCTCCGGTGTTGGTGGCGCGTGAACAGCGCGTTCCTTGCTGCCCCACCAGAACCGGAACTCACGGCTGCTGACCGCCTCCAGCGCGTCCTTGTGCAACGGGCCGGGAGCGGCCGAGATCAGCCGGATGGCCGCCGCCGTCTTGGCGATCGTCTCGTCCACGCGCATCTGCTGCATGGCGAGGGCGCGTTCGTCCATGTAGGCAAGCCAGCTGCCCAACTTCGCGACGATAACGGCCGCCGTCAGGAGCAGGACCATCTGTGCAAAAAGCGTCCGCGGCACGGCGCGGCGAAGCAGGGTGATCACGGCAGCCCCCTCACACCGGCGGCGAAGCAATAGCCGCCACCCCAGACGGTCTTGATCAGGGCGGGGTTGCGCGGATCGGATTCCACCTTGCGACGGAGGCGGCTGACCTGATTGTCGATGCTGCGGTCAAAGGCATCGGCCGCGCGGCCTTTGGTCAGGTCAAGCAACTGGTCACGCGACAGCACGATGCCGGGGTGGCGGACGAACGCCTCCAGCAACAGAAACTCCGAAGTGCTGAGCGAGACCGCGACGCCGTCGGCGCCCGTCAGCTCCCGCCGCCCCAGGTCGAGCACCCAGCCGTCGAATTCCACGCGGGGGCTCTCACCGCGCCGCCGGGCGGGATCCACGGGCAGGCTGCGGCTGCGGCGAAGAACCGCCTTGATGCGCGCCAGCAGCTCGCGCGGCTCAAAGGGTTTCGGCACATAATCGTCGGCTCCCATCTCCAACCCGATGACCCGGTCGGTGGACTCGCCGAGCGCGGTCAGGAAGATGACCGGAACATCGGTGGTTTCCCGCAGGTGCCGGCAAAGGCTGAGGCCATCCTCTCCCGGCATCATGATGTCCAGCACGACAAGGTCCGGCGCGGCGGTGCGCAGCACGCGCCGGGCGGCCGCGGCGTCCTCTGCCGCGGTGACGCGGAGCCCATGGCGCTCAAGATAGCGGGTCAGCGTCTCGCGGATGTCGCGGTGATCGTCAATCAGTAGCAGATGCGCGGGGGTGTCGTCGGTCGTCAGCGGCATGGGACACCGTCGGAACTGGAAACGCCGGTCGTTTGAAACGTGACATGGACGACCGGGCGGCTAAAGTGTGAAGTTGTAAGAAAGTATGTCAGCTCCTGGGCGTCGCCACAGGCCGATACACAAAACCGGTCCGGCTGACAAACTCTGGCGACATCTGCCCCCCATAAATAAGCCCGTCGGCTGAAGCCCCCGCCGACGCCCGGCCGGCGGTGCTGCCCCCATCCATCCCGCCGCCCGGCCGGGCCCCCATTCCGCCGCGGGCCAACCCTCGACCGGTACCGCGGGACGCCCTTGCGCACCGATGTGCGCTTCCAAACCAACGCACAGGAGCACGACATGACCATCCGTCGCGTCGCCACCATTGCCTTCACCGCCACCGTGCTGACGACGGGCGCCAGCTTCGCCCAGTCGACCAGCGCCGGCAGCTTCGAGGCCCAGCTGAACGAAGCCAAGTCCGTCGGGCAGGCTGAGGCGAGCCGGGAAACCCGGAGCACCATCGCCACAAATCTGAGCGTCGCGGAGAGGCTGCATGCCCAGGGCAACGAGGCCCAGGCCGAGCAGTATCTGCGCTTTGCCCGCGGCATGCTGGGTCTCGATACCGCCACCCAGAGCCCGGCCACCCAGGTCGGCGAGCGCACCGGAGCCGGCAACGCCATCAACTGACGCGCTCAAACCGGGGGGAGCCTGCCGTCGGCAGGCTCCCTCTTTGTGCCCGAAGCCCACTTCACCGCCGCCAATGGAGAGATCGGATCACTGGAAGATCGTTCCAGTCGCCTTCGAAACCGGTCCCGGGAGTGGTGGACACCCGAGATAGCTCAAGCTGCTCTGAATGCGCCCGCCCCGTAGGTTGGGTTGAGTTTCCCACCGGCTGCGCCGACCCGCAGCGGATGAAAAATGTGGTCGCACCGAGCCCCCCTCCTAACCTCCCCCCACTTCGCGGGGGGAGGAATTAAAGCCCTCCCCCGCGTCCGTGGGGGAGGGTTGGGTGGGGGCCCGGCGAAGGGGCGCAGGCGGCGACCTCATCCCGGCCGGTCCATTTTTCTTCTTAGCCGCAGGCGAAGCCCAACGTCTTCGCGATGCGAGGTGTGTCGGGCTTCGCTGACGCTCAACCCGACCTACGAAAGCTGCTCTGAATGAGCCAGTGCACTAGGGTCAGGCCGCCGCGACCGTGTGGGCGTTCAACACGCGGTCATCGTAGCTGCCGGCCAGGGCGCGGAGCGCCGCCGCGCCGTCGCCGCCGAACGAGGGTCCGTACATGAGCGCCAGCGTGCACGGCGCCAGCTCCGCAAGCCGGCGGATCGTGGCCCCCATGTCCGGGTTCAGGCTGGAATAGCGGAACATGTCCTCGGCGGCGACGATCGTGTCCCAGCGTGTGGTGTACGAGATGACCGCCGCCGGCATCCGCAGTCCGGACCGGGTGAACCAGCGCAACGGCTACCGCGAGCGCGCCTGGGACACGCGGGCCGGGCGAATCGATCTGGCGATCCCGAAGCTGCGCAAGGTGGGACACGATCTGAAATGATTGCGGCTCTCGGGTTTGTGGCCGGGCGAGCACATGCTTATACCGCGTTCGGAAAATTCTGACTCTGGCGACCTCGGAGAGCATTGAGGTCAAGCTTGAGGTGTGATTCGCTGGCGTCCTCGGCAGACTGAGGGAGCGGCGATGGCAGGGATTGAGATCCGGCG
>Ga0196970_1000624_pt1 | contig 37543 bp, 19 predicted proteins | sample S1v_513CmetaG_FD_148672 | JGI IMG/M metagenome (GOLD analysis project Ga0196970, IMG submission 148672) | Soil microbial communities from Anza Borrego desert, Southern California, United States - S1+v_5-13C | ecosystem: Environmental > Terrestrial > Soil > Desert | place: USA: California... | reverse complement strand
GCTTTAACCGAGGTCAGCATTCATAGGGATGGCCGGGACTTTTCGCAACAGAGATCACACCACATATCTTGCTTTGTTCTCGGCGAAAGTTGTCCCTATAGTGCAACGCCCACGCCTTACCGCTTACATTCTCTTTACCCGCAATGGCGCGGAAAAATGATCGTATCCTGACAGCGTTCTGTGGTACGCAAAAACAAGGAAAGCGCATGAGAGTCCGCCCCGAACTTTCGCAAGCAACATCTGAAGTGATGCAGCTTGTTACAGCAATCGTCGGTTATTCACGTGGACCGGAAGAGGTCCTGGAAATTGCAGGCCTACTCTGGCCACGCCTCTGCGTCCATCACGGACACACACACATCCGTCTCATGCTGCTAGGAAAGCATGGATACAATTCAATCTATGTAGAACTTGGGTAAAGCACCCCACAAGTGAGATCGATAAGCGATACCAACTCTTGAGGGAGTCTTCTGCCCCGATGAAAGCATTGTTTAACTTCCTCGCGAAAAGTTGAGGGAAGCCAATTCAACAATTCAGTATCAAATAAGAATGAATCACCCTGCGGTCCCCTGTAAGTGCTATTTTTCAGGAGTAAAAGATTGTAGAGAGTTTCGTCAGGTTGCACTTCAATGCCGGAATCTTTAGATGCGCGTGCTGGAATCCAAAGCCCCTTCGGGTCAAGGTCGCCAAAGTATAACAATTTGCCCGAGCAACCCGGCGCAATGAGATGCGGTCGCAGGGATTCGCAGGCGGCGATGAAGGCGGCACCCGCACCGAAAGCTATCGCTGAATAAAGCCGCTGCTTCTCGTTCCACCGGCACAGCGTGTCAAATGTGGTGTGGTTTTCGACCACAAGCAGTGGACGAGATGCTCCATCATCCGGCACGGACACAACATAAATCGGCACGGACGGAAGATAGCAGCGCAGCAGTTCGAGGGTGAGGCGACCTGGAGCGAACAATTGGCTTCCCAAAAGCGAATCAAGCCGCTTTTCGTCGCCGAAGATTTCAACCGACCGTTCGCGCAGCGCGACAAACACTGCGGTAGTTCCTCCATTGCGAAACCATTCCTGAATCGCAAACAGTTCTGTTTGCAAAGAGGAACCAACTTCTGGGGCGAATGCGAGTTCGGGTCGCCAAACCAAGCTCGATTGTTTTACCCGTATTGGACGGTCACAGCGAACAACGTGCTTTGGCAGCGAAGTTCGTTCGGAATGGTCATAAGCACGACGGTTAGTCTTGTTCGGCAAACGGATACTCCCGGACTGTTCCAATTCGCCAAGCAAAGTTGCCAAGACAAAGCGTGCATCCGTATCACCGCGACGATGCGGGAACGTTTGTCTAAAATTCTCCAGCAAATGTTCAAGCGAAAACCGCGTGCGGTGTGGATGTGCCAGTCGCAGCACGTCCCAGAATTGTTGCGCATCATTGCTACGGTTCATGATCCATTGAAAGAAAAACGGCGGAGATTTTCGACCGCAGTAATGTTGCCATCGCCATCCCCGTCGACGCGCACATGTTTCGCGCCCGTGACCCGATTCACCGTGTCATTCACGAGGCGAACACGGCGCGGATAACTCATCATGATTACAGGTTCGCGCAGGCCGGTGAGAACGATGAGTTGCACGCGAAGTTGATCGGCGAGTTGAACTTGCATCCGCACGAGGTCTTCGCGGTTGCATTTGCCAAACGGATTGTCGAGCAATAGAAAACCGGCGTCCTGCAAGCGGTGCGTGCTTTGTGTTCTTTGCGCGCGAAGTTGAACGATGGTGAGATACATTAGAAGTGCCACCGTCACACCTTCACCGCCGCTGTAATGACGCAACATTTCCACGTCCTCGTAAGTGTCCGTGCGGACAGGCGTCGGCTTGAGAATCTGGACACGAACTCTCTTGTCGCACACAAGGCGGTCGGCAATCAGCCGCATCAGGCCGCTGGCATCAGTATCGGGTGTGTCACTGTTGCGCGAACGACGCAACTCAATCAATTCTTCCAGCAGACCCCGCAACGCAACCTGCCGTTCCGCATCGTCCGGCTGGTAAAAGGACATTTTGATAAATGGCTTTCCGCTCCAAATGCCCATGCCTTCCTCGGGCAAACGACTGACCTTCTCAATGCTTTTTAACAGCGCAAGAATTTCGTCGGCCAGGCCGTTCATCATGTGAACCAGTTGCTCACGAGTCTGCTTGAGTCCGGCTAGGCGGTCGCGATTGCTGGTGATGCGCTGGTCAAGGTCATGGCGGATTTGCGTGAGTTCACCCAATAGACTGTCATCTGTGTATGCCTCGAATCGTTTCGCTAGGGAGACTTTGCCTCCGAAACGCTCGTTGGTCGTAACCTCACGCGCAGTCTTCAATTTGCCACCACGCTCATTCCTGATCCGCTGTTCGTCTGCGGCGGAGGCTTTTTCATCCCCGCACAAGGTTGTGACCGCCGTGCGAATGTCAGCGGTGTCTTTAGGAAGCTCGACCGCTGTGGCTTCGCCCTCTTTGAAGCGGTCAAGTAGGTTGCGCTGGCTTTCGTATTCCGCCGCCTGCTTTTCAAGATCATTGCCGTGCTCAATCAAGGAAGTGACATTCGCATCCGCCTCTTGCTTGCGGGTTTGGCGTTGCTGGTGCAATGCGCGGCCTTGCTCTAATAACGCCGCAGCGTCGGTGCTTGTTTGCGGACGTCTCTCGCCATCGGGAAAGCGTCGCTTTCCTTCCTCTGGCGCATTCCGTTCCTTGTCAGTCCAATCCTTTTTAGCAGCGTCTCTGGCCGCTTCTCTGCGGGCGCGGTCGTTGATTGAAAGCCCCAATGTCGTCGCGGCTGAATCGGCACATTCGCGCAACCTACCTTCGGCGTAATCGTTCTCTCTTGCCAGCGCGCTTACCTCCGCTTGGGGGATGTCTTTGAGTTGGCTGGTGAAGTCGGCTTGTTTCGAGGAGATAACTTGTTCAGCCGTTCTGATTTCAATTTGGGCTTCCACGTCCTGCTTGCCCTCGTAAAATTTACGCTGTTCGTCATAACTTGCTCGTAGTGTTTCCAACGATTGCAGCACGAGTTCGGCGTCCACTGCCGCATCGCAGTGGTGAATGGCACTCAACTCGTTTCGGGCCTCATTGAACTGATGCTGAAGTGCAAACGACTTTTGTTGAAATGCTGTTATGGATTGCTTGCAGGTTTCGCGCTGCCCCTTGAGCGATTCGCGTTCGCCTTCAATCGCGGCCAGGCGATCTCGCGCGGTAGTTTCGCGTGACCGCATTTCGTCAATCTGGCTTTCCACGTCCATGATGAACCGCTCAATAACGGTCAACACGGGGCGAATTTGATTTTCCAATCCATTCAGCGAGGTCAGTTCGGATTGCCGCGCCGTGTCGCGCGCAGTGGTTGTGTCTTCGATTTGGTTTTTGAGTTCCGTGATGCTCGTTTCCAAAGCTTGGGCGTGACGTTCCTTCGCCTGAACATCGCGTTCGAGCGCGGCCAATTTGCCTTCACCATAGTTGCCGACAAACGCCCGCAACCGGGTCAACACATCCGCCAGTCCATCATACTCCGATTTGCGCTCGTTGAGTTGTCGCTGCGTGGCAGCCGATTCCTCCTCCAACCGCAACGACCGTCGCCCGGCCTCGGCCTTGTCAAACGCGGCGCGCGTCGGAATGATGATGCGCCGGTCAGGTTGAGCAGCGTCTGAAAATTTGTCGGGATTCGCCGATACGACGACAGGTTGCGAAACTTCCGGCCAAGCGAGAGTTGCCAGCTTTTCCCAATGCTTGGGAGACACGAACACGCCCCCATAACGCGCGGGGTCGGCACGGATGACACGCTCGGCCTCCTCACAACCGCAGGTGTCCGCCAGGTAGCGCAGGCCTGGCAGCGCCTCGACTCCGGCTTCGCGTAAACGCTCCAGCACGGACTCGACGTCGCGTGGAGGCGGAAGCACCTGATGCTGGGCGATGCCTTCGCGATTGCGGGACAACGCGGCCGCATCAAGTTGCAAATTCAGCAGCGAGTGGAATGCGTCGGCTTGCTTCCGTGTAACTTCTTCCTCCACGCCGTGCCGCAATGGATCAAACTGGTCGCCGAAGTGCGCCAGAATCAAATCATGGTGGATGATGTCGCTTCGTTCGCGTTGCGCCGCTGTCAGTTTGTTTTTCGACTGCCGGGCTTCACTTTGGGCCTTCGCCGCCTCGCCTTGAATCCGCGCATGTTCGACGTTCAACTCCGAGAGGCGCTGGGTGAATTGTCGCTGGCGCTCACGCTGTTCGCCGACATTTGCTTCTTCCGCTTGCCGCCGAACATCCCAACGGATTCGCCCATCTTCAGCTCGTTCGTTTGCTTCAAGTAGTCCTCGCTCACCGAGTTTGTCGCGTTGATTTCTGCGACGATCAAAAAAGCCCTTCACTGTGGTCAATGTCTGCTCATGCCGACTCGATTCCACGGCCAAGTCTTGTTGCGCTTTTTCGAGATCGCTGTCGCGATTTTGTTCATCTGTCAATAAGCTGGCGGTTTCATTGGAATCAGACTCAATTCGGTTTGCCTCATCGTTCAAACGCGCAGCGAACGCCGAGCCGAGCAAGTTTAATTTGGAAAGCAATGGCGCTAATTCAGCCTGCTTGTCTGCAAGAATTCGGCGCTTGGCTTCCAAATCACGGCGGCGGCGTTCAATGTCGCCAATTGACACAGCAAGTTTTGCAAGGCGGTCTGCTCGCTCTGCCTCCTTGTATTTGTTTTCTGCATCGGCGGCATCACGCGCCGCCTCTTTGGCCCGAAGTTCCAGCCATTCCAGTTCGTAGCTGATAGTGTGATGATACGAATTGTCCACATCTTGCTTGGCCTTGAGCGCCTTCGCCTTCGCCTCCCGCAAGTTTTGTGTTGTCTCCCCCTGTTGCTGTTTCAGTTCGTCCACGCGCCGATTCAGACTTTGCCAAAGTCCAGCAGCACGTTGCTGGCAATCACGCAACTTTCTGTGCGACTGCGACCAACGGTCTTGCGCATCCGCGAGCGATGCCAATGCGGCAACAAATTCGTCACAGAAGGCTGTTTCTTCCTCCAAGTGGCCGATATTCTGCCACTCCGCCAAAAACTTTCCCAGCACGCCAACGGTTTCATCGCCTTTGGCACTTTGCAACGCGAGGTCGAGAAACGTGTGAACGAATTTCCGTGAATCAGCGCAATGTTCCTTAAAGTGGTCGTCAATGCCGCCTTCGCGCTTGTTCAGATCAACTTGAACACGGACAAGTTCGGGTTCGGCGTGGATTTCCCGAAGCTTCTTGATGTATTCCTCGACTGAACTGCCTTCCCATAATTCTGCGCCCGCGAACTGACCTTGGCGTTCCCGAAGCCATGCACGGAAATCATCGTAGCTCAACGAGGCTGCCTGTCCGTTGATGCCATGAATCGGCAAATCATCGAACGCCATTCCCGGACGCGGCAGGAAAGTGAAAAAGTGCCGGTCCACTGGCGATTGTTCTGTCGTGTCGCGTCGTTTCAAGACTTGTCCGATGACGCGCACAACCGGTTCGTCCACGAGACCGGCGACGCGCGTTTCACATTCCAAAACGATGTAGGCCGCCTGTCCCGCCGAGAGATAGTTTGCAACGCGGGCTTTGGGATTCTTGGCAGCTTTGAGCAAAAAGTGATTTTGCTCCGGCCACAGGGTCAGATAAAGAAACGCCGCCAGCGTGGTTTTTCCGCCGCCATTCTCAAGGAACACGACGCTGTTTTCCGCGCTCTCTCCCTTCGAAAAATCCAACGACACAGGACTGAACCGGGCGCTACGATTCCCGATACACGAGAGGTGACAACGACGAAGTTTAAGCATTGGCCACCTCGCCTTTCAGTTTTGCCACGAAGTCATACAACCGCCGGTGATCCGCCAAGTGACGCACATGGACGCGATATTGGGGGAGCGGAATATACTTTTCCGGGTTACCGGGCCGCGCCTCCTGTTTGCGGAAGAAGCCTTCCCGCTCAAGCACTGCGCACGCGGTCTGAACCTGCCGCGTCAGAGTGTGCCGCGCCTGTCTGCCAGTATCGGTAGGCATCTCGCGAACGAGCACACGGAGTTGTTGCCAGATCGGATCGTCATCAGGATTTTCCGAGGGCATTCGCTGGCAAGCTTGCCGGAATTGTTCCAATAAGCCGTCCAGATGGGCAACAAGTTGCCCCACCTGCACGGCTGGCCCAAGGCTGTCAATCGGGTCTTCCAGCCGTTCGGGCGATGGGAATACGAAGCTGGCGATGACAAGTTGAATGACTCCATGCAACACGCGCTCGCGTGCATCATCGAACGTTTTGTAATCGGTGAGCCGATAACTGAACGCACTGCCTTGTCGCCGTCCACCAGTCTTGGAGGCAAGGAATACACCCACTTCCGAAACTTCGAGAACTTCCAGCAGACAAGCGTCAGCGTAGGAATCGAAAATGCAGCGCATGTCGGGAAGGCTGTGGTAGTCGTTGATGAGTTGGGCGTATTCCGGGTTTTGGACGCCGGGACGCTCGCGGATATTGCAGGCGTAATGAAACAACCGGCCAGCTTTGAAAGCATTGTCAGCTAGATTACTCATGCGTGGAGTTGTTTGGGTTGCAGAGATCGCGATACTGAGATGTCCGATAATTCAATCGCCAGTTCATCTCCCGTGTAGCTATCGAAAGCCAATTTTCTTCCCGTGCCCAATACTCGCAGGCGAGATTCAGGTGTGCCGGAGATTTTCAGCAGTTCGGTCACAACCAAGTCGCGCACTTTTGGTTTCAATCCCTGCGTGGACATTTCCTTCAATACGTCGGTAAGGAGGCAAGGTTCGTTGATGGAGGTGAGCATTGCTGCCGCTTGAGCGAAATCGTCAGCGTTAAGGAATGGCGGCTCTGGTTCAACTCCCTCAAGGTCACTGTCTGTGTCACCGGTGGGTGTGTGATGTTCTTTTTCAGGCTGGAGCAAACGGTCAATCATTTCGACCAGACTTGGCAGTGGACGAGGCTCTGGCCGGAAAATAAATTCGGCGAATTCCTCGGCTGCTGCCGCAAGCCGTCCTGTCGGCATCAACAACAACGGACGAAACAAATCGTTTTCCAAATCGGCATAGCTGCTCAAACGACGCGGACGATAGCACTGCGCGTCTTGCGCTTCGGCAAACCGCTGATTGGCGTCCAGCAGCGTTTGCGCGAGCCGCGTGTGGCGGCAGATGACCGTGTTGAGCGTTTCTTCGACCCTGACGAGCTTGCCCCGATCATCGTCGGACAAAGCTTCGCCTTGTGCGAGTTTCTCCCGAAGCGACGCAAGAACACTATTCTCTGCTTTCACCCGCTCGCCCACATGCGACCGGGCACGCTGAAGAACGCGCACTGTGTCTTTCCAATTTAGAGCACGCACATTTACTTCGGTTTGTTCAATCGCTTTGCGGATTGTCTGTTCGTATTCGAGGCTCAACAACTCCATACGCGCCGACTCTTCAGCCGCCTTTTGCCATTCTCCGCGTTCGACCAAAAATCGGAACAGATATTCGTTGGCGACCTGCTCGTCAGTCACATCGCGCGCGAGCAAATCCGTGTAGAGACGAATGGCTTGAGGGCTCGCAACTAAGTAGAAATCGTCATCGCCGATGTCCTTGGCTTCAAGCAGAGTGAAAGGATAACGCTCGCGGTGTGCTGTGCCGGATTCGTCAAAGACGGTGAGCGTTTCAGAAAACGGTTCACCGCGCCCTCGTGCATTGAGCAACCCGTCAATCACGTAAGTAATGATGCGCCCTTTGAATTCCTCGCTCACCTGTGGATCGCATCGGGCGATCAACTCACCCAAAGCTTTCTGAACGACATCCATGCGCTCACCGCGATGCGCGCGCATTCCCAACACGACCTGGTCAATCACATACAAGCAATACATGCGAATGTCGTGCTTTTGTGCTCCGATGTGGCTTTTGAAGGCATCTAACGACTGAAGCGGCGCCGTGGTCGCCAGCGATCGCTGCCTGTCAATGGCCGCGCTCCACCAAGTCTGTGAATTGGGGATCACCTTCATCGTGATGTGGATTTAACCAAGTCAAGTAGGACAAATACAGTCCAATTCAGTGTCTTCGTAATTTCCAATCGCTGATTAAATATTCTGTTTTGAAAAGCGTCAAAATGGAAAAGCAAAGGGCGTGTACATATATTCGTTAGTGCGCGGAGAGCCCAATTTCGGGCGCATTGGCGTTGCGCGGAAGTCTGAGCTTCAACGGGGCCGCGCTCAGATGAGCGCGGAAAGCACTGCGTCGCCGCCAACTCCGCTTGGGGTTGGCGGTGCTTCAACGGGGCCGCGCTCAGATGAGCGCGGAAAGTACTCAAACGGCCACGGACATGAGTCTCCCGTTTATGCTTCAACGGGGCCGCGCTCAGATGAGCGCGGAAAGTTGCTTTGGCGCACCCATCACAGGGCAAAGTCTGAGTGGCTTCAACGGGGCCGCGCTCAGATGAGCGCGGAAAGTTCCTAATTTTGATACTATAGAAACAGATGGTCTTTCGCTTCAACGGGGCCGCGCTCAGATGAGCGCGGAAAGCCCAGCAATTCAGCGGCAGATTTCAAATCGTCGGCTTCGCTTCAACGGGGCCGCGCTCAGATGAGCGCGGAAAGGACGGATTCAATAACCTTTTGAACCTCTTCTAATGTGCTTCAACGGGGCCGCGCTCAGATGAGCGCGGAAAGGTTGCAATACAAGATCAAGTCCGACGAATGGAACTTGGCGCTTCAACGGGGCCGCGCTCAGATGAGCGCGGAAAGGCCATCCTCCCAGTCGCCCGCCGATTCGTCATCGTGGCTTCAACGGGGCCGCGCTCAGATGAGCGCGGAAAGATCCAGAGCTGCTTCGAGCTGATGTCTTCCCTCGCGCTTCAACGGGGCCGCGCTCAGATGAGCGCGGAAAGACCCAGCCTTGCGCCCCGACCAAGCGGGTTCTGACGGCTTCAACGGGGCCGCGCTCAGATGAGCGCGGAAAGAACCCGCGAAATGATTTGATTTTCCTCGCCAGTCCTGCTTCAACGGGGCCGCGCTCAGATGAGCGCGGAAAGACCGCCAAAGCGTAGGGATACCACTTCAGCAGCTTTTGGCTTCAACGGGGCCGCGCTCAGATGAGCGCGGAAAGGAAGGTCCAATGATGAGCTACTACTACCCGCTGCCGGCTTCAACGGGGCCGCGCTCAGATGAGCGCGGAAAGAGCCCTTCTCTTACTTCTTCTAGCGCAATGGTGCAATCTTTCGATTGCGACCGGCGGCACTTTTTCAAGGGCGTTCGCATTCATGGCGCTTGGTTGTTGTTGCTATTCTTTTGAGTGTGAAGCGTTTACGTCATGCGAGCGACGACGGGGTTTCCGGCATCACGCCGCCACTCGCGTGTGAGTTGTCAAAGATCAACGACTTCTCACACCACGTAGCATGGCGCATCCAGCTTCACGTAGGGCAATCCCAAAGCAGTGATCACCCGATCACCTCGACCTTCTGCAGGCCCTAATCCGACAAAGATCACCTGATCCTCATCGTGGTTGATTATGTCGCTCAAAGCAGTTTCCAATTCAATCTTTTCTGATGGATTCAAATCGCACTCGAACACCGAGAACTGGAGATGATCGCCAAAATTACTACACGTCTTGAAAACTTTCCGCAGCCGCTTGTCATTGGCTACGTCGTAGCAAACCAGATAGGTCGTGCGCATAAATTACCTCGTCATCAAAGGAATGTATTCTGTGATTTCACCGGTCAATGTTTTTGCCAGCAACCGGGCTTGTAATTCCAGAGCCCGACGATAGCTAACCTTGTAATCGAAGAGCGGATGTGTGATCAGCGAACTCATTCGCTGTTCGTAGGTTTGAAAGAACCGCTTTCGCCCCGGAGCGGAAAGATTCACAGCTTGGCCGGCTTTGACAAAATCCTTATCCGTAACCACGCGGTTATTGATACAACTCAACACCGTGGATTCCGCAATGAGCGGACGGAATTCCTCCATCAAATCCAATCCCAACGCAGGACGTCCAAAACGTGGTTGATGGTAGAACCCCAGGTAAGGATCGAATCCCACAGCCAGCGCTGCTAGTGTGCAGTCTTTCGCTAACATGCTGTAAGCGAGCGACAGCATTGCGTTGACGGGATCGGTAGGAGGGCGACGATTGCGATGATTAAAGTTGAAGTTGAACGTGCGTTGTTTGGTGTTCTCAACCTGTATGCCCAATCCCGGAAGATCGTCTTCTACTTTCACCATACCTCCGAACTGTTGGAAGTACTGGCTGGCCGCAGATCCTTCGATACCAAGCAGTTCTTCGATGGAGTTCGCCGTCAACGCGTCTTCCGATGCACGTTTGAGCTTTGTGATCGTTGCTTCTGGCGGTTCAAGATGATTGCGCATCAGCAGCGTGCGATGATTCCGAATTTTCCCATGGACAAACTGCCGCGCGAGCGACAAAGAGGTTTTTTCATCTCTTGCGAGGCGAAATTGTTCCATGCGGAGAAATACATTCTTCAGGGCATGGCCGCGTGTGATGCCATAAAACCAACCACCCATCGAGAAATACGTCACCGGCACTTCCTGTTCGCATAGCGACTGAATAGCCTGCGTCGAAATCTGCACATTGCCGAATAGTGCCACGTGCGACACGTCTCGCATCCGCACTTCGTCAATCAACTTGTCCTTGTCCTTGATCGTCAGAACCTCGTCTTTGCACCCGACGCGATAACCCGGCGTGTTGAGATACAACGGCCGTGTATCATCCCGTGCAGCTATCAACCGACGCGGCGCTTCAGCGGAAACATCGGCTTCAGTTTTAACCGAGCTTTGTGTCAGCATCCGCGTTTCGTCTGGCAGACAAACCGGCGCGAGGGAGCAGCGCACGCATTTAGACGAATGAACCAATGGCGCTGGAATTGATCCGGCAATGACATGCTTTGCATTGGTGATTTGGTGAAGAATCCAGTTCTCCAGTTCGGGGGTGATTGGTAAACGAACCCGCTGTTTGGTGGCGCGATAGTAAATAACACCTTCGTTACAGGTGTAACCGTTGTCGCGGAGAATCAATGCCTGCAATCCAAGCTGCATTTTGTCCGTATCCCAGAGTTCGTTCGTTTCCTCGCCTTCTTTCGGCGCACCCGCTTTGTAATCCACCGGGCAGACTTCCAATGCAGACAGCAGATCGTCTTTTTCCGTCTTGGATTCCACTAAATCCATCTTTGCCACAATGCCCAAACGTTCCGACCCCATCTGCACTGAACGCGAATGAATCGTTTCCGGCTCCTCATTACTCTCACTCGAAGATGCGGCATCGCCGGATTTGTCGTCAGGTTCTTTGTTTTCGGCTTTTGCTTTCTTTTTAGCGGCTGGCAGAGCGCCATTTCCTGAATCCACCCGCTGATGAATCGCGTTGCCTCGCAACGTATCTGCGTTTTCGACAAATACGCCTTCCACAAACTCGTAATAAAACAGCCGCTGGCAATAAACGAACTCGTTCATCATGCGAGCGGGAATCTGCTGTGGTTCGCCTTCCACGCGAACTTTGCGTTCCAGGGTTTCCCGAGGCACGGTTATCCGCAAATCTGAGTTCTGAGACGGCGAAGGACTTGTGACGTGCAGAGCCGAGATTTCATCAAGAGGCTCTGACGGTTCGCTCGGTGGCGTTTCGGCTGGTGCGACGCGCAGCACAATCTTCAACTGATTTGGTTCAGTTGTGGATTCGCGCGGCTGCGGATTGTCGTGTGGTTTTGCTCTCGATGTGCCTGGAGAAAGACCCCTTGGCTTCGGTGACGATTCCGGTTCACTCAAACAATTTTCGGATGGAGCCGATGGGTCTTTGTCGTTCATAATTGTGATTGGTTATGGGTGAGTTGAATCATCAAAGGCGGCAAACAATCCCAACCCGGAATGCTTGCCCCCACCAATGCAAATTGGCCCGCGGACTTTGAGCCTCTGACCATCGGAAGAGCGCCAAGTAATACGCACATGCAGTCGGCGAAAACGACGGTGCTGTTCGGGCACGGCATATTGCGATGCCAATGGCACGCCAGGCCAAAAGCCGGAACTGCGCCAGTCGAGTTCGGCTTGTTGCGCCATCGCCTCCGAGAATCCCGCTTGGCGGATTGCTTTTCGCAGAAGCAATTCGATTCGCTGATCCAGTTTGCAGAGGAGTTCCGCTTTTCCCTCGGCGGTGAGCGGCGGAGAATCATTGGCGTTGAGTCGTTGCCGTAATTTTCGCGGGTCGTCGTAGCCGGGAAGGATGACGGGCGTGACGGTGGCCCAAGTCGCAGACTGCTCGAAGTAGGGGCGAATCGCTCCGTCGTTTTCGTTATGGCGGAAAATGAGCGCGGCGGTTTCCTGCGATTTCTCGTCGGTGAGTTCCTGTCCATCGAGACGTGTGGTGAAACGGCGAAACTCTTCCGGTGTGAGATTGCCGCGCGCAGTCACGAGGACGCGGCGGACGCTGCCGACGACACGTTCGCCGCCCTCGCGCACTTCAATGCTTGGCAGGGGCACGAAGACGACACGTCCTCCCTCGACGGGCTTGTGTTCGCCACCAGGGGTTTCGCCATGCCCGAGAATGATGCGGCGAGCGTCGTCATTGCTCCAACCAACGCTGCGCACGACCTCCTGCTTGCACGCGGTGTGGCGGAACATTCCTCCGACATGCAAGCCGCGCCGCGCCGAGTCGTAAGCGCGGAAGCCGCTGTCGTCCGGCTTTCGCAACACAAACACGGCTTGTGGTGCCTTCGGTGCTTGCAAGTCGGAGCAGTAGTCCGTGATGCCGAAAACGGTGAGCGGCGGGACGGGAACGAGCCCACCGTTCGCGGTGATACGATTTAGAAACGCATGGTGACGACGATTGAGGTCGTCCAGCGTGCCGGTAGCGGGAGTGCGGAGCGGCGTGCCTGCGCCATCTGTGCCAGGTTGCCAGCGTTCTCCTTTCAAACTCCGCACCGCGCTTTCATCAAGCATCGAAACATCCGCGACCACCAAATCCACACCCCAGCCGACATGAGTGATGGAGCGGACGGCGGTGGTGAGAGTTTCGCGATGCTCGTCGAAGCCGGCGGGCGCAGCGGCCAGCGGCCAAACGTAATGCACTGCCGCTTCGTCGGGAACCGCGAGCGGGCGGACGGATTTTTCGGTGCGATAGCCGGAGATGTCTATCGGGTGGTTTTTGCCGTCGAAATACTTACCCGCCGACCACTGCTTTGCCACTAGGTCGGCGACATTGTCAGGAACGTAGAGTTGGTAGCCTTGCCTCTCCTGTTTTGGCGGTGCGACGATGACGGGCGGCGGCAGTTGTTCTAGCCAGCGGAGTGCTGCGTCGGCGTGTTGCAACCGCCCGCGCTCGTTCCAACGCGCGGCGGACGCGGCGACGATGGCCTGGTAAAGCCGCAACGGCGAAGGTGGCCACTCGGTTTCGCCGTGGTCGGCGCGCCCGTGGAACGCCCCGCCGAGAAAGCGGATGCTGATGCAAAGAAAATCCGGCATAAAGTTGTCCGGTTACTCGGATTTCGCGTCAGCGTTCTGTTCAGCTTCCGTGCCGGAGTCGGTTGCATCAGCTTTCTTTCCCTTCCCTTTCTTCCCGCCTTTGCCAGCCTTGTCGGCTTCTTTGAGGTCGAGCGCGGCAAGTTTTGGTTCAAAGACGACGTTGCGATTCTCACCAACTCCAAAAGCCCCCGCTGCATCCTTGGCGAAAGCCAATGCTTGTTCGTGAGTCACTGTGAACGTCACACGCTTGCCGTCAGGATAGACCTCACTTGATTCCCGTCCCATTCCTTCGCGGGTATCGGACACAAGCAGGGTCCCCTGCCGGACGTAACCACCAGGCAGCCGCGTGAACGCGACGAGCGCCAGTCCAAGGATGTATCGCTGGAGCCGCAGCGTAGCTTCTTTGTCGGAGCCAGCTTTGATGAGGTTCAGCGCCGCGAGTGCGAGTGTTGCATCCCGCCGGATTCCTCCGTCGGCGATGACGCCGCCGTGAGTATTTTCCTTTTTGCCGACCGGCACATGAGTGAAGCCGCGCTGGGCGAACGGATGTTTGCCGATGACTTTGCCTTCCGAATCCCGAAGATCCTCCGGTTCGGCCAAGACTCCTTCCGCAACGTAGTCCATTGTGGGATTGAACTGAGCATGGCGGGTGAGTCGGCGGACGTCGTAGGCGCGAATCGTCGAGGCGATGAGCCGTGGCATTTTCGCCTGAGTTTTGCGGGAGTCCCAAACACCGAAGACGAGTGACGTGGGGGCGATTTTCGCCAGCGCCGTGGCATTGCCATTGAGCAATTCCTTGAACGCAGCTTCCAATTCAGTCTGGAGCGGGGTGCAGCGGACAATGGCATCACCCGCTCGGTGGCTCGCGTGAAGCAGATTCACGAATTTCACGCCTGCTTGGATGACAACTTGCGGCACAAGCGCGGCATATTCCGGCTCAGCGAACATCGGCTCGATGCGGTTCGATTGGGCACCCACCGTGTCAATCAGCGCAATCTTCGGCTCGTTTCCTTCGCCATCAATGTTGTAGCCGCCGGGAAAACCGTCGGCGGGTGACGCCGCGAAGGTTGGGGGAAACAGGGCAGCGTCTGGCCCTTCAACCGGGACGAGGTGTTCGCGAATGACCAGCGCCGCAGGGCCGCCGCTGGTGAGGTATTTGTCGAATCGAGTGATGTCTTTGTTCATGGTTGTAATGTGGTTGCTGGTTTTGCTGTTCGGAAAGCCTTGTGTTTGCGCTGGCCCGTCCGGAACCAGTTCTCGAAGCGGAAAACTCGGGGACGACCATCTGGTATCAGGCCGTTTACAGCCGCGGGAACCAGTGAGACCTCGGTTGGTTCGCTCCAAAGCTGGTAATCAAAGACGCGGGGGCGTTCGGTAGGACGGGGACGCGCCCGCTGAAGGCCGATGAAACACAGCGCCTCAACAGCCGGGTGAGCAAGAGTCTGCGCCTTTAGCTTGTCCGGTGAAAATCCAATGTCGATGGAGTGGGCATTCCCAGTGCGGCGGGCATCGAAGTAAAACGGCTCCCTCTTCTTTGGTTTCCGCTTTTTTCCCGTCGCTGTTAGACCCTGCTCTTCAAACACAACTTGCGCCTGATTCAAAGGGTCCACTCCTTCGGCATCAATCGCCTTGCACATGGCCAGAAAAATTGCCCGTGCATCCATAGACCCCGCCCAAGTTTTCAGAGGCTTGTCGAACCACCAATCCAGACGCATGGCAACTGGCGCAACAATGAGCAATGGTGGAGCAGCTTTGTCGTCTTCGCCCTCGCTCTCGTCTTCGTCTTCGTTTTCTCCTTCGCTCTCAGAAACTCCTGCACTACCCGCGAGGGTAATATTCTTCGCGCAGCCGAGAATCTCGCGAAGCGTGAGCTGTGTGGAGATGCAAAACTCATTGGCGACAAACCACGCCGTAGAACCGGGATTGAGACGTGAGGCCAGTTCCAGCAACCCGCAGCAGGCGAAGAATTGGCCGGGGTTCGTGGCATCCACGCGGATGCGGATAGTGTGGGTGGATTCGCTCATGGCTTTGCCTCCGGAAGTGGTTTGATGCCCGCGCTGGCGGCGTAGTCGGCGGCGCGGAGGAGGGATTCGAGATACGCGAGTCCCCAGCGGCCGTAGCGGCGTTGCAGTCGTGCAAAGCGGCGCGGGACTTCGGCGGCGATGCGCCGGGCGTCATCAAGAGAAGCCTCGGGCTCGAACGTTTCGTCGTGGGGCGAAGTCGGGAAATGGGGACGTGCCCGCCCGTGATGCGCGGCGATGAGATGAAGCACCAAGTCTTGCTCATGTGGCGGTAGCTTGCGGAACTCCGTCTCCTTCTCCGCATCGAGTAACGAGCCGAATTCGTGGCGATAGCGTTCCTCAAGTTGACGTGGAGTCAGATCCGGCCCGGCTTTTGCCAGCCAAACATCAGCGTTGATGTTGCCAATACCGCGCTGCCAGTAGAGCCGCCGTTTGCCGAGGTCGTGGAAGCGCGCCGCAAGGATGACGCAGTTCGCGAGCGGCGATGGAATTGCGAGTTTTCCAACGATAGCCCGTGCGTGCGCCTCCACGTCGCTGGTGTGGTCTTCAAGCAGGATTGATTCATCCGCGCTTCGCAGGCTTTCCACGCCTGCGGACTTTGGGGCTTCGAGCCAGAGCCAATAACGGGTTTCAAGTTCGCTCTCGGGTCTTTCGTCCAAATCTTCCTTGCCTCGCAGTGTGTCAATCACGCGCACGATGCGGAGGCCGCGAAATCCAGAGGGCACTTTGGTCTTATCGGAGCGGACACGGCACCGTAGCGGTTTCTCATCCGGGCCGGAAAGAATGTCGGCGACATCCAGCCCCGTGTCATCTGGGGCCTCCGATTTCCCATCCAGCAGGCCGCGTTTGGACAGTCCGCCAACCGACGGCGGGAGAAGAACGGTGGCCCCGTGTAGCAGGGCTTGCGAATCTTTCCCCAGTAGCTCCTTCAATTGCTTGCGAGCGACTTCGCCATCTTCGTCAACGAGCCAGACAATCTTTTCCGCGTTGCGGACAGCCGCGTCCGCCAGCTTTTCCAATTCAGCTTGCACGCGGTCGGAACGGTCGCGGAGCAGTTCGTGCGGTTTGAGCGGGAAGTCGGCGAGCAGTTCTTCCGGCGGGTAGTTGGCAATCAAAGCATCGGTGATGATTTCGACCTCGCTGCGCCATGCGACATACGTTTCCGGCGGCTCCCATTCGGTCTCGCCATGCAGATAAGGCGCAACCGGTGGACGCCCTGGTAGCGGACCACGGATGCTCGTCATCGCCCACGCGTCAAAAAGGATGTCCGTCGCAGGCCGGATTTTCGGCGGTGGACTGAAGGCGTTGCTGCGGGCTGCGGCATCCAGTTGTCCGAGCGCGTGAGGGCTGGCATTGCCATTGAGTTGGCGAAGTAAATCAAGCGTTCGCGAGCGTGCTTCGTCCATCGCGTCGTCGGCTTTGAATTTCTCCGGGTGGACGACAACAATCGTTGCGTCGGTAAGTTGGCCGAAGCGGTTCACGCGTCCGAATCGCTGCGCCATGCTCTCGAAAGTGGAGAGGTCGCATACAAGTTCGTCGGCCGAGAGATTGACGCCAACTTCGCCCGCGCTGGTCGCGACGAGATACACCGTTCCGCTGGTGAGTTCCTGCGTTGAGTCTGCACGCGATGATGGCGGGAGAAACCGGGCAAATGTCGGATTGCCAGAAAGCGTGTCGCGTTCCTTCCCCCGCATTGTGCCAGTGAGAGCAACGACAGGCAGCTTGGCCTTGCCTATCGAAGCCTCGATTTTCTGCACGACCTCGACGGAGCGGGCGAAGATCAGCACCGCTCGCCCGGAATCGCGCCGGGAGAGCACCAGTTCAGCCAATTTGTCGGCGAGCTGCTTTTCGTCCCCGAGAGCAGCCAGGCGCAGTAGCTTTGTGGCATTGATTCGCTTTGCGACCACGGGATGGTCCGCGTCGGCTTTGCTCAGGCGCAAAGTCCGCGTGAAATCTGCCGGTGCCGCATCGTTTCGATTCGTTGCGGACAATTTGAGGACTTTCAACGGGCGGGTCTCACCGGAACACTTCTGTTCTTCCTCGATGGAATCCAGCAGCTTTTGAAACGCTGGCTCCAAATGTGCCTCATCATGCACCAACAGCACGTCCTGCCCAAGCAACGCCGCATGATGCGGTCGCGCTTTGAATCCACAGGTATAGCGACTGAAAAGCAGACCGCTGCCGATCATGTCCACCGTGCCGACGATGACCGCAGGCCGCGCCGGGTCGGCGCACCACTCTCGATTGTCTGCGAACTGTCCGCGCAGCGTGCTGAGACCGAGCGGTTCCTCGGTTGGAACTGCACACATCGCTTGGAGTTTGGCTCGAAGGTCGGGATTCTTTTGGAGTTCCTGTCTCACACGCTCCACTTCCGCCGTAGTCTGATCAACCACCGTTCGGCGGTTCACGACATAGACAAGACGGCGCGGAACTTTATCGCGGTGCGTGAGCAAAGCTAGCAGCCAGACCATGATGACCGAAGTTTTTCCGAGGCCTGTGGGAAGATCGGCCGCCGCTGGGAAGTCCGCAGAAACCATCCGCTCGTATAGCGCGCACTGCCACGGAAACGGTGCGTTGCCGGTGGTGAGAGTTTTGAAAAGCTCAGTGAAAGAAGTAGTGGTCATTTGGTCCGGGTAGATTCATCTGATTGTCCCTCACGATTCCAAAACCACGCGAGCACGACGGCAGCGGTTTTCCCCAAGCCTGTGGGTATATTTATGAGTTGTGATTGGCAACTCACCCCATTCCGCAAAGTCTCAAGCTTATCCGAATTCGCCTGCGAACCGCACGCCAGTCGGCATTGATAGTCGTATGGCGAGTTACCCGTGAAAGCGTGAAAAAATCTGTCGAATGGAAGCAGGCTCATGGTGCGCCTTCTCCTTTGCGTTTTGATGCGAACCGCCGGTTCATAATTCCTAGTCCACGTTCGCCAAGGCCCATTCCACATTGCATCTTCCCTCGGCGGGTGTCTTGTATCTATCAAACGACTACCCTTTTACCAGCATGAAAACATCAGGAGTTTTGCTGATAATGCGAAAAGCGGATCATACTTTTGCACGTTAAACCTAGCGATATACCTGCCTAAATCCATTCACTTGAAGCTGCGTGAGGAAGACCTGTCGCAGCGAGCGGTTCCGCATTCCGCTGTGCCAAGTGACTCTCAATGCTTACATAACTGTTCGGTCTGACCTCTACTCGCGCCAGAAGTCGGAAAAGGCTCAGATGGTTTTTAGGTCTTTTGGCATCCGCCATTCGTTTGGTGGCAAGAACTCTTGCAAAGACACTAGAAGAAGCGAGGAAGTTAGGTTGTCTGTCGTCGCCTTTTTCGCGCTCGCCGTCACTCCTTCCGTTTGCTGCTCACTGGTCCGGCACCCAGCCGAGATTTGGAGCGAGATCTAAAACCGCGCCAGCGGTTTCCCTCTTTCCCTTTCCACCGCTGTCACGGTTTTAGCTTTCGCTGAATTTTTCATGCGCTGGCGCGCGCGGCTGGCTGCCTCCCCCTCAGTGAAGCGAGCAGCAAACGGCAGGGTGACGGACAGCGGTTTCAAAAAAAAGCTATGAAGACAACAAATCTCCAAAACGAAGCGGCAGCACCGGCGAGTGTCCGGCCTGCGTCGGTTTCAAAGATCCGCGCCTTCGCGGCGCGTCGCTCCAACCGTGAGATGCCTACGAATTCGGTTTCGGCTCTGCCCAAAGCCCAACTGCCCCAGCAATATGAACTGGCCGAAATTGTGGGACGGTGGATTTGGCTGGAGTTTCCCGCCCGCAGCCACCGCGCCGCCGCCAATACTCTCTGGCGTTTGGGCTTTCACTGGAATCAACGCCGTTGCCTCTGGCAGCACCCGTGCGGCTCTTGTGCCCCTTATTCTGTTCATTCCGGCGATCCGCGCAGCAAATACGGTTCGCGCTCTGCCACCAACTTCAACGCTTGAACCAACCGTGAACACCACGTCTCTTTTTCCTGCGCTGGTTGAGCCGTTCACGTTTCCCGCCAGCCCTTACGAATACAAAGTCGTGCCGTTGCGCGAGTGTCCAACACCGGACGCTTTGCAGCAATGTGACACGCCCGACAAGGCCGTTGAATATTGGAAATTGCACATCGCCACTCATCCGCACTTCAACCCCGAATGTGAATGTCTGGCGGTTCTGGTTTTGAATGTTCGCCGCCGTATCAAAGGACATCAGCTTGTTACCATCGGCACTCAGGACACCCTTTTGGTTCATAGTCGCGAGGTTTTTCGGTTGGCGGTCACGACCGCCGCGCACGCTCTGATTATCATGCACTGCCATCCCTCGGGCGACAGTTCCCCAAGTGATGCGGACATCAAAGTGACACGCGATTTGATTCGGGCCGGACAGTTGCTCAAAATTGAAGTGCTCGATCATGTCATCGTCGGCGCAGGCAATTTTTCCTCTTTGAAAGCCCTCGGCTATTTTTCCGCTTGAGAACGCCTGCGAACCCATGATTCACCAAGTGATCACCTGAGAATCTGCCGCTGAAACCTTCAGTGAAAGTTTCAGTAAAACCTTCAGTAAAGGGGTTGGCTTTTGTTTGTCCAAGCAGTGCAGGAGTTACTTGAATTACCTCGTAGAATCGCATATTTTTACCGTGAGACCGGGCATGAACCTGCCCGATTCCGACCCTCGCCTCCAGCCTTCGCTTGCAGCGCAGCGGAGAGCGAAGGCTGTGCGCGGTAGCTTGCCGTTTAGCGAAGGCGGGCGTTGGGCATTGTCTCCTGCGAGCTACGGCTGGCTAGTCACCTGGGAGGGAATGGATGAACGCCTACCCCTGCGTCTACGTTCTTCCATCGGAGTCTGATCGTGAGCAGATCTACGCGGGTCAAACGGCTGCTCTGAAGCAGCGGCTTCAATCACACAATTCCGGCAAAGTTACCCACACTTCCAAGTTCGTTCCGTGGTCACTTAGGGAGAGCCGAATTGGAAGACGCGGTAGAATCGCTGAGGCACGTTAAAGGGCGTGGCCAAAGTGTCGGGCGGGCCGCTATCCAACCAGCGCGTCACGGAGTTTGTGGCGGTCACTTCCCCCGTCGGCGAAGCAAACCAGGAAACAAGGTCGGCCGAGTACTCGACTTGATAGGTGCGGTCAACCGAAGCGTCCCACGTCAGGCTCACAGCGTTCTCAGCCGGCAGCGCCTCCACGGCCGGCTCGACAAATGGAAGCGGGACAAAGCCCGCTCTCTGCAAACCGCGTTGGACTGCTTCATCCTTCATGAAATGATGCCACACCCGCTGCGTGCGATAGTTCTCAATCATGACCACGAATGGGCCTTGATCAATCCCCAGTTCGTCGGGTCCATACCATTGCTGGCCCAGGTTAAACGCGTCGCGAAACCCATATGCTGTCCAGATGTTTCGCCGAAAGCCGTAAAAACGGCGCAAAGCCGGCAGGGAATATTCCGGCGTAAAAGCCATGGCCCCGCCCGCTGCAGTGGGCGCAATCGTGCCATCGTCGTTCAGCGCCGGAGGAGCACCCCGCGCAGCATAGCCCGTCGGCCCGTCACACGCCGTCAACCCCCAGATGGTTGCGCTGTATCCCAGCCGGTTCAACGGGTTATCGATGCAATAAGCCCGGTTTGCCAGCGTCGCGCGCCGGGAGTTCACGAAGTAAGTAATGCCGCGGCCGTTCATGTAAGCGTCGGCGATGTGACGGAAATCGATCCAGCAGTGGGAATACTCATGCCCGAACAACGGTGGAAACTGCACGAACGAAAAACCGTAATGGGTGGCCCAGGTATATCCACTCGTCCATTGCTCCCACGCCGACGCCGGCAGCGGATTGGTGGCAGCGCCCAGGCCGAGACAGTAAAGTATCATCGCCTCGTTATACCCTATCCAATCGTTGGGAATGAAACCCGAGTTTGGAAACCAGCCCATCGAAACAACGTCGGTGCCCCGCGCCATCCAGTTCCAATCGACACGATTGAATATGGCATCGGCCATCGTTCGAATCGCGATCTCGCTGGAGTTGGTGCCATTGAAGTATTGCTTGGCGTGCAGAATCCCGGCCAGCAGCAAGGCCGTATCGATGGAAGACAGCTCGGAATTGGGGGACCGCACCGCGGTGTTCATTTCCAGGAAATGGTAGAACCATCCTTTGTAACCAATGGTGCCCGAGGTGTTGGGACCTTGCGGCCCGTTCAGAAACGTATTCAAGGTCGTCAGCACCCGCGTAACACCCTGCGTCCGTGTTATCCATTCGTGATCAATCCCAATGCAGATCGCGCTCAACCCAAATCCCACCGCCGCGATGCTGCACGGCGATCCTGCCGCGCTGCGATCCGGAATCAGACCGTTGTCCGGATTCGCCAGGTACCAAAAGTAATCGAAACTGGTCTGCTGGACATATTCGAGGAACTCGTCATCGTCGGCAAAGGGACGGGCTGCCACTGCGAGCGTGGCCGACGGCGAACTTTCCTGGGCGGTCGTCGTCAACGCAGTGACCTGGTAGAAGTTGGTCTGACCATTGATCACGCCATTACTCAGATCGCAGAACCCCGGGGACGTCACCAAGTTCGGGCTTTGCGCGACGAACGGACCGCCGATGCTGGACGAACGATACACGCGGTAACCGGCCAGATCGGCTTCAGCATTCTTGTCCCAATGCAGAACGATGCTCTGATCCCCTGCCCGGCTCACCAATCCCGTGGGCGGTTCGATAGCGACCGCAATTTGCAATGTGCACGCAATGAAGGCGATTTGAAAAGACAGGGGTGGTTTCATGGTGAAACGGGTGGCAATGGCACGAACGTATCATCGAAGGCCGCCAGTTCAATCGGAATCACGTAGCGCAGACTTCCGATTCCGGACACCAGACTTGGAAATCTGCGCTGCTCATCAAGGCAGTCGAGAATCAAAACCAAAGATGCTTTGACACTCCCCAACCGTCGTGGAAGAGTTGGCCAACACCTTCCGTCCCCCGTTCTATGAAATGCTCGAAATACTCTGCAACTGGCAATTCTCTCTGCGTCCGCAAGCAGAACCATGGAACAAATTCCATGGCCTTGCGCGCCCCGCTCCTGGTCCTGGCAGCCGCTTTAATGCTTGCAGCCGCGCGGGTTCACGCCGCCAACCTGTTGGTCAACCCCGGTTTTGAGGCCAACAGTGGCCACGTCATTCCCGTGGGCTGGACTCGTTTTGCTCCCACCAACGCCCAACCTGCGGGCAATTACGCCATTGAAGCCCCAGCGCATTCGGGCGCAGTGGGTTGGAAACAGTGGGGCGCGGCTTATGCCATCGGACAAACCAACGTGGCCGGTTTGTCTCAAAGTTTCAGCAGCGCACTCGGGTCGGTTTACCAGGCCAGCGGCTGGATGTTCACAAAGGGCAACGATGCTTTGGGAACTGATTGCATGACCTGGCTGGAAGTTTCATTTCTCGGGGCCAGCAGCAACCTGCTCGCGCTGTATAAGTCCGAGAACTTCACTGCCGCTGCCGGGACGGATATCTGGCTGGAATACCCGGTAACACAAGCTTGTGATATCTCCGCGCCCCTGCCGCCCGGCGACCTCAACTATCCAACCTACGCCGTGACCGGCAGCGTGAGCCAAATCATTGCGCCCGTAGGAACCACCACGGTCCGCTATCGCTATGCGTATAGCCAAGCCGTGAATCAAGGCGGTTCCGCCCATCTAGACGATGCCGTTCTGGACCAGATCAGCGGCCCGATTCCGCCGGTCATCAGCAACCTTTTCCCGCTGAACATGATCTTCGTCGCTCCCAGCAACGGCGTGACCTTCACCGTCAACTCGCCGAGCGGTTTTACAATCAACAACAACGCGATTCGCCTTGTGCTGAACGGCGTGGATGTCTCCGGCAACCTTGTCATCAACGGGTCGTCGTCAAGCAAGACCGTTGCCTATTACGGGCTTTTATCTAATCGGACCTACACCGCATCCATTTCGGTGACGGACAGCTTCAACTTTTCGGCCAACGCGAGCACGTACTTCGAGACCACATGGGTCGGAATCGAACCGGTCACCTATCTTTGGGAGGCGGAGGATTTTGATTTCGGCGGAGGGATGTACATCAACGAACCGGAGCTTTGCAACACGGCCGGAAATCCCAATTGCTACTTTGGAAAAGTGGGCGTTGAAGGCGTGGATGAGCATAATCTCAATGCCGGCGGCAGCCATCAGTATCGTCCTGATGATCCGATGGGCACCTCGGTTTCGGGAGATTTCCTGCGCAAGAACCTTTATGTCGCGAACCGGCCGGATTACAGAATTGATCCCTTCAACTTCAGCGAGTGGGTGAATTACACGCGCGACTGGCCCAACAGCACTAATTGGGTGGTCGCTCGCCTCGCCACCGATATCGGCCTGTCGGGAGTCCTGACCTTGAGCAAGGTCAACACCAACGACATGACCACCACGGACCTCGGAACCTTCACCATTGATAACGGCCGGGGATGGTTCACCTTCGACAATGTTTATCTGAAGGACACGAACGGCAACAATGTCAGCGTCGTCCTCAACGGCAGGGAAACCCTGCGCGTCACCAGCGGCGGCAATCTGTTGCCCAATTTCTTCATGCTCGTTGCGGCGCAGGTTGATCTGCCTTTCTTGTACGGCATGTACCCCGCAGGCACGAGGCCGTTCGAGCAAACCAACAGCTTAAGCTTCACGGTCACCACGGCGGGATCAACCTTTCCAACCAATGGAATCAAAGTCAGCCTGAATGGCATCGATGTCTCCGCAGGCCTCGTGATCACGGGATCGGCCTCAACAAAAACGGTGGTATATCCTTCCCTGCAAACGAACGCCCTTCACACGGCGGTTATCACGGTCACCAATGCGCTCGGCCACGGCATCCGCCTGACGAACACTTTCGATACGTTCAGCCAGGACAATTACATGGTTGAAACAGAGGACTTCGACTACGACGGCGGGCAATTTGTGAACAACGCTGAATGGTATCCCGGTGTTTATCTGGCCCTCGGAGCCACCACCAACATCGACTTCGAGCACACCACTGTGGATGGCGAGTTGTACCCCTACCGCTTCGGCGGAATTCCCGTCAGCCTGGTGCAGAATTACTCCTTTGAAGCGCGCAACAAGTTCGTTGACGTCGGCGGATTTGATTACCAGTTGGATTGGTTCGGAGCCGGGGATTGGGCCAACTACACCCGCGATTATCCTACGGGCCACTTTTATGTTTATGTTCGTTCCGCCGGCATCCTGGGCACCTCGTACACGATGTATCTGGACCAGGTCGTCAGCGGCGCAGGGACAACCAACCAGGCGACAAAACGCCTCGGGGTCTGGAACGCTGTCGGTCGCGGCCAGCAAATCTACGACTGGGTGCAGTTGACCGATGAGGGCCTCTCTGCCCCGGTTGCGGTCCGGCTGGGCTGCACCAACACGCTGCGAATCACAACCCCAACCGGCCTCTGCTACCCGAATTACTTCATGCTCGTTCCTGCGTCCGGCCTTACGCTGTCAGCCGTAAGATCCGGGAATAACGGCAGGCTTTCATTCCAAACCCAGACGGGTGCTGCATACCGGGTCTTCTACCGAACTGATTTGTCAGGGGGCAATTGGACTCTTCTGACCAACGTGCTTGGCGACGGCACGGTAAAGTTCGTCACGGACCCCGCGAATGACGGGCAGCGCTTTTACAAGGTGACCTCTCCGTAACCTTATGAACAACTCACACGGCGCATTTGAAAAGAGCTCCGCTCCTGCGCGCCGGCTGGGTTTTACATTGATTGAATTGCTGGTGGTGATCGCAATCATCGCCATTCTCGCGGCGATGCTTCTGCCGGCGCTTGGCCGTGCGAAGCAGAAGGCGAATGGCGTCTATTGCATGAACAACAGCAGGCAAATGGCGCTGGCCTGGAACATGTACGCCGATGACAACGGGGGAAAACTCGCTCCCAATGTGGATACTCAAACGGCTGGCAAAAGCGCCAATACTCCGTGCTGGGTTGCCGGGTGGCTGACCTTGAATACCGCGAGCACCGACAACATCAACAAGGACATGCTGCTCAACCACGAGCTGTTCCCTTACGGCGCATACCTTGGCTCCTACATCAAGAATGCCGCCTCCTTCAAGTGCCCGGCCGACCGATCATCCGCCCTCATCTTCGGCACAAGACAGCCGCGGGTTCGCAGCCTTTCGATGAACAACTTCCTGGGTTCGCCGTCCCGTTCGAACACAGGAGTCGGAATCCCGGTGACGAATCCGCAAGGCACCAGCAAGTATCCTCCCTACCTGAAAATTACCAGCATCCTGTCACCGGCAATGACCTTTGTTTTTCTCGACGAGCGGGAGGACAGCATCAACGATGGCACGTTCTTCACCGCTGTGGACAGGCCCGGTTTCCTGCCGGATGTTCCCGCCAGTTATCACGCGGGGGCCGGCGGACTTTCTTTTGCGGACGGACATTCAGAGATTCACAAATGGACCGCCAGTTGGATTACGCAACCAATCCGATCCACTCCAATCAATGATCACGACCTAGCTGGAAAGCCGGGCGTCGCGGACGTTTACTGGCTGAATTTACATGCCGTCGGCACCGGGAAATTCCCGTAGACACTGACCCAATGGCGGCAGACGTCCTTGCCTGCCGTAGAACCAGGCTTCCAGCCCGGTGGAAAGAACCTCAAACGAGGCGGGCGCCTTGAGAGGATCTGAGTGTCTCTCGTGCCTAACGGATTTTCCGGGCGGCAAGGATGCACGCCCTCCACGTCAGGCAAGGATGCCTGACGCTACACTCATACGGCTGCTTCGCTGCAGGCTGGCCTAGAGCATGTTTGAAAAATAAGTGGGGTGCTGTTTTCGCGGAAGAGGGAGTTTGCATAAACCCAGTTTGACCACCGACTTTTAATGAGGCTCGCCCAAACGAATTGCTTGGCTATTCACTTGACTTAGTTCGAATCGCCGTCAACGCTGGCACATCACCCAAGAAACGGCTAACCCAAAGGACTCGTCTATGATCTCATCAATGCGTTGCGCACATATTATGTCTGGCATCGGGCTCTGTCTCGTGGCCAGCACAGCAGCCCAAGCTCAAACCATCAACGGTTTCTACACCAACCCGCGTGTGTTCAATGACATGCCCGGGTCAACCCTCACAATCACGCCTGGAGCTCCAATCAATGGCAATCCGTCCACGATCACAATCAACGATCAGTTCACGGGAACCGGCGCCAATCGCCATGACGTGCTGGCCTCCGGCGATGGCGGCCTGACTGCCTATAACTTCGGCATCGACGACAGCTATACCTTCACGACCAGGCTCGTCCTGACAGACGGATTCAATTCGCCCAGGAAGGAAGCTGGCATCCGCCTCAACAGCCCAATCACGGGTGATATGCTGTTCCTAGTCAACTCCGATATGGGCGAGATCGTCACGTTCGGCGGCCCGTTCCATCTGTTTGGCAACAACACCGGCGGGAACGGTTACACTCCCGGCGATTCCATTCTCCTGGGCATCAGGCAAATCGGTGGCGGCGATGGTATAGGCGGCGCCCCGACCACGATCGAGTTCTTCATCGACAGGGGTTCGGGTGTTGTAACAACCGGACCGCTCGCCTGGTCAAACCTCGAAGGTGGACCGCTCAATTATCAATTGGGAGTATATGCGCAAGGAGCCAATAGCGCTTCCCCTGGTGACTTCATCAACGCTGTGTTCACCGACACAACCTTCACTGTGGTACCCGAACCCGGCACATTCGCCTTGATGGGGATCGGATTAGTCGCACTGTTCACCTTCCGCCGTACGCGATAACGGGCGGTTCTGCTTTTGATCCTGACCACGCCAGCAGGGCGGACCTCGCGTTCGTCCTGCTTTCGCTTTAGGGAAGCACCACTACACCGCCCGTAAGGACTCTCGAAACATCGCGATCAGGGCAGGACGCGCACTCTATAGAGCCGGTTGCTCGGTGTCGAAATATCCAGCTTGCTCGCTGTATTGCTCAACGCGGTGACATCGCCGGGAAGTGCCGCCCAGTTTGATGATCCGAACTCTGGGTTGTATTCCAACCTGTAACTCGCATTCGACACCGCAGTCCAGCTCAGTTTCCAGTTTGAACCGATCCGCCCGGGCGTGAACAAATAGGGGAGGGAAAGTGGAGCCAAAACATCCAGCACGCGAACAACGACGGAGCCTGGGCTGTTGCTCAGTTGCATCGATACCAGATTCGACGGGTAAAGGAAGCTGCTGAAGGTCCCATTGCGCGACCCTGCGACAATTACAGTGAACGTGTCGTTGGTCGCGGGAACAAATCCAGGAATCAGATCAACGCTAAAAGCGCCGTTCAACGCAACTGCGCCAGCAACTTGAAGCTGTCCATGGTTCGTACCCGCAGTGGTTCCCCCAAGGCCACAGTTGAGCAAGGCATTCGTTGAAGAAACGTAGCCTCCGTTGACGGCAAGCACGCCGCTACGAATATCCACAACGCCCGAGTTGTTGAAAGGCACGCCGCCCGGAATCGTCGTGGTGCCAATACCACTCGCCTTGCGAAAGGTTCCGGCATTGTCGAACCGGCAGCTCCCGCCGGCATAGAAAATTGGAGCGGAATTCTGCGCCTGGAACAGCGCTCCCGCCCGATTCGTGATGGCGCCGTTCAACAAGATGAAGCTGCTCGCACCATCCCAAAACGCACTGCCCGCGTTCTCCAACGTCCGTTTCAAGGTGATGTTATCGTTGCTCCCAAGGTGAAGCGTTGCTCCGGGAGCGATGAGGGTGCGCCCAGTTCCATCCATGGATCCCCCACTCCACTTCATGGCGTTCCCGATTGTCATGATGCCCGTTCCGCTCCACGTGCTGCTCTGGTTTACAATATCCAGGTTCTGTACGGTCAGGTTTTCGTTGCCGACGACAATCGTGCTGATCCCATTAAGCCTGTAAAGACCCATGCCATTGAGTTGCGCGCCGGGGTTCAACGTAAACGTCCCCCCGACCCATTCGACGAGAGCCGTGGCTGGCGTGGAAAAAATCCCGCTGCTGGCACCTCCGCCGGCGATCCTGTTCGTCGTGCCAAGCGAAAGGTTCAGCGTCCCATTATTTGTAAAGAAGCCATTGCATTGGAGCGTTCCGGATTGAAGCTCCACCACACCCAGGTTGTTGAAGATGCTGCTCAAAACCGTCGTGCCGCTGCTCATCGATTTCCGGAAGATTCCCGCATTGTCGAACCGGTTCCCGCCAGCGCCTGAACTCAGCGACGCATCGGTGCGCACATGGAACAACCCGCCGGGCCGATTGGTGATGACCGCGTCAAAGTTCATGCCGATGGGTCCCTGTCCCGTCCAAACGATGGACCCGGCATTCTCCAAAGTGCGGGTGTTCAGGCCGACCCCGCTCGGGTTCGACAGGTTGACCGTGGCTCCCGCCGCGATGAACGTTCGTCCGCTGCCGCTCATCGTTCCTCCTGTCCAGTTCATTTCGGTGGCAATACTCACCGTTCCGCTTCCATTGAGCGTGCCGTTGACCATGTCGAGGTTGTCGATGGTTAAGTTCGTGTTCGCGGTCAATGTTCCAAAATTGTTTCCGTAACGCCCCTGGCCCAGGAACTGCGCCCCCGGATTTGCGATGAATGTTCCGCCTGTCCAGTTGAGGGCTGACGCAGCCGGAACCATGAAAGTGCTGCTGCTGGAACCACCGCCACCGAGATTGATTGTGCCCGCCTGAATCTCCACAGCGCCCCAGTTGTTCAAGCTCATGCCGCCGTCAAAAGTCGCAGCGCCTGAGTTGATGGATTTGCGGAATGTCCCGGCGTTATCCAACCGGCCATTGGCGAAGCCGCTCCCGATCGAAACGGCGTTTTGAATTTCAAACAACGCTCCCGCACGATTCGTGATCACCGCACCGCCGACCACGCTGAACACGCCTGCACCGGTGATTCGCACAGTCCCGGCATTTTCCAGAACACGGGCGTTCAACGAAGCCGACCCGCTCGCGATCTCGAGAATTGCACCGGGTTTGATAACCGTGCGCCCCGTTCCATTCATTCCGCCGCCCAGCCACGCGAAGGTTCCGGAAACCGTCAGCGTGCCACTTCCTGCCAACGATCCACTGCTCAGGATGACGTCCGCACAATCCGCAGAAGTATTCAGCGTGGCCGAGCCAGCAGGGATGATCACCGTGTCATTCGAGCCGGGCGTGAGATTGGGACTCCAGTTCACAGCGACGTTCCAATCACCACCCGCCAGGTTGGTCCAGGTCAAAACGATAGGGGTGAAGCGGGCAATCACTGTTTTGTTATTCGTCATCACGAGAGTGACCGGGTTGCTTCGCGTGAGGATGTCTCCCATCCATGAATGAAACGGCTCCTGCCCTGCAGACGCCACGGCCGTGAGGGTCACCGATTCGCCGTTCGTGTAACTGATTTTATCGAGCGCCTTGATGACTGACCCTCCATCGCGAATCACGAGAAGCCGATAATGAACGGAGTTGCTGTTGCCCGGGTTGCTGCCGTCCTGAAATTCCTGGAGATTGGAAGCGCCGTCGCCATCAAAGTCACCTGCAGCAACTTGACTCAAGCCGCCAAACTGAGTTGTCTCCCATGAATCGCCGAGGCCATCGGCGTCGCTGTCGATGATCAGGAATGCAGGCGCGCTGGTCACGCTTCCCGACGGATTGGTGAGAACCACCCGAAACTCGCCCTGGCTGTTCGCATTCACGCTGGAGAGCAGCAGAGTATCCTTGTTGGCGTTCACGAGGTTCGTGCCACTAAACCGCCATTGATACGCGAGCGATCGCGCATCCGCCGCGACGACAGAGAACGACGCTGATTCTCCCGGGGCGGCAATTCGGTTTTGCGGCTGGGCGATGATCTGGGGGGGCGCAAGCGTTGCCGCTGCCTGGATATGCAAATTGCCATTGGCATCGAAAACGAACGTGGAATTCTGTGCGCTCGCGAACAGCGCAAACAGGAGAACAAACGATCCGCTAAGCGCTTTCGTTACCCGCGCACGCGTGCCTCGAGAACTCAAAATGAAATAAAGGCGGGCAGCATTCATGGTGCGAGCCGGTCTTACAAAAATGAAAATGGGCCAAAGAGTTTCTGCGCGGTTTCCGCGAGCGACTCAAGAAACTCCTGGTTCTGGGTTCCGGGAAGCGCGAGCCTCCAATCTTTCGTCGCTTGCGCGGTGTCCCACCACCAGCGCTCGCTCAATGTGATTTCGGAAAACGACTCCTGCAGGTGCGCCAGCCGCCGGTCCAGGAGAGCAACATCGCGCAAACCAGGCGGCGGTGGAGCGACCCGCGGACTGGCAGCGCCAATCCCGTTGACTGTCCTGCGTGATACTTCGACTATGTCGCTTGTGAAACCCAACGGCTGCGGGTAAGCCGGCGCCGGTGGAGGCGGCGCTGAAGGTGGCGGAGCTGGCGAACGACTGAAGCAACTCCTGATGGCTGAGCCCGCGCGGTGCAGTCCTGCGCCAGCGAACTCGACGGCTTGCCGGCCCTTTTCACGAACAGTGATGATGCCTGCAGACACGCACGTTGCAAAACCCGCGGCACTCGTGACACATGCCTTCAAGCTTGAAATCAAACCCTGGGGATCGATCCGATTGACGGGATCGTTGATGACATAGCCATACAAATTGGGACCTTCCAATAATTCCGCATCCGAAAGCGGATCACGCGAGAGCCAGCGCCCCAGTTCGGGATCGTAGGCGCGGAATTGTGTCAGCGCGAGATTGGCTTCGGGAGACCAAAACATTCCCGCAAACCGGAAGTCCGATTCCAGATCTCCACCCATTTTGATTTGCCGCCCGAAGGGATCATAATCGTAGCGCGCGCGCACGTTCCCCGCACTGTCCGTCAGTTCACGAACGGAACCGAGGTGATCCCGGGTGTAAAAGAAACTTCCCGCATTCGGCCCCGATTCAATTGTCATCCCATGCGGAAAGTATCGTTTGGTCACGCTCCCGGCCGCATCGCGTTCCTCGCAAATCCGATCACCGCACCATAAGAACCGCCGATGCGAAACCTGCAAGCCATTCACAAGTTTTCGAATTCCCACGCGGCGGCCCAGGCCATCGTAAGAAAACTCGGTTCGTTGGTTCCCGACATTAACCGCCGCAAGACGGTCGAGCGCATCCCATTCATTCGTGCGCGCCGGCACAGGCCCTGTGCCGGCATTGATTTGGTTCAAGGCGTTGTAAGTGGCCGTGCGGAGCGAACCGCCAGCCTGCTCGGTAAGGCGATTGCCCGCGGGGTCGTAAGTGTAGGCAAACGTTCCCACGAGAATCCCGGCGTTGGTGACAACAGCCGATAGCAATTGGTTTGCGCTGTCGTAGCCGAACGAGAATACATTTGGCACGTTCGCACCCGCGCGCTGTGACCAGCTCGCAATGCGGCCTTTCGGAACATCGTACCCGTACAGAAATTCCGAAACCGGCGTGCCACCCATGGCGTGTGTGATGCGTTGAAGGAACAGGTCCTGGCTCGTGCTGCCGTAACTCAGGTTTTGTGTCTGGCCATTCGGAAACGATGCGGATATCAGCCGATCCGACGCGCCATCATAAACGTAACCAAATACGCCCAGCGAGTTCGTGGCCCCGATGATCCGTCCTGCCGAATCAAACGACATCCTCGTCGCGACTCCATTGATGGCGCGGTAAACAGGGCGGCTCAAGGCATCATAGGCATAGGTGACCGTGTCATTCGTCAGCGGGCCATCCACGCTCGCCAAAGCTCCCGCTCCCAAAGCCGGAATGCCAGTGATGGGATTGTAGGAATAAAAGTTCGTTCCGGTTCCATCCACCATGGAAGTAATCCGCTGGTAATTCGGATCGTAGGTGAACCTGACGCCTGGTGTCGGGACGGAAGAATTGAAATACGCGATCGAGTTGAGCGTCTCATCACGATTCCAGGCGTACTGCGTGACTTGCTGTTTCTCGTCGATCACCTGCTTCAGACGGCTGCTGCCCTTTTCATACTGATAGGTGATCTGGGTGCCATCAGCGTATTGTTTTCCAATGGTTCTTCCCTGCACGTCCGTAAGCCACGACGTGGTGCGCCCCAGGGGGTCTGTTATGCTTTTGATCTGTCCGCATCGGCACCATTCCATGTGCGACACCCGGCCCAAGGGATCGGTTTGTTTTTTAACCTGCCGCATGTTGTCATACTCAAAGAACGTCTGCCGCCCTGCCCGGTCGCGTACCGTGACCATGTCCAGCCGGTCGTAGGTAAATTGGTCAAACGTGGCGTCTGGATACGTGATGCGTGTCACCCGATCCATGTCGTCGTATTCCAAATCAACCCTGTATCCGCTGGGATCGGTGACGGCGCGAACCCTGTACAACGCGTCGTAGTTGTAGGAAATGCGATCAGTGGTGCCCGCCAGCGGACCATCAACGAACATCAATTGCCCGTCAACGCCATAGGTGTAGGTTGTCGTCTCGCCTTTGGGATTGGCATGGGTAAGCGGCTGGCCGCGGACATTGTACGTGAAGGTGTTGGTCTGCCCGGCGACGTCCACCGCCGTCAGCGGCCGGTGCCGGGCATCGTAAGTGGCGCGGAATAACAATTCGTTGTTTCCAGCGCGCGTTTGGCGAACTTCCAATAAATCAATTCCGTTGGTGTCATAGATGTAACTGAGCGTCCGGCCGACGGGGTCAATCGAATTGGTCACATTGCCAAATCGATTGTAGGCGTAGGTGTAGAGCTGGGTCTGCCCGTCTTCGAGGACACGCCCAATCTTCGTGGGCCTGTCGATGGAACCCACCCAGGCCGAGCCGCCCTGGGTATTCTGATTCGGGTAGTTAAACCAGACACGGTTCTCAAGCGGCTCCTTGGTGCATTCCAATATTCCCGACGTCTGGGCTCCGCCGTCGGTGTGGAGCCAGTGATAGATCTTTGCCTGGCTGTAAATGCCGTAGCTGCTGGCCGATGCCGTGCGGTTCCAATAAAAAGTGTTTCGCGGCGAAGTCGAATTGAACGTGAACACCCCCGCGGGAAGGAGTGCCGACGGATCGGTTGCCGGGATAAGCCCCGAAGCCTGGTTATATTCGACACGCTCGCGGCTCCCATCCGGGAACGTGGTCTCCACAAACCGGCTGTTCGCGTTCGTCCCCACCTGCCCCACGCTGAAGGATGTCAGTCCGTAAGGCGTGGTCATGTTGAGGATCCGATCCAGCATGAGCGGATGATCATCTTCCGGCGAGGGAGTGCCGGTGTGGGCTGTTCCCATTTGCGGGTATGTAAACTGTGACTCGAGTCCAAGGACATCCGTGATCTTTACCAGGAATGCGGTGTCCAGATGATTGGTGCTGTCCACGTTCGGAAATGGAATTCCTCCTATGACATATTCGAAAGTCGCAGACCGTCCGAACGGATCGGTGACCTTCGTGATCATGTTGAACAAATTGGTCGGATTCTCCGGCGGATACCCGTAGGAGATGGTCGTCACCTGTCCGATGGCATCCGTGATGGCTGCCAGTCCTTGCCCGCCGTATGTCAGCGTGACGGCGTTGGCCGCGGAATCCATCACTTGCGAAAGCAGCAAGCCATTCGCGCCGCTGAGAGGACCGAAAATCTTCTTCGATCCGTCAGGCCACATCATTTCGTAAAGGTTCACAGCGACGCGCTTGAGCACGGTCTGCTCAAACTGGTTGGGCGCGTAACTCTGGGTGTTGGTGTCAAAACCCGCAAATTTTCGCGCACCTCCGCCTCCAACGAAATGCGTAGCTGTGGCAGAATCAATTCGAAGGGACTCGTTCCAATCATGCGTCCATTTCGGGCCCAGCAACCGGCCGATCTCACTGGGCTGCTGAAGATAGTCGCGATGATTGTAACGCACCGTGAACTGAACAGGAGGTCCTACCGGTGGATTGTAACCGACTGGCGTGTCCTTCACCTGCAAGTTGGCGAGCATCAGATGCACGGTGGAAACCGCCATGCCGTTGCAGGCTGAACCTTCGCACGAGGGTGTTTGTTCGTTGCTGCAGGTGTACTGGTCCGGGTCGTTGCTGCCTGTCACTCCCCTTCCCCACACCGAGGCGCCCTCGTTGTCGTCCACAACCCGCCACCCACTTTGCAAGTCTCCCGGCGGAACCAGAAAATACCCGCTTGATTCATCCTCCAGTGCCTTGCGGCTCGCCCATAATTCCGTGCCGAAGGTGAGATCGTTCAGCAGATACCGATCTCCGTCCCGCCGCACGATCGCCGCATAATGTCCGGCTTTCCAATGCACAACCGACGGAACGTAAAAATGGCCCGTCCCATTGCCGTCGTGCTCACCGGACCGCGCTCTTCTGGGTTCCCGAAACGCCATTCGGTAATTCAACCCGATCTTCTTCGAGAGCTTCGCCACCTGCGTCAGGGAGAATCCCTTTTCGGTCGAGGCAGAGTTAAAAATCTCCCTAAACGCATTTGAAAAAGAGCCTTTGAGAACGTCTGGATCCGATTGAAGGATGCTCTGCAACGCCAGTGGTCCGCAACGGAAGGAAATCTCCGGTTGTTGTTTCATCATCGAGAGCGCCTCCCTTGCAAGATTGATTCTCTCGGTTGCTCCGCCAACGAAAGAGCGCATTTCGACTGATTGAAGCAACGCCTCCAGTTCATTCATCCGACCGAGACGCGAATACAACGCCGCGAGTTCGCAAAGCGCACGATCTGCAAGAAACTTGCCGCGTGCGTCCGTGGCTTTTTGCCCCAGGGTCCACGCCTCCCTCCACGCGACGAGTGCGCAGCTGTAGTATGCGGTGTTGTAATATTCAAGCCCAAGCCCCGTGAGCAGCGCGGCGCGCCACGGCGACGCAGGATGATCCCGCAGAAAATCCGTCAAACTGCAGAAGTCGTCGGGCTCGATTCGTTTCGAGTAATCTAACAGGGCGGTCGCCAATTGCGCATTCTCGTCTGCGCTCGGCTCGCTCCCAATCGGCACCAGCGGCTCGCCAAAAACCCTGGCGCGAAAGATCTCGTCGGTGGTTGGCTTGGCCGAGAACTCCAGGCCTGTCTTCCAAGATTGCATGGCCGGTAACGTGCGATTCACCAGGGAACTTGCAGTCCAGGCATTGAACCCTCCAATCACTGCGGTCGCGCCAAACCAGCAGAGAATCAACAGGCGTCGGAGGGGTTTGTTCTGCGCCGATACTGAAACGGATTGGTCGCGCATAAGAAATGGTTCGAGAAACGAACCCAGGGATTGCTACCAACAATGGCGAGAATTTCCCGCAAGTCAAAGACGTTCTTCAGAACGTTTGTGGTGCACAGCGCCCTCGCAGCCCTTCACCGAAGCGGCATGAATGTCGCCCTTCGGTTTGATTTCACCATTACGGCGCCGCGCTTTCGTACGAGTGAGCCGATTCCACCGGACCACTTTTGTAACGCGGAAAGTTTGGATAGGAACACAGCGGCAGGCTGCGGCCGCCAGCTTTGACGATGACCGTTTTGCCCGGCGCTTCGTTGCGCTCAACCCATGCCATGAGCAACGCAGTGCGATCCACCTGGTTCGGTATCGCAAACGGCGTCACGGATTGTCCGTCGCCATTTGTCGCCGCGCTCCGCCCGCTCAATCCGTGTCCTGTTTGCGGAAGCACGAAGAAGCGTGCAAACGCGTCCACCGTTTGCCGGCCCATCTTGTCGAGCACCGATTGGAAGTAATCCAGTTGAGCGCCGGGCGATGCCAGGGTGTCATCCGTCCCAATGGTCACGATCATCTTGCCACCTCGGCGATAGAACGCGGAGAGATCGGGATTGGTCGAGTCGAGCCATGCGGAAAGTTCCTCCCGTCGCTTGTTCAACGGACCGCCTTCCACATAGTCGAGCGGATTCGCAGAAAGATCCTCCATCAGGAATCCGGTCACGCCGAGCGATCCCAAATGCCTGTGAGCAGGCGCGTTTTCCGCCGCGCCTTCCTGTCCTTTGAAGCGCCGCTCCGCGATCAATCCGCTCCCGGCAGGGTCGGTGTTTGGAACCCACATTCCAAACGATCGAACGCCGTTTGCCAGCGGCGTCGCGAACGGATAACCACTGTAAACCCGCTTCAAAGTCTCGATCTGTCCATCGGTCAACCGCGCGCTGGCCGACGTGTCTTCAGGATTTGGATCCACGCCGTTCGGAGCGCGGAGAGCCGACCAAGGATTGCGGTTGGTGTCGCCCTGCGACATGTCAAACAGGGCGCGTGCGGCCGTGTAGTTATTAATCACCCCGTCCACCAGGCCGTCGAGCTTGTCAGCCTGGCGCATGAATTCGGCGCGGATGGCATTGGCTTTCGCGCGGGTAACCCAATTGGAAATCGGCTTCTCCTTAATGCGAATCAGGTCCGGCGCCAGCATCAAGGTCGAGAAGCCCACAATCGGGACATCCGCAACGATGCCATCGTAATCCGACGGGTATCGCTGTGCGACGGTCAATGCCTCCCTGCCGCCCTGGGAAGCCCCGATGTAATAGTTGAAACGCGGACGTTCACCGTAAACGCGTTCCATGATCACCATCGCGGCATCGCGGGTTTTCTTCATCTGCATGTAGCCGAGATTGCGAATGGCCTCCTCGTTGAGAGCCCAGTCATCTCCGCCGCTTTGAGATCGCGGGCTGCCGAAGCCTCCCATTTGATGGCCGGAATCGCTGCCATAGCGCGCATAACCCGCGGTGCCGGATCCCGGGCGTTCACCGCGCAACATGGGAACCATTCCATTCATCCCGCCACCGCCGATTTGAATCGACTTGCGACTCCAGGCCGCCGGGAGCAACACGCGGAAATTGATCGGCTTTCCCTTCGGGTCCTTGGGCGCAATCGACCCTTCAACGATTGCGTGAGCGACAGAATTCCCAGTCGCCTCCACCCAGCGCGGCGGGGACAGCGTCACGCCATTCACGGGTTCGCCAATGGCGCTGGCCGGTATCGAACTTCCCACCTTTTCCAGCGTGACGTCGTCTGCGGTTATGACGATCTCGTTCGTAACCGCAGGGAATTTCGTTCCTGGAGCGGGAATGGAATCGGCCGCCTGGATTGCGCAGGGTGAAGCGAAAACGAATGCCAGGCAGGATCGAGCCACAGCCGCGAACAACGAGCTTCTCCCTGAGTAATGTTTCATATCAAAAGGATCGGAAGGTCATTTCACGACGTCCCCGACGCTGAAAGTGAATCGGGTTACGGGATCGCCTT
>Ga0196970_1000623_pt1 | contig 37594 bp, 58 predicted proteins | sample S1v_513CmetaG_FD_148672 | JGI IMG/M metagenome (GOLD analysis project Ga0196970, IMG submission 148672) | Soil microbial communities from Anza Borrego desert, Southern California, United States - S1+v_5-13C | ecosystem: Environmental > Terrestrial > Soil > Desert | place: USA: California... | reverse complement strand
GAAGGCGAGCGGGTTGTAGGTCTCGATCCGGCCGAACCCGAAGTCGATCTGCTCGGGAGCCCAGGTGAAGCCGCTCTCGACGGGATCGCCCCAGTTCGGCTTGTTGCGCAGGATCTCGCGCCCGTCCAGCAGGTCGATACCCGGCGCGCCCACGTCCTCGGCTTCGCTGCCCGGCGTGACCGCCAGGGCGATGGCGAACTCGGTCGCGCCGCTGCTCGGATGGCGGGCGCGCACTTCCCCGGTCAGCAGGCCGCCGAGCGCCGGCCGCACCACCGTCCCGGCCGCCACCGTCTCGGTGAGGGCGGCGTCGAGCGTCACGATGCTCAGGTCCGTGTCGACGTCCTCGACGGCCGTGACGGTCGAGTCGCCGACGACCAGAAGCTGGCCGGCGCTCAGCCACGTCGGCAGCGCGTCGACGATGAGCTGCGAGGCCCCTGCCGGTGCGCCGTCCGGGCAGACGACCCGCCGCACGGGGTCGGCGATCAGCCAGGGACGGCTCTGCCAGGTGGTCATGGCGCGATGGAAGGCGCGCATTTCGGTCTGGTCGATGGTGACGGTGTATTCGACGCGCCGCCGCGGGGTCTTGCGCAGCGACCGGCGCTGCTCCCGACCGGCGCGCGAGGTCATGACGTCGGTGCGGAACTCCAGATTCACCTCGACGGCGTTGCGCCAGTTCGGCGCGAACGGCCACAGCCGCGCCCGCCGGCCGACCAGGGACAGAATGACGGTGTCCGGCCGGTCGTCGAAGACGAAGCTGTACTGCGTGTCGATCGTCGGCGGACCCTCGTCGTCGACGGTGGCCGTGAAGGAGCCGTATTCCAGCGGCCGAAAGGTCTTGGGCACGGTGGCGCCGCCCAGGGTGACAGCGCTGTCGTTGATCACGGTGATCTCGCTCAGCACCGAGTCCGACAGGTAGGCGTTCCACAGTATGGTGCTGCGCGTCGTGCCGCCCGAGACCGCGCCGTAGTCGATCACCCGCGGCGAGATGTGGATGCGGTTGTAGAAGTCGTCCACGAAGCTGGCCGCGCGCTGGCCGGACTTCGCCACCGAACGGATGGCGATGGGCTGTGCGTTGGTGAGCGCGCCTGTCCGCAGGGGGTCGGGGTCGTAGCCTCCGCGCGCGCCCTGCGGCAGCACATGCTCGCCGGGAACGTTCGCCGCCAGACCTGGGACCGCACCGTAAAGAAGACCTTCGAGGATCGTTCCGCTCGCCACGGATCAGTCCTTCGGGTAGGCGTAGCCGACGTTGTAGCTCGACTCCGACACACCCCAGCCGGCGCTGCTCCTGGCGACCGTGGTCGCGCCCTTGGCGAAGGCGGGGAAATACTTCCAGGTCTGGCTGCCGATCTCGAACTCGCCGCCGGGCTCCAGATCGGCCATGTTGATCATCCGCACGCCGGCCGGGTGTCCGAGCGGCGCGAACAGCGTGTCGCCGCTGATCGGCATGGTGGCGTAGAGGTTGACCGGCGTCAGGATCTGAACGCCCGCGAACGCTGAGCGCCCGCGCGCCAGGTAGCCGTCATTCACGTCGTCGCCAAAGCCGCCGATCGCCTCGGTGCCGTCGAAGTTTCCGTAGAAGGGGTAGCTGGCGTCGCAGAAGAACTTCCGCCATGCCGTGGGGTTGTTCGCATGGGCGGCGTACAGGCCGCCGCTGTTCGCCTCGGCGAGGACGCCCTTCCAGTGGCCGCTGAACAGATACTCGGAACTGCGGTAGCTCATCGGATAGTGCGAGGAAGAAGCGCTGTTGAACGCCTGCGCGCCGGAGATCACTTCGCCGCCAGTGAAGTTCGACGCCTTGACGAGGTTGCCCAGGTAGAGATGCCGGTAGCTGTTGAAGGCGTACTCGATCACGATCGCCATGAACGGCTCTGGATCGGTGTCGGCGAACAGATGCACCTTGGACGGAATCGAGACGGCAGGCGAGCCCGCCGTCCCGTTCAGCTTGGGCGAGGTCACGCGGGCGTTGTTGGTCGCCGTGGAGCCGCCGCTTTCCGCCCACTGCAGGGTGTGGTCGCTGCCGCTGATCCCGGCGGTGAGCTGAAATGACAGGCCGCCGCCCGGCCGCGTCAGGATCGGGGAAGTCGTTCCGCTGACCGTCCATCCCTCTGAAGCCGCGAACGTGGCGACGAGCGCCGGGATGTCGGTGATCGCGCTGACGATGGATTCCTGATAGGCCACGATTCTACTCCAGCGCCAGCGCCCAGTAGTCGCCCGTCTCGGTGCGGAAGACGTCCTGCACGACGAGATGGTCGACGGAATCGACCGTAACGATGTTCTCCGAGGCGTTGCCGAACCCGGACACATGGTAGGTGCCGTGGAGGATGCCGTAGGTCTGGTCGGAAGGGGACGCCTGTACCAGGGTGTGCGGAGTCAACGCGAACTCGCCGCCGAAACCGGCGCGCATCCGCACACGGATTTCCCCGTAGCCGAAGTTGGTGCTGCTCAACACCGTAGAGATGCCGAAGCCGCTCTGGAAGTAGCGCGGCCCGATGGCGACGTCGGCGTCCGTGAAGCCGGAACCAGCACAGCGCAACCAGTCACCTTGTGGGCTGATCAGCCAGGCTGCGGGTTCATAGCTCGGCGAGGTGACGGTGCTGTAGTAGCTGTGTGGGAAATGGCGATGACCGGCGGCCGAGGAGCGCCACGAGGTCAGATCGCCGTCAGTGCTCTCCCCGGCGCTGCCGCCGATGAACAGCGGGTAGCTGTATTGGTCCGGCATGGCGTAGGGTAGGATGAAACCGGCGTACAGCGTCTCGAACACCGTCGAGATCTTCACCACCACGATGAAGCGCCGGCCGTTGGCGACGAACCAGTAGTCCATCGGGCCGCTGTCGACGAACATCCGCACCTTCTTCGGCGAGACGTTGACGTGCTCGTTGAAGCCGGTGGCGCTGGAGATGATGCCCGTCATGCCGACCAGCTCGATCTCGTACTCGTCGGGCGTCGGCCGCTCGACCAGGCGCATCCCCACCATCACCGCGTCCTGGGCGGCCAGGCCGGGGCCTTGCAGCACGACGCCGCTCGCCGAGCCGTCCGCGTGCGTCCACTCGGCCGTCCACGCCTGGTCGTCGGCGACGAGGCCGGCATCGGCGGTCAGGAAGGTGATCAGCTTCGACCAGAGGTCGTCGTGGTCCGTCGCGGTGCCCGAGGAAAACGCCATGTCCGTGTGGTATCACTATTTTGTTGACAAGGGAAGCGGAACGGTCGTACTCAAGCGTTAGTTGAAGGATTGTCTTCCTGAAACAGAACCGGAGAACGACCATGAGCAAGCAAGACGTGCAGATCGGCATCAACCGCGCCGAGACATTTGCGGAGCGATGGGAGCGGCTGATGCGCGCACACATCAACAACGACACCATCTACCGTCCGAAGGTGCTGTTCCAAACGAGCGGCTCCAATATTTGGCTGGGTAGCGCGTGCAGCCCAGAGCCCGCGATCCCGCCGCTCGACGTGCCGCAAGCGCCGGCCGAGCCCGAACCTGCGGTCGAGCCGCCGGAGTCGGCGTCCGTGCAGATGCTGCGCAAGCTGCTCGCCGATCGCCGCCGCGAACTTGCCGACGTGAAGGAGAGCCGCACAGAGGATCTGGAAGACATCGCCGACCTCGAACAGCAACTCGCCGGCCTGCGCAAGGACGTCGAGCAGCACGACCGCCACATCACCGCGGCGGAGATCGCCATCGCCCAGGCGCTGGCCGACATCGCGACGCTGGGCGGCCGTCCGGAGCCCGAGGCGTAGGACGTCTGTAGGTATGGGGCGCGGAATGGGTCCGCGTCCCCTCACCGGCCGGGGACGGTCGAAGGGACCGAACTGAGATGACTGATGAATGGATCGAGTGGGCCGGCGGCGAGAACCCTGTGCCGGGTCACAGCGTCGAGGTGCGCTACCGATACGGTGAAGTCGATAGCGTAGTAGCCAGCTCCGAGCGCTTCCGCTGGGGCCATCCGTGGATAACAGGCGGCGACAATGATCTCGATATTATCCCTTATCGCGTCGTACCCCTGTCCAGGGGATCGAACTGATGGCCCATTACCAAGTCGGCCAGAAGGTCGTCATCTCCGTTCATCGCAACGGCAGAGCCCCTGATCTCTATGACGGTGAGGTCAGCAAGATCGGACGCCGATGGATCACGGTGAAGCGGGAAATTGCGCCCGGCTATCACTGCGAAAATCGTTTCGACGTAGACAACGGTCACGGTGATCAGGACTTCGGCTACCCGCCACAACTCTGGTCTAGCCGCGAACTCTATGAGGCGCACGTCGAGCGGACGCGCCTGTGGAAGGAGGTCTCCAGTCTAGTACGCGAAAGCAACCGTCCGCCCACCCATCTGTCGACGGAGGACATCTCCGTGATGCTTCGATCCCTTCAAGGGGGTTCGAACTGATGCAGACCATCAACGAGCCGCCCAAGCACCGGCTGAACCTCTGCGAAACGGCGTGCGAGGTGCGCGACGATCGTTGGAGCATTCACATCAACGCGGACGAAGAACCCGTCGACATCAGGGTCGTTCACCGCCAATACGGCGACTTTTACGATTGGCCGGAGGAAGTTTTCGACGCCAAGGTGAAGGCCGCTCTACGTGCCTACGACCTTACCGACCATGAGGTGACATTCCGAACGCGCGGCGCTGCGCTCAAGGCCGCACACGCCTTCCTGAAGTCCTACGGCTACGGCGAGGTCGAGTACCTGGAGTGGGACATCAACTCGCAGAGCATGGTCGTCGTCGGCCACCGTCATCGTGCGGCAGGCGGGTTGTGGTGGAACGAGGGTAAGCCCGATCCGCTCGCGCCGTTCTTTCCGAGTGCCGTTCCAGCCCTATCAAAGGAACCGAACTGATGGGTGGGATATTCCACAGAGGCGGTGCCGCCGGCCTGCGACCTGGCGAAGTGGCAGCGGTCCTGACGCCAGGTGCCGTCAGCAAGAACGGCGACGGCTGGTGCGGCGAACCTTGCCCCAGGTGCAAAGGGACCGGCGAGGTCGACACCGAGCATAGCTACGCTGCCTGCGGTCGCTGCGGCGGGACTGGCGAGCGGTACGAGTCCTCGCTCGATCTGCGCGACGTTCCAGCCCGATCCGAGGGATCGAAGTGATGCAGAAGTTCCAGCGCGGCGACCACGTTCAGGTCGCGAAGGATCTCGGCCCCTACATGACCCACTTCACGGCCGACTGCGAAGCGATCGTGATCGGCTCGTACAAGGATCAGTACGGCGGCAGCCAGGCGGACACCTACACGATCCACATTAAGGGGCAGGGTCGAACCTCCTGGTACGACGAGCACCAACTGACACTGATGGAAGCGGGTCGCGCAGACCTCCTCGACCAGTGGGAGCACGAGCAGGAGACGGAAGCCGCACAGAAGCGCGATCTCGACTGGATCTTCGCGAACGGCGCGGAAGTTCTGGAGTGTCCACATGGCGCCAGCGTGCAGGCCCTGGCCGACTGCTTCGGTCTGACGAACCTGTGGGGTAGCCGCGGTGAAGGTTTCGTCTACTTCCAGAACGCGAGAGGGACTCTGGAACTGGCCCGACCCTTCCTTGAAGCCGGGGACAAGGATGCGTGGCTTCAGCTATGGCGTCCGGTCGACCCAGTTCGATCCCAGTCTGAGGAACCGAAATGAGCCAACCGACCTGCAAGACGTGCCGCTTCTACGACGACGTCAGCCAGGAGCCAGGCATATGTCGCCGCGGCCCACCGGTACAGACACTCCCTTCTTCTCAGCGAGGTAGCTGGATGGTCGTCAACAGGACCGATTGGTGCGGCGAACACCAGTTTCGAGCCCGTCGCAGGGCTCGACCTAGCTCGACAGCGCCTGCTGCACCGCGCCCTTGTTCTCGCGGACGAAGTTCAGCAGCACCTTCTCGCCGACCTTGCTGGCGAGACCCTTCGACAGCACCTCGGCGGGGTCGAACACCACCACGTTCTTGATGCTCGTCGTGCCCCCACCGCCGCCGTTGGCCACATGCCGCGGATCGTTCTGCGGCAGCACTTCCTCGCCGCGCTTCAGGATGGCGGGAACCTCGCCCGGCCGCAGGCCGGCGATGCCCCCGGTGTGGTAGCGCATGGCGTTCTGGAACCAGCCGGCGTCGATCGTGCGGGTGGGCGCGCTCCGACCGGCGATGCCCCCCTCGTGGAAAATGCTGCCGATCGCCCCGGCGATGCCGCCGCCCAGTCCGCCGCCGCCACTGCCGGTCGCGCCGCCGATGATGTTGAAGATCATCTGCTTGATGATCATCTGGGCGATCTGGCGCAGGAAGTCGGCGGCGAACTGGAGGAAGGCGTCCTTCAGCGACGACATGACGTCCTTGCCCTCGGCCACGGCCTGGGCGAAGCGATCGAACGCGTTGGCCGCGCCTTGCGCGAACGTCTCGTTGATCTGCTTGCCGGTCATCAGGAACTGGGTGTTGAGCCCGTTCCCTTCGACCTTCACCGTCTTCAGCTTCGCGATGATGGCTTCGATCTGCTCAGCCGTGAGGCCCAGCGCCGCCATGGCGGCGGCGTTGTTCTTGAGCGACTCGTAGAACGCGATCGCGTTCGGGATGGCTTCGAGAAGCCGCGCATTGACAGCCGCCAGCTTCTTTTCCAGGTCGGCGACGCTGATGCCCTGGAGCTGGTAGGCGTCGATCTGCGCCTGGATCGCATCGCGCTGGGCCAGCAGATCGTCCACCGGACGATGCGCCGCCTCGCGCTGCGCCGCCGCCACGTCCTTGGCGTGCGCCAGGTCGAAATACTTGCCGGCCAGTTCCTCGACGGCCTTCTTCTGCGCCTCGGTGAACTGCAGGTCGGCGGGCTGGCCGTTGGCAACCCGGTCGGCGTTGAGCTTGTCGATCTCCTGCTGCTTGCGCAGCACGGCTTCCGCCACCGCCTGTTTGCGCTGCTCGGCGATCAGGGCCTCGCCGTGCAGGCCCTGCTGCGCCTGCATCGAGGCGATCCCGAGCTGACGCTTCTCGTTCTCGTCCTTGATCTTCTCGTTGAACTGGGTCTGGGTATCGAGACGCTGCTGCTCGATCTCCGCCAGGCGCTCGGTCACCCCGGAGTCGGCGGCCGAGGCTTCGCCGAATTTCCGCCCGGCCCAGGAGCGGACCTGTCCGGCCGTCTTGCCCTGCAGGATCGGCCGGTTCGCCGCGATCTGGTCCGCGCCGAGGATCTGATCGACCGGCGTGTCGGCGGAGGCGCGCAGCAGCTTCTTCGCGCCGGCCGCGCCGAGGAAGTGCGTCAGGTAGAGGTTGGCTTCGGTGACCGACTGGCCGGCCTTCTTCAGAACCTCCGAGTTCTCCCGCGCATAGATCTCGATCATCTTCTTCGAGATCTCGGAGTCCCGGCGCAGGGCCAGGATCGCGTCCTGTCCCATGCGCGCCGCTTCGTCGGGGAAGTGGCGGCGGAACAGGTCCAGCCAGGTGCTTTCGATGAACTGGCCAAGGCCGGTCGCCGTCGACAGCGGATTCTTCGCGTTCGGATTGCCGCCGCTCTCGACGCCGACGACCTTCTTCGAGAACGACTTGATCGCGGCCTCTTCCTCGCGGGCCTGCTTGGCCTTCTCGGCCGTGATCTCCTTCTCGATCTTCTGCTTCTCGATCAGCGCCGCGCGCTCGGCGCTCGCTCGCGACACCGCGTCCGACGCACCCTTGTTCTGGGCGGCGAGCAGGGCTTCCTCGTAGGCGAGCTGGATGCGCTTCTCGTGCGACAGTTCCTTGGCCGCGGCCAGCTTCTTCTGATCGGCGCGCTCGATATCGGCGTCGATCTTCCTCTGCTGCTCGGTGCCGTTCGACCGCGTATCCTGGCCGCTGAACTGCTTCTCCTGTTCCAGGAGCTTCTTCTGCTCGGCGTACAGCTTCTTGATGCGCTCGGCGTAGTCGTCGATCTGCCTTTGCTTGAAGCCGAGCGGGTCGCCCAGGTTGGCGATGTGCTGGTTCAGCTCGCCGATCCGCTTGTAGTAAAGCTCGATGTCGTTGTTGATGTCGTTGAGCGTGGTCGCGCCGGCCAGCCGATTCAGGACGCTCGTGACCGACTTGCCCAGTTGGTCGAGCGCGTTGGCCATGCTGGTGATGACCGGCGAGTTGGCGATCAGCTTGATGAACGCGTCCCAGGCGTTGCCCAGCGACCTGACGGCCTCGGACCACGGGCCGCGCATGTTCCGCGCGCCTTCGTCGTAGCGCTCCGAGACGATGCGGAAGGCTTCGGCGCGGGCTTCCTGCGCCCTGCCCTCCTCGAACAGGACGCGGATGTGCTCCCGTTGGGTGGCGCTCAGGAAGTTGATCGCGTCGTCCAGCTTCTTGATCGCGTCGTAGCCGCCCGTGAACGCGTCCGCGAGATCCTTGGCGGCGTCCTTGACGTCGACCCCGAGCACCTGCGCCATGTTCTTGGCGGCGACGCCGAACTCGGTGATCCGGTCCGGGTTGATCCCTTCCTTGAGGAAGGTGCGGACGACGGCGACCGCCTCCTTGGCGGACAGGCCGTAGCGGTCCAGTTGGTCTGACGCCTTGGCCAGCGACTCGGCCTGCGCGACGCCGGCATCGGCCGTCGCCTGGAGGACGCCCGTGAACTCGCGCAGCCGCGTCGCCTGGTCCTGCAGCTCCTTGAGCCCGAGCACGACGGCCGTCAGGGCGGCGCCGAACAGCAGCACGGGCGGGCTCTTGAACGCCGCGATGATCGACGAGCCGACCTTCGGGAAGATCTGGAATAGCTGGCCGCCCTGCTGCGCCAGGGTCTGGGTCAGCGACGTACCCGAGGCAAGCTGGGTGACGACGTCGTTGACCTGGAAGCTGAGGTTCTGCAGTTCGTAGGGCTTGAGGCCGAACAGCGTCGGCTTGCCCGAGCCCGCGCCCATCCGGCCAAGCGACTGGGCCGCGTTGTCGGCGTTGGCCTTCAGCAGCTTGGTGGCCCCCGCCAGCTCGGTCGCCGAGATGCGGCCGGCCTTGTAGAGGGCGTTGGCTTCGGCCAGCTCGCGGTTCAGCCGGTCCTGGATCTCCGCCATGGGGTCGAGCTGGGCGCGCAGGCGCGCGGCGGCGGCGTCCATCTCCTTGGCCGCCTGGGCGTTCTGCCGGATCTGGGCCTCGAAGTCGCGGGCGACCTTCTCGTCGGCGGCGGTGAACACGGCCGCCGAGTCGCGGGCGGACTTGCCCGTGGTCGCGTCGCCCGGCAGCAGCCGCGCGGCCCGGCGCTGCGCTTCCTGGGTCGCCGCCAGTTCCGCCGTGGCCGCCTGCTCGGCCTTCAGCTTCTGGATCAGGTGATCGCGGTTGGCGACCTCGGCGAGGATCTCGGCCGAGGCGGACGCGCTGTTCGACTGCTGGCGGTCGACGCCCGTCAGCTTGTTGATGCGCTGCTGGACGTCGGACAGATGGTCGGCCGCCGCGGCGGCCTTGTGCATGGCGTCGGTCTCGACCAGGATCTCGGCGGCCAGGCGCTCCTGCGCCTCGGCGGCGGCGATCGCCGTCGACCCGATCTGCTGCAGGCTGGAGCGCTGCCTGTCGAGCGCGGCTTCCTGCGCCGCGATGGAGCCGGTCAGCTTCGCCTGCTGCGCCTGCAGGCGATCGTACTGTTCGGTCAGGAAGGTGAGCTGGGCGATCCGCCCACTCTGGTCGCGGCCGGCGTCCACGATCGCGTCGGCGCTCTTGAGGCGCGCGATCGCTGCAGCGGCGGCTTCGGCCTGCCCCTTGAGCGCGGCGAGCTGGGACTTGGATTCGGTGATCGACGCCTGCTGCCGGGCGAACGCCGCCGCGGCGTTGTCGGCCGCGCCGCTGATCTTGCCGTAAGCCTTGTCGATCGTCAGCGCGATCGCCGCCAGGTCTTCCAGGCGGGTGCCGGTCTGGGTGGCGCTGGCCCCGACCTTGGTGTTGACGCCGAGCAGGGACTCAAGCGCCGCCGCCGCCGATTCGAACGCCTTGGTCGCCTCGTCCTTGGCGCGGACTACGAGACTGACGTCGCGGCGGTTTGTCGCCATCTACTGTTCTCCGCTCAGTCCCTTGATGAGCTTCTTGAAGTGGTCCACCGACTTCTTGTTCGCCCCCATGCCGGTCGTCGCGGTTGCGCTCTGGATGATGACGCCGATAGTCGCCAGTTCACCGTTGCGCCGTTCCACGATCAGGTTCGCCTCGTCGAAGACTTGCCCGATCGGATAGTGCATGGCCTGGAGGTGTCCGTTCGCCAGCAGCAGGTTCACCTGACGCCGGACACCCCAGAGCCATTCCTTCAGACCTTCGGTGCGCTGTGCAGTGCGGCCGTCGCGCTTTGCGCCATGCTGATCACGAGGCCGAAGAATTTTCCCGGCGGCATGTCCGAGGTGAAGGTGAGACGACCGATCTTCTCCAGCGCGTCCATCTGCACCCCGGCCGGCAGCCGCAGCGCCTGCGCGACGTCCAGCGGCCAGTCGGGGCTCCGCGGATCGCTGTCGCTTGCCAGGGCGATGATCTCGGCCATGATCTGCGGCGCGCCGCCCACCATGGCGGTTCCCACCTCCATGGCGTCGGCCGACTCGCCGGCCTTCACCCGCGCCGTGAACTGGTCGAACAGGGCCGACAGTTCTCCGGCGTGGCGATAGTAGAGGTCCAGGGCGTCGTTCGGCGAAAGGCCGCGGACGGGGAAGCCCTCGTCCGCGACCTTCACCAGTTCGGTCGGGATGACCAGGTCACGCAGTCCCATCGTGACGATCCTCCCTTACGCGGCCGTGAACGGACGGCCGTCGATGTAGATCCGCTCGCGGCTGGTGCCCTTGAGGATCTCCACCGTCAGCGGGAGCTGCTGCCACTCGTCCGACTTCAGCGCGAAGTCGCCGTTGGGGGCCAGCTTCACGTAAGGCAGGTAGTAGTCCATCTTGTCCCCTTCCGGGTTGTACGAGATGAACCGCAGCGCGCCTTCCACCTGGCTCGTGCCGGAGATGACCTGCTCGCGGCTCTTGGCAGCCCGGTCGTAGGTCACTTCCACGTCGTCGCCCGTGACGATGCCGCCGCCGTCGACGATGGTGATGATCCCGAGTTCGGCGTCGACCGTGTAGTCGGTCGTCACGGTCATCGGGGTGCTGGCCACCTCGACCACCACGTTCGAGACCGACCGCACGCCGGTCGGGTTGGAGTCGCCGATGCCGAGCTGGTAGCTGTGGCCGGCGATGACGTCGGTGAAGGTCTCGGTGGCCGCGGTGGCGGAGGTCTGGACCAGGGTCGAGGTCGAGCCGAAGAAGAACAGCGCCAGGTTGTCGAGCTGGATGTCGTCGCAGGTCAGCGAACCCGTGGCGGTCGTCTCCAGGACGATCGACTTGTCCTTCTCGCGGATGCCGCGGTCGGAGGAGAAGTGGTCCAGCGTCTCGTTTTCGAGCGTGACGTTGAACTCCGGCGTGTTGCCGAGGTAGCGGAAACCGGACGGCGTCTGGGTTCCGGTCTTGAACAGGGAGAAGTGGATCTCCCCGCGGCCGAGGGTTTGATTGCCCATGTTGAAGTCAACTCCTTGTTCAGTTGGTCACGTATATAGTGAAACGCATCCTACGCATAGGGGTCTGAAGCATTGTCAACTACGCGTAGAATAACCGTCAGCCAGAAGTACGCACGACTGGAGACGTCATCCGCCGGCCGGACGACGCCCGGACCGATCGAGATCTTGGTGATCCTGTTCTTGCCCAATCCAAGTCCCAGCGGATCAGGCTGGTGACTTCCAGGCGCCTTGCGCCGCTTCTCGACGGCGAGCCGTCGGCGCACGTCGGCCAGCAGCAGGTAGGCCGGGTCGGTCGGATGCTCGGGATCGTCGTCGACGAATCCCTGGATGAGCAGCGGCCAGTCGTACTCGCCCGTGGTCGTGTCGACCGGCGGCTCGTCCACCTCGTCGGCCGGCGACACCCCTTCGAGCACGCTGACCATCGGGATCGGGTCGTTGTCGCCGAACCACGCCCGGCCGCGGAACACGCGCTCCTGGTCGACGCCGTCGCCAGGATCGAAGTCGGCGAGGTCGCAGACGTAGCCGTTGTCGGGCGTGATCTCCTTGATGATGCCGGTCAGGGCGGTCAGGGCGCGCAGCTTGAACGGCAGCGGATCGGGATAGGTGGTCATCGTCCCAGCTCCATCAGCCGCAGGAATTCGGCCTCCAGGTAATCAGCAGCGCCCGGCGCTTCGTCCTCGGCCACCGTCGCGAACACCTGGGAGACGCTGGGTCCGTACAGCAGGTAAAGGTTCCCGCTCATCTGGATCATCTTCTTCTTGTTCTCGATCCGCTCGCCGGGCTTCAGACGGATCGCCAGCCCGAGATTGGACGTCGTGTCGAGGTCGGCCGTGCCGGCGCGCAGGCGGATGAGGAAGGCCCGCCGCATGAACTTGGCGAAACCGGGGGCGACCTCGATCCGGACTCCGGTCCGCCGTCCGACCGCGCCGCTGGTCACGAAGCGCGCCAGGCTGGTGGGGCGGAAGCGGCCGGTGATCGAGCCTTCCAGGCTTTCGGCGGTGGCGCGCTTGGTGATCGCCAGCCGCCCGTCCTCGCCGGACAGGTAGCGCGCCGGGAATTTGACCTGCTCGCGCATGGCCCGCGCCGAGCTGGTGCGCGTGCGCGTGACGGTCTTGTTGACGGCCTGCAGCGCGGCGCGCTTGACCGCGTTCGGGATCGTCTCCAGGTCGCGCAGGGCGGAGAGGCCGTCGACGGCGACGACGTAGGTGTCGTTGCTCATTCGCGCACCGGCAGGTCTTCAGCCTCGGCGGCGGACAGGCGCAGCACGCGCGCCGTCTGGTAGCCGAGGTCGGCGGGATAGAGGTGGTCGATGCGATAGGCTTCGCCGGCTTCCACCGACACCACGCCCAGGCGGCGCGGCGCGGGAACCTGCGCCAGGTCGATGCGGATGCGGTCCTCGGGCTCGGCGCGCTCCGCGCCCTGGTAGCCCGGCAGCTCGCCGACCATCTGTTCGGTCTTCAGCCAGACGCGCACGTCGCACTCGACAGGGTCCGCGCTGGGCACGGGAATATAGTACGCGGGGACCGACATCTCGCGATGAAGGTCCCCGCGCATCCGCCGCTTATGATCGCGAAAGCGGCTCACTGGGCTCAACCGAGGGGGTTTTCTTCGGGAGCCGTGGGGTCTTCCGACACCGGGGGTTCGGCGTCCGCTACCACGGGGGCGGCGGGCGCAGGAGTCTTCGCCGGCTTGGAGGCGGCGATGCGCTCGTACAGCGCCAGTTCGGCGTCGGTCGGTTCGCGGACGGCCTTGATGGCGAACAGCTCATCGTACTCTTTCTGCGTCGTGGGGGTGAACAGGGAGCCGGACGGGGCGACGTTCTTGTCCCCGTAGACGATGCGGTTCACGGCCACGACAGGCTGCACACCGGACTCCGGGGCGGCCTTCGCAGTTTCAGGGGCGTTTTTCGGCTTGCGAGCCATGTATCACCTTAATGTTGAATCGGCGGGCGCTTGAGGCCCGCCGATCCGGGGTTGGAGTTAGGCGAGGACGGTCGCCTTGTAGGTGGCGTCCGGGTGGATCGGCACGAACAGGGGCGCCGATTCGATCGAGACGTTCTCGACCTTGGTGCGCTCGCCGGTCACGAAGTTCTTCGGGAACATGGGGAGGGCCTGGTACTGGGCGTCCTCGTCCACGATCATGCCGAAGCACTCGTAGCCGTTGATGGCGCTCGGCGACGCGGTGGCGACGATCTCGTTGTTGCCGAGATAGCGCGTCGACGTGCCGTTGACCGTGTAGGTCTCGTTGTTGACGTAGAGTTCGATCACCTGGCCCGACGCGCCGCCCAGGAACAGCTCGCCGAACTTGAAGACCTTGCTCTCGTTGTTGGTGAGACCGCGATCGACCCGGTGGACGCCGCCCTGGAGGTTGGTGTCCATGTGCTTCAGGATCTCCTCGTCCTGACGCACGACGGCCGCGACGGCGCCGCCCATGGTGAGGCGGGTCGGCAGGCCGCCGAAGTCCGCGTTCGACATGGTGTCGCAGATCGCCTGGATGTGGTCGAGGATGGAGACGCCCGACTCACCCCAGTAGTTGCCCGAGGTCAGAACCTCGGTGTGGTCCGCGTCGCGCTGGAAGTCCACGAGCGCGCTCGTGCCGTCCTTGTAGACGCAGGTCACCTTGCCGTCGATGATGGCCTTGGCCTTCATCCACTCCCAGCGGCGTTCGACGGCGAGCTGGAAGTCCGCGATCATCTGCGCCTTGATCAGCGACTTGCGCTGCATCGGCGTCAGTTGCGACGGCCGCGTTACCGAGGCGTCGATGCCCGGCTGGAAGGTCAGCGGACGCAGCGGGTCGACCGCGTCTTCCACGACCACGTTGGCCGGCTTGAAGCGGTAGCCGGTGACGCTGTCGTGGGCCAGGCCGTGGCCGCGGCCCATCGGCTTGACGAACGGGGCCAGCTCGCGGTTGCGGAGCGGCAGCTTCTCCAGGTCGATCCACTCGTCGGTCGAGCGCATCTGGTTGGTGAAGAACTGGCCGAAGTACCAGGTCTCCGGCTTCACCGGCCGGAAGACGCCGAGGAGCTTGTGGGTTTGCCACAGCTCGTAGGGGTTGTTGGTGGTCATCTACTGAATTCCCTTTCTGAGGTGTGGCAGGCTTAGGTCGCGTTGGCGCCGAGGCGGCTGCGGAAGATCAGCAGCGCGTTCCCGACCACGCCGGCCCAGGTGGTCTTCTTCGCCAGGGTGTCGAACGAGGCGTCCCAGACCAGCGGGCTGTCGGTGCCGTCGTCGTCCGAGCCGGCGTTGAAGCAGCCGGTCAGCGAGACCTCGCCGTACTTGGTCGTGTTCGACGCGCCGGAGGTGGCGGCCTGCATGAGCACGCCGATCGGCAGGACGGCGCTGGCCACCGTGGCGTTGTAGGTGGCCTTCACCAGCTTGCCGGCCGACAGGCCGACCACGGTGAACTGGGCCAGATCCAGCGAGTCGCCCAGCAGGATGCGGACCGGCTGCTGGATGGCGGGCTCGGCGCCGGCCACCAGGTTGGAGTCGACGTAGGTGTCCAGCGCCTCGAAGGTCGGGACGCCGCGGACGCCCGCGTTCTTGTAGGAAACGTTGTGGGTGGTCATCTGCTCAGGTTCCTTATTGCTGCGCGGCCGGGGAGTTGAAGCCCTTGAGGCCGTAGGCGGCGGCGAGGGCGACCACGTCGCTCCCGTCGTTCACGGCCTCGTCGTCGTTCTTCTTGCCGCGGTTGGCGCCGACGTTCGGGTTGCCGTCTTCCATCGCCGCGTCGAACGGGGTCTCCGTTCCGGCGGCGGCCGGCGCGGGCGCGGCTTCGGCCTTCTCCTCGGGCAGGTCGCCCAGGAACGCCTTGGCTTCGTCCGCCGACATGGCGGTCTTCAGCGCCGCCGACAGGGCGGCCTTGGGACGCGCCTTGCCTTCGTCGCTGCCGAGGATGGCGTTGATGCGCGCGACCGCGGCGGTCTGGCCTTCCGCGAGACCCGCGGCATGACCTTCCGCCCGGCCTTCGGCGCGCGCGGCAGTGATGACGGCCTGGTTGTCGGCCGCCTCGTCCTTGGTGGACATCTCTTCGTCTCCTGAAGTTGAGGACAGGTCGGCCGCAAATGCGGCCAGGGCGTCGTCGAGCGAGCCGATGGAATCGGCCAGCTTGTTCGACACGGCTTGCGTCGCAGTGAACGTCAGAGCTTCGGTCGCCCGAACCTCGTCTTCGCTCAGTTGCGGACGGTTTCGCGCCACGGTGGACACGAAAACTTCGTACAGCTCGTCGATGCGAGCCTGGATGCGCGCCTTTACGTCGGCCGGCAGCGGCTGTTCGGGATTGCCGTCGACCTTGTGCTTGCCCGCGAAGATGAAGGTGTAGGCGAGGCCCACGCGCTCGTTGAACTTGCTCCAGTCGACGTGCGAGGTGACCACGCCGATCGAGCCCACGCCGCCGGTCCGGGACACGACGATGTGGTCCGCCACCGTGGCGACCCAGTATCCCGCCGAATAGGCGCTCTCGTGCGCGAAGGCCCGGACCGGCTTGCCGATCTCCTGCTTGAGCGCGAACATCTTGTCGGCGGCGTCGCCGCAGCCGGCGACCATGCCGCCGGGCGTGTTCATGATGAAGGCGATGCCGATGACGCCGGCATCCTTCATGCCGCGCTCGAAGGCGCGCCAGACGTACTCGTAGCCCGTCGCGTAGTTGCCGTAGGCGAACGGGAAGTTGTGCAGCAGGACGCCCTTGACCGGGATGTGCAGGACGCCGTCCAGGACGACGTAGGGCCGGTACTGGGCGCGCCAGGAGTCCGGTTCGGGCCAGAAGTTGTCCGGCGCCGCGGCGGACTCGGCCAGCATCTCGTCGATGTGCTTGCAGGCCATCAACCCGTTCAGGCAGGCCATGAACTGGTCCTGCTTCTCGTGGGCGACCAGGGCCGGCTCGGACGCGAACATCGCCAGGATGGGGTTGTTGCGCTCCATCAGGCGGCGTCCTTCTTCGGCTGGGGCTCGTCGGTCGGTTCGGCCGAGAGCGCGTTCATCACGTTCGGGTCGGTGGCCGCGAACATCAGGCCGTAGGACTCGCGCAGCTTCTGTTCACGGGCGAGCTGGCGGTAGACCTTGCGGAAGTCCTTGCCGAGCCGGGCCAGTTCGTCCTCGGCGGTCGACAGGCCGTTGTTGATGCGCAGCACCGCGGCCTGGGTTTCCTTCAGCTCGTCGATCTGGCCGCGCGAGGCGCCCACCCAGTCGCAGCGCGAGATGGCGTCGAACTTCAGGTTCAGCACGCCGCCCGTGTAGAGCAGGCCGGCCTTGGCTTTCGGGAAGGCGAAGATCTCGTTCTTGTTGATCGCCTCTTCCAGCCACAGCCGGAAGATCAGCGACGCGAAGCGGTCGGCGACCAGCTTCTTGCGCGCCTGCATGAACTTCCAGGTCTCGGTCATCGCCGCGCGGGCCGAGGAGTAGTTGGTGTTGGTGTAGTCGCGCGAAAGCTGCTCGTAGGAGACGCCGATCGAGGCGGCGATGTAGCGCAGCAGCGACTGCTCGAACTCCTGGCCGATGGCCGCCCCGTTGGTCGGCGACAGCATCTCCAGCTTCGTGCCGGGGAAGAACACCGGGATGCGCGCCCCGTCGAGCCGCATCTGCTTGGACGCGCCCGTGTATTGATCGACGGCGCTGAGAAAGCCGGTGGCGTAGTTGGTGACGGCGGCCGTGGTGTCGATCGCCGAGCCGCCCACGGCGGCGACGATGGCGTCCTTGGGCAGCTCGGAGGTGATCGCCGCCGCGTACAGCGACTGCATCACGGCCCGCTGGAGCTGCACGTCGCGGAACCGCTTCGAGAACTTCATCTCGCGCAGGGCCGCGGCCATCTCCGGGATGCCGCGCGACTGGTCGGGACGGACCTGCTCGTGGATGTGGATCATCTGCAGCCGGCCCCACGGCTTGCGGATCGCCACCTCCTTCCAGTTGGCGATCTCCATGCCCGCCGTGTAGTAGTCGTTCGGGTGCTCGGTGCGGACGAAGTAGGACTGCGGCGCGCCCTGGCGGTTGAACTTGATGCCGCCGCGGATGTGCGAGCGTTCCTCGGCGGTGAGGAAGCGGCCCTGCACCGTCAGCGGATCGGACAGCCGGTCCAGGTCGAGCATCTGGATGGCCGTCGAGAACGGCCGGCCGTCCTTCAGCCATTCGACGGCGGCCAGAACCTCGCCGGCCGCCAGGTGGATGCCCACGGCCAGACGCACCAGCGCGGTGAAGCTGTTGGTGCGCTGGGCGTCTATCCAGTTGTCCGGCGACTCGGCGTAGAGGTCGAACTTCTCCTCGACCTCGTCCTGGAACTCCTCCTCCCAGGTGTCGTCCTCCTTGCCGAAGATGACGCGCGACGCCGGGCGGGTGTTCAGCAGGAAGTGCGAGCCGACGATGTTGTCCTTGTGCAGGTTCGCTCCGCCCTGCACGAAGGCGTCGTTGCGCAGCATGTCGCGCGAACGGCCGTCGATGATTTCCTTGTCCGGCAGGATGTCGGCGTCGGCCGACTGGATCGGCGACGACCACAGGGCCAGGGCCTGGTCGTAGCGGTCGGCCCCGTCGAAGCCGCCCATCGCCTGGTCGCCCCCTGCCGCGGCGGGGACCGTCACCGCGACAGGGGGTTCCACTCGGGACGCCAAGGGGGCGGGGGTCATCCCGAGAAGCTCGTCGAAGCTGTCCATCAAAGGACCAGCCAAATCGGACCGGAGCTGGTCTCGTTGATCTGGCGCTTGAGGTCGGCGATGTAGGAAGCGAGGGCGGCCCGGTTGGCCGACGTGTAGCGAACGGTTTCCCCGTTCGAGTCACGCACTTCGACGGCGGCCTTGCCGATCAGCAAGTCGTGGTACGCCGCTTCGGCCTCGGTCAGCCGTTCCTGAAGTGTCGCCATCGACGACTGATCGCACGGAATCAGTGCATCGTCAACATTATGGTGAGTCTGACAACGGGTGTCAAGCGAAAGTTGAGCAGGTTTCCATGTCAAAGAATCCCTGTTTTCCGAACATGACGGCCCCCGTCGTGTTAAATCAGGCCAGTTCCTGCGCCAGTTCGGCCAGCGTCTTGCCGGGCTTCTTCGGCTCCGGCGCGAACGGCCGGCCCTCGATCGGCGTGAACACCAGGTCGTTCTTGTCCCAGTCGGCCGCCCAGCCCGGCGGACTGCTCCATTTGATGTGCTCAATCCGGATCTGTGGATGCTTCATGAACGCGACCAGATAGGCGAGCAGGTCGAACGCCTCGTTCTTCCGGCGAGCCAGGTTTCGCCACCCCGCCGGCAGCCGGACTTCGGTCGTGAGCTGGCTGTAGAGCCAGTCAATGTTTTCCGGCTCTCCGCTCTCCTCGAACCACAGCGGGAAATGAACCCGACCGCCCGGCTCGGCGCGTCCCAGCATGTTGTGCGCCGCATCCTTCACAACGTTCGAGTTCACCGCCCACACGGGCACGTCGCCGCGAGCGACGGCGTATCTGTCCTTCTGCTGCGAGTCGGGAAAGGTCTGCAGCAGTGAGGGTGCGCTGCGGCTGGGCTCGCCCTTCAGCAGATGGAAGCGGCTGTGGTAGTTGCGGCCGGCCGGATCGTCACGCAGAAAGCGCCAGAAATCGTAGGCGTTCGAGGTGGTGCTGACCGTGGGACCGTCGAGAGCGGCGTTGAGGCGCGCCGCCGTCACGCTCGCCGCGCCGCCCGAGTCGCAGGCGATGAGCTTCACCTGCATGTGGCGGCCTGATCCGTCCGCCAGCGGATAGCTCCTCTCGATCACCTCGTCGATAAGGACATGCCAGTCTTCCTTGTTGGTCGGCGGGTCGATCGGCAGAGGGTGGGCGTCCTCATCCAGCCGCCGCGACTTCAGGATGCGCCACATATCGACGTGGTAGACGTCGTAGCTCCATGCGCCGCCCCCCATCTGCACCGGTTCGATCCCATAGGTGTGGCAGACGAAGGCGTTCTTCTGCACGTCGATGGTGGTGATCAGGAAGCGGACGCCCTCCGGCACCTGGCCGCGGACGCTGTAGGGCCTGGCGCGGGCCTTCAGTTCCTCCGGCAGGCGTCCGGCTTCGAGCGCCTTCGGGGTGTAGGGCTCGCCGTCGTCGGTGTTGGTGACCGCCTTCAGCTTCTCCTCGCTGCCGGTGCGCTCGAAGTCCGCCTCGGCGTTCAGGCGCTTGAGCACCAGTTCAGGCCAGGAGGTGAAAGCCGCCGCCGGACCGAACATCCAGAACGAGGCGATGTCCGACCGCCGCGGCGTGCCGACGATCGAGCCGTCCTCCAGCCAGTGCTGCCCCTCCTTGATCCACCGGCCGCCCAGGTTCAGCTCGTGTTGGAAATCCGGCGTCATCGGGAAGCCGTCGTGCGGGCAGGCCATGACGACCTGCTCGGCCGATTCCATCGGGTCGGCCGACTTCGGATAGACCAGCAATTTGCGGTGCGGTTCGAACGAGCCCCGGCACTGCGGACAGCGCCAGTACCAGCGCCGCCGGTCGCCGTCGTTGTAGAGCGACAGGATGCCCTCGCAGGGCGGGGCCTCGTGCGGGCTGCGCGCGATCCACTTGCCGTCGAGGACTGGGAAGCCGGGCGAGGACTCGGCGGCCGTCATGCCGTAGCGCTTCAGGGTCTGGGCGCGCTTCTTGAGCAGCGTCCAGGCGTCGCCTTCGCCGTCGATGTTCGGCGGCAGGCGATCGTAGTCCATCGCCCAGTTGCGGCCGACCGTCTTGCCCGACAGTTCGTTGATCGACGGGTGGATGATCTGCAGCCGCATCCCGGAGACGAACGCCTTGTCGTAGACGTTGTCCTGCTGGCGGCCGGCGACCAGCCGCGAGCGGAAGTCGGGCGAGTGGCGGATCATCTTGGCCAGGTCCGACAGCGACCAGTTGCGGGCCGTCGCCTGGCTCATGTGCAGCAGCATCATGTCCATCGGATCGCAGATCGCCGTCGCCGCCAGCCAGTTCAGGAACATCTGCGACTTGCCCGTCCGGGCCGGCCCGACGAACACCATGCCGGTGAAGTCCAGGCTCATCAGTTCGTTCTGCGGCTCGACGAGGTACGGGGTCTTCTCGACCGACCACGGACCGGAGTAGTTCTTCTCCTTGATGCGGACGTACTTCACCGCCGCCTCGGTGACCGTCAGGCGCTCGGGCGGGCGGATCGCCTCGGCCGCGGCGGCGATGATCGTCTCCAGGCTCGGGAACGACGCCGGACGATCCTTGACCAGCGCCCGTTGGCCGGTCACGCGGATCGCCCGAACATCTTGGTCGCCTTGCAGCGGGCGCAGTTCACCACGTCCTTGGAGTAGCTGGTGGTGATCACGCACGACCACGATCGGGCGCGCCGTTCGACTCCGCAGGCCGGGAAACCCATGCCGATGTTCAGGTGAACCTTACTCATCGTCCCACTCATCGAAGGTGTCCGGCTGGATATCCTTCGAGGTGCCGAACATCGGCTGCTCCAGGATCGAACTGGTGCGGCTCTGCGCCTGCAGGTCGACGAGCTGGTCGTGCAGGCCCTGGCGCAGCGTGTCGATCGCCTCTTCCAGGATCTTGGTCTGCTCGTCGGTCAGCTTGGCCCGCTCGCGCATTTCCTCGACCACGGTCGTCAGGCTCTCCTTGATGGTCAGGAACGCCTTCCCGACGACATGCTGCACGTCGCCCGTTTCCCAGGCTTCCTGCGCCTCCAGCTTGAACTTCAGCTTGGCGCGCTGGGCGTTCCAGAAGGCCAGGTTGATCTCGGGCGGAAGGTCCGCCTTGTTGAGCGTCTTGACGAACTGCTCGGGCGTCATCCGCGGCTTGATGATGTAGGAGCAGGCTTCCTTGAAGTCGTAGAGCTTGCGGTTGCTCTGGACCGTGTGGGGGCAGTCGATCAGCCGGCGGGTGATCGTCTGGACGTCGTGGCCGAACACGGTGGCCAGGGTGTTGATCGTCACCGGCCGGCGCAGCGCCTGCACCCCGCCGACATCCTCCAGGGCGCGCCCGGACGCCGCGGCCGTCAGGGCGACGCGCTCCTGCAGGGCCTTGGCGGCGGCCTCTTCGCGGGTGGGGCGGCCGGGGCGGCGCTTCGGCGGGGCAGGATCGCCGCCGCTGCCTAGCAGGTCTTCAAAGGCATCGCTCATCGGCGCGCGCCAGCAGGTCCGCCTGCCATTGCCGCACGTCCGTCGACAGCCAGTAGCTCATGGTGCTGCCGGGATACTTCTTGGGCCGGGGGAACCGCCCCTCCATGACCTGCCGGTAGATCTCGGTCTTGCTGAGGCCGGTGGCCGCTTTCACACGGGGTAGACGCCAAAACTCGATCTCGTTGCTCGACACACATGCGGTCCTCCGCGCCGGATGATTGTAACTCACCAAATGGTTGAAACGCAAGCCGAGGCGTGACGGGGTCGGATTATCGTCAACTTTCTGTTGACACGCGTAGGTGAATGTTCCTACATAGGCGCAACGGAGACGCGGTCGGACGACCACTCCGGGGATCGAATTGAGGGACGAGGACGATGACCAAGAAGAACTTTTTCGGCGACACCATCTTCCTGCCGCACGACACGCCCGGCGACTTCATCGCCTGGCTGGACGATGGGCGTCACGGAACGCCCACGTCGGCCGAAATCAGCAACGACGATGCGTTCAAGTGGTGCGCCGAGGTCGAGACGACCGACGCGCCCGGCTACGTCGGCCAGGTCCACGAGTTCGAATCCCGCGAGGCTTTGGTGGCCTGGCTCGTCGAGGCCGGCGTGCCTGAGCACGAAATCCACGAGAACTGATCACAACCACGGGATCGAGCGGAGAAGACGATGAACGAACTATCCTGGTTGATCTACGCCGCCGACGTAGCGGGTGACGTGAACGCCGTCTGCGGCTTCGGGTTCTACGGGGGAGTTATCGCCCTGTCCCTCTATGCGCTCGGTAAGGGGGTCGCTCGCGTTGCAAACGCCGGCTTCGGCGAACCTCCCGTCACCCCATCCATCGCCAAGGTCGGCAAGGCGCTGTGGCTGCCCGTGTTGGCCGCCGGGATTGTCGGAACCATCGTCCCGTCCAACGCGACCCTCTACGCCATCGCCGCATCTGAACTCGGTGAGCACGTCCTGACCGGCGACACGGGCGACAAGGCCGTCCAGGCGCTCAACGCATGGTTGGACCGGCAGATCGCTCCGCCCACTGCTGACCCTCACTAAGGGATCGAACGATGAGCCTGAAGCTCACCCGGAGGCAGAAGGAGATTCTGGTGGCGACGGCAAAAAGCGACTGTAAGGACGCATTCCACGCCAACGGTCCGCTTTACGGTCAAGCGCGTCGCCGACGTGACGAGACCATCCGCGAGCTTATGCGCCTTGAACTGCTCAACCCGCTGATCGGTCCAACCTTCGCCACCATCACCGACGCCGGCCTCGCGGCCATTTCCACGTCCGTTCCAGGGATCGAACAGCGATGAGCGAGCAACGGCTGCGAGACATGCTCCAAGGTGCGCAAACGGCTGATCGCATCTGGGCGAGCGTTCGGGTCTCAGACCTCAAAACTACCCTCGCCCGGAAGGAGGAGCTTGAGCGCGCAATCCACGAGGTCGGCCAACTCTTTTACCGCGCCGATCTGAACGAGCGCGAAAAGCAACTTCGGGCGCAGGCAATCATCAAGCGCGTCGCGCCCCTCGACGATCACACCTCGTTTCCAGGGACCTGACCGATGAGCCTCACCCGCGAAGACATCGTTGTTGGCGGCCTCTACCGCGCCAAGCGTCCGGCGCGCTGCTCGAACGGCGAGATGAACGACCGCGTCGTCATCTACATCGGCCGGCTTGGCTTGGACCTGCAGTACGACAGCTACTCGATCCCGAACGGTCGTCACTATCCCCGCGTGGACATGGACAAGTTCCTGCGATGGGCCAGCCACAGGATCAATGAGGACGGCACGCCCTGGTCGGCCGCCGATCAGAACCCGAAGCAGGGGATCGAACAGCGATGAGCGAGCTTTACAGACCTGCTCCGCTTCCGGCCGGCGAGCATTGGTGTTCGTATTGGATCTGGCGAAAGAGTTGGCTCTTTGGCTTTACGCTCTCGCCTTACCCCTACGACTCCGGCCGACACCTCGGTCGGCACACCGATACCGAATACAGCGAAGCCATCTACAAGACAGTCGATGAAGCTCGAACGGCAGCGTTCGACAGAGCCAACTCCAAGACCAAGCAGAGGGTCGAAACGACATGCCCGTAATCGAAGGCTTGGCGACCAGCGAGGCGTATCCCGAGCAGGGGTCGTGGCTCGGAAGGCGTGTCGAAGTGCTGTTCGGCTTCACGGGGCCGGCGTTCAAGGGCGTTATCGTGCGCGAGGATGCGGTGAAGCCTGGACTGCTGATCATCCGCCTCGACGATGGTCGACACGTCCTGTCGCTAGAGTGCCAGTACCACCTACTGCCAAATTCCAACCCCAAGCAGGGGGTCGAACCATGATCGGCATGGCCGATCTGATCGTGACGGCCAACGCGCTGGCGCAGACCGAGGAGCGGTTGTTCCCCGAGTCCCGTCACCGCAGCAAGCGCATCCGTAAGAAGCTGATCAAGCGCTTCGGCGGCGAGTTCGCGATGAAGCCTGCCGCCTTTCGCGTGGGAAACCGGCTCATCGTTCACCCGGCGATAGCAGCCGAACTTCACACCCACTTCGATCAGAACCCCAAAGCAGGGACCGAACCATGAAGTTCTATCGCGTCGATTGGCACGACGATAACCCGACTGCGCAGCAGACGGCCTGGGCGACGACCGAGCGCCACGCTAACCGTCTCGCCGTCGAGGCCGGGGATACCTCCCGCGTCAGCGTCGTGGATGTGCCCACGGACAAGGCCGGGCTCCTGGCGTTCCTCGACAAGCATCTGTGGTGCGATCCGCAACGCACCATCAAGACGGCACTCGACCGTTAGAACCCCGAGATAGGGATCGAACGATGAAACGAGAGCCAGGATTCTATTGGGTTCGCACCGGCACCGGCTGGAAGGTGGCCGAGTTCGGGCGGGGTGGTGACTGGTGGTTCTGCGGCTCCGAAATGCCTGCTGACGACCGCTACCTAAAGGAGATCGGCGAGCGGGTCGAACGCTCCAATTCGAACCCTGAGACAGGGGCCTGACCCCTCCCCTACTCGATCAGCATGATGCCGATCGCCGTGAAGAACCCGACTTCCACGCCGCCGAACCGGCCCTTCGAGATCATGCCGCGCACGACCTGGCAGAGGTGGTTCGGTGTACCATTCTCGACCATGTGGCGGATGCAGATGATCGCCGCCTCACGGCCGGCGCGATTGTCGGCGGCCCAGTCACCTGTCTCAACAATGTGGTGGTACTCACGAGGTTGCATAATCAGCCCCAGCGATTCAATGTGCCTATAACTTAGGCATAGCAACCGAGCGCGGTCCCTCCCCTCAAAGGGTCACACCCGCATGTGAAGCAGGTCAGTCAGGCTAATTCTTCCTTCGTAAAGTAAACGGATCACTACCTGAAAACTCTTGGTTGCGCCGCAGGCTGTCCGGGCTTCCTTCAGATGTCGCTTCACCGTTTCTTCTGAGATGCCCAATTGCTTGGCGATATCTGGCTCGGTCAGTCCACGGCCGACCAGGATGGCGCATTCCACCTGCCGCTCGGTCAACCGGGTGTGTTGCGCCTCCAGCTTGCGGGCGTTTACGACCACGGCCCTTGCCGCTTCGAAGGCGAAGGCTCCGATGAGGTGAGCCATGGGCAGGTTGCTGGTCGGCAACGGGCGACCCAGCCGCATCGAGAAACTGCATGATCCGGATGCTTGCCCTGGCGCATGGATGGGAACAGTGCAGCCATCGCCGATACCACTCCTGGCGACATCATCCAGGAAGCCGCGCTGCTCGGTCGTCATGTCGATCAGAGTGGCAATCTCGTTCCATGAGAACCCGGTCACGCGCAGATTGCTCGCGGCCACCACGGGGTCGATCTGCAGCAGGTCGTCTTCGATGTAATGCTCGACCCAACTCTCTGGGTGGCTGGTCAACAGGATCAGCTCACCCTCCGCCATGTGACCAAGATCCTTCCTGTAGGATGACAGGTCGACATGGTGCATCAGCGAATAATGGTCGAACCCCATGTAGGCCGCGATGTCCGACATCAGAGCGGCCATTTCCTGCGGCGATTCAGCGACTCTCGACCGCTCGATGAAAGCCTGGGCGTCCGCCAGCCGGGTCACCGACGCACCCTCCTTCGGGTAGTGATTCGGTGAATAAGGCGGAATCGTAGCAACGGCGCGCGGGTGTCGCCACTCCCCCTAAAGGGTCAGCTCGCCGTGAACGGAGTTTCAACTAACTGTTGACACAGTAGGTTGATAGTCCTACGGTCTGTGTGTGATTAGAACCCAGCACACGGGACCGAACCTCCGAGGGACAACGATATGCCTGACTGCCAAGCACGTACGCAATCAAAGGGTCCGTACTACCCGAGCTACGGTCTGCGACCTGGCGGCGGCCCCTGTGAGCGTCAAGCGACTTACACGGACGGCAAGGGCAACTTCTATTGTACGCAGCACGCGAAGCAACCCGCGACGGTGATGCACAAGGCCACCGGCCGAATCCGCGACGGATTTCGTCGCATCCAAGAAGGAAACTGAGACCATGGGCACTTACGACACCCGCGGCGGCACCCCGCGGCACGATCCGATGTTCGATGTGGACTACGACGGCACCGACGCCCTGGAGGCCATCTTCCAGGAGATCGAGGCCGAGCGCATCCGGCAGGACGGCAAGTGGGGCACCGAGGTGGACGACATCGAGAACACCCCGTGGATGTGGGCCGCCTACATCGGCCTGTACGCCACGAAATGGATGGTCGGCACCTTCATGCCGCTCGACCGCACCGTCACTGACGCCTTCCGCGCCGCCATGGTGAAGGTCGCCAGCATCGCCGTCGCCGCCATCCAGAGCGTCGATCGTCAGCGCGCCGCCAACGGCACGACATTTTACGAGTCGTAGGGCGTTAGAAGACCAGCACAGGGATTGAACTGAAATGCGTGCCATCATCGACCTCACCGCGACCGCACTGAACAGGGGTCTGCCGTGGGTAGAGATCCGCGACAGCGAAACTGGCCGCGTGCTGGCGCTCGTCATGGCTGACGAGAAGGGCCACTACGACCACGCTGGAGCGGTGCGTGATGCCATCAACGCCAGGGACGACTTCATCAACGCCCGTTAGAACCCTGGTTGAGGAACCGAACTGATGATCACCCTGTACGTCCTCGTGATGCTGTTCAACGGCACCGGCAACGCGCAATCGAGCTTCGCCGTCGATGGTATTGCATCCTGGGCCGAGTGTCAGCGCCTCGGCGCTGAACTCAAGAAGGAAGTCCTCTGGGGCAAGCCGATCTGCAAGCCCTATCGGGCGACGCGTTAGACCCCTAGTCGAGGAACCGAACCCGTGAACGAGTACGGCATCATCGCGAATGTAGTCGAGACCGACCGTCTGCTCCGCAAAGGGGCAAAGGTGTGGGTACTTGGCGGATGGTCGGGTGGTGGGTTCGAGCGCGTCCAAGTGCGCGGCGCTGCCCGCGGCGGTCGCCAGATCGAGAAGTACGCGCCGATCGCACGCTTCGACAACTTCCGGTCAGCCTGGCTGCCAGAGCACCTGCGCGACAAAGCGACGTTCTTCCTCGGCTACAAAGACGACATGGAGAGCCGGGCGCAACTACTGCAAAGGCTGGCGACCGAGGAGCGTACCGCCCACCCGAACCGGCGCGAAATGCAGCGCCAATCACAACCCTAGTCAGGACTTCGAAGCCGATGGACGTGAGAGAACGCTTCGCCCGAACCATCTGCGTGGCCGCGGGCCTAGATCCTGATCGTAAGGGCAATACGGAACACTGGCGCTGGCAAGAGTTCCTGGACGAAGCCGATGCGATCATCGACGAGCTGAAACACGACACGGCGTTCAGGGCCGAACTCGTCGCAATGCTCAGTGAACAACCCTAGGCAGGACTTCGAAATGGCAATCGTTGAATACCACGGCGGTCCGATCACGCACCGCTACCTGATGAACAAGACCAAGCATGACTTGGCGTCCATGTATATGGAGTTGCTGCGCATTCGCGAGCGCGACCTTGCCGACGCCCAGCGCTGGCGCGCATTCGAGTCGAGCGCCCGATTCAAGATGATGGGCTCCGCGAACTTCGACCATTCGGCTTATCCGGAGGTCAGCGTCAAACCGGACGTTGATCCGCGTGACTGGCTGCACTTCGGCCTGGAGGTCTGGGACAAGCACCCTAGCGTCGAGGATGAGCAGGGGAAGCACGGGCGCAACCTGCTGATGGCATACGTCGAGCACCGTCGCGCGCTCCTATTCCAGCCCTGAGAGGGACTTCGAACCGTGGCCGACATCAAGATCCAGTGGCTGACAGACTCGCACGATTGCGAGACCTGCGGGTCAACCTACGCCGAGGGTGCGCGCGTGACCATCGACGGCAAGGTGGAGGTAGAGATGCTGCCGGTCGCCCACTGCTTCGGCGGGGATGACTACAGCCCGAGCGACGTTTTCGCCGCGGTTCTCGCGCACTACGGGCACACCGTCAGCGAAGAACAGAGCGACTGAGAGGGACTCCGAACCGTGAAAGAAGCACTCCCCTACACCGAGGAAGTGGTAGAGCACCAAGGCTGGAACACCTACTGTTTCCAGCTTCTCGGTCGTGACTGGAGATTAACGACTATTGATAACGGTCGTGAGCCTGCTCGCAGCCTGCTCAACAACAACGCGGGCACCGACGATCCTTGGCCCAGCTACGACATCATGCAACTGGACGGTATCGTCTCGGTCCAAGCTTGCGCCAGTATCATTCACAAAGTTTACAACGTGTTCAACCTGGGTAAGCGCCGCGGTGAGAACAAAGCGCGGGCAGAGATCCGCGCTGCGCTCGACATCCGTTAGAACCCCTGAGAGGACTCCGAACCGTGAAGTGCGATCACTGCGACTCCACCGAAGGCGTCGAGATGGAAAGCTCTCGAACCGCCTACCACTACACGGGCGAGCCGGGATCTGCCGACGACCCCAACAAGCCTGTGCCGCTATGTCCTCCCTGTGCTGACGACCATCACAGCTACTGGGATAGCCTGTGGGACAACTACTACCGCGGCCTCATTTAGAACCCTCTGATGGACTCCGAACTGATGAACAAAACACCCTACTTCACATTTGCCGGCCATACCCTCATCGCGACCTGCGATGCAGTCGTTCTGATCCGGACCGGTCATCCTCCCGTTCTCTTTGTACCTGGGAAGCAGCCCGTAGTGATGACTGATGCGACCAAAGTGACGCCTCCATCCGATGACGATTAGACCCCTGATAAGGGGCTCGAACCATTCTTAGTGAAAGTTTCAACTATCTGTTGACGTGCAGTTGAATCCGACTATCTTCCTAGGCATCGGAAAGTTGCAAGGGACGAAGGATGTCGGACCAACTCACCGCCGAGGTGCAAGCGATCGTCGACAAGGTCGAGAAGCTCCTGCGCCTGGCCGCCAAGAACCCGAATGAAGCCGAGGCCGCCAGCGCCACAGCGAAAGCCATGGAGCTGCTCGCCGCCTACAACCTCGACATGGGCACCGTGGAGCGCAACGGCGGCGAGACCGGCAAGCGCGCCGACGAACTCCTGAACGGCGGCTACTACGAATGGGAGCGGGACCTGTGGCGGGCCGTCGCCCGTCTCAACTTCTGCCTCTATTGGTCGCAGATCACCTTCAGCCCGATGTCCGGTGGCAAGGTCGAGAAGTACGTCCGGGTCGAAGGCGAAAGGTTCTCGAAGCTCGTCCAGGGCGTCAACCAGCACCAGCACCGCGTCGTCGGGCGCACGGTCAACATCGCCGCCACGAAGGCGATGGCCGGCTACCTGCAGAATGCTGTCCAGCGTCTGACCAGAGATCGCTGCCGGGAGGGTCGAATCCCGGTCCGTTCGCCCTGGGCCAACTCTTTCCGCGAAGGCGTCACCGACCGCCTGACCTACCGCATCTATGAGCGCCGCCGCCACCTCATCGCCGAAGAGGAGCAGAAGCGCCGAGACGCCGAGGAGGCTGCGGTCGCAGCCGGCCGCAGTGGTGTCAGCACGGGAACCGCGCTCACCCTCTCGACCTACGTCGACCAGGAATACGACGAGAACGTCGACTTCGTGTTCGGCAAGGGCACCTCGGCGAAATGGGCCGCGGAACGAGCGCAGCGCGCGGCAGCGGAAAAGGCGGCGGACGAGGAATACACTCGCTGGGCCGCCGCCAACCCTGAGAAGGCGCGCCGTGAGGAACAGAAGCGCAAGGAGAAGGCCGCCAAGCAGGCCGAGCGCGACAGGCGCAAGAACACGAAGTTCGTCAAGGATCTCGGCGCCTACTACGCCGGTCGGGATGCGGCCGAAGCCGTGTCGCTGGACCCGCAGGCCGACACCTTCAAGCCGGCGGGGCTGCTGTGATGCAGGACAACGGCCACTACCGATGCTACATCCCTAAGAAGTTCACCAGGGACCACCTCGATGTCATCGAAGGCGTGAACAAGATCGTCGGCGAGTACGAGTCGAAGGGATTCTCCCTCACTCTGCGCCAGATCTACTACCAGTTCGTCGCCCGCGACTGGCTGGTCAATAGCGACGCCAACTACAAGCGGCTGGGCGACATCGTCTCGGATGGTCGCATGGCAGGCTTGATCTCCTGGACGGCGATCGAGGATCGAGGGCGCAACCTCCGCGGCCATCGCACCTTTGATAAACCCGTCGAGGCTATGCGGGCGCTGACAACGGAAGGCGATCGGTGGTTGTATCGGCGCGACCTGTGGGAGGATCAACCGTTCCGCCCGGAAGTGCGGGTTGAAAAGGCCGCGCTCGAAGGCGTGGTGGGCGAGATCTGTGACAAGTTGCGTGTCGACTTCTATGCGACCAAGGGTTACGACAGCATGTCGGAGGCTTGGCGCGCAGGTCAGCGGTTGGCCGGCTATGTCCGCAAGGGTCAGCGCCCGATCATCTTTTACCTGGGAGACCACGATCCAAGCGGCATCGACATGACGCGCGACAACGAGGAACGCCTGTCATTGTTTGCGGGCGTGCCGATCATGGTGCAACGCCTGGCCCTCAACATGCCGCAGATCGAGCAATACAATCCACCACCGAATCCGTTGAAGGTGAAGGATGGCAAGCTGTCGGACAGCCGTGCCGCCTCATACCTGGAACAGTACGGCGAGTCCTCTTGGGAGCTGGACGCGCTCGATCCGCAGGTCATCCAAGACCTGATCGAGCAGGCGATCCTGAAGATCCGCGACGAGTCGAAGTGGGACGCAACGCTGCTGCGCGAGGTCGAGGACAAGCGTCTGCTCGAAGAAGCTGCAGAGCTATTCGGCGGTTAGAGCCTCAGGGCTGAACCGGCTTAGATTGTTTCAACTTTCTGTTGACGCTGTGGGTTTATTGTCCTACTCCTTCACTTGCAACGATGTTGCGAGGACCCAACAAGGAGAACGACATGATCACGGCCACTGCAAAGGAGAGCGACCGACACAGCGCTGCGCACCAGCACTTCGCCGATCGCGACTATGACCAGGTTCTGCGTGCAATCCAGCGCCACTTCGACGAGACGGTGGCCGGCGGCAACCCCATTTTTCGTACCGACGCGGACGGTCTGTTCGACCTCTACCTCGACAACCTCCCGACCGCGAGTGCCGACGAGCGCCAGTACCACAACTGCAACACCTGCAAGCGCTTCATCGAGACGTTCGGCACGCTCGTCACCGTGGACGACAGCGGCGACCTGATCCCCGTCATGTGGCCGATGGGCGACCTCGGCGGCTATTACGATCCGGCGATCGACGCGCTTCGGAAGCGCGTCAGCTCGGCCAAGATCGTGTCGGCCTTCTTCTCGCGCGACGAAGTGTGGGGCACGCCGGAGACGGGCGACTGGACGCACTTCGCCGTTCGTCCGCCGCGTGAGATCCTGCATCGCCGTTACGACCTGAGTCCGGGACAGGCGATGGCTGCGAACAAGGAACGTCGTCGAATCGTGCTCGGCGGCCTGGCCGACTTCAAGCCGAAGTTGCTCGACGAGGCGCTGCGTGTCCTCAAGGCCGACGCTCTGGCTCGCAGCGAGAAGTTCGTCGCGCCCGTCCAGTGGCTGCGCGATCTACACCAGCGTCCGAAGGGTCGTGCCGGCGACAATCTGCTCTGGAAGGCGGTCACGCTCGCGCCCGAGGGCTATTGCCATCCACGCTCGGCCGTAACCGGGTCGCTGCTGGAGGACATCGCCGCCGGGATGGCTTTCGCCGACATCAGCAAGCGCTTCAACGCCAAGATGCACCCGCTGCAGTACCAGCGCCCACAGGCGGCCCCGTCTTCGGGCACTCTGCGCCAGGCCGAGCAACTGGTCGAGAAGATGGGGATCGCCCGCTCGCTGGAGCGCCGGTTCGCGCGTCTCGATGAGGTTCGCAAGACGTGGGAGCCGCAGCGCGACGAGACTCGGCAATCGACCGGCGGCATCTTCGCCCACCTCAAGCCGAAGAACTCGACCGAGGTTCCGAGTCTCACGCTGCCGGCGAAGCTGATGACGTGGGAGAAGTTCGTCGACAAGGTGCTCCCGACCGCGCGACGTATGCAGGTCATGGTGCCCGGCCACGGTAATTTCGTTGGGATGCTGACTGCGGAGCACGCAGACGCGCCGCCGATCCTGAAGTGGGACCGCGAGGACGACCGCTACCCGATCTCCTGGTATCTCTACCACGGTGGCAGCCCTGCCTCGCGTTGGGGCCTTCGTGGCGGTTCCTGGGCGGACGTGAACGCGATCGTGCCGAAGCCGACCGTGGCCGCGGATGTGGAGGGCGGCGTCGTCCTGGTGATCGACGGCGCCAAGGACAGCCGTACCGGCCAGGGCAACGCTCTGTTCCCTGAGACGATGCGTGCCGAACTGCATCCGGTCCGGTCGGTGATCGAGGCGTTTAGCCGCTCGGCACAGATCGGCGGACGCGACGAAGCCTCGGCCAATGGTCTCGGCATCTTCAAGGGGCAGATCGGCATCGTGCTGCGCGTGTTCGACGGCAACGGGTTGGCCGATTACCGGATCGACCGTTGGGACTGAAGGTGTTGGGCCGCCGGGAAACCGCGCGGCCCTCCTACCCCAGCGTCTGCCGGTGGATCGTGACGATCCACGCCTTGGCCTCTTCGCGGGTGCGGAACCTGGCCGACTGTTCCCCATGAATGGAGAGGGCGAGCCAGCGCGCCTTCACCGGGCCGCGGTCCAGCTTCCCTACAGCCCCGATGCGAAGGCCGTTGTAGGTGACGGCGTAGGTAATCCCGCTCACCTCTGGTCCCGCTGGGCGTCGAGCCACTCGCTATACCACGTCATCATCCGCGTCCGCTCGGGCAGGTACTCCGCGGCGTTGTAGATGCCGCGCACCCCGCCATCGACGTGAGCCAGTTGCCGCTCGATCGCATCCGAATTGAACAGCCCCGACTCGTTCAGGATCGTGCTGGCCGTCCGCCGGAAGCCGTGCCCGACCACCTGGTCCTTGGTGTAGCCCATCCGCCGCAGGGCCGCGTTGACGGTGGCGTCGGACATCGGCCGCCGGCCGCCCAGCATCGAGGGGAACAGGTAACGCCCCTCCCCTGTGATGGTGTGCAGCTCGCGCAGGACCGCCACCACCTGCGGCGACAGCGGGACCAGGTGCTTGCGGGCCATCTTCATGCGGCCTTCCGGGATCGTCCACAGCGCCCCATCCAGGTCGAACTCGGTCCACTCGGCCAGCCGCAGCTCGCTCGGCCGGACGAAGGTGTGGACCTGCAGCTTGAGGGCCGCCCGCGTCACGGCGGCGTCGTAGCCCTCGATCGCCCGCATGAGGCCGCCGATGGCCTTCGGCTCGAACAGCGCGGCGTGGTGGGTGGTGTTGTGGGCGACCAACGCGCCGACCAGGGCCGCGGCCGGATCGCGCTCGGCCCGGCCGGTGGCGATGGCGTAGCGAAACACCCGGCTGATCGTGCCGCGCAGCCGGTGGGCGGTCTCGGTGGCCCCCTTGGCCTCGACCCGGCGAATCAGGGCCAGGATCTCGGGCGCGGTGATTTCGACGATGCGCCGCGACCCCAGCGCCGGATACGCATGATGGTTAAGCATCTGTGTATCCTTGCGGCGGGCCGAATGGCTTAAATCTTCCTTAAGCCGCTTCTCCTGCCACTCCCGGCCGATCTCCTCGAAGGTGTTGGCCGCGGCGAACATGGCCCGCTCGCGCTCCTGCTGGCGCTTCACGACCGGGTCGTAGCCGACCTCGATCAGCTCCTTGGCCGCGTCCCGCTGCTTACGGGCATCCCCCAGCGTCACGTCCGGGTAGCGGCCGAAGCTGATGGTGTTCTGCTTGCCGGCGAACCGGTAGCTCATCCGCCAGATCTTCGAGCCGGTGGGCTGGAGGTGCAGGTAGAGCCCGCCGGCATCGAACTTCTTCACGGGCCTGGGCGGCGTCTGGAGCTTGCGGATGGCGACGTCGGTGAGCGGCATGTAGGTAAGCCCCTGAACGCTGTAGGTAAGGCAGGGATATCCTACCTACAGATTCACGGGCTTCAAGAGGTCGGGCCGGGACCACCTGGCACTCAATGCCTTGGTGGTTAACGGTTTTTCGGGACGGTATGGGACGGCCTGGAACCTGGACTGGCGACCCCGGCAGGGCTCGAACTGGGCGGCTAAGTGCCTGATCGGTCGAGCGGATTAGCCGTTGGATTTATCGTCATGCCTACAATCCTACCTACGGCCTGGACGCTGGACGGTGTTTGGAGGCCACTCGTTTAAGCCACGAGGACCCAGCCCGCAGCTCCAGCAAATCTAGCACCGTGTCAACGCCCCTCGTGATCGCAGAACCTGCGCGCGAGCGTCTCCCGGTCCGCGGAGACCGTCGCCATGGCGCACGCCTGGCGCTGCTCGGCGGTCGGCTGTGGCGGCTGGCCGATGGCCGTAACCACCAGCAGGCCGGCGGTCAGGAAGACGCCGACTATCGCGTAGACGAGGACTCTCATGGCTTGTACCCCTTGAACAGTCGCATCAGCGCCTCGTCGCACGGCATCGGCTCCCACCGCCAGAAGGTGAACGCCATCGCCTTGCCGTTTAGGATCTCCTCGACATAGAACGCCTTGGACCCGGAACCGTGCTCTACCTCAACCCGCTTGATCCCGTTCAGGACGCCGTAGCGCATCCCGTCCGCCGGCCCGCCGATGCAGACCCGCGTGTCGATCGTGTTGACGATGGTGGGCTCGGTCATTGCGCCCTCGACAGGATGACGCGCATCCGCTGCGCCGAGGCCACGAGGCCGGAGACGAGCTGGCGGGCCTCCTCGCGGATGCCCACCGGAACGTTGTCGCCCAGGCGCGCGATCTCATCGGCATGGCGGCCCAGGTCGTCGACCTTCTCCGCCAGGTCACAGGCGAGCGTCAGGCCGCCCTCCTTGGCCGCCGCTGTGGCGCGGCGAACCTCCTCGATCCGGTCGGCGACCGCCGTGTTGGCGACCACGGTCAGGTGTGGCTTCATTGGACAAACCCCATAGTGAACTCAGTTGCGAGTCGCACCGTAGGATTATCAACCCATGCCGTCAATAGAAAGTTGAAACTGCCCTTAACGCGGTTTGAACGCGATCATTCGCCGTGCCAGCCCGGCCAGCCGTTCACATGGGCCAGCTCGTGCGCGAGCAGGTGGGCGTAGGGGTCGTCGTCGGGATAGCTGTTCGGGTTCGGCATGATAATGCGCCGGCCTAGCGGACCTGGAATGAAGCAGGCCATGAACTGGTAGCCGCAGATCGGCCGCCCGTTGCTGCAGATCCGGTTCACCGCTTCCGGGGACTCGAACTGGATCGTGATCGTGCGGTCGGCGCGGAACCGCTCGGGCGCTCGGCCGTCGCTGAGATAGGTGGCGTTCGGAGGCATCCCCGGCGTGACCGCCATCGGCTGCGGTGGAACGCACTGGGCCGTCTGGGCCTGGGCCGCGTCCGCGGGTGGAAGCGCCCGGCTCACGATCAGCAAACCGACCGTGAGGACCAGCACCACCACCAGCGACACAACCGCGTTCCGCATCTGCGCAGCCTACCCCGGCCGCGGCGGAAAATCAACCGTTTGGTGAAAACTAGTTGACGACCACGGCGCCGCCGGTATTGTCGGCTGCCCATTGCTTGATGCGCAGGTACTGAGCCAGGCGTTCGTCGGCGTCGAGTATGCGGCTCCAAGCCGCCGCCCAGGCCACCTCGATCTGCGCGTTGCCGATGCCCAGCGAGGTGCCGATCTTCAGGTGGTTGGTGGTATGCCGCGTGGAGCCCTTCGTCGTGCCAGCCGTGCCCGCGACCATCGCGTCGGCGTTACCGACCGCGATGTTGGGGTAGTCCAGGGCCGCGCCCCAGCCGATCACGAACCAGTAATCGGTGTCGGCGGTATCCGGATTGCTGACGGCCGCAATGGCCGGCGTGGTCCCGCTTTGGCTGTTGAAGAAGCGCCAGGCATTCGTGCTGTAGGCAATCGCGATGTAGCTGCTGCCCACCGTGCCCATGATCTCGCCTGAAGTACCCAGCGCCGGCTTCCTCACCAGGCAGGCCATGGTCACATCGCCGTACGCGCCAGGAATGACATTGGCGTCGATGCCGTATGGACCACCGCCCTGCGCGCCAGACGAGATCTTCACGGAATGGTCGCTGAAGATCGGCGAGCCGCTGAGAACAGCGTCCGTGTTGCGGTCGGCAAGGTTCTTCAGGCTCCAGTCCTCGGACTCGTCGAACAGGTTCTTCGTGCCGAACTTGCCCTCGTAGATCAGACCGTCGAGGTCGACGATCGTCAGGGCCTCGGTCGCGTGGTCCAGGGCGGCGTCGCTGAAGCGGATGGAAAGGGCGCTCATGGAAGTCCTTTAGGCCAGGGTTTCTTCGAAGATGACGGACCAGTTGTCGGTCCGCTTGTTGATTCCGGTGGGATCGAAAACGTCGCCGGTATTGTCGCGCAGGTTCCCGCCGTCACCGAAGCCGAAGCGAACCTTGTGCGTCGGCGAGAACGCCGAGGCGCTTTCGATCCTCACGGTGTCCGTGCTGACGATGTCGACGCTGGTGATCGAATGGGCGACGCCCGATCCGTTCACGGCGCTGAAGCCCTTGTTGAGCTGGGCTGCATACTGCGTGGTGTCCCACTCCAGTTTGCCGCCTTCGGGCATGTTGAAGGTGACGTAGGCCGCCTGGCCGGCATATTCGGTGGCGATGGGCCACAGCGGCTCCCACGTCTCCCGGCGCACGCAGATCTTCTCGTAGGCGCGGCCGAAGTAGGCGCCGAGCCACTTGCTGCCGGCCGCGGTGTGGTGGACGCCCGACGACCGTGGGAAGATGTAGGTCGGGCAGGCCATATAGAAGCCGGTCAGGTTGCGGGCCGCTTCGAGCTGCTTTAGCGCGATGTAGGGGTCGTTGGCGTGGCCGTAGGTGGCGTGGCCGTTCACCTGGTCCATGATCATGACCATCGACCGGCCGGCGCCGTATACGCTGGCGACGTGAGCGTTGATATCCGCAAGCAGGGTCTGCAGCGCCGTGTAGTAGGTCGCGCCCGAGGTCGACAGCGAATAGTCGGTCTCACCCTGCGACCAGGTGACAGCCCGTGGCGCAATCGACTTGTTCAGCCCATGGGCCACCGTTCTGCCGGCGGTGATCTGGCCGCACAGATCGGTGAAATTGCTGCTGCCGGAACTGAGCTGTGCGATGGAAAGACCGCCAGACCCCGCGCAGCTTCCCAGCAACACATACTCGTGCTCATCGAAGGCGATGCCGTGGACCGACAGGATGCGGTCGACGATGGACTTGGTCATTCCCGCAATGGGCGTTTCGCCCAGTGCGCTCAGGTCGGCCTCCACGAGCGGCACGAAGCTCGACATGCTGATGCCGGCCCGAACGCCGCCGTTGAACATGACGTTGTCGTAGGGCTGCGTCAGGCTGATCGCGGGTTGGGCAAAGGAACCGCAGGATCGCGACTGGCCGTAGGCGATGACGTGATTGTAGGTGGAATCGAAGTAGCCGCGCGCCACCGCTCCGGAGCCGCTGCCTGACCCGCCCAGGATATCGCTGACCGCGACGCCGTTCAGGATGTCGAACTCCGCCGCGCGCATCCGCCATGTGCCATCGTCCAGCAGGCCACCGGGTAGGCGCCCGTACTTGTCGATGAAGGCGAGCGCATAGCCGTCTACGTTCGTGGAGCCGATATATCCGTCCGGCAGGGTGGCTTTCTCGAAGATGGCCTCAACCGCCGCGACCAGGTTGGTCGTGAACAGCTCGACGTCCGCC
>Ga0196970_1000622_pt1 | contig 37633 bp, 42 predicted proteins | sample S1v_513CmetaG_FD_148672 | JGI IMG/M metagenome (GOLD analysis project Ga0196970, IMG submission 148672) | Soil microbial communities from Anza Borrego desert, Southern California, United States - S1+v_5-13C | ecosystem: Environmental > Terrestrial > Soil > Desert | place: USA: California... | reverse complement strand
GGGAAAGCCCGGCAAGCTCGCGCTGACCGCCTGCATGCACAAGGCCCTGCTCATCCTCAACGCCATGCTCAAGACAAACACCCCGTGGAGCCCGGCCGCCGCATAGACGCTACATAACAGTTGCTACGTGGCACGTCTCCGCAGGTTGGGTTGAGCGTGAGCGAAAACCCAACGCCGGTAAGGCCTACCGCCGTGCCGGCGTTTCGCCGTCCAGCGTCAGCAGGGGGCCGTAGAGGTCCGGGCGGCGGTCGCGGAAGACGCCCCAGGAGGCGCGCTGCAGGGCCAGCCGGTCGAGGTCGAAGGCGGCGGTCAGCACCGCCCGGCTCTCGCGGTCGGCCTGGGCCACGATCTCACCCTGCGGGCCGGCGATGAAGGACGACCCGTAGAAGGTGATGCCGCAGGTCTCGGCCTCCTCCCGTCCGACGCGGTTGGAGGCGACCAGCGGCATCAGGTTGGCGCCGGCGTGGCCCTGCATCACCCGCGTCCAGTGGTCGCGGCTGTCGAGCGACGCGTCCTGCGGCTCCGACCCGATGGCGGTGGGATAGAACAGGATCTCCGCGCCCTTCAGCGCCATGGCGCGCGCCGTCTCCGGAAACCACTGGTCCCAGCAGATGGCGGCGCCGATGGCGGCGTAACGGGTGCGGTAGACCTGGAAGCCGGTGTCGCCGGGGCTGAAGTAGAACTTCTCCTGGTAGCCGGGGCCGTCGGGGATGTGCGACTTGCGGTACACGCCCAGCAGCCGGCCGTCGGCGTCGATGACCGCTAGCGAATTGTAGAAGGCGGTGTTGGCGCGTTCGAAGAAGCTGACCGGCAGGACGACGCCCAGTTCGGCCGCAAGCTCGCTCATGCGCGCCAGCACGGGATGCTCGGCGACGGGGGCGGCCAGGGCGAACAGCTCCTGCTTCTGGTCCTTGCAGAAGTAGGGGGTCTCGAACAGCTCCTGCGGCAGGATGATCTGCGCGCCGCGGCCGGCGGCCTCGCGGACGAGGCCCACCACATTCTCGACATTGGCGGCGCGGTCCCAGGTGCAGGCGGTCTGGGTGGCGGCGACGGTGACGGTCCTCATCGCTGGGTCGGGTCCTTCGTGCGGCTGGGGGGTGGTTGCGGGTTGGTTCGTATTCAGACAGTTTTAGAGAAATATGTGACGGTTTTTCGGTTAACCCCAATAAAAGAAAGAAAATCCTCTGGTATGACCGGTCGAACTCCGAAACCGCATACCAGCATATGAGGTCTCGTGGATGGCCGCACACGTGGTGACGGTGATGCCGTCATAAAAGGAGTGCAGGGCCGCCATGCATTTGTTTGGTCTGTCAACCAAGTGCGGTGCGGTGGTGGGGCATATCCTTGCATGCAGGCTCGCCAGGTACACGCATTTCCTTTGCGCTTTTTGCGCGAATATATATGATCGGTACTCACCTGCGTCCCTGCGCCCGCCTTCCCGCCGGAAGGCCCGGTCGGCGCAGCGGGGCGCGGCGGCTGCTGAGAGATTGTCTGAATGCACGGTCTCATCAAGACCAACGGGAAAGAACGCGTGGCGACGCCCATCAACGACGGATCCCCGGCGCGGGTGCCCGATGGCGGGCTGTCCCTTCTGGTGCGCGACGTGCACCGCTCGTTCTCGCGGGCGCTGCAGACGCGCATCGCGTCGCACGGGGTCAGCATGGGCCAGTGGTTCTTCCTGCGCGCCCTGTGGGCGGAGGACGGGCTGACCCAGCGCGAGTTGAGCCAGCGCGTGGGCATGATGGAGCCGACGACGGTCACGGCGCTGAACGGCATGGAGCGGCACGGCCTGGTGCAGCGCGTGCGCAACCCGCACGACCGGCGCAAGGTGAACATTTTCCTCACCACGAAGGGGCAGTCCTTGCGCGAACCGCTGCTGGACTGCGCGGCGGAGGTCAACGAGCTGGCCGTGCAGGGCATCGGCGAGCGGGAACTGGCCGGCGCGCTGGACGTGCTGCGCCGCGTCGCCGGCAATCTGGGCGGCCCGGCGCCGCTGGGCATGGCGGACGGCGAGGAGTAGGGGGCTCAGTCTTAGGAGGCTCAGTCGTAGGAGGCTCAGTCCTCCTCCAGGCGGAAGCGGACCGGCACCTCCACGGTTGCCGCCACCGCCACGCCCCGGTCGAGCGCCGGGCGGAACCGCCAGCCGCGCACGGCGTCGCGCGCCGCCTCGTCCAACGCATCGACCCCACTGCTGGCCACCAGGACGACCGCCTCCGGCGAGCCGGACGGCGACACGCGCACGCTCAGCACGACCCGGCCCTGCTGGCCGCGCCGCCGGGCGGCGGCGGGGTAGCGCGGCTGCGGGCTGTCGAGCGGGGCGGCGGCGACCGTCGGGCCGGCGGGGCCGGAAGCGGACGGCGTGGCGGTCGCGGGACCGGGCGTGCCCGGCGTGCCGGATGCGGCGGCGGGCGCGGCGGGCGCGGCGGACCGGGATGAAAGCGCGGCGGCGTGCGCCTGGGCGGGTTTGGGCTTGCGGGCCGGCGGCGCGACGGGCGGGGGCTCGGCGGCCATGGGCTCGGCCGGGGCGGGGGCGACCGGCGCGGCGTCGGGGGCGGGGGCAGGTTCGGGGAGGGGCGCCGGGGCGTCTGGAGCCTCGGCGATCCGCTCCGGCGGCGCCGGTGATTCCGGGGTTGGTGATTCCGGGGCGGGAGCCTCGGCGATGTCCGGGGCCGGGGCCGGGGTGGGCGGCACCGGCGGGGCGACGATGTCGACGGCGATCGCCGCGATGCGGCCCGGCGCCTGGGGCGTGCGGTCGCCGCTGCCGGCGAGCACGGCGGCCAGCGCCGCCGCGTGCAGCGCCAGCGACGCCGCGACGCCGATGACGGCGCCGCCGCGGCCGGGCCGGCGGCTGCGTTCGGGCGCGGTCACGCGGCGCTCCCCCGCGTGCGCAGGACCAGGGCCAGGAAGAACGGCGCGCCGATCAGCGCGGTGACGACGCCCAGTTTCAGTTCGGCGCCGCCCGGCAGCCGCACGGCGATGTCGGCGGCCAGCGTGAGCGCGGCACCGCCCAGGGCACTGGGCAGCAGCAGGCGGCCGGGCTGCCAGCCGACCAGCGGGCGCACGAGGTGCGGGACGATCAGCCCGACGAAGCCGATGGTGCCGCTGACCGCCACCGCCGCCCCCACCGCCAGCGCCGTGCCAAGCACGATGCGCAGCCGCAGCCGGCCGAGGTCGACGCCCAGCGAGCGCGCCGTCAGCTCGCCCAGGGTCAGCGCGTCGAGGTGGCGGCCGGCGGTCAGCAGCAGCGCCCAGCCCACGGCCATGAACGGCACCGCCAGCCAGACGTGCGTCAGGCTGCGGTCGGCCAGCGAGCCGAGCAGCCAGAAGACGATCTCCGCCAGCGCGAAGGGATTGGGCGACAGGCTGAGCGCCAGGGAGGTGAGCGCGCCGGCCAGGCTGGACAACGCCATGCCAGCCAGGACCAGCGTGAGCATGCCGCCGCCGCGCCCGGCCAGCGCGTAGAGCAGCGCCACCGCCAGGAGCGCGCCGAGGATGCCGCCGAGCGGCAGCGCCAGCGCGAAGGTGCCGGACAGGCCGCTGTAGAAGGCGATCACCGCGCCGAGTGCTGCGAAGGGGGAGACGCCGACGACGCCGGGTTCGGCCAGCGGGTTGCGCAGCAGCCCTTGCAGGGCGGCACCGGCCAGCCCCAGCGTGGCGCCGACGCCGACGCCCAGCAGGGCGCGGGGCAGGCGGATCTCCGCCACGATGACCGCCGCCGTGGTGTCGGCGCCGGCCAGCAGGTCGGTCAGCGCGGTGCCCAGGCCGACGGCGCTGGGGCCGACGGACAGCGAGCCGACGAACAGGGCGAGCACCAGCAGCGCCAGCGCGCCGGGCAGCAGGCGTGCGCTCACGGCCGGGTTCCTTCCGCAAGGGCGGCGCGCAGCAGGCGCACGGCCTCCGCCGTGGCCGGGGTGCCGCAGGCGAGCAGCGGGGCGGGCACCGTCACGCGGCGGCCGAGCGCGCCGGGGCGCGCTAGCGCCGGGTGCTGCAGCAGCGCTTGGCGCAGCGAGGGCTGGGTGGGCAGGGCGGCGTCGGCGATCAGCACGTCGGGGCGGCCGGCGACCATCGCCTCCAGCGTCAGGTAGCCGTGGCCCTTCAGGCCGCTGCGGGTGGCGAGGTTGTCCAGGCCGGCGGCGTCCAGCACGGCGTCGGTCAGCGTGCCGGCCCCGGCGGTGAAGCCGCCGGCCTGCCACGCCACGCCGACCGGGCGGGGGCCGTCGTGGCGCTGCGCCGGCTCGGCCAGCGCGGCGTCCATGGCGGCGATCAGCGCCTCGCCGCGCGGCTCTTCGCCCAGCGCCCTGGCGACGCGGCGCACCTGATCGCGGATGCCGGCGAAGTCCTGCGGGATGGAGAGTTCCAGGATCGGCACGCCCTTGGCGCGCAGGAAGGCGACCGTCGGCTTGGCGGTGTAGCGGCCGGCCAGCACGAGGTCGGGGGCGAGGGGCAGGATTTCCTCAGCGGCACCCTGGACGATCGGCACGTCGGCGACCTGCGGCGCCACGTACGACAGCTCGGCCGAGCGGGCAAGGTGGGACAGCGCCGCGATGCGCCCGCGCCCGGCCAGCATCCAGGCAAGCTGGTCGCCGCACAGGTTCAGCGAGACGATCCGCTGCGGTGGTGCGGCCGCGTGCGCGCCGCCGCACAGCGCGGCGAACGCCAGCACCAGTCCGCACACACCCATCCAGCCGCGCGCCATGCCCACACCCTTGTTCGGATGCCGGACCCTATGAAAGGGGCGGGCGCATGGCAAGCGGATCGCGACCGGGGCGGTGGGAGAGAACGGGGAAGAGATTTTGAGACACGGATGGACACGGATTTTGCACGGATGAACACGGATGGAATTTTTCTTCCTCTTCATCCGTGTCCATCCGTGGCCGGCGCAGCCGGGATCCGTGTCCATCCGTGTCCCCAATTCCGTTCGCAACGGGATGAGTCCTGGAACCGCGGCCAAGCGGACGTGTTGTCGCGGCGACATGAACGCCCGCGACCGTCAGCCCGAAACGCCTGCTGAACCCGACGAGTCCGAACTCGCCGAGATGGGCCGGCTCACGCCGGAGGAGCTGGCCTTCCTGCTTGGCAATCCGGAGGCGTCGGAGGCCGAGGCGGCGGAGCGCGGCCGGCAGCGGCGGGCGGAGCGGAACCGGCGCTCCGGCGAGGCCCGCGCCCGGCGGCGCCGCACCGACCCCGGCTACGCCGAGGCGCTGCGGGCGGGCGAGCGCGAACGGCAGCGGCGCCGGCGGGGCGCGCCGTCGGCCGCGCCACCCGAACCGGCGGTGCCCTTGCCGCCGATCGGCGCGCGGGAGGCGGCGCGGCGGCTGGCCGACTTCATCCAGGCCGGCCGGTCGCCGCAGGCCGCGCAGCTGCGCCGCAAGCCCGAACTGGTGCAGCGCTACGTCGACGGTTTCGTGCTGTACCGGCAGCTGTCGCGCCACGGGGCGCGGCCGACGCGCGGCGTTCTGGCGGCGGCGTTCCGCACGGCGTTCGGGGTGGCGCTGACGCCGTCGCAGGTGCAGAAGCTGCGCGACCACATCGAGGGATTCGCCCGCCCGGGTGGACCCTGGCATGTGGGCTAGGGCATGTGGGCTAGACCTTTTTGCAAGGGCGATACACCCCGTCACGCAGCGGCGCGGACGGAGGGGGGCGACACTCTGGAAGGGCAGGGTTAATGAAGCCTTAAGAGCTGCGGCTTGCCACCGAAGCGGCACCGCGGACGGCGGCGCTGCGTGACCGGTGTATCGGCCTTGCCGTTGGTCTTAATCGTCGGGATCGGGGGCGGGCGGCAGGCTGGCGCCGGTCAGGTTGGCGCCGGTGAAGCGGGCGTCGCGGATGTTGGCGTCGCTGAGGATGGCGCCGGTCAGGTCGGCGCTGGAGAAATCGCCGCCGGCGAGGTTGGCGCCGCGCAGGTTGACGCGCACCATGGAGGCGCCGACGAACTTGCAGCCCGTCAGGTTGGCGGCCCACAGCCGGCCGGTGGGCTTGCCGTCCGGACCCTTGATGTCGACCCAGCCGATGCCGGTGCCGTCCAGCCGCGCGCCGGAGAAGTCGGCCCCGCGCAGGTTGGCGCCGTCGAGGATGGCGCCGGAGAAGTCGGCGTCGCGCATGTCGGCGTCGGACATCTCGCACATGATCAGCAGGCTGTCGCGCATCTTGGCGCCCACCAGCTTCACGTTGCGCAGGTTGGCGCCGCTGAGGTTCACGCCGTGCAGGTCGATGTGCGACAGGTCCGCCCCGTTCAGGTCGGCGCGGGAGCCCATGGCGCCGTTGGTGTTGATCCAGGTGTAGTGGCTGTGCAGCGCCTCCTGGATGTGCTGGGAGAAGTTGTCGGCGGAGCGGGCGAGGTTGGCCCCCGTGGTGTCGGCCCCGGCGAGGTCCACCCCCTCCATCCGCGCACCCTGGAGGTCGGCGTTGCGCAGGTTGGCGCCGGCCAGCACCGCGCCCGTCAGGTTGGCGTCGCGCAGCACCGAGCCGCTGAGGTTGACGCCGGACATGTTGCAGCCGCGCAGGTCGGCCCGCGCCAGATTGCAGTTCTTCATGGCCGAGCGCATCAGCGTGGCGCCGGTCAGCAGCGCCCCTTCGCAGTCGGCGCCGTTCATCGACACGTCCGTCAGGTCGGCGCCGGAGAGGTTGGCGTTCGACATCATGGCGTCGTCGAAATCGCTGCCCGACAGGTCGGAGCGCACGAAGTCCACCCCGCCCTTGCCGCCGCCGCCGTACAGCAGCGCGCCGCCGCGCAGGTCGGCTTCCTTCAGGATGGCGCGCTTCAACTTGGCGCCGCGCATGTGGGCGCCGCGCAGGTCGGCGCGGTAGAGGTTGCAGCCGGTCAGGTCGGCCTTGGTCAGGTGTGCTGCGAACAGGTCGGCGTGGCTGAGGTTGGCGTTGGACAGGTCGGCGTGCGTCAGGTTGGCGCCGGACAGCTTGCCCGACGTCAGGTTCACGCCCGAAAGGTTGGAGCCCTCCAGGTTGGCCATGGTGAGGTTGGCGCGCGCACCACCCTGCTTGTTCTTCAGCCAACGCTCGTGCTTTTCCAGCACGGCCACCAACTCGTGCGGCGTCATGTCCCCGTTCCGGCTGACTTCGCGGCCGTCCCCACTGCGGCCGCTTCCCGACGGGATGAACCCTGTCGGGATGGGGTAGTTTCTTAAAATAATCTGTTCTAATCGTTAAGGGGATTCCCGCATCGGGGAAATCAGGCACGAACGCAGGGTTGGGGAGAGGATCACGATGGTGCACAAGCACACCGTCGCGTCGTTCGACGAGGAACTGGGCCGGCTGCACGACATGATCGAGCGCATGGGCCGGCTGGCCGAGGGGCAGCTTGCCGCCGCGCTGAAGGTGATGGCCGAGCGCGACGCCGAGGCAGCGGCCGAAATCATCAAGGCCGACGCCGAGATCGACCGGCTGGAGGCGCAGGTGGAAAGCCTGGCGGTGCGCATGCTGGCCCTGCGCCAGCCGATGGCCAGCGACCTGCGCGAGATCGTCGCCGCCTTCAAGATCTCGTCCAACCTGGAGCGGGTCGGCGATTTCGCCAGTTCCATCGCCAAGCGGGCGGTGACGCTGAGCACGCTGCCGGCGATCCCGCCCGTGCAGTCCTTCGGCTGGATGGGCGAGAGCGTGCTGGGCATGCTGCGCGACGTGGTGACGGCCTACCGCGCCAAGGACGCAGCACTGGCGCTGGCCGTGCGCAACCGCGACAGCGAGGTGGACCACGCCTACACCGGCCTGTTCCGCGAACTGCTGACCTACATGATGGAGTCGCCGCAGCAGATCACCGGCTGCACGCACCTGCTGTTCGCCGCCAAGTCGGTGGAGCGCGCGGGCGACCACATCACCAACATCGCGGAGAACATCTGCTTCCTGGTGCAGGGCCACCTGCCCGCCGAGGAGCGGCTGAAGGACGATCAGAGCAGCTACACCGTCGTCGGCAAACCCGACTCGGAAGGCTGAAAGCGCGCGGGAACCGCCGCCGCGGCGCCGGGTTTCCCGTTCGGGCTTACCGAACGGGAACACGCGCGCCATGATCGCCGGGATCATCGAAGACGACCACAACGCCGGACGGGAACTGCTGGCCGCCATCGGCAACGCGCCGCAGCCGGCGTGGGAAGAGCGGGCCGGCGAGATGCAGGCGCTGGCCGAACGCTGGCGCGCGCACGGCGCCATGCTGGAGCAGGCGGTCTTCCCGGCGCTGGGCACGGGGGAGGGGAGCGTCGGTGAATTCCGCGACCTGCACCGCACGGTGGCCGGGCTGGCGGAGGATCTGGCGCGCCGCGCGCCGTCGGGCGAGACGGACGGACACTGGCTCACCGACTTCGAACGGCTGAAGGCCGCCTTCGACGCCCAGTGCGAGCGCGAGAGCGGGGCGCTGGTGCGGCTGATCCGCGAGCGCCTGACGCCCGACGCCATCGGCGAGATGACGCGCCGCGCCCGCGCGCTGCGCACGGCCAGGACGGCGTAGGCGGCAGGCCTGAAGGGGTAGGCCGGGAATAATCGGCGCCGCGGAAACGTCCTTCCCGATCGGAGGCCGCCTTCACAGCCTTCGCTTCAGGGAGGAAGCCATGCTCCGCACAACGATTTTCGCGGCCGTGCTTGCCGTCGCCTTCACCGGCACGGCGCTCGCCAACAGCTGCCCGCGTCATATGAAGGCCATCGACGACGCGCTGGCGAAGAACCCGCAGCTCACCACGCAGCAGATGACCGAGGTGAAGAAGCTGCGCGCCGACGGTGAGAATCTTCACAAGGCCGGCAAGCACGCCGAATCGGAAGCCGCGCTCATGAAGGCCGAGGGCATGCTCGGCATCAAGTGAGCGCCGGCGGGCGTAGGTCGGGGTGACGCGACGCGGGAACCCGGCCTCTTCGGGCGTGTGGAGCGCCGGGTTTCCGCCGACGCTCGCTCCGACCTACGATCCCCTTTTCGAAGACGCCGTTTTCAATGCGTTTTCAATGCTTGCGGTGCCACTGCTCGCCGACCTTTTCAAAGCGGCGCTTGACGGCGGCCCAGGCGACCTTCTGCGCGGTCTGTTCGCGCGTGCCGCTGGTGTGGCATTCGGGGCGGCCGTACTGCGCCCAGGCGTGATTGAAGGCCGATCGGTAGATGTCCTGCGCCTGCGCCGGCAGGTGCGAGCGGACGGATTCCGGGAGTTCCCCGTTGCGGTGATAGGGCATTCGCGTTTCCTCGAGCGCTCTTTTTCGTTGCGCCGATAATAACGCATTCCGCACGCGAATGTCCCCCGCTTTTGGTAAGGGTTTTCGGCGGGCGGGGTTCCCGCCGGCTTTGCCTTTCGGCAGAGGCCGGGCAAACGAAAGCCCCTCCGCCGGGGACCGGCGGAGGGGCTTTCGTTAAAAAACACGCGCTGCTTACGACGCTGCTTATGACGGCGTCCGGCGGGACGTGCGGTGCGCGGGGATCGGGATCGGCCGCATCACCTGCTCGTCGCGGCGGCTGGCCGACATGTCGATCTCGATGCGCGCCAGGGCCTTGCGCAGCTCGTGCACGGCGTCGGAGAGCGACTGGATCGTTCCTTCGCTGGGCTGCTGGCGCCAGCCGCGGTAGGCGGCGAGGCAGGTCTTGGCGGTTTCGCGAAGACGGCCCTCGACCGCGTCGATGGGCGGCGTCGGCTGGCCGGGCGTCCGGGGCGCGGCGTCCTGCGCCGGGGCCGGAACCGGGGCGGCCGGGGCGGGCTGCGGCGCCGGAGCGGCGGCCGCGGCTTCCGCACGCAGGGCCTCGGCGCGTTGCGCCTCGCGGGCCTCGCGGACTTCGGCGCGCGGCAGTTCGAGGCGCTGCTTCGGGGCGGGCGCCGGAGCAGCGGCCGGGGCCGGAGCCGCTTCGGCGGCGGGGCGTGCCTCGACCGGAGCGGGCGCCGGGGCGGGAGCGGGCGCCGGAGCGGCGCGGCGCGGGGCCGGGCGCGGCTCGGGACGCGGTGCGGGCTGGGCCTGCGGCTGGGCGTCGACGACGGCTTCCACCGGTGCGGCGGCCTGTTCGGAGCGGGGCTCGGCGCCCTCCACGGTCGCGCCTTCCATGGCCGCGCCGTCCGCGTCCGCGGCTTCGGCGGCGGCACCCTCCCCCGCCGGCAGGGCGCCGGAGGCTTCGGCCTTGCGGACGATGTAGGAGATGGCGCTGGGAGTGCACTCGAACTCGCGGGCGATCGCGGAAAGCGTCGCACCGGCACGGTATCTCTCAAGAATCTGCGGCCATGCCGACTGAGGGATGCGTCCGCGCCGCTTCGGAGACTCCGGTTCGTTCCCGGTTTCTGCGTTCATAATATCGCTCGGCTGCCAAAGAGAACTTTGCGTCATTGGGTGCTCGTACGGGATCGCACGCTTCCGACGCCGCCCTGCGTGAGAGCAACGTGCTTTGTCGGAGGTTGTGTTGCGGCGATGTTTGTCTGTGCGGAACAATATCGGCGACTGTCCGCGAAAATACCAGCTTTACTTTGCGCAGCAAAGCGGATTCGGGGCTATGCGGCGGGGCCGGGGCTCACCGTTCGGCCTAGCGCGCGCGATGATTGCAAGTCGCGAAAGCGGTATCGCCGCGCCGGCGCGGCCGGGATTGCACTGCGTTGAAAGGGTAGCCGCACGGATTTTAAAAGTACCGCAGTGGTGGTTCGCCTTTCAAACCGATCGGCTGCTTTGGAATTCAGGCCGGCTTGCGCTGTTTTGAACGTGAGCGGTGCCCTTGCGCGATGCTGCGCGCCGCGCCCGATTGCCGGAGTCTGCCCATGTTGCTTTCCCGCGATCCGCTTCCCCGTCTGCGGCGGCTGGCGCTGGCGTGCGCGCTGGCGGGTGCCGCCGCGTTGCCCCTGGGCACCGCTGCCGCCCAGACGGGCGATCAGCCCGCCGCGGCGCCGATGATGCCGAAGGCGCCGCCGCCGACCTTCGCGCCGCTGGCGCGGACCCAGCTCGACACCGTGGTCAACATCTCGACCACGCAGCCGCCGCCCGGCGGCGGGCCGCGCATGCCGGACGCGCCGCAGTTCCCGCGCGGCTCGCCCTTCGAGGAGTTCTTCCGCGAGTTCCGCGACCGCCAGCAACAGCAGCAGCAACAGCAGCCGCAGCGGCCGCCGACCGCACTCGGTTCCGGATTCGTCATCGATCCCACGGGTTACGTGGTGACCAACAACCACGTGGTGGGCGAGGCGGCGGAGATCCACGTGATCCTGCACGACGGCACCCGGCTGGACGCCAAGCTGGTGGGATCCGATCCGCTGACCGACCTGGCGCTTTTGAAGGTGGAGCCCAAGCAGCCGCTGGCCGCCACGCGCTGGGGCGACAGCGAGAAGGTGGAGGTCGGCGACTGGGTGGTGGCCATCGGCAACCCGTTCGGCCTGGGCGGGTCGGTGACCGCCGGCATCCTGTCGGCCCGCGCCCGCGACATCCAGCAGGGGCCGTACGACGAGTTCCTGCAGACCGACGCCTCCATCAACCGCGGCAACTCCGGCGGGCCTCTTTACAACCTGGAAGGGGAGGTGATCGGCATCAACACGGCCATCTACTCGCCCACCGGCGGGTCCGTCGGCATCGGCTTCGCCATCCCGTCGGCGCTGGCGCGGCCGGTCATCGAGCAGCTGAAGGACCATGGCGAGGTGAAGCGCGGCTGGCTGGGCGTGCAGGTGCAGCGCGTCACCCAGGACATCGCCGACAATCTGGGCGTCCAGGAGCCCAGGGGGGCGCTGGTGACCAGCGTGACGCCCGGCGGACCGGCCGAGAAGGCGGGCATCCGCCAGGGCGACGTGATCGTCCATTTCGCCGGCAAGGACATCAAGTCCATGCGCGAGTTGCCGCGCGTCGTCGCCAACACGCCCATCGGGCGGGAGGCGGACGTGGCGCTGCTGCGCGAAGGGCAACAGAAATCGCTGAAGGTGACGGTGGGCGAGCTGCAGGCCGAACGGCTGATGGCCGCCGCCGGATCCAGCGAGCCGCGCCCGCCGGCCGCCACCGGCCGGACCGAGAAGATCCTGGGCCTGACCCTGGCGCCGCTGACCCCGGCGTTGCGCGAGACGTTCGAGCTGGACGCCGACGCGCAGGGCGTGGTGGTCACCGACGTGGCCGAGGGCAGCGTGGCGTCGAACCGCGGCCTGGACCCCGGCGACATCATCCTGGAGGTGGGGCAGGAGCCGGTGGTGCGGCCGGAGGATGTGATCAGCCGCATCCGCCAGGCGCGCGAGCAGGGGCGCAAGACGGTGCTGATGCTGATCAGCCACCAGGGCGACCTGCGCTACGTCCCGGTGCCGGTGGACCAGGGGTGAGTTGAGGCTCTCCCCCGCCTCCGGCGGGGCGGGGGAGTCCGTAGGTTGGGTTGAGCCGCAGGCGAAAACCCAACGTGTTCGCTGCGCGCAGGGCGTTGGGTCTTGACCCAACCTACGTTGGCGGGCCGCTGATCCTCGCCTGCGCCCCCGCCCTTCCCCGGCAGGGCCGGGAAGGGTTTGCGCTGCATTGCGGCCTCCCATTCTTTTCCGCTACCGCTTGCGGGGCGGCGGCGGTATTTTGCCGGCCGTTTTGCGAATGGGACTGTCCGCCGTGACCAATTCCACGGACGGCCGGGAGCCGGTGCGGCTTTCGGTCGTCGTACCCGTGTTCAACGAATCCGAGAACGTGCTGCCGCTGCTCGACGAGATCGAGCGGGCGATGGCCGCGCACGGCCGTTTCGAGGTGATCTTCGTCGACGACGGGTCGACCGACGACACGGTCGCCAAGCTGGTGGCGCGGCAGGGCGCCGACGGGTGCCTGCGCGTGGTGCGGCACCTCCGGCGCTCGGGCCAGAGTGCGGCGGTGCGGAGCGGCGTCAAGGCGGCGCGCGGCACCTGGGTCGCCACGCTGGACGGCGACGGGCAGAACGACCCGGCCGACATCCCGGCGCTGCTGGCGCTGGCCGACCGCGAGGGCGGGCCGGTCCTGGTGGGCGGCCTGCGGCAGACGCGGCGCGACACGCTGTCGAAGCGCTGGGCGTCGAAGTTCGCCAACGCCGTGCGGCAGTCGATGCTGCAGGACGGCTGCACGGATTCGGGATGCGGGTTGAAGCTGTTCCGCCGCGACGCCTTCCTCGACCTGCCGTTCTTCGGCGCCATGCACCGCTTCCTGCCGGCGCTGTTCCGCGCGCACGGCCATCCGGTGGCCTATGTCGCCGTCAACCACCGGCCGCGCGAGCGGGGCGTGTCGAAGTACACCAACTGGCGCCGTGGCCTGATCGGCGTTGTCGACCTGCTCGGCGTCTTCTGGCTGAAGCAGCGCACCAAACTTTCCGCCGCGGTCGAGGAGCGCTGAACGCGCCCCCGCCCGGCCCTGTCCGGACACCCCGTTCCATGATCGACGCCCTTGTTGCCTGGTTCAACGACCGTTCGACGACCGAGATCGTCTGGATCGGCATCGGCTTTTTCGCCCAAGCGCTGTTCATGATGCGCTTCGTCGTCCAGTGGATCGCCAGCGAGCGCGTCCGCCGCAGCATCGTGCCGGAGACCTTCTGGTACTTCAGCATCGGTGGCGGCATCCTGCTGCTGGCCTATTCGATCTACCGGATGGACCCCGTCTACATGTTCGGGCAGGGGCTGGGCCTGCTCATCTACTTCCGCAACCTGTACTTCGTCTGGACGCACAAGCGCGACGGTGCGGCGCCATGAGCGAGGCGGCGGTCCAGGCCACCGTTCCGGGCGGCGGAGTCGCGGCGCGGCTGCGCGGAGTGGCGGTGTACGTACTGCTGGCGGTGCTGAGCTTCGGCCTGTTCGCGCCGGGGTTCCTGGACCTGCCGCCGTTCGACCGCGACGAGGCGCGCTTCGCGCAGGCCTCCTCCCAGATGCTGGAAAGCGGCGACCTGATCGACATCCGCTTCCAGGACGAGCCGCGCTGGAAGAAGCCGGTCGGCATCTACTGGCTGCAGAGCGCCGCCACGGCGCTGATCGACGCCGATTCCAAGGTGATCTGGACGTACCGCGTGCCGTCGCTGCTGGGCGCGGTGCTGTCGGTGCTGCTGACCGCCTGGGCCGGGACGCGGCTGTTCGGGCCGGCGGCGGGGGCGCTGGCCGGCGTCATGCTGGCGGGCTGCGTCGTGCTGGGCGTCGAGGCGCGCATGGCGAAGACCGACGCCGTGCTGCTGGCCACGCTGACGGCCGCGCAGGCGGTACTGGCCGCCATCTACGTGGGCCGCGACGGGCCGGCGCCGGGGCGCGGCGTCGCCGCGCTGTTCTGGGTGGTGGCGGGCATCAGCGTGCTGATCAAGGGGCCGATCGTGGCCCTGGTGTCGGGCGGCACGGTGGCCGCGCTGGCGCTGTGGGACCGGCGCATCGCCTGGGTGAAGCGGCTGCGGCCGCTGATGGGGCTGGGCATCGTCGCGGCCATCGCGGCACCCTGGCTGATCGCCATCGCCATCCAGACCAAGGGCGCCTTCTTCGCCGAATCCGTCGGGCACGACATGCTGGGCAAGGTCGCCGGCGGGCAGGAGGGCAAGGGCCTGCCGCCCGGCTATTACCTGGGCACCTTCTGGATCACCTTCGCGCCCTGGTCGTTCCTGACGCTGCTGGCGCTGCCCTGGGTGTGGGCGCGGCGCAACGAGGCGGCGGTGCGTTTCTGCGTCGCCTGGATCGTGCCGACCTGGGTGGTGTTCGAGGCGGTGCCGACCAAGCTGCTGCACTACACCTCGCCCACCTTCCCGGCCATCGCCATGCTGACCGCCGCCGCGGCGCTGGACGCCTTCGGGCGGACGGAGGAACGGCCGCGGCGCAAGCTGTTCGTCGCCGCGGCGGCGCTGGGGGCGCTGACCTACGGCGCGCTGACGGTGGCCGTGGCGGTGATCCCGTGGCTGGTCGACCAGCGCGTCGACTGGGCGGCGGTGGCCATGGTGCCGGTGGTGCTGGGCCTGTTCGCGCTGGCCGTGCGCGCCGTGGCGCGGCGGAGCAGCAGGACGGCGGTCGCGGCGGCGCTGGCCTCGGCGGCGGTGCTGTACGGGGTGACCTACCAGGTCGTGCTGCCGCGCATCGACGGGCTGTGGATCAGCCGGTCGGCGGCGGCGGCGGTGGCCGCGGCGCGGCCGTGCCCGGACAGCGTGGTGGCGTCGGCCGGCTACACGGAGCCGAGCCTCGTCTTCCTGGCCGGCACGCGCACGAAGCTGGGCGGCGGGGCGATGGCGGCGGAGCACATGAAGGCCGACCCGGCCTGCGCGCTGGCCCTGGTCGAGGAGCGGCAGGAGGCGGAGTTCCGCAGCTTCCTTGGGGGTACCGAACCAAGCGCGCTGGCCCGGGTGCGCGGCTTCAACTACAACAACGGCCGGCGCATCGCGCTGACCCTCTACGGCCCCGCGCGCTGAGACGGCGGGGCGCCCCACACGGGACCCCTCCGCCATGCCGGTTCGCAACCCAACGCTGAAGGCGCTTCTCTGGCTGGTGGCGGGGGCGCTGCTGATCGCCATGCTCATGCGCTACGTCGACCTGGGCGTGGCGGAGACGGTGCGGGCGTGGCCGAAGACCGTGGTGGCGGTGTTCGAGGTCGTCACGCTCTTCGGCTGGCACTACTGGTACTGGCCGAGCGGTGCCGTGGGGGCGGTAGTGTTCGCAGCACTGAGCCGGCGCGCCGATGCCGGCAACCGGCGGCTCTACGCCTGGGCGGCGGAGGCCTGCGCGTTCCTGTTCGCGGTGATGGCGGCGTCCAACTTCATCGTCGGCGTGGCCAAGCACGTGGTCGGGCGGGCGCGCCCCTACGTGGACCTGCCGCCGGACGGGCCGGCCTTCACGCTGTTCGCCTCGACGCCCGACTACTGGTCGTTCCCGTCCGGGCACGCCTGCACCTTCCTGGGCGTGGCGATGGTGGCGGCGTTCCTGTGGCCGCGGTGGCGGTGGCCGATCCTGGCGGCCGGGGTGACGGGGGCGTTCAGCCGGGTGGTGCTGGACGTGCACTACCTCAGCGACATCCTGGCCGGCGGGTCGATCGGCGTGATCACGGCGCTGCTGATGCGGGAATGGTTCGCGCAAAGGGGATGGGCGTTCCGGCGGCGGCCGGACGGGTCGATCACGGTCAAGCCCAGCGGGCGCTGGGTCAAGCGGCGGCTTCGTCGGAGTCTCGGCCGGCGGCGCGGTTGATGAAGTGCTCCATGGCGTCCAGCACCACCTCGCGCTGGTCGCGGTGCGGGGTGTGGCCGCAGTTGGGCAGCAGCAGCCCCTCCGACGGGCCGGCGACGCGCGTCACCACGGCGTCCACCTGGGCGGGGGTGCCGTATTCGTCGTCCTCGCCCTGGATCGCCAGGACGGGGGCGGTGATGTTCGCCAGCAGGGATTGGATGTTCCAGGACCGGAAGGCGGGGTCCAGCCAGATCCCCGACCAGGAGCGGAACAGCCGCTCCGCGTCGTTGTGGTGCTTGGCCATGCGCTGGGGCAGGTCGGTGGTGTGCCACGTCTCCACCGCGGCGTGGACGCCGGCCAGGGTCACGTCCTCCACGAAGCTGTGCGGCGCCTCGACGATCACGCCCTTGGTCAGGCGGCCGGAGGCGGCGTAGATCAGCGCGATCGAGGCGCCGTCGCTGTGGCCGACGAGGATCGGTTCCTGGATGCCGAAGTTGTCGAGCACCGCCGGCAGCACCTCCACCGCCTCGCGGTGCAGGTAGTCGGGGCCGCGCTGCGCGTCGGCCGGGTCGGAGCGGCCGTGGCCCAGGCGCGAGTACAGCAGCCCCGGGCAGCCGGTGATGGCCGTCAGGCGCTCGGGGAAGTCCCGCCAGAGCGAGACGGAGCCCAGTCCCTCGTGCAGGAAGACGAGGGTCGGGGCCGTGGCGTCGCGGCCGAGCAGCCAGCGATGCTCCATGCGGCGGTTGAGAACCTCGAACGTCATGCGGACGCTCCTAGCAGCGCACGCGCGGCAGAGCAAGCCGCTCCTTGCGGGGGCAGCCATTTCGCCGGTCCGGCGCCCCCTCCTGGCTAATGCTCCCGCGCGCTGGACGGGCGGGCCGGCGTGGGGCCGAATCGGGGCTGGTCCCGCATCTCCGGCAGAAGGCCCATCCATGGTCCGTACCCTGGCTTCCGTGCTCTCGGCTCCCGTGCTTCTGGCCGGCGCGCTCCTCGCGCCGGGCACCGCGTCCGCCCAGGACTTCACCCGTCAGTTCGACGCGATGCCGCACCAGTACCAGCACCAGCAGCGCCACAACCGGCAGGACGACTGGCTGTACCAGTACATGGTGCCGGTCGGCCCCGGCCAGCCGGCGCCGCCGGCCGCCGCCCCGCGCGCGCAGTGGAACCGCCTGGGCAACCTGAACGGCCAGAACGGCCCGGCGCAGCCGATGACGCAGCAGGCCCAGCCCGGACGCAACCAGTTCCGCGCCTCCACCCGCGCCTACGGCACGGACCAGCGGCAGGCGACCCCGCATTACGGCGCCGTGCGCTCGCTGAACCCGCCGCAGGGGTCGGTCAGCACCACGCAACGCCGCGCCGCGCCCGCCCGGACGGCGGAGCCGGGCACGGTGCGCGAGGTGGAGATGGGGCGCGATTAACCCAGTTCCTCCGGCCGCCACAGCCACGCGGCGCCGCGCACGCCGCTGGAATCGCCGTGCACGGCGCGGCGGACGGGGGTGTCGATGCGGTCGGAGAAGGCCCAGCGTTCGATGAGCGGCGGCAATGCGGCGTAGAGGGCGTCGACGTTCGACAGGCCGCCGCCCAGCACGATCACGTCGGGGTCGAGCAGGTTGACCACCGCCGCCAGACCGCGCCCCAGCCGGTCGGTCAGGCGGTCGAAGGACGCCCGCGCCGCCGGGTCGCCGGCGGCGGCGCGGGCGATGATCTCTTCCGCAGCCAGGGTTTCGCCGGTGGCGGCGTGGTGGTCGGCGGCGAAGCCGGGGCCGGAGACGAAGGTCTCCAGGCAGCCGTGCTTGCCGCAATAGCAGGCGGGACCCGGCCGCTCGTCGCCGTGCGGCCACGCGCGCGGCCAGGGCAGGGGATTGTGCCCCCACTCGCCCGCCACGGCGTTGCGGCCGCTCAAGGGGCGGCCGTGCACGACGATGCCGCTGCCGCAGCCGGTGCCGAGGATGGCGGCGAAGACCACCGGGCAGCCGGCACCGGCGCCGTCCGCGGCCTCCGACACGGCGAGGCAGTTGGCGTCGTTCTCCACCCGCACCGGCCGGCCCAGCGCCGTGGCGAGGTCGCGGTCGAAGGGATGGCCGATCAGCCAAGTCGAGTTGGCGTTCTTCACCAAGCCGGTGGCGGGCGAGATGATGCCAGGGATGCCGACACCGACCGAGGCCTTGGCCGTGGCGCCGCACTCGGCCTCCAGCGCGGCCACCAACTGCACGATCGTACGTACCGTGGCGGCATAATCGTCGCGCGGGGTGGGAACCCGGCGGCGCGCCATCTGGTTACCATCGCGATCGAGGGCGATTCCCTCCGTCTTGGTTCCGCCGAGGTCGATGCCGATGCGGATCATGGCCCCATCCATCCCAATCTCGCGCCCCAACCCGGCGCCCGGAGCGGCGCGGGGGCTTGGCGATTTCATCAGTACTCGGAAAAAGCGGGACCGTCCAACCGAAGCAACCGTTGCGCCGAATCTCCAGCCTCGGGACAATGCGTCCGGGGCGGGCGGAATTCGGTTGACCGCTTCTTGGGATCTTGTAGAACGAGCGAAAGAGACGGCGCGATTCCCAAGAGTTCGCGCGCCGTCCTGCGCCACCGCTGCCGGAGCATGAGATGAATCGCGAGCGCGCCGCCCACACCTGTTCTTTCCCGCTGTTCCGCCGCTCGGTCGCCGCCGTGGTCGCCGTGGCGGCCGTCGCCGGAATGTCGCTGCCCGCCGCGGCGGCCGGCAAGCCGGGCGCCTGCTACAACCGGGCGGAGCATGCGGCGGAGCAGACCCTGCGCATGCACACGGAGCTGATGGTCACCGGCCTGACCTGCCAGTCCGTCATGCCGGACAAGGCGCCCTACGCCAAGTACCAGGAATTCACGGTCAAGAACCGCTCGCTGATCTCCAAGGCGGAAGCGGCGATGATCGACCACTACAAGCGCACCTCGGCCGGCAACGCGACGCGCAACTTCGACATGTTCCGCACCGAGCTGGCCAACGAGGTCAGCCGTCGCGCGGCGACCATCGGCACGACCACCTACTGCGCCACCTTCGTCGACCGCGCCCACCGCGCGATGGATCTGACGCCGGACGACATCCGCGTCCTGACGTCCGACGAGCAGAACGCCGGCATCAAGCATCTGGCCAGCAAGCCGCTGTGCGACGTGAAGGTGGTGAGCCTGCCCGACAGCATGACGGTCGCCTCCGTCGAGCCGTCGCGCAGCAAGGCCAAGCCGGCCAACGCCAAGCCCGCCAACGCCAAGCCGGCGCCGGCCAAGGCGAACACGGCCAAGGCCCCGGCCCCCGCCAAGGCGAAGCCCACCAAGCCGAACGTCGCCGAAGTGAGCAAGCCCACCAAGGGCTGATCCTTCCCGGCACGGCGCAACGTTTTCGAGCCCCTCCCGCCCACCGGCGGGAGGGGTTTTCGATTCGCGCCGCCCGTGAGCCGGCGCCCTTGAGCCGGCGCGCATGGCGACCGTGCGAAGAACGCACGTTTTCGCGCGCCGAACGTTCCGTATACGAAGCGTAGGGAACAGCTTCGGGGAGCGGGGATGACCGCCGAGACCTTGCCGGGCCGGCGCCGACCGGTGGTGACCGGCGCCGTGCGCGAGGCGCTGGGACTGCCGAGCGCGGTGCTGGTCGCCAGCTACGTCGGCTTCGGGTCGCTGGTGCGCGAGAGCGGACTGGGCCTGCCGGTCGCCCTGGCCTCCACCGCCACGGGCTGGGCGCTGCCGGGGCAGATGGCGCTGGTGGAACTCTATTCGGTCGGCTCGACCCTGCTGGCCATCAGCCTGGCGGTGGCGCTGACCAACACGCGCCTGATGCCCATGGTCATCACCATCATGCCGCTGCTGGGGCGGGGAGGGCCGCCGCGCTGGTGGCATTACGCGCTGGCGCACGTGGTGGCGGTGACGTCCTGGGCCAACGGCATGCGCCGCCTGCCGGACCTGCCGCCGGGCGAGCGGCTGGCGTGGTTCGCCGGCTATTCCGCCACGCTGTGGGTGGTGACGCTGGGCGGGACGGCGGCCGGCTTCTTCCTGGCCGGCATGGTGCCGCATCCGGTGACGCTGGGCCTCGTCTTCCTCAACCCGCTCTATTTCCTGCTGCTGTTCGCCGGCGACCTGCGCGACCGGGCGCGGGTGTGCGCGCTGGCGCTGGGCGCGGTGCTGGGGCCGGCGCTGCACCTGATCGTGCCGTCCTACGGCCTGCTGATCACCGGGGTGGTGGCGGGCACGCTGGCGTTCCTGGTGGACCGCCGGGCGGATCGCTGGTGGCCGGCGCGGGAGGCGAAGCGTGGCTGACGCGTGGGGTTCGGAGGCGGGCATCTGGGCGGCGCTGGCGGCGGCAGCGGTCGTGACCTATGTCCCGCGCGCGCTGGGGGTGGCGCTGTCCGGGCGGATCGACCCCAACGGTGCGGTGTTCCGCTGGGTCGGCTGCGTGGCCTACGCGCTGCTGGCGGGGCTGATCGCGCGCATGATCCTGCTTCCCGTGGGGCCGCTGCAGGCGACCGGATTCGCCGAACGCACGCTGGCCGTGGCGGCGGCGCTGGCGGCCTTCTGCCTTGTGCGCCGCAGCGTGCCGGTCGGAGTCACGGTGGGCACCGTCGTCTTGATCCTGCTGAGCAGCGGCGGGCGGTTATTCTAGGCACGCATGCTATCGATGTCCGGCTCGAAAGTTGCCGCCGGTCAAGGGCTTAAGCATCTTCTTTGCAAAATTGCGAGAACTCCTCGGCAATTCGGCCGAGGGGTGGTTTTACCCTCTTGCCCCGTTCAATCAGTGGGGCTAACGTCCTGAATGATAAAGAATGGGGCCGCCGACCGATCGGGGCGGCCAAAAGTTCAGGGAACGGAGTTCACGTGATCTGGGAACGCTGGGTACCGGCCTTGGCGATCCTTCCGCCTGTGTTCCTGGCGGCGGGGCAAGGCTGATGGAACACGCATATTTTCTGCAACAGTTGATCAACGGCCTGTCGCTGGGGGCCATCTACGGCCTCATCGCCATCGGCTATACGATGGTGTACGGCATCATCGGCATGATCAACTTCGCCCATGGCGAGATCTATATGATCGGCGCCTTCGTGGCGCTGATCACTTTCCTGGTCATGGGCGCGCTGGGCATCACCTGGGTGCCGCTGGCGCTGCTGCTGATGCTGGCCTCGGCCATGCTGTTCACCAGCATCTACGGCTGGACGGTGGAGCGCATCGCCTATCGGCCGCTGCGCAGCTCGCCGCGCCTTGCGCCGCTGATCTCGGCCATCGGCGTGTCGATCTTCCTGCAGAACTACGTGCAGATCATCCAGGGCGCGCGCAACAAGCCGCTGCAGCCCATCGTGACCGGCAACTTCGTGATGTTGGACGGCGAGGTGAGCGTCAGCTACATCCGGCTGGCCACCATCGTCATCACCATCGCGCTGATGTACGGGTTCACGCAGATCATCAACCGCACGGAACTCGGCCGCGCCCAGCGCGCGTGCGAGCAGGACAAGACGATGGCCGGCCTGTTGGGCGTCAACGTCGACCGCATCATCTCGCTGACCTTCGTGATGGGTGCGGCCCTGGCCGCCGTGGCAGGCATGATGGTGCTGCTGACCTACGGCGTGATCGACTTCTACATCGGCTTCCTGGCCGGCGTGAAGGCGTTCACCGCGGCCGTCCTTGGCGGCATCGGCTCGCTGCCGGGGGCCATGCTCGGCGGCTTCATCATCGGCCTGATCGAATCGTTCTGGTCGGGCTACGTGGGCAGCGAATGGAAGGACGTTGCGACCTTCTCCATCCTCGTCCTGGTGCTGATCTTCCGGCCCACCGGCCTGCTCGGGCGGCCGGAGATCGAGAAGGTGTGACGCCATGACCGCGATCTCCCTCTCCTCGCCGCGCGCCGTCGCGTGGCCCGCCATCCTGCGGGAGGCCGGCATGGCCGCCGCGGTGGCCGTGCTGCTCACCCTGCCGCTCGTCGGCTTCCGCACCGTCGACCGCCCGGTCGGCCTGGGCATCGAGACCCGCTTCGACGAGGTCATCGCCGCCGTGGCGCTGGTGTTCTTCGGGCGCCTGGGCCTGTGCCTGATCCGCGAGGGGCAGGCGCTGGCGGTGCTGGTCCTGTCGATTGCCGCGGCCGTGGCCGGCCTGCTGATCGACCTGCCGACGCCGATGCTGAACGTCATCCTGGTGCTGGGCGGCGCCATCATTGCCATCCGCGCCGGCATATCGGTGGGCACCCACCGCTCCAAGCTGACGCAGGCCGAGCGCGACCGGCGCATGGACCGCTTCGGCGCCAAGGTGCAGGACGCCTCGCGCTTCCTGGGCCCGATCGGCATCGCGCTGGCCGTGGCCTTCCCGCTGCTGCCCATCGCCGACCGCCAGCTGCTGGACATCGGCATCCTGCTGCTGACCTACGTGATGCTGGGCTGGGGGCTGAACATCGTGGTGGGCCTCGCCGGCCTGCTCGACCTCGGCTACGTCGCCTTCTACGCCATCGGCGCCTATTCCTACGCGCTGCTGGCGACCTATTTCGGGCTGAGCTTCTGGGCCTGCCTGCCGCTGGCGGGCATCCTGGCGGTGATCGGCGGCGTGATGCTGGGCTTCCCGGTGCTGCGCCTGCGCGGCGACTATTTCGCCATCGTGACGCTGGGCTTCGGCGAGATCATCCGCATCATCCTGGTCAACTGGTACCAGTTCACCGGCGGCCCCAACGGCATCACCGGCATCCCGCGGCCGAGCTTCTTCGGCATCGCCGACTTCACCCGCACCGGCACGGAGACGATGCCGTCGTTCGCGGAGATGTTCGGGCTGGAGTTCTCGTCCGTCCACCGCATCATCTTCCTGTACTACCTGATCCTGGTGCTGGCGCTGATGGTCAACCTGTTCACGCTGCGCATCCGCAAGCTGCCGCTGGGCCGCGCGTGGGAAGCGCTGCGCGAGGACGACATCGCCTGCACCTCGCTGGGCATCAACCGCACCAACGTGAAGCTGGCGGCCTTCGCCATCGCCGGCATGTTCGGCGGCTTCGCCGGCTCCTTCTTCGCCACGCGCCAGGGCTTCGTCAGCCCGGAGAGCTTCACCTTCATCGAGTCCGCCATCATCCTGGCTATCGTCGTGCTGGGCGGCATGGGCAGCCAGATGGGCGTGGTGCTCGCCACCTTCCTGGTCATCGGCCTGCCGGAGATGTTCCGCGAACTGGCCGACTACCGCATGCTGGCCTTCGGGCTGGGCATGGTGGTGATCATGCTGTGGCGCCCGCGCGGCCTGCTGGCGCACCGCGACCCGACCGTCCTGCTGCACGGCCGCAAGGGGTCCGGCGGCGGCGGAGCGGCCGCCGGCACCGCCGCCGCGGGCGGACAGGGCATCGCCGGAGGGCGCGCCAAGTGACGAACGGATCCTCCAACATGGCAATCCACGACGAAGCCCCGCTGCTGACGGTCGAACACCTGACCATGCGCTTCGGCGGCCTGGTCGCGGTGAACGACGTGTCGTTCCGGGCGATGAACCGGCACATCACCGCGATCATCGGGCCGAACGGCGCGGGCAAGACGACGCTGTTCAACTGCATCACCGGCTTCTACACGCCGACGGTGGGGCGGCTGTCGCTGCGCCACCAGAAGGACGGGCGCGAGTTCCTGCTGGAGCGGATGCCCGGCTACGTGATCTCGCAGAAGGCCAGCGTGGCGCGCACCTTCCAGAACATCCGCCTGTTCGGCGGCATGAGCGTGCTGGAGAACCTGATCGTCGCGCAGCACAACAAGCTGATGCGGGCGTCCGGCTTCTCCATCGCCGGCCTCCTGGGCCTGCCGACCTACCGGAAGGCGGAGAAGGAGTCGATCGAGCTGGCCAAGTACTGGCTGGACCGGGTGAAGCTGCTGGACTACGCCGACTGGTCGGCGGCGAACCTGCCGTACGGCGCCCAGCGCCGGCTGGAGATCGCGCGGGCCATGTGCACGGAGCCCGTGCTGCTGTGCCTGGACGAGCCGGCGGCCGGCCTGAACCCGCGCGAGTCGCACGAGCTGTCCGATCTGCTGACCTACATCCGCGACGAGCACCGCATCGGCGTGCTGCTGATCGAGCATGACATGAGCGTCGTCATGACCATCTCCGACCACGTGGTGGTGCTGGACTACGGCAAGAAGATCGCCGACGGCTCGCCCACCGACGTGAAGAACGACCCCGCCGTCATCCGCGCCTACCTGGGCGAGGAGGAGAGCGAGGAATTGCCACCCGTCATCGCGCAGGACCTGCCGGAAGCCGCCCGCCGGGCCGGGGAGGGGGTATGAGCACGATGCTGTCGGTGTCCGGCGTCCACACCTACTACGGCTCGATCGAGGCGCTGAAGGGCGTCGACATCGAGATCCGCGAGGGCGAGATCGTCACGCTGATCGGCGCCAACGGCGCCGGCAAGTCGACGCTGCTGATGACCATCTGCGGCACGCCGCAGGCCCGCCAGGGCCGCGTGGTGTTCCAGGGCGAGGAGATCACCCGCCTGCCGACCTATGAGATCGTGCGGCGGGGCATCGCCCAGTCGCCCGAGGGCCGGCGGATCTTCCCGCGCATGACGGTGCTGGAGAACCTGCAGATGGGCTCCATCACCGCCAAGCCGGGCAGCTTCGAGCGGGAGCTGGAGCGCGTCTTCCACCTGTTCCCCCGCCTGAAGGAGCGCATCCACCAGCGCGCCGGCACCATGTCGGGCGGCGAGCAGCAGATGCTGGCCATCGGCCGCGCGCTGATGAGCCAGCCCAAGCTGCTGCTGCTGGACGAGCCGTCGCTGGGGCTGGCGCCGCTGGTGGTGAAGCAGATCTTCCAGGTGGTGAAGGACATCAACCGCGAGCAGGGCATGACCGTGTTCATGGTCGAGCAGAACGCCTACCACGCGCTGAAGCTGGCGCACCGGGCCTATGTGATGGTGACGGGCAAGGTGACCATGTCCGGCACCGGGGCCGAGTTGCTGGCGAACGAGGAGGTGCGCGCCGCCTACCTCGAGGGAGGGCACTGATGGAAGCGATCCTCGGCTCCACGCTGGGCACGTTCATCGGCCTGACGCTCATCGTCTTCGGATTCGGCGCCTTCATGACGGGGCAGGCGCTGGCGGAGGGGTGGAAGCCGCCGTCGGCGGTGATCGGCTACACGCTGCTGCTGGGCGTGGGCGACCGGTTCCTGACCTTCGCGCTGTTCGGCGGCCCGCTGCTGTCGATCAGCGGCTTCATCGTGCACACGGCGGCGATCGGCGTGATCGCCTTCGGCGCCTACCAGATGGCCAAGGCGCGGCGGATGGTCACGCAATACCCGTGGCTGTACGAGCGGTCCGGCCCGTTCTCGTGGCGCGAGCGGGCGGGCGCCCATATGTCGGTCGAATAGGCTGTGGATTAGGCGGTATCGGCGGTGTCGCGCCGCCGCCACTCGGTCTATGATGCGCGCGGTTCCGCCGGCCGGTCTGGGAGGCCGCCGGCAGAGGAAGACCCCCCCGGGGTCACCTGCAACAGGGAGCACAACCAAGATGAACTTCAAGTATTCCCTTCTTGCCGCGGTCGCGGCGACGGCGCTCGGCACCTCGGTCGCCAAGGCGGACATCGCGGTCGCCACCGCCGGCCCGATCACCGGCCAGTACGCCACCTTCGGCGAGCAGATGAAGAAGGGCATGGAAATGGCCGTGGCGGACCTGAACGCCGCCGGCGGCCTGCTCGGCCAGAAGCTGAAGCTGGAGGTGGGCGACGACGCCTGCGACCCGAAGCAGGCGGTGGCCGTGGCCAACCAGCTGGCCAAGGCCGGCGTCAAGTTCGTGGCCGGCCACTTCTGCTCGGGCTCGTCGATCCCGGCCAGCCAGGTCTACAACGAGGAAGGCGTCCTGCAGATGTCGCCCGCCTCGACCAACCCGAAGTTCACCGACCAGGGCCTGAAGAATGTCTTCCGCGTCTGCGGCCGTGACGACCAGCAGGGCCAGATCGCCGGCAAGTACCTCCTTGAGAAGTACAAGGGCAAGAACATCGCCATCCTGCACGACAAGTCGGCCTACGGTAAGGGCCTGGCCGACGAGACGCAGAAGGCGCTGAACGCCGGCGGCACCAAGGAGAAGATCTACGAGGCCTACACGGCCGGCGAGAAGGACTACTCGGCGCTGGTGTCGAAGCTGAAGCAGGCGGCGGTCGACGCCGTCTACGTCGGCGGCTACCACACCGAGGCTGGCCTGATCGCCCGCCAGATGAAGGATCAGGGCATGACCGCCCCGATCATCTCCGGCGACGCGCTGGTCACCAACGAGTACTGGGCCATCACCGGACCGGCCGGCCAGGACACGATGATGACCTTCGGCCCGGACCCGCGCGAGATGCCGGAAGCCAAGGCGGTGGTCGAGAAGTTCCGCAAGGCCGGCTATGAGCCGGAGGGCTACACCCTCTACACCTACGCCGCCATGCAGATCTACGCCGACGCCGTGAAGAAGGCCGGCTCGACCGACCTCGCCAAGGTGACGGACGTCCTGCGCAAGAACCAGTTCGACACCGTCATCGGCAAGATCGGCTTCGACGCCAAGGGCGACGTGACCACCCCGGCGTACGTCTGGTACCGCTGGGACAACGGCAAGTACGCCCAGGTCAAGTAAGGGTTCAAGCAAGGCCCGGGACGCACGTGTCCGGAAAGGCCCGGCGCTTCGGCGCCGGGCCTTTTCCGTTGTGGGGGCGGGGTTTACGTCGCCATGCCGTCGGCCAGGGTCGGCCGCGCTGGGGCGCAGGGCGCCATCGCCGCTGTCGCCGTGACCGGCTGCCGGTCGGCGAGCAGCCGCTCCGACGTGCGCAGCACGTCGCGCCAGAAGGCGGCGGCCCGGAGGTTGTTGGCGGCCGTCAGTTCGACGAGGCGAACGCGGCTGATGCGGACGGCGGACTCACCCAGTTCATCGACGAGGCGAGTCGCGAACAGGAGCACGTCATGATCGATTCTCATGGCGCAATGAACCCACCTTTGCGCACTTTGTTCCAGGGATGTGTCGGATGACATAGGGGCGATCCCGGAGTGCCGCGAACGGACGCGCGGTGCGGTTTGTTGCAGTGCGGATACAAAAGGTTCGTTGCACAAGCGTGTCCTACAACGGACACTGCCATCCGGGGTAAGTTTCGTGTTTCATGGCGGCACCAGGATCGGGTCGGCCGTTCGCCGTCCGGATCCACTGGGTCCCGGGTTTGGAGAGGTCAAATGCGCAGGAAGCGCGAAATCGTCGAAGGCCAGATGTTCCGGAAGCTCGGCCCCGGCGGTGGGGTCTGGCAGGTCGTGGCGATTCGGAAGGATGGGCTGGGCACGCAGCACGCCCAGATGCAGCGCGCCGACGATCCCAAGACCTTCAAGACGCTCAGCCTCACCGCCCTTCTCGATCCCCACCAGTTCGAGTGGCTGGGGATCGCCGAGGCGCCCTGACGAGTCGGGCGGCCACCGCCGCCACCCGCCGATAACGGCCGGCGCCGCCCGCGCCGGCCGCGCCGACGCATGCCCGCACCAATGCATGCCCGCACCGGCCCCCAGGGTGGTGCCGCACCCCCGCACCTCAGCCATATGTTGGAGTGTCCGCGCCGACACAGTCGCGGAGGTTGCGGTCACAGAACCGCAGCGCCTTCCCTTGCCCGTTCGCGGTCGTACGACTGTAGGGACAAAGGCATAGGCCAAGTTGTCCGTCGTGCTGACTGTGTCGAAATCCCGCCTTCTCTTCGTGGCGCAAAAATGCAACAGGGCGGGATTTCCGACAACAGGGGGGCGGAGGCTCCCTTGTGGGGGTGGGGCAATGCTGGTATCTCACGGATCGGAAGTTTCAACCGCCGACGGATTGCGGCGGGCCTGGTCGAGGTGGCCGCGCGAAGAGGGTCCAACCGGTTCATCCGGAGGGACGGAAGACGCGAGGGTCGCCGTCGCCGCAGTGGTACAGCGTTCTGCGGGCCCGAACACACGCCGTCAAGAAGGGGACATATAAGAAATGAACATCCGTGGAATTCTGCTGGGCACGGCGCTCGCGATCGCACTGCCGTCCGTCGCGATGGCCGAGGGCTTCTACGTCGGCGCCGCCGGCGGCGTGAACTGGACCCGCGACGCCGACTTCAACGACCTCGTCCTGGGCGCCACGACCAAGGCCGACTACAAGGTCGGCGGCGTCGTCGGCCTGAGCGCCGGCTATGCCACGGCCATGGGCCTGCGCGGCGAGGTCGAGGTTGACTGGCGCTGGCGGAACAAGACCGACGGCTTCAGCAACCTGGCCCCGGGCGCCAGCATGTCGGGCAAGACCAGCTCGTGGGCCCTGATGGGCAACGTGCTGTACGACATCAAGACCGGCACGCCGATCACCCCGTACATCGGCGCCGGCGCCGGTATCGCCCGCGTCAAGACCGACGTGAGCAGCAACTTCGGCTACTCGTTCAGCGACAGCGACGTCGTGTTCGCCTACCAGGGCATCGTCGGCGCCGCCTACAACGTGACGAACAACATCGCGATCACGGCCGACTACCGCTACTTCGCGACCACCAAGCCGAAGTACGACGGCCCGTTCGGCACGGTCGAGAGCGAGTACCGCAACCACACCGTGATGGTCGGCCTGCGCTACTCGTTCGGTGGCGTCGCCGCCACCCCGTCGCCGACCCCGCCGGCCCCGCCGGTCTCGCAGCAGCCGCAGACGGAATACCTGGTGTTCTTCGACTGGGACAAGGCGAACATCACGCCGGTCTCCGACAAGATCATCGGCGACGCCGCCGCCGCCGCCGGCAAGCTGAAGGCCGTCAGCATCCACGTGATCGGCCACACCGACACGTCGGGCAAGCCGGCCTACAACCAGAAGCTCTCGCTGCGCCGCGCCGACGCCGTGAAGAAGTCGCTGACCGCCAAGGGCGTGCCGGCGAGCCAGATCACGGTCGAGGGCAAGGGTGAGACGAACCTGCTGGTCCCGACCGGCGACAACGTCCGCGAGCCGTCGAACCGCCGCGCTCAGATCCTGATCCGCGTGAAGTGATCGGGACGGTGGCCGGCTTCCGGCCGCCGCACGGTACCGAAACGGGGCGCCGCACACCGCGGCGCCCCGTTTTCTTTTGCCCCCGCCCAGGCAGGGCCGGGTGACATTCATGGCCGCGCGGGCCATTCTCGCTGCGGATATCCTTCAACCCGCTGACCGGCCTGTGATCCCCGCGCGGCTCGACATCGTCATCCCCTGCCTGAACGCCGCGGCGACGCTGCCCGGCACGCTGGACGCGCTTGCGCGCGAGTCCGGCGACGGGTGGGCGTGCGTGACCGTGGCCGACGGCGGATCGGCCGACGGCACGCCGGCGGTCGCGTCGGCGGCGGGAGCACGGGTGATCGCGGCGCCGCGCGGGCGGGGGCCGCAGCTCGCCGCGGGGGCGGCGGCGGGGCGGGCGCCGTGGTTGCTGTTCCTGCACGCCGACACACGGCTTGGGATCGGGTGGCGCGCGGCGGTGGAGCGGTTCGCCGCCGATCCGGCCAACGAACGGCGGGCGGCCTATTTCCGCCTGCGCTATGATTCGGCCCGTCCGGCGGCGCGCCGGCTGGAACGGATCGTCGCGTGGCGCAGCCGGGCGCTGGGGCTGCCGTACGGCGACCAGGGGCTGCTGATCGCGCGGCCGTTTTATGAGGAGTTGGGCGGCTTCGCGCCGCTGCCGCTGATGGAGGACGTCGATTTCGTGCGCCGCATCGGGCGTCACCGGCTGGCCGGGCTGCCGGCGGACGCGGTGACCTCGGCCGCGCGCTACGAGCGGGACGGCTGGCTGGCGCGGCCGGCGCGCAACCTGCTGTGCCTGACGCTGTACGCGGCCGGCGTGGCGCCGCGGCTGATCCGCAGGGTGTACGGGTGATGAGGCGGCACGTCGTCGTCTTCGCGCGGCTGCCGCGCCTGGGGTGCGGCAAGCGGCGGCTGGCCGCGGGGGTGGGGGACGTGGCGGCCTGGCGATTCGCGCGGCTGACGCTGGCGGCGGTGCTGCGCCGGCTGGGGCGGGACGCGCGCTGGACCCTGTGGCTGGCGGTGACGCCGGACCGCGCGGTCGCGGCGCGGGGCTGGCCGGCCACGCGGGCGCGCCGGATCGGGCAGGGCGGCGGCGACCTGGGCGCGCGCATGGCGCGGCCGTTGCGCACGCTGCCGGCCGGGCCGGTGGTGGTGGTCGGCAGCGACATTCCCGAGCTGGAGGCGCACCACGTCGCGCGGGCCTTCCGCGCGCTGGGGCGGCACGACGCGGTGTTCGGCCCGGCGGGGGACGGCGGCTATTGGCTGGTGGGGTTGCGGCGCTGCCCGCGCGTGCCGGCCGGCCTGTTTCAGGACGTGCGGTGGTCGACGGAGAACGCGCTGGCCGATACGGTGGCCGGGCTGCCGCCGGGGACGTCCGTCGGCTTCGTCGACGTGCTGGAGGATGTGGATGATGCCGCCGCTTACAAGCGCTGGCGTGAACGGGCCGTTTTCACGCACACTTGAGCGAACGGCGGGAAACGCGCCGGCAATGACGGCCGCCGGAAGCCCTGAAGACGCCAGGGGCGCGGCCAGGGGAGGGAGGAACGAGGCCATGCGGCGCCTGACTGCATTCGTGTCGGCTTTGGTTCTGATGCTGTGCGCCGGGGGTGCCGCGGCGCAGGAATGGGACGACGTGCTCGCCAGGGCGCGCGGGCAGGTGGTCCAGTTCAACGCCTGGGGCGGCTCGGTAAAGGCCAACGACTACCTGCAATGGGCGGCCGAGACGGTGAAGGCCCGCTATGGCGTCGAGCTGAAGCACGTGCGGCTGGCCGACACGGCGGAGGCGGTGGCGCGCGTGCAGGCCGACAAAACCGCCGGCCGAACGAAGGACGGGGCGATCGATCTGCTGTGGATCAACGGCAAGCACTTCGCGGCGATGAAGGAGAAGGGCCTGCTGTACGGGCCCTTCACGCAGCGCCTGCCCAACCAGCGGCTGGTGGACACGGCGGGCAAGCCGACGACGGTCGACTTCACCGTGCCGGTGGAGGGGATGGAGGCGCCGTGGAGCATGGCGCGCTTCGTCTTCGTGCACGACGCGGCCACGCTGCGCAAGCCGCCGCGCAGCATCCAGGCGCTGCTGGAATGGGCGCGGAAGCACCCCGGCCGCTTCACCTACCCACGCCCGCCGAACCTGCTGGGCTCGACCTTCCTGAAGCAGGCGCTGATGGCGCTGTCGTCGGACTGGTCGTCGCTGGTGCAGCCGGCCACGGCGGAGAACTTCGACCTCGTCACCGAACCGCTGTGGCCCTACCTGGACGAGCTGCACCCGCTGCTGTGGCGCGGTGGCGCCGAGTTTCCCTTCAGCGGGGCGGACGAGCGGCAATTGCTGAAGGACGGGCAGATCGACATCTCCATGGCCTTCAGCCTGCTGGAGGCGGCGAGCGCCATGGAAGCCGGCCTGCTGCCCAAGACGGCGCGCGTCTTCGGGCTGGACGGCGGCACCATCGGTTCCGTCAACTTCCTGGCGATTCCCTTCAACGCCCGCGCGCGGGAAGGGGCGCTGGTGGTGATCGACTTCCTGCTGTCGCCGGAGGCGCAGGCGCGCAAGGCCGATCCCCGCTATTGGGGCGCCGACACCGTGCTCGACATGGCGAAGCTGCGCCCCGACGACCGGCGGCTGTTCGAGGCCATCCCGGTCCACCCGGCGGCACCGGCGCCCGGCGCGCTGGGCCCGGCACTGCCGGAACCGCACCCGTCGTGGATGGAACTGATCGAGAAGGAATGGCTGCGCCGGTACGCGAACGGGTGAGCGGGGGCGCAACATCCCCGACGGGATCTTGTTGATATCGGCTGAATTTGTTTCGCCGATTCAACGGAGTGTGCACCATGTGGTCTCGCTACACCGCGCTCATCCTCGCCGTGGCCTTCGCGGGGGCCGGGCTCCTGGGCTTCGTGCCCGCGATGCTCAGCCCGCCGCCGCCGGGTGAGGAACTGGTCGTCAATTCGATGCACGGCGTGCTGCTCGGGCTGTTCCCGGTCAACGTCATCCACAACCTGATCCATCTGGCCTTCGCACTGTGGGGCTTCTTCGCCTTCTTCAGCGGCATCCTGGCCTCGCGCACGTTCCTGCGCAGCACGGCGGTGATCTACGCCGTGTTCGTGGTCATGGGCTTCATCCCCGGCCTCGACACCGTGTTCGGGCTGGTGCCGATCCATGGCAACGACATCTGGCTGCACGCGCTGCTGGCCATCGTGGCCGGCGTGGTCGGGTTCTTCGTGACCGACCGCGAGACGCTGCACGCCACCGACACCACGGCGCGCCGGATCTGATCGGCGACCGACGGTCCGGCACCCGCGCGGGCGTCCCCTTGCCCGTGCGGGGCCGCGACTCCGCGCACCTTGCGGGGGCCGCGGGAGCGGCGCATGCTGGCCGGAACGACAATCAGCAGAAAGGGGAGGACACCATGCGCAGGGCCACACTCGCAGCCCTTTTCCTTGCCGGCGCGCTGGGCGCCGGTCCGGCGCTGGCGCAGACCCAGCCCGCGCCCGCCGCGCCCGCACCCGGCGCCGGCCCGATGATGGGGCATCAGCATGGCATGATGGGGCACGGCGCGCCGGGGCAGGGCGCGGCCGGCCAAGGCATGACGGGCGGTCCGGGTATGATGGGCGGGGGCATGATGGGTGGCGGCATGGGGATGGGCGGTATGGGGATGATGGATCACCATGCCCACCACAACCCCATGATGCAGGCCATGATGCAGGGGATGATGCTGGGCATGATGGGTGGCGCCATGATGCACGGCATGATGCATTCCGGCATGATGCACGACACGATGATGGGCGAGGGTGGATCCATGATGGGCGGCCCCATGATGGGCGGCCCCATGATGGGCGGCATGATGGGTGGACCCATGATGGGGGCCGATCCCGAGCCGCGCATCGCCCAGTTGAAGGCCGCGTTGCGGATCAACGACGCGCAGACGGCGCTGTGGAACGGTTTCGCCGACGCGGTGCGCACGACCGCCAGGACGCTGCAACCCGCCTATGAGGCGCAGCGGGCCGGCGTGCAGCAGGCCGCACCGTGGCCCGAGCGGATGGAACGGCGCGAGACGCTGCTGGCCGCGCGCCTCGACGGGCTGAAGCGCATCCGCGCGGCCGGCAATGCCCTTTACGGCGTGCTGTCGGACGAGCAGCGGCGGACCTTCGACCAGATGGCCGGCGGGCCCATGGGGCCGTTCGGCGGCATGGCCATGAACATGCCCGGCGGCATGATGGGCAATATGATGGGCGGCACGCCGGCGCGCTGAGGCCGGGTCAGCGGCCGCCCGGATCCGGAATCGGCGCCACGTCGAAGGGTTCGGGCGGCTGGCCGGCGCACCAGCGCCGCCACATGGTGCGGTAGGCCGCCTCCAGGTGGCGGACGTAGCGCGGCGCGTCCATGGCCGGGCCGGCGGCGAAGCGGGCGCGCAGGCCCCGCCGCACCTCCCGCAGCCGTGCCCGGTCGCGGGCGAGGTCCACCGCCGTGGCGACGTAGGCGTCCACGTCCGGCGCGGCGAGGTCGTGGAGCCCGGCGGTGGCGAGGAAGCCGTAGCCGACGCGGGAGAACGGCGTGGCGCCATGGCGCGTCACCACCGGCACGCCCATCCACAGAGCGTCGCAGGTGGTGGTGCCGCCGCTGGTCGCCACGGGGTCGAGCGCGATGTCCACGTCCCGGTAAGGCAGGTAGCCGTCGGGCGCCCAGCCGGTGAGGTGCAGGCGCGCCGGGTCGACGCCGGCCGCGGCGAACTCCGCGCGCAGCGCGTCGGCGATGTCGGCGTCGCCCAGGCCGCGCCATTTGAGGAGCAGGCGGGAGTCCGGCACCGCGCGCAGGATGCGCGCCCAGGCGGCGCGCGTCGTCGGCCCCACCTTGGCGAGGTTGTTGAAGCTGGCGAAGGTGAGAACGCCCGTGCGGTCGACCGGCGGCTCCTCCGCCGGTTCGGCCGGGCCGGGGCGCGGGCGGTAGCAGCCGTAGATCTCCGGCAGGCGGACGAGGTGCTCGGTGTAGAACGCCTCGGATCCCGGCGGGTTGAAGATCGGGTCGGTGATCCGGTAGTCGATCTCCGGCAGGCCCGACGTCTCGTAATACATGGGGTAGCTGACCTGCACCGGCGCCGGGCGGCGCGCGAAGACCAGCAGGCGGTCGCCGGTCTGGTGGCCGATGCAGTCCATCAGGATGTCGATGCCGTCGGCGCGGATGCGCTCGGCCAGCGTTTCGTCGTCCAGGTCCTGGACGTGGGTGAAGCGCTCGGCGCTCGCCTCGAACTCGGCGGTCCAGGGATCGCGCAGCGGGCTGTTGGCGTAGAGGTGCACGGCGAAGCGGGCGCGGTCGTGGTGGGTGACCACCGGCAGCGTGAAATGCGCCGTGGCGTGGCCGTAGAGCTGCGCCGAAACGTAGCCGATGCGCAGCCGCCGCTCCGCATCGCGCGGGTTGGCGTGCGGCTTCGGCGCCGCGTTCAGGGGCGTGACGTACCGCGCGGCGAAGTCCTGCGCCTCGGCACGGATCAGCGCCGGGTCGACGTCCTCCTTGAAGGCCAGGGCGAACATCAGGCTGGCGTGGATGTCCCGGCGGTCGGGCCGCAGGCGGCGGGCGGTGCGCAGGTGGTCCAGCGCGCCCTCCACGTCGGTGCGGTGGAACAGGACGGAGGCGAGGCCGACGTGCGTCTCCGCCACGTCCGGGGCGATGCGCAGCACGCGGCGGTAGGCGGCCATCGCCTCGCTGAAGCGGAACGCCCCCTCCAGCGCGTGGCCGAGGTCGTGCCAGCCGCGCACGAAGGCGGGGTCGAGGGCGAGGCTGCGGCGGCGCGCGGCCAGCGCCTCGTCGGGCCGGTCGAGATCCTCCAGCGCGGCGGCGCGGTCGTGGTGCACCTCGGCGTGGGAGGGGTCGAGGGCGGCGGCGCGGGTGAGGTCGTCGAGGGCATCGGCGACGCGGCCGGCGGTGCGGCGAAGGCCGGCGCGCTCGCGCAGGCGGGCGGCGAGCAGGCCGGGCAGCGTGGTGTCTTCGGGGGTGAGGCGGTGGGCGCGGGCAAGGGTGGGAATCGCCTCGTCCAGCCGGCCGGCGTGGCCGGCGACGACGCCCTGGTTGCGCAGGGCGCCGGGGTGGTCCGGCGCCAGCGCCAGGGTGCGGCGGTAGACGGCCAGGGCGCCCGCGCGGTCGCCGGTCATGGCGCGGGCGTTGGCGAGCTGGAAGAGCAGTTCGGCGTCGGGCGGGGCGAGTGCTGCGGCGCGGGCGAGGTCGGGCAGGGCCAGGGCGGCCTGTCCGCCCTCCAGCCGGGCGCGGCCGCGCTCGTAGAGGCGCAGGGCGAGGTGGCCGCGCATCTCGGCGTCGGCGGGGACCAGGGCCACGGTGCGGGACAGCGCGGCGATGGTGGCGTCGTCGTCGTCGCGCTTGCTGGACACGCCGGCCAGCTGCACCCACGCATCGGCGTCGTCGGGCTGCAGGGCCAGCGCGCGGTGCAGTTGGGCAGCGGCCGCGTCGTTGCGGCCGGACGCCGCGAGCACCTTGGCGCGGTTGGCGTGGAAGCCGTGCGCGTCGGGGCGATGGCGGATGGCGGCGCCGATCAGCGCCAGCGCCTCCTCCGTGCGGCCGGTCTGCGCCGCCAGCATGCCGCGCAGGTGCAGCGCGTCCGGCTGGTCGGGCATGGCGTCGAGGATGCGGGCGTACAGCGTCTCCGCCTCCGCCAGCCGGCCGGCCATATGATGGTCGAGGGCGAGCGCCAGGGCCTCAGCGATGGTCGCCATGCGCCGGCGTCTTGTCGGTGGTTTTGATGTCGGTGGCGGGATCGAAGCCGCAGGCGGCCAGCGCCTCCAGCAGGTGCGGGGGCACCGGGGCGACGGCGGTGACGGGGTCCTTCTTGGGGTAGAGCGGGACCGTGATGGCGCGGGAATGCAGGTGCAGCGGCTTGCCGCCGGGGCCGCCGTACTGCGGGTCGCCCAGCAGCGGGCAGCCGATGTGCGCGGCGTGCACGCGGATCTGGTGCGTGCGGCCGGTGTGCGGCGTGAACTCGATCCAGGTCAGGCCGTCGGCGCGGCCGCGCACGGCGTAGTCGGTGACGGCGCTCTGGCCGTCCGCATCTCCGGGGGCGGCGACGACGATGCGCCAGCCGCCGCTGCGGTTGGACACCTTCTTCAGCGGCGCCTCGATCCGGCCGTGGTCGGCCGGGGGCGAGCCGGCGACGACGGCCCAGTAGGTCTTGCCGACCTGCCCGTCGGTGAACAGCCGGCCAAGCTTGCGCAGCGCCTTGGCGTGCCGGCCGAGGATCAGGCAGCCCGAGGTGTCGCGGTCGAGCCGGTGGGCGAGCGCCGGCGGCTTCGGGAAGCCGAAGCGCAGCGCGTCGAAGTGCCGCTCCAGGTTCGGCCCGCCGCCCGGCCCCGCGTGCACCGGCAGCCCCGCCGGCTTGTCGAGGATGAGCATGAGGCCGTCGCGGTAGAGGACGCGGGACTGGATCTCGCCGGGAGTCATGGTGGTGGGGGTCATGGTGGTGGGGGGCATGGCGCCGCTCAGTGCCACGCGCGCGAGATCAGCATGTCGATGGCGGCGATGATGCGGTCTCCTTCGGATTCCAGGGAGCAGACGTAATCGCCGAGTTGGCCCAGCAAAAGCGACGTGAGCTGCAGCGTGTGCAGGACGACGGTCCGTCCTTCGACCTCGACCAGCGGATTCAATGACGGTTCGGTGTTGGGGTTCAACCTGGAATCGACAAGCGGAATCACAACGCGGCGACCGAACTGATCGAAACGGCGCGACTGCACGATGAGGAAATAGGGGATGGCGGACTTCTGCGCCCCCTTGTTCCGATGAACGTCGAACTGCGCCATCAGAACTCGTTGTATTCGTCGGCGAACGAGCCGTATTTGGCGTCGAACTCGTTCCAGGCGGCGATGGTCTCGTCGATCCGCCGTTCGCGCTCGTCGTGGCGCTTCTGCTCGGCGGCGATGTAGTCGGCCAGAAGCTTCTCCACCTGTTCCGACAGGTTGCCGGTGAACTGGCGGGCGCGGCGGACCAGATCCTCGTTCAGGGACAGGTTCACCGGGCGCTTGGGGGCGTGCGCGTCGTAGCCGAGGCTCATGGTCGTCTCCGTGCCGTCATGCGCATGATATGCGCACGATCGCGGCGGCGGCAACGTGGATCACTCCTCGTCGTCCTCGTCCCATTCGTCCGGTTCGGTGGCGCTGAGCAGGTCGGGGCGTTGCGCGGCGAGGGCCAGGAGGACGGCGCGGGTGGTGTCCGCGTCCTGGCCGGCGGCGGTGGAGACGGCGGTCACCAGGGCATCGGTCACCACGGGCGGGGCGGGGACGCGGCGGCGGATGGCGCGGATCTCACCCTCGATCGCCTTGCGCTCGACGGCGACGTCGTTCGAGTACTGGCTCTGGTAGCGCGTGGAGAAGTCGTGCAGCCGCCGGTTCACGATCACCTCGGCGGCGAACAGGGCGCGACGCTGGGCGTCCGCAAGCCTGGCGTTCTGGTCTTGGCTCATGCGGACGGTGCTCCCCGAAAAAACAACTTGCCCCCACCCCGACCCTCCCCCGCCGGAGGCAGGGGAGGGGGATAGGTGCGTTTTACGACAGCTTCAGTTCCTTGAAGAAGTCGTTGCCCTTGTCGTCGACGATGATGAAGGCGGGGAAGTCCTCCACCTCGATGCGCCAGATGGCTTCCATGCCGAGTTCGGGGTATTCCACGACCTCG